>Ga0194044_10001134_pt1 | contig 13559 bp, 12 predicted proteins | sample JunL4417m_MetaG_FD_155460 | JGI IMG/M metagenome (GOLD analysis project Ga0194044, IMG submission 155460) | Anoxic zone freshwater microbial communities from boreal shield lake in IISD Experimental Lakes Area, Ontario, Canada - Jun2016-L442-17m | ecosystem: Environmental > Aquatic > Freshwater...
ATCCAGCCGACGGCCGGCACGTTTGCGACGGCCGCCACGATCGACAGAATCGCGCTGAATGTCATGAACACGCCGCCCGTGATGGTGCATACCTCAAGCGCGAGTTCGCCGTAGGACATGCCATGAATGGCAAGTTTGCGGTTCTCCATTGTTCTCACCTCCTTCCTTCGATCGGGTTCCGTCGTACGGCTGCCCGGTCAGAAGAGAGGATCAAAGTGAACCAAAACGCCCCTGGGCTGATCGAGAACACCATACATTGGGTATATACCCTGTCTCGAAACGAGCTTGGGCAAAGCTCTTGCTGCCGCGCCTTGGACTGCGACGACATCCGTTCATCCCAATTTGATGCAATGCTCACCGTCCGAGTAGCCCAACGTGGTACTGGCTTGCCACTGAAAACAGCAGGTCAGCGAGGCTGTCGAAGCCCACTGACCTGCTTTCATTTCCGAGTACCGCCGCTGGAGCTAGTTCTTGAAGCGTATGGTATTCAACCCATCGGGCTTGTGCCCGGCAGGGTAACCCGGATCTCTCGACAACGTGCCCGTCGAATCGACGTAGCTGACCTGCGTCGAAGCCACGTATGGGGTGTTGTCGAGAATGTCCCAACCTATCTTCTTCCGATAGACCCGCATCTCAATTCCTCGCAGGCCTTCGGGCGAAGGAAAATCGGCACGCAACGTCGCAGTCACCCACGGAGTGCTGTTGCCAGCCCTATCTTCGTCCGCATCAATCTCCTTGACGTAGAACACAGCGTCATCGGGATCGCCATCGTATTTCTCGATCAACCTGGAAACGCCACCACTCTCACGAAAGATGTCGATGAGCTCGGAGGCCTGTTGTTCATTCAGAAGATTGCTCTCGGTTGCTTCGACGCTCTCGTGCAGCTCGCTCGTCACCGCGTGGCCGAGCGCTCCGCCAACTTTGCTTGAACGGGTCCCCCATCGGTGAGTCCCGAGCACCGGATCAGTATCCTCAGGCGCTGGGGCCACGCTCACACTGATGATCTCCGCATTGGGAATCGGGACTGCCGCCGGCTGAGCTGTGGTCAGCGCAGGCGTCGGGCTCGCTTTGACTGGAGCTGTGGAGCTTCCCTGCGGTGTCATCACGGCCAGCGGAGCCTTGGGCGTACACGCGGTCACGCACAATGCCGTCACGAGCAAGACCGCTGAGAGAGCGACACGTCTGAGTAACATAGTTCTTCGCCTCGTTCTGTTTCTGAGGTGCCTACTAGGAGTTACAGTACCCCCGACTCCGTCCGAATAACAACGGTACGGCGCGCTGCAGACAACTTCTGCAAGAACAGCTACTTCGTGTAGCCGAGTTCCTGCAGTGCCTGCTTGCGTAGAGTATCGGCCTTCTCGGCGTCGGCCATTACAGTTTTCTCGATGGCGGCGAGTCTGTTCTGGGCCCAGTTGGGGTCCGAGAGGATGGCTGGGGTGCCTACGGCCATGGCGGCTTTGGCTAACGCCGATTGCTTCTTGATGTCGGATCAGCGCGATAGCCCGGCCGCTGCACTTCTTGTGAGGGCGCGCTACTGAGGAGGTCGGCTGCGCATAGGTCGGGGGTGAGACCTGACCTACCGTCGCAGGCTGGGGGGCCGATACGTTCCCCCGGGCTGCGGTGCCTGATCATCGTTCGTCATGAGGGGTGCCTCCCTTTTGGGAATGGTATCCGGGCGGCCGCGGCCGCGCTCGCCCGAGAATCGCCGCCGGATGCTACCATCCCGCGAAAGGGCAATCCGACTGCGGTCGCCGTCGGTCGGCATTCGAAAGGCGGAAACACCATGGCACTCGCAGGATTCTGCCGGCAGTGCACGCAGTACGTCTATCTGACAGAGCAGTGGGGCTGCATCAATGGCCACGCCTGGAACGAGATCAGTGGCTGGTACGACCCGCAAACCGGCGCCCCAGTGACGCCTCCCTGGATGCAGGTTGCACCTCCGGTGTCATCTCCTGAGTCGGTTGTTGCGCCGATTCCAGAACCTGTTATCGCTCCTGTTGTTGCGCCGGCCCCGGCTGCTGCTCCCAGCGACCGGCTCGCGCTCTTGGCCGACATCCTTGCGACGTTCGCGAAGTACCCCAGCTTCAACGCGCAGTACGGAACCGATGCGGATATCGTCGTGGACAACCAGTTGGTCAACGCGAACTGGGGCACGGGGAACAAGAAGGTCGACTACTCGGCTGTCATGAAGGCCGTAGAAGCCGAGCTCACAGTCTACTTTTGGGACATCGTGAAGGAGAGCGGCGCCGGTCTAACCTTTGGCGGATTCGAAGCCGAGAGCTATTCCGTCTCGGGCAAGTCCCGCTCGGGCGTTCAGAAGATGATGATCATCGGCGCCGATGGCGCGCCGGTCGAGTGGGAGTGGGACTACGCCGCCACGCGCAGCATCGTTGAGGATGCCACAGCCCGGCACGGGTGGAAGACCAAGGTGGTCCTGCAGAAGAAGTCGGCTCAGTGGTAGCTGGCCACCGCGGCCCGGAGCTGAACGACTGCGCCTAGCTACACCCTCGCCACGCGCACGCCGAGCGCCCTGACCGCTTGGGCAATCGACGTTGAGCCCGAAGCCGTCGCGCATTCCAGCGCCACGTGTGCGCATGCCTCGGCGTCGGATGCGGCGTCGTGGTGTACGAGCGCGATGTTGCAGTGGTCGCAGACCGTGTCGAGGGTGTGCTTGTGCAGCTTGGGAAACGCCTTGCGGGCCATGCTCACGGTGCACACGTAGTGGTACGACAGCGCTGGCAGCTCGTGGGAGGCGATTAGCGCGCGCAACACCCGAACGTCGAAGCTGGCGTTGTGCGCTAGCAGCGGGCCTTGCGCCAGGAGAGGTTGTACCTCAAACCACACCTCGCGAAAGTCCGGGGCGAGTTGGGTGTCCTCGGGACCGAGGCCGTGGACGCGGGTGTTCCAGAACTCGTACTCGTTGAATGGCGGCTGGATGAGCCACGAGTGGCGCTCGGCCACGCTCCCATCGCGCACGATTGCTATCCCCAGAGCACAGGCGCTGGTCGGCTCGCGGGTCGCGGTCTCGAAGTCGATGGCGACCCAGGTATCGGAAGGGGTGGCTGGAGGGCGGTCGGTGCTGGGCATGAGGCCTCTCGGGAGGTGACGGTTGTGGCGACTCGGCTATTGTCGCCTGTATGCGGGGGTGGTGCCAGCAGGCGGTATTCGGGGCCGGGCAGGTCGCCGCAGAGCAGCCCTCAAACGTCAGAAAGTTGAGTTTTCCGTGCCGACGGGGCATGCTGTGAGCCGTAGAAGGCCGTGATTGATGCCTGCACAGAGGGCTCAGATGCGGCGCCCGTAGTCGTTCGGAGGCTTACACATGACACTGAACCATCCCGCGGCCGCGCGCCGCATCATCCTCTTCCCGATTGCCCTCCTGGTGCTTTCCGCGCTCGCCGTTGGCGGCGCGGGGATGTTCCCCGCAACCGCTGAGGCTAAGCAGTTCGTCGTCGCGATTGACGCGGGGCATCAGGCCAAAGCCAACAACAAGAACGAGCCAATCGGACCTGGATCCGGCACCAAGAAGGCTTCTGTCTCAAGCGGCACCTCGGGCGTTTCGACTCACAAGGCCGAGTCGGTCATCAACCTAGCGGTTGCCAAGAAGCTCAAGACGCTGCTGGAGGCAAAGGGCGTTAAGGTCGTCATGATCCGCACCTCGGAGAAGGTCAACATCCCCAACTCCAAGCGCGCGAAGATGGCCAACGACGCTGGCGCCGACTTGCTCATCCGGCTTCACTGCGACTCGGCGGGCTCGAAGACCCGCGGCGTACTGATGCTCGTTCCCGGCAAGAACAAGTGGACGGGGCCTATCGTCAAGTCGTCTGCCATCGCTGGCTCCGCAATACAGAAGGCGGTCCTCAAGGCGACCGGCGCGAAGAGTCGCGGGACCAGCAAACGCACCGACATGGCCGGCTTCAACTGGTCCAAGGTCCCAAGCGTCATCGTCGAGATGGGCGTGATGAGCAACAAGACCGACGACAAGCTGCTCGCCTCATCGGCCTATCAACAGAAACTGGCCACAGGCATGGCGAGCGGAGTAATGGCTTACCTCAAAGCGAAGTAGCTCCCCCCGCAGGCCGATTGGCGGCCTCGGCCAGCAGCGCGACGACCTCGGCATCCTCGGTCTGGCCGAAACGAGCGTAGAACTGACCGACCGAGGCGAACTGCACAGGGATCTCGAGTGCGACAAGCTGGTCTACGTGCGGCTCAATGAGCGCGGCGGCTCCTTGGGCGGCCACGGGCACGGCCAGGAACACCAGCGTGGCGCCACAGCGACGGATGTACTCGACAGCCGCCAACGCGGTGAACCCGGTCGCAAGTCCGTCGTCGACCACAATGGCGGCGCCACGCGTCAGTTCGAGAGGCGCACTACCGGCGCGGAAGACCGCGAGCGAGCGCGTGGCTTTCGCGTGCGCGGGCCCTGCGAACGCGCGGACCTCCTCGGCGGAGAACCCTGAGTCGGCGTTCACGAGCACTTCGCCGTCAGCGGCGACCGCGCCGATTGCGAACTCGGGGCTGCCGGGTGAACACACCTTTGCCGCAACCACGACGTCGAGCCGCAGCCCCAAGACGCGTGCCACTTGGGCCGCCACGACCATACCGCCGCGTGGGATGCCGAGGACGACGGCGTCGAGCCAGGGGCCCATGGTGCCGAGCTGCGCGGCTAGGCTTCGGCCAGCGTCGATTCTGTCGGCGAACACCAGGCTCACCCCCTACGGGGCTGTATGCCCCAATGGCGAGGAGTTGCAGCGGAATTCCAGTGCGGCGCGAAGCGAAGCAGATGCGGGACCGGGTGCGACCGAAGCAGGTCGAGATTCACCGTCAGTGATTCGAGTCGAACTCGCGAATTCCCTCTGCCAGCGCTGACGCAATCCGGTCACGATTCTTCGGATTCTCGAGGAACGCCCGGTCCTTCTCATTGTCCCCGATCTCGAGCAGGCACTTGTACTTTGCATCGTTTCGGACCGGCTCCAGGCTATAAAGCCGCGCTGCTCGGGCCGGTCGCTTCTTCCAGCCGAGCTCGTCGCTGAGCGCGCCGAGGAGCGTGTCGCAGAGTGCTTCGCCCTTCGCATCACCTGGCAACACTTCGCCGAGAAGCCAGTGCTCGAGTGCTCCCGAGTCGACGTGCAACCCGATAAATACGTCGGCGTCAGCGGCGTTGGCGAGCTCCACCTCATTGTCGAAGGCCTTGGTATTGGTGGGGTTAGGTCGGTAGTTGTTCGTTCCCGTCTTGCCGTGACGGATGTCCCAGGCCTTGACGTTGGGATACTCAGACAGCTTGGCGATCACCCGGTCAGCAATGTCACCACAGATCACGTACTCACGATCCCAGTCAGCAGCGGTGTCGGCCTGGTGAGAGGGCTGCCAGGCAATGATCATCGTCTTCTTGGGCATTGCTGGTTCGGGAGAGGTCGGAGCGACCGTCGCAGGTTGCGTTGCAGCGGCCGAGATCGCCGTAGTGGCTTCTGGGGTCGAGGAGGTCGCAGCGGGAGCTTGGACCGAGGACGTCGTCGCGACAGAACCGCTGACACCCACGGTCACTCTCGGATTGTTGGCGGCGATCGCAAGCGTCGCCACGAGCGCAACGACGGCAAGAAGCATCACCGCGATCACAAGCAGGTCCCAGCGAAATGGCGCCGAGCCGCTGCGTTGCTCTCGGCGGTTCACTTGGGCGCTGCGTAGCGCGGATAGCAGTCGGGGCTCGGATAGCGTTTGGAGGCCGCGGATGCCTCCGCTCTTGAGGAGAAGCTACCGAAAATGACGGCGTAGTAGCCCGCCGTGAGTCCTTTGCCTTTGTCATCTTTGAAATAGTCGGTGTCGATGACTGCAGCCTGCTCTCCCTGTGCGGCGAGTTGGTTCATCGCGGCAACGGCCTGACTCTCGTCCTTGAGGCTGTTGTAAACGCACGTCCAGCCAGGTGTGTAGTCGCCGGCAACGACTCCGCTCACTGCCGATGTTGCCGGTGGCGCCACAGCTGTGGGAGTGCCACCGGCGGCCGCAACGGTGACTCGCACGACGCTGTTTGTCTTCATCCCGGCTGTGCCCGCGCTGGGATCCGTACTCAAGACGGTGCCGGCGGGCGAGCCGGACGGTGCCGAGTCGACGCGCACGTCGAACCCGTTGGCCGCGAGCGCTATTCTGGCGGTCTCCACATCTTGCCCAACGACATCCGGCATCGTGAGTTCAGCGGTCGACACCGTCGTGGCCAATATTGATGCGGCACCGCTCGCGTGACCCCCGGTTGGACCGGCCCCCGCCAAGATCACGAGCGCGATGATAGCTGCCGCACCGAGCATAACAACGCCGATGGTGAGGAACACGTGGATAGGATTACGTCTGGCTCGAACTTGCGTTGCGCCGGTTGCGGCGTCTTGCGCGGCTACGGTAGAGGGTGTGACGCCGCCCCGAAGGTGAGCTGCCATCTCGAGAGCTTGTGCGTACCTCTGGTTGGGGTCTTTCGCGAGGGCACGCCGGAAGACGGCTTCCACCTGATTAGGGGCACCGTGAGCCGTGAGCGGCGGGGGTTCCTCGTGCACGATGCGGTAGAGTGTCGCGGTCGAAGACGGCGCGAGGAAGGGGTTGAACCCGGCAATCAGCTCGTAGCCGACCACCCCGATGGCGAAAATGTCGGCCCTCCCATCGACAGGCAGCCCCATGACCTGCTCGGGGGCCATGTAGCCGGGTGTGCCGAGGACCGTGCCGACCTGAGTCATGGTCGACTGCGACGTTGAGTCGAGCAGCTTGGCGATACCGAAATCGGTGACCTTCACGCGCCCATCTTCGAGCACGAAGATGTTGTCCGGTTTGATGTCGCGGTGCACGATTCCCGCGTCGTGAGCACTCTGGACCGCGTCGAGAATTTGCACGACTACGGCGACTGCCGCCGAAACCGGAAGAGGGCCTCGGCTCATCAGTTCGGCCAGAGTCAGGCCGTCCAGGTACTCCATAGCGATGAAATGCCGGCCGTCGTGGTCAAAGACGTCGTGAATCTGGACTACGTTGTGGTGTGAGAGCCTTGCAGCCGAGCGCGCCTCTCGGGCAAACCGCTCGACCATCTCCTCTAGGTGCGCTTCGGCGAGTCCAGGGGGAAGGGCCAGTTCCTTCAGCGCAATGCGTCTATCGAGAGTGAGGTCCCAAGCGTCGTAGACGACACCCATGGCGCCTCGCCCGAGTTCTCCGTCAATCCTGTAGCGCTCCAGGCCGGGCATAGATCCTCTTTCAGGCCGGTTGCTATCTCAATATCGCTCGTCCATTGCCGGAACCTAGGCGAAGTCGAACGTCAGGCGGCAGTTAGAGCCGCCGAGAAGCACCTCGTCGCCGCCTCGAAGCGGCCGGTGCTCGGTCGTAATCTGCACACCGTTCACAAACGTCCCGTTGGTGCTTCCCGAGTCGGCGATCCCTAAGTCCCCGTTCGAGTGCACGAGAAAGACGGCGTGAGATCCCGAAACCAACGAGTCATTGACGACTACGCCGCTCGACGCACTCCGCCCAACGCTGTAGCGAGCCCCCGCAGCGAGCGGAATCGACGTCAGGGGGCGGCTGTTGAGCAGTACACGCACGCTGCGGGCGTACCTTGTCGCGGCGACTGCTCCGCCGGGAGCCGCAGGCGCGAAGGCCTGCTGGGGCACGTATTGCTGTCCCGCCGAGACGTCGGGCGTCCCTTCGGGATAGAGAAACGTGAACATATTCCGAGACCCGCAGTTTGGACAGATCTTCGCTCGCGGGCTGCTGCTGCGAATGACAAGGATGATGAGCAGATAGAGCAAACCGCCCAGGAATGCGAACAGGAGTATCAGCGTGATGATGATGTGGTGAGGCAGCAGCAGCGGCTCTTCATTCCATGCGCCGACATAGCCGCATGCCTGGCACCGCGGAGTGTTGTGCCGCGCCTCCTGTCCGGATGCCGGAAACCCCTGGGCCATAGCTATTCCCTTCGGTGTGATGTCGGCACTGCAAATTCACGACGGTTCATAGCAGCATTCCTCGGCCCTCATCCGAAAGAGAATCCATCAAGTCCGGTGGGGCAACCGAAAGGACGAGTCTCACCTTGCCGAGACGAATCTCATCACCAGCGGCGACTATGGAATCGGCCGTTTGAACACCGTTGACGTATGTGCCGAACGAACTGCCGAGATCTCTGACACTCATCCTGGAGCCGGCAACCACAAGAGATGCGTGACTGCGAGAAACGCTGCTGTCAGGAATCACGACGTCGTTGGAGCTCGCTCGGCCGACGGCGTTGGGCCCCGAACGGAGTGGATACCGCCGCCCGGCGGGATCGACAAGCTCAAGTCCAGTCCACCCCGGCTGCCCTGCCATCAGAGTCTTCGTTGCGGACCCAGCAGAACCGGTGGTGCCAAGGGAAGCGATCGCCTCTGCCTGATCGCTGGAGCCGTCACCACGATTCGCCGATGCCACTGCCCAGGCACCCAGCCCGAGGAGACAAAGTCCGCCGAGCGCGACCAGCGCGCCGCTCGAATCGGACACCATCCCTCCGGCTCCGGTTGCGAGACCAGTGCTGGTAGCGTCTTGCCCTGCCACGAGGACGTAGTACGGCTCCTGCGGCTGAGAGACCTCCACACCGAGCACTCCGACGGTCCATGTACCGGGTGCAGGGTTCTTGATGAACATCTGCTGCGGCCGAGCGGAGGTCGATACCGCCAGCCCTGGATAGCCGCTTGAGACCATGACACCCTTTGGATCCTTGAGACGCAGATCCAACACGCTACCCGGCCAGTTCAACACGGCCTCTATCTGACCGACCGTCCGGGAAACCTCGAACGATCCCGCCGCCGCCGTCTGCCCTTGCCCAACGGTTCCGCTCAGCTCTGCGAGCACGTTCGGCATGCTCGTCGTGACCGCGATCCGGATGTAGGTGTTGGCTAACTGCAGAGCGTCTTCGGCTGGGTAGTACTCTCCACCCGTGCGAGCCGCTATCTCCCGAAGGAATTGCTCGTCAATCCCACCCGGGTCGCCAAACCCGATTGTGTAGATCACGACGCCCGCATCTGCGGCATCTTGAACGGGGCCATTGAGCACTTCGTCATTGGACATGCCGGTATTGTTCTGCCCATCAGAGAGAAGCACCATTATGCGCTCGGCGTTGGAGGCGGATTGCTGGATCTGGCCAAGACCCACCGCTATGCCATCGCCGATGTTTGTGCTGCTCTGGGGGGTGAGCTGGTTGATGGCGTTCCTGACAGCGGAGTAGTCGCTCGACAATCCGAGAAGCGGGTCAGCCGCAGTCGAAAAGGCGCATACAGAAACTGAATCGCCTGACCCAGACTGCCCAGACTGCCCCTCTATCACGCTAACCAGTGAATCGGCGGCGCTCTTCGCGGATTCGATCTTCACCCCATCACGCCACGTGTCTCCCATGCTGCCGGAGACGTCCACTACGAGAGAGGTTGCCGAAAATGCTGCGCGCTTCGATGAAGCCGGCACAGGCGAGTTCCGAATGAAGTGGATGCTGGAGTCCTTCTCGGCGAAGAGGTCCTCCGGATAGACGACAGCGTAGTCCTTGTTCATGTCGATATTCTTGAGGTCGAGACCAGCATCATGATAGGCCCACCACACAAGTTTGCTGCAATAGAAACGGTTCGTGTTCTTAATACTCTGGCGAACCGGTTCGCCTCCGTTCATGGCCTTTACCGCAGCCAGTACCTCCCCCAGTGTATTGGCTTCCGAAATCGAGCCCCAAAGACGATTGTCCACTGCCGCACACGCAACCACGGCATAGTCATACGAGTACTTCCCGACCTTGTCCGATGCACTCCTGCAGGCCGCGGCCCGCGCTTTCGTGTCGGCTGCGGAATCGGGCACCCTGAAAACCATGCACTCTTGGTCCGCTCCGACGTTTTGGAACCACTTCTTTGCACTCCCAGACGTGATACCGCTCTCGCCAGCCTCAACGACCGATCCTGAGTTGCACAGGATTGCCGAATGTGTCCAGTACTGCCCGAGCTGGTCGAGCGCCCAAGGGTGGAGTTTCCCCACCGTGTCACCGAGTTTGCCCCTGACGATGTCCAGAGCGATGTTCTTAATCGCCTGGACTGCCTCAGCGCGCGACCATGAAGGCGCCGGCTTATGCGTGAGAAGTACGTCGCCTGGGAGCAGGCGTTTAACAAGCTCATCGATTTCGCCGTCGGTCCGAGGGGGGGCAACGACGACGACAGCTCGCAAAACCTGCGAAGAGCCAGGTGTCTCGGCGGTGATGACGTGGTCCCCGGGAAAGGCCTGCTTGGGAACTACCCATGAGCCCTTGAACCGCCCGAGACTAACCGGTCCGCTTGGGTCCTTGCGGGCAGCAGCGATCGTGGTGCCCGACCAGATGATCGTTCCATCGTCCCAGCGCACCGTCACCGGCAGATTACCACCCCCGAAGCCGGACACGACGAAGTCGCCGGACACGTTGCAGGTTACAGAACGCGATATCGCGGGATAGCGCTGCATCGTGCTGCTGAGGATCGTCTTTCCCGGATCAAGGTACTCATCTGCGCGAACCACGATGTCACGTGTGGGCGGGTTCGTAATGATGGCAAGTGCTGACGCCGGCATGAGCAAGGCGAGCATTACGGCTGTCGGAAGGAGCATTCTCCGGCCCCGCACGAGACGCCCAATCTCGAACTGCATCATGTTCATGGCCCCTCCCTCGAGGCCGCGACGCGACGCATCGCAGGCCCCCTGTGTGAAACGACGTTGCCGTTCCCCTAGCGCGACTCCAGATACTGCATGGTCCCCTCGCTGATACCCTGTGTAAGTTCATCCTGATACGACGCACTGTTCAACTTACGGTCCTCGGCGGAGTTGCTCATGAACCCCATCTCGACCAGAACCGTCGGCACCTTGGACCAGTTGAAACCCGACAGGTCGGACCTCGTGACGATGCCTCTATCCGTAGCTCCCGTTGCCGAGATGACACTCCTGTGGATGAGCTTCCCCGCAGCGGCACTCTCGGCGACAATCGGCGCAGTCCACTTGTTCTTCGCGGGGACCAGCGTCGACAGTCCATGGACCGAAGAATCACCGCCCCCATCGCAGTGTAGTCGGATGAAGAGATCGGCGCTGGCGTCGTTGGCGACAGCAGCACGCTCGGAATTTGAGATGTTCACATCCTCTGTGGAGCGCACCATCCTCACTTCAACGCCGTTCGCTTCAAGCGCCTTCTTGAGCTTAAGGGCGATTGCTAGGTTCGTCTTGCTCTCGGGGATGTGCGTTGATACCCCCGAGGCACCGCCAGCGACCTTCGGCTTCCTGACGCTTGACCCAGGCCCCTCTGGCTCGAGACTGTTGTCAGGCTCGGCCTGGTGACCCGCATCGATGACCACAACCGCGGACACCGTCGCCGAGGCGGATGCGGGCGCCGTTGGCAGTGACGAACCCATGGAGGCGGCTCCGGTAGGTGGCACCGAGGACACCATTTTCGCGGGTGGGACCATTGTGGCCGACGAAACCGAGACTGAGGATGTCTGGCTCGCCGGCGTGGCGAAGATCCCCATGAGGAGCGCACCAACGAATACCACTCCCGCGATTGCGCCGATGGCGGAGGCAATCACGAGGATGATCCGTTGTGTGCTAGGCCCTTCGCGGTCGCCGTACACTCGCTCGTTACCACCTTCCGGTGACTAAGGACGGCCTTGGGGGTAGGCGGAATCGTACGCATCCTTTGCATTGTGACCACGCAGGAGCGCGGGATTGGGGTCCGATCCAGACTGCTGCGCTTCTCCCCCCGCAACGAGCGCTTGGGCGCGCATGAGGCAGTAGGTGTAGAGCTTGAGCTGAGTCTGCCTCACTCCCTCGAGAGACGGGTCGATGTTCTGGGAGGAGAGCCCATCTCGTGCCGCCTCGATGTCAGAGACGAGGCTGGCCGCAGCCGCGATGGTTGAGTCGGATACCGAGCCCGTGCCGATCTCGTTGTTAAACCGGGTGGCAACACCAGCTATCTTTCCGGACTTCCCGGACTTGCCGCCGTAGCCACCAATCCTCGAATAGTTGTCCGTCAGAATCTGCGCCGATGCGGTCAAATCGGGCCCAGACGCCGCCCCGGGCGCCGCCGGTACTACCGCGGGGGGAGTCGCAGTCGCTGTCTGCCCCGGAAGCGTGCTGCCTCCCTGTGGCGCGCCACCGGAAAAGGCGAGCAGAAGCGCGATGATGAGGACACCGGCACCCCCTACCACGAGATAGGGCGTCCAGTTGGTGGCCGCGCCTTGCGGTTGTACCGTTGCGGCAGCTGCGGCGCTGCCCCAGACCTGCTGTACCGATTGCCCTGGCGAGCGGACACCTGCGCCCTGCCCGGTGACGATCGGTCCACCGGCCAGCGCAGCGCGAAAGGCACGGGCGTCTGAGAAGCGGTCCGCGGGATCTTTGGAAAGCGCGGTGCCGATGATCGGGGCCATGGCCACCGGCAGATCGGCTAGAGCACCGGCGGGCAGCCCGGGCGGCTCCTCGTGCACGATGCGATACATCACCGTAGTGGGGGCCATGCCGTCGGTGGCACCGAAGGGGTTTCTACCTGAAAGCATCTCGTAGGCGATGGCGCCGATGGCGAAGATGTCGGCACGGCCGTCGACCCCGCCCCCGGTGACCTGCTCGGGGGCCATGTAGCCCGGCGTGCCCATGACGGTGCCGGCCTGGGTCAGCGTGGCACTCGAACCCACGTGCGCTATGCCGAAGTCGGCGAGCTTGACTCTGCCGTCGGGAGTCACGAACACGTTGTCGGGCTTGATGTCTCGGTGCACCACTCCCTTGTCATGCGCGTAGGCCACCGCGTCTAGGAGCTGATCGAGGATGGAGACGGCGGCGGCCGGTGGTAGCGGGCCGCGGTCCAGGATGCTTGCCAGTGTCTCGCCCTCGATGTACTCCATGACGATGGCGGGGCGTCCGTCGAAAACGTCGGCGGCATGTATGGTGACGATACCGGGGTGGTTGAGCTGAGCGGCGGCACGTCCCTCGCGAACGAAGCGCGCCGAGAGGTCGGCCACGGCGTAGTCGGGCGTGGTGGCCGCTATCATCGGCTCCTTGATGGCGACCATGCGCTCGAGTCTGGAGTCGAAGCCGAGCCAGACCACGGCCATGGCGCCTCGGCCGAGCTCGCCGCGCAGTTCGTAGGGGCCAATTGCGTCGGAGGTCACGTTAGTCACTAGAGGTCCTTCTCGCTGACGATCTTCCACGTGCCGCCGTCGAGCTGAAGCTTCAGTCGCTGCCGAACGCTGTCCTGCTTGGTGACGCCGTCGCTCTGGCTGCGCGTAGAGGTCTTGGAGAAAGTCGCGACCGCTTCGGTCTCCGAAACCATGTTGACGCTCACTCCGTCGAGAGAAGTCGCGAAGCTAGCGTACTTTGCAAGTGCATCTGCCTTGATTTGGCGAATTTCGGCATTGGACGCCGACGGCCGCGCAAAGAAGGCCACGTAGTCCGCGTAATGAGACATGTGACGGTCTAGGTCACTATCGCCTATCGCCGCGGCCCAGTCCGTCAAGGACGCTTCGACCTCGGCTGTGAGATCCGCCTGTGTGGCTGCGGGCTCGGCCGGCGTAGCAGCTGGCTGCACCGGCGGTGTCTGC
>Ga0194044_10001135_pt1 | contig 13557 bp, 10 predicted proteins | sample JunL4417m_MetaG_FD_155460 | JGI IMG/M metagenome (GOLD analysis project Ga0194044, IMG submission 155460) | Anoxic zone freshwater microbial communities from boreal shield lake in IISD Experimental Lakes Area, Ontario, Canada - Jun2016-L442-17m | ecosystem: Environmental > Aquatic > Freshwater...
TTACAACACCCTGAAAATCCGAGACCGAAATTGCCGAGACTGAACGGTCAATTCGCTTTGACAGCCCTGAGAGAACTTTCCCCGGGCCTATTTCCAGGAATATGCGCGCCCCCATGCTAATCATTTTTCTGACGCAGGCTTCCCACAAAACAGGAGAAACGACCTGGTCAAGCAAAAGTGATTTCATGTCTCGGTCCTGCGCTGGATAAGGGGCTGCGTTCACATTTGCAATTACCGTAAACTGGATGGCGCCGAAATGGATTTCGTTAAGACTGTCAGATAGGGTCTCCCTAGCTGATTCCATGAGGCTAGTATGAAAGGCCGAAGATACGTGCAGGCCAACTACTCTGGACCTTTTCTCCTTGCCGGCCATTTGAACGGCTCTATCAAGCGCCGATATTTCGCCGGATATGACACTCTGTTCAGGTGAATTAAGGTTGGCAAGATCCAGAACGGACCGTTCTCTAACAGACGAGACTATTTCACGGACCCGTTCGACAGGAATCCCTATAACTGCGGCCATTCCACATGAACCAAGCGGTTGAGCGCTATGCATGCATTCAGCTCTGACTTTTACAATCCGGAGAGCATCGGCAAAGTCTAAGGCTCCCGCAGCGCACAAAGCGCTATATTCCCCGAGAGAATGCCCTGCCGCCACCATTGGCCTGATGTTCAATCTTCTTTGGACAAGACGCCATACGAGCATAGAATGGACAAAGATGGCCGGTTGTGTGTAGACAGTGTGATTCAGCTCATCTCCCCGTTTCCCCGCCATTATCTCACTGAGAGGATATCCGAGGATTCGGTCCGCTGATTCAAGTATCCGAGCGCATTCATTATCCTGGGAAACAATGTCGGAGGCCATCCCGGGAAATTGCGCCCCTTGTCCCGGGAACATCAGAGCTATTGCGGATCGAGAACTAGATGCTGACGTGGTCACCATTTCGAATCGGTTAACTCGCTATTCCACGTTCAGAACAGTCCGGTTCTTATAATAACCACAACTCGGACACACTCTGTGGGGGACTACAGGTTGAGAGCATTCCGGGCACTTAGAGAGATTTACAGGCGTTAAAGCGTCATGGGTGCGCCTTTTATCGCGTCTTGTTCGGGAAACCCTTTTCTTTGGGACTGGCATTTTTTATCCTTCTTAAATCAATTATTGAATCGAGATTTCAGCGCCGCGAGTTTTTCCCATCGAGGATCAGAACTGGACTCATGAGAGCACGAACATCCCTCTGATCCGATGATCGATCCGCACTCTGGGCACAGCCCGGGGCAATCATTCTTGCATAATGGTTTCATGGGGATGCTTAGAGACAGTTCCTGCGCAATAAGCTCTCTCAGGTCAATCTCTTTGTTGAGAATTAAGATCTCATCTTCCCCGAGTTCCAATTCTTGTTCATAATCCTTGTCGACTCTGGCGCCTTGCTTGACTTTCATGTCAACACTTACCGGGATCGAGGAATCAAATCTGGCAAGACACCTGGAACAAATCATCACAGCAGATATTTCCACATCTCCAGAAATCATTATCTCTTCATCATTTCTGTCGATTCTAATGTGACCACGCCCGTTAGGATTGACATCTAAGTCAGATAGCTTAATCGACTCAAGCCAATTCCCTAAAAGGTTCTCCGATCCATCAAAATCAATTTCAAGCCCTTCTGGCGGTATGTCGTCAATCTGAATCTTCATCTTTACATCATGCTGAAGAGACTTAAGATTAAGTACAAACTATAGAAATATAGACATTTATTAGTGTAAGTCAAGCCAAAAAGCTAAGAGTACACAATGACATCACTTTTTCTTGTTCTAACGTTCCAGTGATTCATCCCATCTGGTCAGCCAGTTGTGGATTGAGGGAAACACTTCCTTTTGGGCCCTCGTCCCTATCAGTAGATCGAGATGTCCGTAGTCTTGGAGACAGCCGCTGTCCTTGCCTAAAATTAGAGATTCCGTAACGCAGGAGCCGTTAAGTCTTTCAAACACACCCAATACTGCGGATTTAGGGGCCATGTTGTCTTTCGTTCCACATATTGCAAACAATGGTGTGTCCGATTGCTCAATCCCCTGTAAATAGAGCTTCCCTGATCGGTCCGCAAATTTCCCTTCCTGAAGAAACCTCCCCATATCGAGCCATAACACGCTTGATGATAGAAACTCAACGCCTAAGGCCATAATTTTTCTGGCCACGTTCCAATCAATGTTTTCGAGACAAAAGTATGTGGATAGAATATTGGGGGCGATTCCGCCTAAGGGCATGAAACATTTGGCCATCGGAATTAGCGGATTAAAAGGCAAAAGCCTTAGGACCCATCGCATTCTGAGGAGACGTTTTAATGAAGGGGAGTTCATTTTGGAAAAATCTACGGGGGAACCAATTGCTACTGCAGACGCTATTTTTCGAGAATGGTTCCTGCCGAGATAGGCCTCTATCAGCATGCCTCCCATGCTGTGTCCCACCCAATGCGCCGAATCCTTGCGGGTTTGTTCCGTCACATGATCTAAAACAGCGTCGAGATCAGAATCAAGATGATCGTCAAAGCCCCACCTTAAGTCGCTGTCTGAAAGAAGCAAACGTGGACCGGCGCTTTGGCCGAAACCCCTTAGTTCCGCCACCCATACATCGTGGCCCTTGGATCTGAGATACTCGGCCAAAGATGGGGCGGGATTCATGTCAAAGATGTAACGGTTGCCGGCGAGCCCATGACATAAAATAACGGGCTTCCCCTTGGGCGCTTCCTCTGGAACATACCTGTGGATGGCAAGTCGCCACCCATCTTGCGTGAGAAAAAAGTCTGTTCTATCTTGCCCAGTTGGGACCAATTCCAGGTAGGCCCACAGCCGAGCAATACCGAAGATTGCGGAGCATCCAACCAGGCAGGCCACAAAAACACTAAGAATCACGTTCATGATGAAGTCTCGTCATTTTTGATAAATCGATAATTCGACAAGATGACGATGTGCGCAAACTAAACTCAAAATTAATTCACAGTTTGTGTCAATATTCCTAAATAATCAACCACCAATCAATTCCGGAATCTGCAGCTATGGGGATATTCAATCATCGGATGACATCTATTTCAGTATAATTCTTGACAATGTGTACATCCTCTGCTAATTGCAAGCAAATCGAAAATGGCTACTTCACCTCGGCCATTGTCCCTGTTAGGAGCGGAATAATGCGTTCTGCTTGGCGGCTTTCATCTCGATTAGTTCTAATCCTTTCGATCGTGGCTCTCTTTTCTGGTTTTTGCTTGAAAAGGGCGTATGGTGACGATTGCCGAAGGGTCCTCAATATACTCATCCTTTTCGACGCTTCTGGGTTTATGAAGGAGAAGGATCATTATCAGGTTCTCCTCAAACAAATGCAATATTTTGAAAAAGCTATTCCCCTTACAGCGGACGGTTTCTTTGATGTTGGATTAAGGCATTATGGGCTTAAGGTTGGGATGGGTTGCGACAGCACAGAGAGTATTCTCGCCATTCAGCCATGGGACCCGGAAAGATTCTTAAATTCGTTTCCAAAATCTGTATCATACGGAACAAGCGCCCTGGCGGCGGGACTAAGGGCGGCTGGGGATGAGGTAGCCTCGGCGAACGGAAAGAGCATTATAGCAGTCATAGGGGGAGGGCTCGATTCATGCAATTCAGACCCAATTAAGATCACGGAACAAATCCGCCGCAACAACCCCGACGTCGAAATCCACACTTTTCAGATTGGCAATGCCCAGGACGGGTCGTATTTTTTAAAAGGAATAGCGCAAAAAGGGCAAGGAGCGTTTCACAATGTTGCCGAATTCAACTCACCAGCTGGGTGGCACGAGTGGATGCTAAAGTATTGGGTGAAGCCTTGTAGAGATACTGCGCCTGCCTCAGGAGCGGGAGGGGCGCCGGCCGGATTTGGGCCGGTTCTCTTTGATTTCAACAGTTCTTCCGTCATTTCAAAGGACCCCACTGTCGACAGTTCCAACCGTTCGGCAATTGCGGCGGCAGCCATGTCCTTAAAGCAGAATCCGGCTTCCAGAATCACTTTGAAGGGTTTTTCAGATGGCCGAGGCAAACCCGAACAGAATCTAGCGGTGGCCCGTAAACGCGCTGAGGCGGTGGCCCAATTCCTCTCCAGTATGTATGGCATTCCGAGATCAAGTATCAATATTCAGGTGGCTGGGACTACCACTTCCGGGCCTACGCCGGTTTATTCGCGGGATGACCGGATGAGTCGCCGGGTGGAAATGGAACTAACCCGTTAGTCGACGCTGTTCGATAAGGAAACTTTGATTTAAGCTTTGGATAATTCGCACGCCGCAAAAGTCCGGAACCGTCATCAACGTTTCCACTCCCATCGCTGTCCGGTTGAGTTCAGCTTTGTTCCCCAAAATAGCCCTCTGGTTGCTTGGCGCAAGAATGATCGATTCTAAATCTGAGGTCTTTCTGACCTAAGAGTAGTCCTTGCGTGATCCTTACAAGTGTTATAAAATTTTAAAGTTACCTTTAGAATGCACGGGGCCGCATGAAAAAGATTTCAATCGGTGTATGTAATTTTACGTCTCATGTGTTATTTGTTAGTATAATTATGTTTTTGTGCGTGGGTAATGTCCTGGGACAAAACGCTTCGACCCAGGAATCTCTGGTCACAAAATTGTTGAATACAGGCCGGGAACTCGTCGAGCGTACTTATTACCTCGAGGCTCTTGATCTTCTGGAGGAGGCGCGAGACACGCTGGATGCATCCGGTCCAGATTATCCGGAATTGTATGCGGACACGCTTTACGAATCGGCTAGGGCTAAAATTAAGGCCAGGCTGTATCAAAACTTTCCCGCATATTATGTGAAGACGGCTCTTGAAGATGTCCAGGCATCTAATAGGATCAGAGAACGATTAGACAGGACAATACCTCAGAAACTTGCTGACGGGTATTATCTCGAGGGTTTTATTCAGAAAAAATTCTTCATGAGAAAAGACCAAGCGGAGATCAATTTCTTGAAAGCCCTTAAAATAGATCCAGCCTCGGTTGCGGCGAAAAGGGAATTAAGCGAGCTCGTGTCTGGTCAGGATCAAGAAGCTAAATAACAAGATGTTTTTTATTAGAAATTACCGGTTGGAAGCTGATTGAGGATAAAATGCAACCTGAAAACATGGAATCAACGGAATCATATAATTTTGATTCAGGGTTGGACGAACTAAAATCAATAGTTGAAAAAATGGAAAGTGGGGGCCTAGGTCTACAGGATAGCCTCAAGCTCTTTGAACAGGGTGTAGGCGTTTCGAGGCGGTTGTTTGAAATACTGAGTCAGTCGGAAGGCAAGGTAGAAGAACTACTGGCGGACCTCGAACGTGTCCCTTTTAGCAGGGGCGAGGGTTGACAATTTGGCGCCAAGTCTTGCGGAATACATGGCGGAGAATCGTGGGTTTGTGGATGAGGCTTTGGACCGATATGTTCCAGGGGCGCACAATGAACCTCGGTTGCTCCATGAAGCAATGCGGTACAGCCTGTTTGCAGGAGGGAAGCGTCTCAGGCCAATTCTGGCTATAGCGTCATTTGAAATAGTGGGTGACTCAAATTATGGCGTAATGCCCCTGGCCGCCGCCCTTGAGTGCGTGCATACCTATTCCCTTATACATGACGATCTACCGGCCATGGACGATGATGATTTGCGTAGGGGCAAGCCGACTTCTCACAAGAAATACGGAGAAGCTGTAGCTATACTTGCAGGTGACGCCCTCATAACGCTGGCCTTCGAAATACTCAGTTCCCCAGAATTTACCCGTATGTTTCCACACGGCAGGGTATTGGCGGTCATTCGAGACGTTGCTCAGGCTTCGGGCTCAACAGGACTTATTGCAGGTCAAGTCTGGGACATGTGGTTTGAAGGCCGGGTCGCTGATGAGCAAGCTGTTAACAGGATTATCCTCAACAAGACCGGCGCATTGATCAGGTCTTCTTTGACAAGCGGCGCCAGACTGGCCGGCGCAAACTTGCCTCAGTTAAAGATTTTCTCAATTTATGGGGAAAAGCTTGGAATGGCATTCCAGATAAGAGACGATCTGCTTGATCTCGAGGGGGACACGGAGAGACTCGGGAAAAATGTTCAAAAAGATGGAAAGAGAGGTAAAGCCACTTATCCATCGCTTTTCGGAGCCGACAAAGCGAGAAATATGATAGACAATTTGCTCAGTGAGGCCGCTAACGCTATAGAACCGTTGGGAAAAAGGGCGGACACCCTGAGACTGCTCACAGAGTATATTGGTCAGCGAATGAACTGAGGCTGTTTTGGATAAACAATGAAAAACAAACCAAAGACTATAACGATGGATTCTTCGATATTAGACAGTATTAATTCTCCCGAAGACTTGAAGAGGTTACCGTTTGAATCGCTTGAGGCGCTTTCTGGCGAAGTCCGGAAACTAATAATCGAGACCGTTTCCGAGAGAGGCGGACATCTTGCTTCCAGTCTCGGAGTGGTTGAACTGACCATAGCCTTGTTAAGGGTTTTTTCACCACCGGATGACAGATTTGTTTTCGATGTGGGGCATCAGGCTTATGCTTACAAGATACTGACAGGCCGTAGAGACATGTTTCATTCTCTACGCTCCAAGGGAGGAATATCAGGTTTCCCCAAACGAAGAGAAAGCAAATACGATTTCTTCGACACTGGTCACGCTGGAAACGCTATCAGTGTAGCTGCAGGATTGGCCCAGGCCAGATGTATTGATAGAAACGCCCACAAAGTTGTGGCCATAGTTGGCGATGGGTCCCTGACATGCGGCGTGTCTTATGAAGGCCTCAACCAGGCGGGGGCCGCCGAGAAGGACCTGATAATCATTCTGAATGACAACGAGATGTCGATTTCCCCTAACGTTGGGGCCATGGCAGGGTATTTGAACCGGATCATGACGGGTCAACTGGTCACTCGGTTCAGGGATGAAATAAAGAACATTCTTAAGAATCTTCCCGGGGTCATGGGGCGGTCTATATATAGTATGGCACGCCAGTTAGAAGACGCACTAAAGGGCTTTGTCACTCCCGGGAGACTTTTCGAGGACCTCGGATTCAATTACGTTGGACCTATAGACGGTCATCACCTTAAACACCTCATAGAAACCCTTACCAATGTACGGAGATTTCGCAAACCAGTCCTTGTGCATACCATTACCTGTAAGGGAAAAGGATACTGCCAGGCTGAAGAAAACCCAAGCCGCTTCCATGGAGTGGGCCCTTTTGAAATCGAATCCGGTAAGGTGTATTCGTCTGGGGGCCCGGCTCCCTACACGCAGGTTTTTGGCGACACGATGGTTAAACTGGCTGCGTCAGATCCCAAAATAATTGCTATCACGGCCGCAATGGAATACGGCACAGGGTTGGCTGAGTTTGGTCAGATTTATCCCGAGAGATTTTTTGATGTCGGCATAGCTGAACAGCATGGCGTGGTTTTCGCCGCAGGACTGGCTCTGGAAGGATACAAACCGGTTGTGGCCATATATTCTACATTCATTCAGAGAGGTTACGATCATATCATTCACGATGTGTGCATGCAGAACCTACCGGTGGTATTTGCCATGGATAGGGCTGGAATAGTTGGAGAAGATGGTCCGACACATCATGGAGTATTCGACATCGCCTTTACCAGAAATCTCCCCAATCTAGTCGCCATGGCCCCTTCCAATGAGGATGAACTTGCGGACATGCTGTTCACTGCGCTCAAGATCGGCGTCCCCTGCGCTATACGTTATCCGAGGGCAAAAGGCGCAGGGGTTGATGTAAAGGAATTCCCGGAATTTATTCAGGTGGGCAGAGGTAAAGTCGTTAAACAAGGAACTGATTTAGCTATAATTGCTTTGGGGTCCATGGTGGGGGCTGCCCTTAAAGCCTCTGATATCCTTATGGCGACTGGTGTTTCCGCCGCCGTGATCAATCCAAGATTTATAAAGCCGCTTGATCGGGAACTGATAGTAAATTTGGCGCGATCAATAGGTAAGTTACTCATCATTGAGGAAGGAGTCCTGGCTGGTGGTTTCGGGAGCGCCATCCTTGAGTTGTTGGGCGATGAAGGCCTCACAAATGTGAAAGTTGTGCGCATGGGTATTCCTGACGAATTCGTCGATCACGGGACGAGGGAAGAGCTCTTGTCGGATTACGGTTTGACGTCCGAAGGAATAGTCATGGCCGCCTACAATTTGAAAACAGGAACTGGGCTGATGAATTTTACGTCCTCAGGTCATGGACTTGGGGCTATTCCACACTGAGTCAGTTATCCGTCTGCCGCTCTGACAACCGTGCGCTCCACGTAGATTGTGAAATAATCTAGCATCGTAGCAGCCAAGCTTCACTCACATTATGATAACCAAGGTTGAATAGAGACCTTATGCCATTGAATTCAGGGAAAGAGTCAAACAAAAATTGTGGGAAACTACCTTTGGACGGCGCATTAATGACCGGGAACAACCTGAAGATAAATAGCGGAGGATTTGATCCAGCCCGGATGGATCTGCTTCTTAATTCAGCTAAAGCTCTAGCCTCAACAACTGATATTGATCATCTTCTACAGGTTATCGTTGGGGAGGTTCAAAACGTAATAGAGTGCGAGGGAGCTGGAGTTCTTCTCTACGATGAAGCCAAGGACGACTTTTTCTGGCGACTGGTTCAGGACAAACAGAGTTTCCTGTCATCTGCGAGTGATTCAATTAGAATTCCCAGGAATAGTGGTGTTTGCGGATGGGTGTTTGATACGGGCCATCCAGCTCTTGTTCACGACGCCGCCAATGATCCTAGGCTGTATCGCCCTGTGGAAGATAAATCCGGTTTTCAGACAAGGAATATGATCTGCGTTCCCCTCCAGACCAGGGAGAAGCGGTTGGGTGTAATCTATGCTTTAAACAAGAATCAGGGATCCTTTAACGATGAGGATGTGGAAGTAATGTCGGCGCTTGCGAGCAACGTTGCCCTGGCGCTCGAGAACGCTTCATACTATGAAAGTCTGGTTAATTCTCACAAAGAACTTGAACGCCTGAATCGAGCTAAGAGCAAGATGCTGCATCATCTATCCCACGAACTCAAGACACCTTTGGCAATAATAGAAGCGTCTCTGGCTATAATGAAAAGGAAGATAAGCGTAGTGGGGATTACTCAGGGGAATTTGCCTTTTGAAAGAATTGAACGCAATATTGACCGATTAAAAACCATAGAAAAACAGGTCACCCATATCATTGAAGACAGAGAGATCCCGGAAAGGACTCCACACTCGCATGTTTTTGACGACTTTGAAGATTTCATAGAAATAGAACATGAGGAAAATCCACTTCTTTCAGACTGCCTGGAACTCATAAGAAAGAGATTCAGAAAGGCTTTTCCTGACAGGACTGAAGAGGCTGACGGGGTAATTCTGGAAGGTGTTTTCGAATCCGAGTCGAGTCACTCCCTTCTCATGAAGCAGAACCGTCAGTTGGACATCTGTTTTGAGAAACCTGACAAAGTGACGATAAAGATCCAGCCTCACATTCTAGTCTCGATATTGCGGGGGCTCGTTAGAAACGCAATAGAGAATACTCCTGATCACGGAAGGATTGTAGTCGGAGGGTTCTTTACCCAACAAGGTTACACGATTTCGGTTCGAGATTTCGGGGTCGGCATACCTGAAGATCAGCAGTCAAATGTTTTCGAAGGGTTTTATCCGATTCAGGAAACGGATCTTTATTCTTCAGGCAGGCCTTACGGCTTTCTTGCAGGCGGCACAGGGGCAGACCTGCTGAAAATGAGAATATTTTCGGAGAGAATTGGTTTCGTGATACGTTTCAACAGTCAAAGATGCTCTTGTATACCTACCTCTAGAGATCTGTGTCCTGGAGACATCAAAAAATGTTCCTGCTGTCAGAGAATAGAAGACTGTCTCGCCAACGGTGGGAGCGAATTCCTAGTCGATTTTCCGAATGATCTGCTTATAATTGGCAAATAGCTACTTGGGGCCGTCTAATATTGATTAACGCTACTGTTACGCCGGGCGCTTTGTTCGTCTATGAATTGGAATGATTACAATCCCCCGCTAAAAGCCGCGGCATTGGCTACGGCCTCTGCCACAGCAGGGCAGACCGCTTTGTTGAAAATTCCGGGTATAATGTATTGATCCTCCAGTTCATCATCAGGTATCAAGCCGGCTATTGCGACTGACGCCGCCAGTCGCATCTCCCGGGTAATTTTCCTTGCCCTGACACTCAATGCGCCTTTGAAGATCCCGGGGAAGACGAGCGCGTTATTGATTTGATTAGGGAAATCACTCCTTCCTGTGGCTACGATTTGCGCATAATCCAACGCTTCCCATGGATTGACCTCTGGAATGGGGTTGGCCAGAGCAAAAACAATCGCTCTTGGCGCCATGACCGCAAGGTCTTTGGGTTCGAGAAGATTTCCCGCTGAAAGTCCAATAAACGCATCGGCTCCCTCTAACGCTTCCTTGAGAGGAACTTGAATTCCGTCCGGGTTGGTAAGAAGGGCCAATTCCTCTTTGATGGGGTTCATGCCTTCAGCGCGACCAGGATATAGCGCCCCGTTGCTGTCACAACAAAGAATGTGTCTTGCGCCGGCTTCGAGCATTGTCTTGACGCATGCGACCCCGGCGGCCCCTGTGCCGGAAACAACCAGTCTGATTTCACTGAGCCGCTTCTCCACCCTCTTCAAAGCGTTTCTCAATGCCGCCAACACGGCGATTGACGTACCATGTTGATCGTCGTGGAACACAGGAATATCAAGTTCTCCTGTCAGTCGTTCTTCAATTTCGAAACATCGGGGGGCCGATATGTCCTCAAGATTGATGGCGGCAAAGACAGGACTGATAGCCTTTACAACCGCCACAATCTCATCCGTGGTCGATACGTTCAGACAAATCGGAAACGCGTTGATTCCAGCAAATTCCTTGAAAAGCATTGATTTCCCTTCCATCACTGGAATAGCGCCTAACGGTCCTATGTTTCCAAGACCCAGCACGGCGGAACCATCAGTCACTATCGCCACTGAATTGCTTTTCATAGTGTATTTAAAGGCCAGATCGCTATTGTTCGCAATGGCCGTTGAAATTCTACCAACCCCGGGGGTGTACGCCATTGAGAGGTCTTCCCTGCCGGCTAGTCTCTTGGTAGGGGTTATTTCTATTTTCCCGCCCTCATGGTATTGAAACGTCCTATCGGAAACGGAAATCACTTCAACTTCCGGAAGATCCTTGAGCGCCTCTATAATTCTCTGTTCATGGTTTTCATCGCTGGCGTAAATATCAAAATCCCTTATAACAAGGTTTCCTTGAATCTTGACAATGGGAATAGAGCCTACAAGCGCGTTCATCTCGCCTATGGTAGTGGCTATTTTAGCCAGGGCCCCAGGGCGCCTTTCAAACCTCAGTCTTATGGTAAGACTGTGGCTCGGACTTGACTGTACCAACATAATTCCTCCTGCGAGCAACTGGCTACTCGAGGCGCCAAGTATGCAAAGACTCAGGCTCCCGGGTGCGTTTTGTGCGTCCGTGAAAATGTTTATCACGTCCGTCATTCTTTTTGAAGCCGGTTGAATGCGAAAGGCTCAAACCGCGTCACGCTGCAAGGATCTGACGGAAGAAATACTTTCCGATAATACTTTGCAGGAGCCTTTTTCGGGGGATAGCGAACAATGCGATTAGTAATTAGCGATGCGCAAATATAGCAGAGAGTCAGAATGGGGAGTGACAAAGAGCGCAAACATCTGATAACGATTTGACCCAAGATCATGTATAATAGCCGAATTCGGGACATCAGGATGATATAATGGCTTTTCCAACCAACAAGACGAAAATAGTTTGCACGATTGGTCCCGCGTCGAGATCTCCGGAGATACTTGAGCGGATGATGCTTGCGGGCATGAATGTCGCCCGCATCAATTTCTCACATGGAGACTTCTCCGAACACGCAGAAACCATTACCAATGTCCGGGCAATTTCACAAAAACTCGCTCGAGACATGGCCATTATGGCCGATCTTCCAGGCCCCAAAATTCGCATCGGAAATTTAAGTGAAGAACCGGTCACATTAAAGAGTGGCGATTCAATTTGCCTGACAACCGATGAAGTCTTGGGTGACAGTAGTAGAGTTTTTGTGAACCTTCCCAGCTTGCAGCAAGTGGTCAAGCCCGGTGACCAGATATTCCTGAACGATGGTTTGGTCCAACTGGCGGTTCAGAATATTTCCGGCCATGACGTCCACTGCAGGATCGTTGTGGGCGCTGAACTCAGCTCGAGAAAGGGCCTGAATCTTCCCGGCATATCAGTCGGAATAGGGGCTTTTACCGACCGGGACTACGATTGTCTCAAGTTTGCGGTGGAACAGAATGTCGACGCCGTGAGCCAGTCATTTGTTGAATCCGCCTCGGACGTCACTGCTTTGAGGGACGCCGCTTCTCTCCTCGGAGCCAGTCCGTTTGTAATTGCCAAGATTGAAAGGTCACGGGCATTGGATAACATTGATGAAATCTTGAATGCGGCGGATGGAATCATGATAGCCCGCGGTGATCTCGGGGTGGAAACCCCTATCGAACGCATAGCCATCGTTCAAAAAGAAATCATGGCAAAAGCCAACTTGTTGGGTAAACCCGTCATAACGGCCACCCAACTCCTGGAATCAATGATAAATAACAGGAGGCCTACTCGAGCTGAATCCACGGACGTCGCCAACGACATACTTGACGGTACGGACTGCGTAATGCTTTCAGCCGAATCGGCTACAGGAAATTATCCTGTTGACGCCGTAGAAACTCTCGCTCGGATTGCCTGCGCTACGGAGGAGTATCGTTCCAAACGACCGATAGGGCATTTTCTGGCTATGCCGGATATAGGCAGAAACCCTAACATTAGGGACATAATTGCTGTCAGTGTTAAAAACACACTGGATCATGTTCAGCCTGACGCAATCTTCGTGCCGACTCGTTCCGGGGCTTCAGCCAGAAGTATGAGCCGTTTTAAGTTGCCGGTTTGGATCGTTGCTGTGAGTTCGCTTCAGACGACTTGTCGAAGGCTGCATTTTTCCTATGGCGTAATCCCTGAACTCGTGCCAGAAGACCCTGAGGACTGGAGGCTTTATACGAGTAGCTGGCTTGCCGGAAACGACATTTGCGGGAAGCTGGTTATTCTGACGCAAGGTCCATCATCGAAGCATCCGGAAACCAATCATCGCATGGAGATAGTTGATCTGACCAGGGTATGCTGAAGATGATTGTTAGTGACGAAGGGGTTTTCAGCGCAAGCCCAGGTCCCTAATTTTGCGCTTGCCAAAACCTCTTTAACATGGAAACTATCTTTATCCCCAGGGTTATGAAGTTTGCCACTGCTGAGGTTGTACAGGTTTTTTTGCTGATTTTCTCACGAATTAGGCTGCCAACCAATCAGAGGTCCCATCATGACTCCAGGCCCGGTCATTGGACTAATTCAAAACGCCGCGTTGTTGCTGGCGCTGGGGGTGCTGCTCGACCTCACGCTCCGCAGTGGACTTGCGAGGCTCTTATGGACCAGGGGGTTGATTGGCCTAGCCATTGGTATCATATG
>Ga0194044_10001136_pt1 | contig 13553 bp, 10 predicted proteins | sample JunL4417m_MetaG_FD_155460 | JGI IMG/M metagenome (GOLD analysis project Ga0194044, IMG submission 155460) | Anoxic zone freshwater microbial communities from boreal shield lake in IISD Experimental Lakes Area, Ontario, Canada - Jun2016-L442-17m | ecosystem: Environmental > Aquatic > Freshwater...
TCTACATTGGCCAGTACGTTGCGGGTAAATTTCTTTTTGTCGCCGGCAAAGGCTTCAAAAAAATCGCGGGTGGTTGAATAGATATACTTGATGCCCGGGGTTTTTTCCAGCACTTTGTCCATGAAACTTACAATGCGCCCGGTAATAAAGAAAGAACTGAAATATCCGATGATGATCAATGCGGCAATAATGATCACAAATCCGATCCCATAGTTCCGAACATGTACCATTCCATTCGTATCAACATAAGTAAAAATGGGTATCCAGCTATCGATCGATGACACTACCCAGAAAATAGAATAGGCAGTGATGGCCACCGGCGCCAGGATCAGCAGGCCCTGTAAAAAATACTGTAAAAACTTCCGGTAATGAAAAGCCTTTTTCATGTGGGGTTCATTTATAAGGCAAATATACTTGTTTGCCACGCTGGACTGCCATTTGGAATTCGACCCCAACTAAGCCCAGATATTAAAAATTTGTTAAGAGCGGCAAAAAAATCGTTTGGAAACTTTGGTTACATTGAAAGTTTCCGTAGTTTTGCGGCCCAATATGTCAGACAACGAAATTAAATCAAGAATCAAGCACACGGCTCATGAGTTGGTGATGCAATACAGCATCCGTAGCGTAAGCATGGACGATATTGCCAATGCCCTCGGCATGAGCAAGAAGACCATCTACCAGCATTTTGCCGATAAGGATGAACTGGTAGAAGCGGTGATGTCGGATGTGATCAAAAAAAGCGAGCATGATTGTGAGCGCGATAAATCAGAGGCTGAAAATGCCATCCATGAGATCTTTCTGGCCATGGAAATGCTGGTGGAGATGTTTCGTACTATGAATCCCTCCATCATTTATGATATGCATAAATATCATCCCAAAGCCTTCCAGATCTTTCAACGTCATAAGAATGAGTATGTATATAATGTAATGAAGCGAAACCTGGAAAACGGGATCAAAGAAGGTTTATATCGTCCGGAGATCAATGTGGAGATCTTATCCAAATTCAGAGTAGAGAGCATGGTCCTTCCTTTTAATCCGGATTTTCACCGGAGCCTGAAAGCAAGTCTGGTAGATATTCAGCAAGAACTCATCGTTCACTTCCTTTATGGACTGGTTACTCAAAAAGGCTATAACCTTATTTTAAAATATCAACAAGCAAGAAATAAAAAGACACAACAAGATGAAAAGAATCCGGCTAAATAGTATTGCCCTTATCGGCTTACTGGCCCTATCCCTTACAGGCAGTGCACAACAGATCAATGAATTTTCTGTACAGCAATGCCTCGATTATGCCAACAAGAATTCCATCACGGTAAAAAATGCCCTGCTGGATATTGACGTGCAGAAACAATTTAACCGGCAGGTAACTGCTGCTGCCTTTCCACAGATCGGTGCCAGCCTATCTGCCAATGATTATCTGGCCATCCCAACCAGCCTGTTGCCCGGCGAGATCTTCAATCAGCCCGGTACCAAGATCCCGGTAAAATTTGGTACCAAGTACAATGCTTCGGGTGGGGTAGACCTGACCCAGTTGCTGTTCGACGGACAGGTATTTGTGGGATTGATGGCCCGGAAGGCGATCATCGACTACCAGACAAGGGTATCCGAAGTTACAAAGGAGCAGATCAAGGGCAATGTTTACAAGATCTATTACCAACTGGTAGTCGGTAAAAAACAAATGACTTCGTTGGATGCCAATATCGACCGGTTTGAAAAACTGTTGCACGATACCCGCGAGATCTTCAAGAACGGATTTGCCGAAAGACTGGATGTAGATAAGGTTCAGGTACAACTGAACAATATCAAAACCGAAAAATTAAAAGTAGAGAATAGTTTGGCCGCAGGAAATTCGGGTTTGAAATTTTTAATGAATATGCCTCAGAAAGATCAATTGATACTAACCGATACGCTGAGTGAAGACGAGTTGAAGGTTAATATCCTGGATGAAAATTACAGTTATAACGATCGCAAGGAAATGAAAATGCTGAATGTAGCCGAAAAACTGGGTGAATATAATATACGTCGGTATAAATTGAGTAAGATACCTACCCTTTCCGCTTTTGCTAATTATAGCAAGAATGCCCAGCGTACTACATTTGACCTGTTTGGTAAGGGCGACTGGTTTACTACTTCCCTGATCGGAATGAAAATCTCGATCCCCATCTTTGATGGCAATATGCGCAATGCCCATATCGCGCAATCCCGTATTGAATTGCAGAAAACAAAGAACAGTATGGAGCAGTTGAAAGCCAATATCGATTATGATGCGGCCAATTCAAAGGCGAACCTTACCACTGCATTGATCACCATGGACAACCAGAAAAAAAATATTGAACTCGCTGAAAAAGTATACAACAGCACCAAATTAAAATATGAACAAGGTCTTGGAAGCAACCTGGAGATCTATACTGCACAAACAGAATTAAAGATGGCACAAACCAATTATTATAGTGCCCTCTATGATGCCATCAATGCCCGTATCGATTATTTAAAAGCCATTGGAAAACTGCCCTAAAAACAAAAACTGATTACAACATGCAACTGATTAAACAAACGAATATGAAACTATCTGTAGTGATTGCAGCATCCGCTCTGCTATTGCTGAGCGCCTGCGGAAACAGTGCCAAAGACGCTAACGCCAATATCAATGATAAGAAAGCTGCCTTGGCAAAACTAAAAACAGCGCAAACCAAAAATGACGACGAGATCCGTAAACTGCAGGATGAACTGGCAAAAATTGATACCGCTGCGGCTAACTCAACCAAAATAAAACTGGTAGGGATCGCTCCGGTAGCCACGCAAAACTTCCAGCACTTTATCGACCTGCAAGGAAAAGTTGATGCCGACAATATCTCCTATATTTCTCCAAGAGGAATGGGAGGTCAGGTGAAAGCCCTTTTTATACAGGAAGGACAAACCGTAAAGAAAGGACAACTGTTGCTGAAATTAGATGATGCGATCGTGCGCCAGCAGGTAACTGCAGCCCGTCAACAACTGGAAGGTATTAAGACCCAACTGGGCTTTGCAAAAAATATTTATCAGCGCCAGAAAAATCTATGGGATCAGGGGATCGGTACAGAAGTTCAGCTGATCTCTGCAAAGACCAATGTGGAAGGACTGGAGAACCAGCTGAAAGCTTCGCAAGAGCAGGTGAAAGTTGCGGTTGAGCAAATGAATACTGCCAGCGTGTACAGTGATGTGAGTGGGGTAGCTGATATCGTGAATATCAGGGTGGGTGAAATATTCCAGGGCATGACCGCCGCCGGTCCGCAGATCAAGATCGTGAATACCAGCAGCCTGAAAGTGGTGACCAGTATTCCCGAAAATTATCTTACCCGATTGCATAAAGGAACTCCGGTGCAGATCTCGATCCCCGATGCAGGTAATGCCAGTATTGCTTCTGTATTATCTATGATCAGTCAGTCGATAGAACCTACCCAACGGGGATTCATAGCCGAAGCTAAGATCCCATACAATCCCGCTTTAAAACCAAACCAATCGGCCATCATGAGGATATTGGATTATACCGCTGCCAATGCAGTAGTGATCCCGGTAAATACCTTGCAAACCGACGATAATGGCAAATATGTTTTTGTATACAATAAACTAAGCACTGGCAAAACGGTTGCGAAAAAAGTACCTGTGATCATTGGCGAAGTATACGGCAGTCAGGTAGAGATCAAGGCCGGATTGAAAGGCGGCGAAGAACTGATCACCCAGGGGTATCAGAATTTGTATGAAGGCCAGTCGGTAGGTACCATCAATGCAAAATAAGCATCGTTGTATTTGCAGAATTGACAATAACTAATAACAGGTCATGCAGGAAGCAAAAGCGATGACCCAAAAAATATAATTATGAGTTTTATTGAAGGCGTAAGCAAAAAATTCAAGGAGTTTAAACTCAGTTCCTGGGCGATCGATAACCGCACGGCGGTTTATATCATTGCGATCCTGATCTCGGTATATGGGCTATGGAAATTCAATAATATGCCCAAGGAACAGTTCCCCGATATCGTGGTGCCTACCATTAGTGTAACCACCATCTATGTGGGCAATTCTCCTAAAGACATTGAGAATCTGGTGACCCGTCCCATTGAAAAACAACTCAAGGGCATCAGTGGCGCCAAGGTGAAAAAAATTACCAGTACCTCACAAACGGATTATAGTTTGATCGTGATCGAATTTGATACCGATGTGAAAACTGAAACGGCCAAACAAAAAGTAAAGGATGCTATTGATAAGGCTAAGACCGATCTACCCAATGACCTTACTTCTCAACCCAATGCACAGGAATTTGCCTTCAGCGAAATGCCCATCATGTTCGTGAACCTCAGTGGTGATTATGATGGTGTAACCTTGAAAGAGTATGCAAAAAAAATGCGCGACCGGTTTGAAGAACTTCCCGAGATCACCCGCGCAGAAATTGTGGGTGCTCCCGAAAGAGAGATCCAGGTAAATGCAGATCCTTACAAAATGCAGGCGGCCAAAGTAAGTTTCATGGATATTGAAAATGCCATCAGTCGCGAGAACCATGATATTACCGGTGGCCTCATTGAAGTGGGCGATATGAAACGTACCCTGAAGATCAAAGGGCAGTTCACCAGTGCATTGGCGCTGCAAGACATCATTGTGCGCAGCAGTGCACGAGGTTCTACTGTATACCTGAAAGATATTGCCGAACTAAAAGATACCATCAAAGAAAAAGAAAGCTATGCACGTTTGGATGGCAAGAATGTAATTACGCTTAACATCGTTAAACGTGCCGGCGAAAACCTGATCTCGGCAGCCGGAAATATAAAAGACATTGTAGCCCAGATGAAGAAGGATGGGATATTACCTCCCAACTTGAAAGTAGTGATCACCGGCGACCAAAGCAAGGCTACCGCTACCTCATTTAATGAACTGGTGAATACCATCGTGATCGGATTTGTGCTGGTATTGCTGGTGCTGATGTTCTTTATGGGCGTAACCAATGCATTCTTTGTGGCGCTGAGTGTGCCCCTCAGTGTGTTTGTGGCATTTTTGTTTCTGCCCCTAGCCGATGCCGTTGTGGGCACTTCTGTAACACTGAATTTTATCGTGCTGTTTGCCTTGTTGTTCGGACTGGGGATCATTGTGGATGACGCCATTGTGGTGATCGAAAATACCCACCGGATATACAATAATGGAAAGATACCCATCATCCGATCTGCCAAAGAAGCAGCCGGTGAAATATTCATTCCGGTACTGGCAGGTACGGCCACTACACTGGCTCCGTTCTTCCCGCTATTGTTCTGGAAGGGCATCATCGGTAAGTTCATGATCTACCTGCCCACGATGCTCATTCTCACGCTGGCAGCTTCATTGATCGTGGCCTTCATCTTCAACCCCGTGTTTGCCGTTAGTTTTATGAAACCGGAAGGAAAGGAATTTGAAAAACCGAAAAATCAATTATTTAAAGCACCGGCTTTCTGGCTGGCCATCGCCTTTGGTGTGCTATTACACTTGGCCGGATGGCATGGTGTGGCCAATTTCTTATTGTTCATGTCATTGTTGATGATCCTGAACCGTTACGTGTTCAATGATATCATTCATGCTTTCCAAAATAAAGTGCTGCCCTGGTTGATGAATCATTATGAGAATTTATTGCGCTGGGTATTGAAAGGAACCAGACCTGTATTCTTGCTGCTTGCCTTGTTCATCTTATTCCCGGTAGCAGCCGGATTATTATACCTGCGTGGAAATAAATCAACCTTCTTCCCCAGTGGTGATCCCAACTTTATTTATGTATACCTGAAAATGCCGGTAGGTACCAGCATCAAGGCCACCGACAGTATCACCAGCATTCTGGAAAAAAGAGTTTATCATGTACTGGAGAATGAAAAGCCAGGTACGCCGGGAAGCATTGTAGAAAGCATCATCACCAATGTGGCCAATAGTGCCAATAACCCCCGCGATAATAACCGATCTGTTCGCCCCAATCTGGGAAGGATACAGGTTTCCTTTGTAGAATATGAAAAACGAGAAGGCAAGCATACCCTGCCCTATATTGATGCCATCCGTAAACAAATGACGGGCATCCCCGGTGCCAGTATTGAAGTGGCAAAAGAAGACGGAGGTCCTCCAACCGATCCTCCGGTGAATATTGAAATTTCAGGCGATCAATATGAGGATATTGCAAAAGTGGCAAAGAGCCTGGCCAATTATCTTGATACCAACCAGATCTATGGTATTGAAAACCTTCGGCTGGATGTAGACCTGAACAGTCCAGAGATCACCATCAATATTGATAGGCAGAAAGCCATGATGGAAGGATTATCCACCGGACAGATCGGTCAGGAAATTCGTACCGCAGTTTTTGGTAAGGAAGTGAGTAAACTGAAGGATGGCGAAGATGAATACAAAATTCAATTACGCTACACCGACCTTATACGCAATAATGTTTCTGATGTGATGAATATGCGCATCACCTTTATGGACATGAATACCATGATGGTGAAATCAATACCCATCAGTTCCGTGGCTACCGTGGATTATACCAATACCTCCGGTGCCATCGCTAGGAAGAATGTGAAACGAACCATTCAGTTGCAATCGAATGTGCTTGACCCCACCATGGCGGGAAAAGTGAATTTGCAATTGAAAGATAAGATCGAAGACTTTAAATCAAAGAATGCGATCCCTTCTGATGTTACCATCCGGCAAACCGGACAAGGTGAGCAGGAAAAAGAAACCTCTAAATTTTTGGGACAAGCATTAGCCATCGCGCTGGGACTTATCTTCCTGATCCTGGTATTGCAGTTCAATTCCATGAGCAAGCCATTCATCGTGCTAACTGAAATATTCTTCTCAGTGATCGGGGTGTTATTGGGTTATGCCCTTACGGGAATGACGATCGCAACGATCATGTTGGGTGTGGGTATTGTAGGATTAGCAGGTATCGTGATCAAGAACGGAATTTTATTGATCGAGTTCACCGATGAATTGCGCGGAAGGGGTATGCGTACCCGTGAGGCTGCTATCCAGGCGGGTAAAATCAGGATCATTCCGGTATTGCTAACGGCCCTGGCTACTATGCTGGGACTGCTGCCACTGGCGGTAGGGTTCAATATCGACTTCCAGTCATTCTTCCAGACCCTGAATCCGCATATTTATTTTGGCGGTGATAGTGTGGTGTTCTGGGGGCCCTTAAGCTGGACCATCATTTATGGTTTGATCTTCGCCTTCTTCCTTACGCTGATCATGGTGCCCAGTATGTACCTGATCGCCGAAAGATTGCGCAGGCCAATGGAACGATTCTACGGCACCCGTTATATTGCCCTGATCGGATTTACCGGACCTTTCTTCTTCCTCTTTGTGGGCATCATGTATGCCGTTAAGCGACTGCAAGGCAAGAAAGTATGGAATGGATTGATGAAAGACAGCAAGGAGAAAACAGTATAGTTTACAAAAGAATAATTTATAAAAATGCCCCGGTGATGAACCGGGGCATTTATCGTTATAACATAGCAGTATATACAACACCTGATTGAACTGATGTTCACCGATTGGTGATTTTTCAGATCAATGCTAACATAGGTCTCCTTCGCCATGGTTGGGTCATGGCATAATAAGCATGCATTCACCATTAATGGCAAACTCATTCAGTTAAGGAGCAAGAAAAACTATTTTTTCTTGAACCAGCCCCCCATGCGGAAAATTAAAAATAATACTACCGCAATGATTACGATGGTAAACAGGATCACATTGAAATCAAATGTTGCTATTAGCATAGTTAAAGTGTTTTAATATAAATATTCAGGTCGTTTTTCTGAGTTTCCGTTAATTGAACGATCAATTTTGAATAGGCTGTCAATAAAGCCGTAAAGTCGGCAGTACTGATCTTTGCATTGTCGTTGGTTGAAATATATTTTGAGGAAGTTGAGCGAACAACATCATCAAAACCACTCGTATTGATGTTTAGTCTTGCAAAAAACACAGTAAGTTTTTTAAAATTTGCAAAATGAAAAACAATATTGGCTGCCGGATCTACCTCTCCAAAAATATTTTCATCCAGTGTAAGACCCTTGCTGGGGTTAATTAATCCTGTTTTGCAAGTGGATATACCCCAATAACAACCACAGGCCCCATTTTGGGTAGCTGGGTTCCAGCAGATACAGCAATCTGAAAAAAAGCATACGGAACTGCAGGTTGATTGTCCGGGTCCGCATGAGCATGATGCGCCTGCAATTTTTCCGGGATCCTGTGCATTGGCTGCATAGGAAAATAAATGCATTACTAAAATAATAAAAATCTTTTGGGTACGTTTCATTTTATTTATTTTTTAAAATTATTCCTACCTCCAGATAAGGCGCTGTGTCGGAATGTTCCGCCGCCGGCACAGATCATCTTATGTTGTTACTCACCGTATTTGCGCACTCATGGCTTGGTGGTATTTCGGATCATTCATGCCAACCAGTATATTGTTTTCTAGGTATCAATCTAATAGATCATGGGATTGGATTCGTTAGATAAACTCAGGAGTCAAATGTAGATAGCTCCAATGAAAAATTTACAGGAAAAACACCTGATAAAGGGAAGAAAATCACCGAATGCGTAGTATGAAAAATGCCTGATGGTCAGGATATTAAAATAGGGCTGGAAGCCCTATCATTTTAGTTGAATATTTATAAGTTAGTCGGCGTATTGCACCAATGACCTTTTAAAGGCCTCGTAGTTTTTTTTGTAGCGATTAAAAGCTGCCTGGTTTTTATATTTTATGCCCAGCACCCAACTCACATTCAGCTCCTCATTTTTCTTTTCCTGGTAGCTTCTGGAATAGGATCCGTCCTTGGCCGTAATGGTCCACCATTTGGTTTCCTGTTTACCGGAAAACTTAGATTGCGTATTGCTTATTTTTTCAGTGGGTTTCAACGCGATATCGGTAGCCTCTCCATTCCACTGCGGTGAAAACACATAGAACTGCACAAGCTTATCGGGAGAAGTAAAGACAGCACTCTCGTAACCCTGCGCCGCACTGGCCGATTTTAATGATCCTTTGGCGGTAAAGCCTGACGGATATTTTATATCAAACCAGGCGCCTTTATAGGTTTTGATTTGGGCAAAACCTATAAAGCTGCAACAGGAGATCAGGGCAATAGAAAATATTATTCTCATCTTGTTGTTTTAAAAATTGAGGCCAATAAATATTTCCACCAAGATTAAATCACCAACTATTTTATATGCGCATCCTTCTTATTCCCATCGGTATCCAGTTCTACTATTTCATATCCCAGCTTTTGCAATCCGGGTAAGATTTTTGCCTTATCACCCACCAACAATATATTCATCTTATCAGCTACCAGCCATTTTTTAGCCAAAGCATCCACTTCTTTTTTGGTTAAACCGGATAAGATCTTGTTCTGTGTTTGAACAAAATTTCCTGGTAAATTATAATCGAGTATCCGCCTGATGAATCCTGCTTTTTGTACACCGGTCTCATATTTCAACGCGTCGCTTTGTCCAATGGCATTCTTGGTAAAGATCAACTCGTCTGCGCTGAGGCTATTGGTAGAATAATTCTTAATGATCTTCATCGTTTCAGTTAATGCACTATCAGTTGCATCGGCACGAATGCCCGAGCTGAACGTAAAGGCTCCGGTATATTCATCGGCACTGAAAGAAGAGCGGGCACCATAGGTCCAGCCCTTTTCTTCGCGGAGGTTCATGTTGAGGTGACTGTTGAACGAACCGCCCAGCACATAGTTCATCACATTTGATTTATAAAACTCTCCGGTGGCATCAAACTTCATTCCGGTTACATATCCCACCCTGAATTCGGTTTGTGCTCCCTTGGGCACATCTACCAGGTAGATCTTTGTTTTGCTGATGGCCGGGGCAGCTGTGGGTTTGGCTAAGTTGATCTTCTTATTGGGCAGTTTATTCAGGAAGGCCAGTTTGGGTTCTATTTCCGACTCGGTGATATCGCCCACTACCACTACCTTAGTTCCCTGTGAGGTCATATAGTCGTTGTAGTATTGCTGGATATCTTTCAGGCCCATATTCTTTATCGTATACTCAGTACCGTTATCGCTCATGCCTAAAATATTGTCGGCTCCGTAACTCAGCCTATTGTACACTTCAGTAGCGATCGTTGCAGGCTGCGATTTCATTTGTTTAAATCCTTCCAGGGCCTGCTTTTGTAAACGGTCGAAGGCATCGCTGGTAAAATTCGGGTTGAAGATCCTTTCCTCCAGCAGTTCCAGTGTTTTGTCGATATTCTTTTTCAAACACTGTACATTGATATTGATGCTGTTGAAATCATTGCTGAAACTGATATTGCTGCCCAGTTTCTGTAATTCCACCGCCATCTGCTCAGCCGTATATTTTTTAGTGTCTTCATTCATCATGCTGGCTACCATGCCCGCCAGTCCGATCTTTGAGGTATCATTGGCCTGTGCCAGATGACCGCCGGGGATACTGATAGAAAGTGTTACGGTAGGCAGTTCTGTATTTTGCGCTCCAATGATCTTCATGCCATTGGGCAGGTCTTTTTTCCAGAAAGGAGGCACTTTCACCACAGGGTTGGGGCCATTGCCCGGAACTTTATTCCTATCGAAATTATCCTTGCCCTTTACATACTTCAATCCATCGTAGCCATAATTGGGTTTGGTATAATTGCTCATGTCTACGGTGTAATTGTCTGGTGCAGCGATCATCTTGTCCTTATCCTGGCCCTTGGTGATCACGCTAACGGTTACACTATATTTATCTTTTATGTATTCATTGTACACACGCCACACATCTTCTTTGGTAACGGAACGATACATATCCAGCATATTACCGATCTGGTTGGGATTGCCGGTATAAGTTTGAAAAGCGGCGAGCTGCGAAACTTTTCCTGATACACTTTGCAACCGGTTGATGTATTGCGACTCAATTCCACCCTTGAACTTTTCAATGTCTTCGTCGATCACACCCCGTTTTTCAAAACCGGCCAGGGCATCGGTAAGCATAGAATCCATAGCAGCAAGTGATTTGCCCGGGAAGGGCGTGATGCGGAAAGCGAATTCACCGGCCAGTTCACTGACCTGACTGGAAGCGCTTGCCTGCAGGGCTTTTTTGGGTTTAACGAGTTGCTGGTAAAGGATGGATGTTTTTCCTTGTCCTAGTATTTGGGCCAGACAAGCCAGTGCAGCCATATCCTTATTATAATCGGCTACGGTTGGAAATACTTTTGATAATTGTGGAAGCCGTGCATAGTTATCGGTATAAGAAACATACCGGTTAGATTGAATATTGACCTTCGGTAAAATAGTTTTTTGTACATCGGGTCCTTTAGGAATAGCACTGAAATATTTCTCGGCCAGTTTCACTACTTCGGCTGTATTCACATCGCCACCAATGGTAAGCGTGGCATTATTGGGTCCGTACCAGCGGAGGAAGAAATTCTTCAGGTCATTTACATTCACGCGGTTAAGGTCTTCAATATAACCAATGGTAAGCCAGCTAAGCGGATGTCCGTAAGGATATAAATTCTTTGACGCAAATTCTCCTGTTAAGCCATAGGGGCGGTTATCATAGTTTTGTCCGCGTTCATTCTTTACCGTGCTACGCTGGTTCTCAAATTTTTCCTGGGTTACTGCATCCAGCAAGAAGCCCATGCGGTCTGCTTCAAGCCAAAGCATTTTTTCCAGTTGATTGCTGGGCGCCGTCTCATAATAATTGGTACGGTCTGTATTGGTACTGCCATTCAATGTTCCCCCCGATTCGGTCACTATCTTAAAATGAATACCTTTTCCAACATGGTCACTGCCTTCAAACATCATGTGTTCAAAAAAATGCGCAAAACCACTCTTGCCGATCTCTTCCCGGGCACTGCCCACATGATAAGTAACATCTACATGCACAATGGGATCACTATGGTCTTCATGGATCACCAGGGTGAGTCCGTTGGGTAATACATATTTTGAATAGGGGATGAGGAGGTCTTTGCCATTCATATCCACTTTTTCGATCAGTCTGGCCTGGCTCATGGCGGCAGTCTGGAATAAAAATAACAAGATGGCGGAGATAAAGATTTTCATACGCATAGCAATTGTTTTAGGAGGTTAAAGGTAAACGCAAAAAAGCACACCAATCACTGCCTTTCATCAAATATTTGGCGCCCGAACAAACTATTCTTCGTTAATTTTGGAGAAACTAAATCACCATGCGCAACAACCACGAAATAGACTACAAAATTTACGGCGAAGAGCTTCAATTCGTTGAAATTGAACTCGATCCCAATGAAAGCGCCATTGCCGAAAGCGGGGCTTTTATGATGATGGACAATGGCATTGAAATGCAAACCATGTTTGGCGATGGCAGCCAGCAACAAGACAATAGCCTGCTGGGCAAACTCTTCAGTGCGGGCAAAAGGCTGCTGGTGGGAGAGAGCCTGTTCATGACCGCCTTTACCAATACCAGTGCCGGAAAGAAAAGAGTAAGCTTTGCTGCACCGTATACCGGAAAGATCATTGCCTTCGACCTGCAACAACTGGGTGGAAAGGTGATTGCGCAGAAAGATGCTTTTTTATGTGCCGCCAAGGGCGTGAGCATTGGCATTGAGTTTCAGAAAAAATTAGGAACCGGCATTTTTGGCGGTGAAGGTTTCATCATGGAAAAACTGGAAGGCGATGGATTGGCCTTTGCCCATGCCGGTGGTTATGTGATCGAACGCGAATTACAGGCAGGCGAAATACTGAAAGTAGATACGGGCTGCGTAGTGGCCTATACTCCTTCGGTTGATTTTGATGTGGAATTCATCAGTGGTATCAAGAACTGGATGTTTGGCGGCGAAGGTTTGTTCTTTGCGATATTAAAAGGCCCCGGAAAGGTTTGGCTGCAGTCTTTACCCATCAGCCGACTGGCAGGAAGGATAATGCAGTATAGTACCACAACCCGCAAGGAAGAGGGAAGCATCCTGGGCGGACTGGGTAATTTACTCGACGGAAGAGAATAGAAGCAAATCAGTAATAAAATTTAAAGCCGGAAAATATTTTCCGGCTTTTTTATAAAATAAATTTGGACGATAATTTCCTTTAATCGTATATTTGCGATATAAGATTTTAAAAACTATGGCTGTTCATAAAAAAGAAGCATTTACCCAGAAGGAACAGGATCTGGCAGCCTTTGCCAAAGCATTGGCACACCCGGCCCGTATTTCTATATTGAAAGTGCTAGCGCAAAGGAATGAGTGTATCTGCGGCGAAATCGTAGATATATTGCCATTGGCGCAATCCACCGTATCGCAGCATTTAAAGGAATTAAAACAGGCAGGCCTGATCAACGGAACTGTTGACGGACCGCGGTCATGCTATTGCATCAACTGGAAGGCTTTTGAAAAGTTCATGGGCGAATTCAGTTTTCTGTTCAATAAATTGAAGGGGCAGAATGCGAAGGCGTGTTGTTGAGGAGCTGGTTGAGGAGTTGAGAAGTTTAGGTGTTTAGGTGTTTAGGTGTTTAGGTGTTTAGGTGTTTAGGTGTTTAGGTGTTTGGGGTTTATAAAGTTAATTGATCATCACTCCAATGCAAGAATATTGTTGGAGCTAAAA
>Ga0194044_10001140_pt1 | contig 13542 bp, 12 predicted proteins | sample JunL4417m_MetaG_FD_155460 | JGI IMG/M metagenome (GOLD analysis project Ga0194044, IMG submission 155460) | Anoxic zone freshwater microbial communities from boreal shield lake in IISD Experimental Lakes Area, Ontario, Canada - Jun2016-L442-17m | ecosystem: Environmental > Aquatic > Freshwater...
AAAGTGGTGGCAGTTTTGACGGCCAAGGATCTGCTGAACATGGCTATGTTTGCCGAGGACTCAGAATGTTTGAAAAATCAATTTATACTTCCACTTATGATTTGCTATCAAAAATTCCTTCACTAAAAAATAAAAATCAAACCTTAAAAGATGATTTTTTTGAATTTAACAAAAAAGTAAAAATCCATGCTCGCGCCAGACTGATGGAAAATGGCAAAATCATCAATGCCCACAAGATGCAACTCAATTGGCCTGATAGAATTAATTTAATCAAACTTTTATTATCACTTGAAAGTTCTTTTGAAACCAAAACTATCAAAGATTATTTTACGGCTGATTTTTTTGCGACGAACTTTTGGCTTGAATGGTCCACCACTTTTGCTTTTGAACCTTGGCACAGTTTAATGGAAATGAAACGCTATTTGGGCCGGTTTATTCAAGACGCTCCGCACATAAACACCATGACTCGTGTTCTTAGCGCGCCATATTCTGAACATGATTTTTTTATATCCCCTATTACCAAATTTTTAAAACAACACAAAGTTAACTTTAAACAAAAGTCACAAATTTTGAATCTTGCTTTTATAGAAGTTAAAAATAAAAAAATTGTCAGTGGCTTAAAATTTAAAAATAAAACCCTAAAAATAAATCCTGATGATTTGGTTTTTGTGACCAATGGATCTATGACAGCAGACTCTAGTCTTGGTTCCATGAGTAAAGCGCCAAAACAAACAACAAAAAAATCAAACTCTTGGGAACTCTGGAAAAACCTGGCTAAAAAATCAAATGGCTTTGGCAAGCCCACTGTCTTTTGTAATGATATAAAAAAATCAATTTTTGAATCTTTTACTATCACCCTTAACGATCCAAAATTTTTTAAGCTAGTAGAAAAATTAACTGGCAACAAGGCTGGCACTGGCGGACTCATAACTTTTAAAAATTCCAACTGGCTCATGTCTCTTTCTTTACCACATCAGCCGTATTTTATTAACCAATCAAAAAACACTTTTGTGTGCTGGGGCTATGGACTCAGGCCAGACAATATTGGCAACTATATAAAGAAAAAAATGTCGGCTTGCACCGGCCAAGAAATATTAAAAGAATTATGCCATCATTTGGGATTAAAAAAAGAAGAAAAATCAATTATCAAATCCGCTATTTGTTTGCCAGTCATCATGCCCTACATTACTAGCCAATTTTTGAAACGTAAAAAATCAGACCGGCCATTGGTCGTGCCAAGTGATTCAAAAAATTTAGCCTTCATTGGCCAATACGTAGAAATTCCCAAAGAAATTGTTTTTACAGTGGAAGGCTCAATTCGCTCAGCTAAAATTGCTGTTAAAAAATTATTAAATCTCAAAAATAAAATTCCGACTTTGCATCAAAAACAAAGTCATTTAAAAACTGTTTGGGGAGGGATTAAAACAATCATGAGGTAGAACTGTTGACAAAACAATCTATCCGTGCTATACTGAAAGTCTTAAAGTATATCTCATTTAATTCCATTTTAGGAAATTCACTTTTTAGGCATTTCTTAACTATAGCTTTAATTTTTTAGCTCTGATGGAAATTTATGCGTCGGTCAATAAGACCTGGCTACTTTAAAAGCTAAAAATTAAAACTAAACAAAATGTCTACCAGAAGTTTCAGCCGAAGCTCCAGCTTTGGCAAATCATCTTCCACGCGTCGCCGTTCAACTGGCGGTCGTATCTCCAGACCGGCCGGTGGCCGGCCATCACCAAATCGCCGTGGCGGTTTCCGTGATCAAAAAATCCATCCTAGCATGTTCGTCTGTAAAGCCGAACCAATGGTGGAAACCAAGCCTTATGAATCGAAAAATAGTTTCGCTGATTTTGAAATTAGTGATATTTTAAAACAAAATATTATTCAAAAAGGCTATATCACTCCAACTCCAATTCAAGACGAAGCCATTCCGGTTGTACTTGAAGGTTTGGATGTTGTGGGCATTGCTAATACCGGCACGGGCAAAACCGCTGCCTTCTTATTGCCACTGCTTCATAAAGTAATCATGAACAAAAACGAAAATGTTTTGATTATTGTCCCGACCAGAGAACTGGCTACTCAAATCCATCAAGAATTGGTTGAATTCAGAGGAAGCTTAAAAATCTTTTCCGTGTGCTGTGTCGGTGGCGCTTACATTGGACGCCAAATTTCCGATTTAGCTCATCCGCATAATTTTGTCATTGGCACGCCAGGCAGATTGAAAGATTTGATTGAAAGAAGAAAATTAAATCCTGCCAGATTCAATACGATTGTTCTAGACGAAGCCGATCGCATGTTGGACATGGGCTTTGTGACTGACATGAGATATATCATGGGACTGATGCCTCAAAAAAGACAAACTTTATTTTTCTCAGCCACGGTCAATCGCGAAGTCAATGATTTGATTTATGAATTTTTAAACCAACCAGTAATGATTTCCGTCAAAACCGGCAACACCTCCAAAAATATTGACCAAGATGTTATTCGGGTCAGTCATCCGGCTGAAAAAGTTTCTATTCTGCATAAAATGTTATCTCAGCCTGAATTTTCCAAAGTACTAATTTTTGGTCGCACCAAATTCGGCGTGGAAAAACTTTCTAACCTCTTGGCTCAAAACGGTTTTAAAGTTGATGCCATTCATGGCAATAAGACTCAAAACAAAAGACAACAAGCCTTGAATGCTTTTAAGCAAAATAAAACTCAAATCTTAGTAGCCACTGATGTGGCGGCTCGTGGTTTGGATATTCCTAATGTCAGTCATGTAATCAATTTTGATTTACCTGCCACTTATGATGATTATGTGCATCGCATCGGTCGTACCGGTCGCGCTGACAAAACCGGTGTGGCTCTAACTTTTGTTGATTAAATTTCACAATTTAAACTACCTCCTCAATAGAAATTTTCTCGTCTTGATCTCGGTGAATCAAAACCATCACCGTGGGCAATTCGGGAAATTTTTGTTTTATAACATCTTTGGCGCTTTTCAAATCATTAATCTGAAAATTTATTTCTTCTTCCAATGATTTAAAATTTTTACTGCCACCATACATGCCACAATCAGTGTGATTGGTAAGTATTATTTGATGGGGGTGATGAAGAGAAATTGAAATGCCAATATTTTCCAAGAGCGCAGTGCGATCAGCTTCTTCAGTTGGGGAAACTAAATTTTTGCTGGCTCCAGCGAGTTCTATCAAATCAAATTCGCCATATTTTTTTTCTAAGAGTGGCAAAGCCTCAGGCCAAAAACGATAATCAATACACATCAGCACGAGAGAAATTTTGTCAGACATAAATATTAGAGTTATTTTTATTTTTTTCATTATAACACAACAGACATAATCTAAAAAGCTAAATTATTTATGCTTGACAAACCGCCAACATGAGAGTATAATTAGCTGTTATACGACAAATTGTTTAGGAGTACTTTAAAAACACAAACCACGGAGGATAGTAACATGAAAAAAAATTTGTTAATCGTACTATTATTGTTTTGTCTTGGCGGTTGTATGACAGGCGGTTATGGCTATGGTTATGCGACCGAACCCGCACCCGTAGTTTATAATGACCATAACCACTCAGGAACCATAGTAATCTGGGGCGGTCACAAAAAACATCATCACGAAGAAAAACAATACCGCCAAACTGAACACCAAAATCCAAGGCCACATAATAATCCTGTTGTTCAGCAAAATCACAATCGCCAACCAGCACATCCACCAATGCCACGGCAACGTCCAGAACCTCAACGACTACAAATGCCGACACCTCATCACTAAGCACTTTCAACACCAAAGCGTCCTTGATTTATAATCAAAGGACGCTTTTATTTTTGCGATTTTTAGACTATAATATAAGCAAATAATCTCTAACTCAATAAACTAAAAAAATTATGAAAAGGAAACTTTTCTCCAGACCGGCCAAGTTTTTGGTTGGTTTTTTGTCGGCTTTTTTTCTACTGGGGCTAACCGCAATTCCAGCCAAAGCAACTAACATTACAATTGATTCGGATACAGTTTGGAATGACGGTGGCGTTCATGTTTTTGATAATGGCGACAGCCTAGGAATAAATGAAAATATAACTTTAACAGTCACCAACGGCACCATTATTAAATTAGGAACAAATAGCAACATTGCAGTGTCAGGAAAACTTCATTTAGTCGGCTCCGCTGACAAGCCTGTAGTTATTACTTCTATTAAAGATGATACCTATGGAGGCGACACTAATGGCGATAATATATCTTCTACTCCAGCCAAAGGCGATTGGGGCGGTATTATGGTTAATACTAATCAAAATGGCTCGCCTGAATTTATCGCTGATTATGCCATTATTAAATATGGTGGCAATTTTTTTGGTAATCCTTTTAACTACTTGCAAATTATTAAAGCTAAAAAATTTATACTAAACCATTGTGACCTATTAGACAATGATCAATTCATTAAAATTTATAATGCCGAGGAAGTAAGTATTAATAATAGTAATATTTACAATCCAACTCAGCCATTTAACTTCTTTGGTGATGATGTTTATAGCTACATCAGCTATGGAATTAATAGTTCTCTATCAAACATTATTGATGTCACTAATAATTATTGGGGCAGTGCTGATGGTCCGACTACTGTTTCCGATGCTTATTTAGGCCTTATCAAAGGAACAATTTTGTTTGAAGGAAATTTCAATTATCAACCTTATGCCACTTCGGCCATTGATTTGTTTCCCAAAAATAAAATCCTTAATCCGGTTATTCTAATTCCAGGTGTCTTGGGTAGTTGGCCCGATCTGTTGGGTCAATGGCAACTGGATCCGATTTTGAACACTTATGATAATTTATGGCAAGCGCTAAAAAATGCCGGCTATGAAGAAGGTAAAAATTTATTCTCCCTGCCCTACAATTGGCGCTTGTCCAATGTTATCACAGCTGGATTATTAAAAACTAAAATCCAAGAAATAAAAAATATTTGCAATTGCGATAAGGTTGATTTAGTTGCTCACTCCATGGGCGGAATAGTAGCTCGCACCTACATTGAAGGTGATGGCTATAATAATGATGTAGATAAACTGATATTTTTGGCCACACCGCATTTGGGATCAACCAAAACCTATTTGATGTGGGCAAGTGGAATTCCTGGAATAAGAAAGAGCGATTGGATATTTAGCAGAATTTTTAATGCAGAGGCAGAACGTAATGGTTTTGGTTCGGCCTCACAATATATCAGAAACAAGCCCATTGAATCGGTTAATCAAATTTTACCAATTTATAGTTATCTACGTGACAAGGGCAGTAATTCTTTGCGCCAATATCCTGACAATTATCCACGCAACTACTTTTTGGAACAGCTCAACCAAGCTGACAACTTGGCCAAACTAAATTCAGTACAAATTTATAATTTTTTGGCTAATACAACGGATGAAGAAACTATCACTAATTTACGAGTAGTGTCACATAATGACCCGTTCGGTGATTGGTCTTATGGCGAACCTGAAAATTTTGAATATTTATGGACTGACCAAGGAATAGAATACGGTCCAGGAGATACCACGGTACCCAAAGGCAGTAATTCTAACTTTAATAATTCACCGGATATTATTATTGACAGTGATCACACAAGCATTCCCACAGACGCACAAAAACAAGTGATCAAAATTTTGACTGGCACAGAGCCAACAACCGAGGTTAGAGAAAATTTCGTACACAACGCGATTATGGTGCAAATACATTCGCCAGCTGATTTTGTCATCACGGCGCCAGATGGCAAAAAACTAGGCTTTGGACAAAATCAAATTCCTAATGCTTTTTATACTAACATAGGTGAACAATTTGCAGTCATCAAAAACCCTCTTGAAGGCGAATATAAAGTTGACTTGACTGGCACGGGAAATGGTTCATATAAACTGGTTTTAAGCTACTTGGACGACCAAAACAATACTGACAATAGTTTTAATGGCCAAATCACTGTGGGCGAACAGCAATCATTCACAGCCAATTATAGCCAAGCATCGGGAACAAGTATTGAATTAAAACCAGTTGATCATACTCCACCAATTATTAATATTACCAACCCGATTGCTTCGTCTTCATATTTTCGCTCGGATATTTTGAATATTAATTATACGGCCATTGATGATTTTTCTGGCACAGCCACCATATCAATAACTCTTAATAATCAACCACTCGCCACTTCAACTCTTAACTTATCAGCTTATCCAGTCGGGAATTACAATTTAGTTATCACGGCCATTGATGTCTCAGGCAATACAGCCAGTTCCACTGTTAATTTTCAAATCATCACTGACTTGCCACATACAATCAGCGATGTAAAAAATCTAACAGCTAAAAATCAAGCGTTAATGGCTGAGCTGACTGTTTTTCAACTGGCTTTAAAAACAACTAATGCAACCATTGATTTGGCCATTAAAACTAAACAAAAACTTGAAGCCTCAAATTATAATGCTAAAATTAAAAGCCAGCTAATAATGATGGCACAAAAAACCATTAACAAACTGACAGTCAGCCGAACAGAATTGATTAATAAAACCTTTGACAGGCTTTCCAGACAACTGGAAAATTTATATAATCAAACCCAGCTGTCCGCCTCAGTCTATGCTATAATAAAATCAGACTTTGATTATTTAAAAATTAATTTATAATTTTATGTCAAAAAAATCAAAAAATATTTTAAAAGCCTTTTTGTTAGTATGGCTGATCATTATTTTGATCATTATTTTTACGCCATCATTTGGCCATTTATATGAAAAAATCATTGGTAAAAAAATACATAACAGTTTTATAGGCTCTGAACACCCAGAATATCTTGAGGGTTTTTTTATGGCTTACGTTTTTTTTATTTCTTTATCGCTCACTATTTTTGGAGGTAAAAATAAATATTATATTATTTTAGTTTTTGTTGGTCTAGATTTACTATTATTCTTCGGCTTTTGGGAAGGATTTATTATAGACGCTGGCACTGCCAGTATCGGCTGGCTACTTGGCGAAGGAATATTAAAAACTTATAAACTCCTTAAACCCAAAAAATAAAAACTACCTTCCGCTCCCTAATTTTCGGGAGCGGTTTTTTGTTTGAAAAAAAACCCAAAAAATGCCATACTAATGGCATGTTAGAAAATGAAGACCAAGAACTAATTCAAAAATATTTGTCCGGCGACAATGCGTCGCTGGGTTTTTTGATAAAAAAATACCTTGGCCCTATTTACGGCTTTGCCTATCGCTATACAAATAATGTCCAAGAAGCCGAGGATATTACTCAAGAAACATATCTACGTGTTTGGAAACACTTAAAAAAATTTGATAAAAATAAAAACTTCAAAACTTGGCTATTTACCATTGCCAAAAACGCTTCGCTGGATTTCTTAAAAAAGAAAAAAACTATTTCGTTTTCTGCTTTTGATCAAGAAGACGGCAGTAATACAATCTTAGACACAATAGCTGATGATCAGCCCTTGCCCGATGAAATTATTAGTTATATTCAAGACAAAGAAAAATTAAAATCGGCCATGGAAAAATTATCACCGACCTATCGCGCCATTTTGAATTTGTATTATGATAATGAATTTAATTTCCGGGAAATTTCTGAAATCACAAATGAACCACTAAATACAGTTAAAAGCCGGCATCGCCGAGCCATCGCCGAACTCAAAAAATATCTAACTTAAATAATTAAAAAAGACGCTTGCACCAAAAAGCGTCTTTCATTCGTATTATAAATATATGGAAAACCAAAGTCACAAACTTAATTCAGACATTCCCAACCCAAACCCAGAACTATTTGATCAGGTCATGGGCCGAATCAGCCAAATAAACTCCCGGGCCGTCAAAGCCAAGGTTTTTTTATTTTCCCTGCTTTCAATATGCTCCATAGCCGGTCTTATTCCCTTGACCAATTTGGCTCTGAACAATTTATCTAATTCTGAGTTTTATCAATTCTTTTCTTTACTCTTTTCCGACTCGGACGCCATTTTTCGCTACTGGCAATCATTCGCCTTGGCCATTATAGAAACTCTACCGATTTTAGAAATCGCCTTGGTACTGCTCATGATAATTATTTTTTTGGAATCAATTAAAATGCTATCACAAAACCTGCGTTTAATTCATAAAACAAAACTAATATAAAAATATGGACGAAAAAAAAGTTTTTAACTCAAAAATATTCAATGGTTTGATCTTGGGCGTTATGGCCATAATTATTATTTTATTGGTTTTTGCCGCTGGCATGTTCATCGGCTTTCGCAAAGCTGACTTTTCTTACCAATGGGGCGAAAACTATCATCGCAATTTTGCCGGACCGCGTGGCGGTTTCATGCAAAATTTTTCAGGCCGAGATTTCATTGATGCGCACGGCACTTTTGGCCAAGTGATTCAAAACAGTTCTTCAACACTGACAATCAAAAGTAACGACGGGGCAGAAAAAAATATTTTAATTAACGCCAGCACAGTCATTAGAAAATTCAGAGATGAAATAAAAATTTCTGACATAAACATCGGAGACAATTTGGTAATTATCGGCGATCCTGATCAGTCAGGACAAATCCAAGCCAACTTAATCCGCCTAATGCCACCGCCTCCGACAGATAATCTGCCACCCCTAAACCCTCAACCTCAACAATAACTTAAAAATAATCTATGATTAAAAAAATCAAAAAACATAAAGCGCTCTCAGCCATCGTCGTAATTGTTTTAATAATTATCGCATTTTTTATTTATAAAAACATGGCCAGCAGTGCCACTCAAACCACATATTACCTTGAAGCTGTAGCCAAAGATAGCATTGTTAGCACAGTCTCTGGAGCCGGCCAAGTTTCGGCTTCCAGCCAAGTGGATATCAAGCCCAGCGTCTCCGGCGATCTCACCAAAATATTTGTCACCAACAACCAAGAAGTTAAATCCGGCGATCTTTTGATTCAATTGGACAATACTGATGCTTTAAAATCAGTGCGTGATGCCCAAGCCAATTTGGCCAACGCTCAATTAAACTTGGCCAAACTTAAAAGAGGCGTCTTGCCAGAACAACTAGACAGCTATAAATTGCAACTAGGTAGTGCCAACACTAGTCTGACTAATGCACAAAATAATCTGCCCATCGTCACAGCCAAAGCCCAAACAGATTTACAAAATTTGTATGACAATTCAAAAAATATTATTTTTGATGCTTACAATAAATCTAATGACTCCATCAATCGCGGATTAGATGGTATTATGAGCAACAACGGCAATTCTAATGCGGAATTATCTTTTCTTTCTGCTGACTCTCAAGCATCTACTAATGCCTCTTCAGAGTATTTAAGCGCTCTCTCGGCTTTGAAAAATTTAAAAGACATTTATAATAATTATCCGACTGATCAATCAGGCATTGATACTGCCATGTTAAATTCAGCCAAAGAGCTAAACACTGTCGTTCAATTTTTTAACAGCTTGCGTGATGCTTTGAATTTATCAATTGTCACAGGCTCGCAAACCCAAGACACTCTTAATGGCTACAAAAGTAGTGTCTCTTCTATGCTTACCAGTGCCAATTCTTCCTTGACTGCTATCACCACTCAGCAAAAATCAATCGCCAGTCAAAAAATTACTAATAGCAACAATATTACAACCGCTCAAAATCAAATTACCAGCGCGCAAAACTCTCTAGCTCAAGCGCAAAATAATTATGATTTGCAAACAGCTCCGCCCGACTCCATTACTCTTCAATCACAACAAATTTCAGTCAGCCAAGCAGCTTCATCTTTGGCCAATGCCCAGAGCAAATTAGCTGACTATTCTATCAAAGCTCCTTTTGACGGTATTGTCACTAATCTTGTTTCCGCTTCTGGTTATTCAGCTTCAAACAATACTATTCTAGCCTCGGTCATTACCAAACAACAAATTGCCAATATCACTCTCAATGAAATTGATGCGGCCAAAGTCAAGGTCGGCCAAAAAGCTTCACTCAGTTTTAGTGCTATTACTGATTTGGAAATAACCGGCAAAGTCGTTCAAATGGATACTATCGGTACAACCGCTCAAGGTGTGGTCAGTTATGGCGCGAAAATCGCTCTGGACACTCAAGACGAACGTATCAAGCCGGGCATGAGTGTTTCTGTTTCTATTATTACCGATTCAAGAATAAACGTTTTAGTGGTTCCAAGCTCCGCCGTCAAAACTTCTAACGGCGCCAGCTATGTACAAATGTTGGACAATCCAGTCTCAGCTGATCAAGCCACTCAAGGCGTGGTTTATGCCGGCACGCCAAAACGCCAAACAGTAGTCATAGGACTTTCTGATGATACTTACACTGAAATTATTTCTGGTCTAAATGAAGGTGATCAAATTATTACCAAGACAACCACTGCCACCAAAACCACAACCTCGGCCACCGCACCCAGTATCTTACAAAGTGTTGGTGGCAATAGAGCGGGTGGAGCAACCGGTGGCGCTGTTCGCGCTACAACCGGCGGTGGTGCAACTAGAGGAAATTAACAATCACCATGATTGAAATAAAAAATATAACTAAAATTTACAAGACCGGCACCATTGAACTAGCCGCTCTAAACGGCGTGAGCTTCACCATTAAAGATGGCGAGTTTGTGGCTATCATGGGTCCATCAGGTTCTGGCAAATCAACTTTGATGCACATTTTGGGTGCCCTAGACACGCCAACAAGTGGTACTTATTTTCTTGATGGTAAAGATGTGTCCACTCTTGATGAAGACGAACTCGCCAACATCAGAAAAAATAAAATCGGTTTTGTTTTTCAAGCTTTTAATCTTTTAAAACGAGCGACTGTGTTGCGTAATGTCATGTTGCCACTGGTTTATGCTGGCGTTGATCACGAAGAAAGATTGCGTCGCGCCGAAGAGGCACTTCTCTCTGCCGGGCTGGATAAAGAACATTTTTTTCATTTATCAAATCAACTGTCTGGCGGACAAATCCAACGTGTGGCCATTGCTCGCGCGCTCGTCAATAATCCAACTCTTATTTTGGCTGACGAACCAACCGGAAATTTAGATACCAAAACTGGCGATATTGTTCTTGGTACTTTTCAAAGATTAAATAAAGAACAAGGCAAAACAATTATTCTCATCACTCATGAACATGATGTGGCTCTGCACGCAGATAGAATTATTCATATTCGCGACGGCGAAATCGTGAGCGATTCATCAACTCATACTAAAAAACATATCAAATAATTTTATGCGACTATCAGATATTTTTGAAGAAATTTATTCGGCTCTGTCTGGAAATAAAGCCAGATCATTTTTGACCATTCTTGGTATTGTTATTGGCATCAGTTCTGTCATTGCCATGTTAGCCATTGGTCAAGGCGCGCAAAGTTCTATCACGAGTAGCATTCAATCAATTGGTTCAAATTTAATCATGGTCATGCCTGGAGCGCAAAGAGGCCCTGGGGCTTTTGTCAGTGCTGGTCGTGGTTCTGCCAGAACACTAAAACTTTCCGATGCTACTGCTATTGCCACCCAAATTCCTGATGTCAAAGCAGTGGCCGCTGATGTTAGTGGTCGTTATCAAGTGACTGCCGCCGGTCAAAACACCAATACCTCAGTGATTGGCACAGTGCCTTCATACACTGATGTTCGCAATGTGCAAATAGAAAGCGGAACATTTATCACTGATCAAAATATTACTAATTTATCAAAGGTGGCTGTCATTGGTCCAACCACCAGAGATGATTTGTTTGGTGTTGGATCTGATCCTGTTGGTCAAACCATTCGTATCAAACAATTAGATTTCAAAATTGTTGGTGTAACTAAAGCCAAAGGTGGCAGTGGTTTCAATAATCAAGATGATGTCATTTATGTACCTATTACCACGGCTCAACAATTCTTGGCTGGCAATCAATATGTTTCTACTATTAGTGTTTCAGCCGCCAGCGCTGATGCCTCAACTAATGTCCAAACAGAAATTACAGCTTTGCTTTTAGAACTCCACAAAATCAGCGACCCCTTGGCTGCCGACTTTAATATTATGAATCAAGCTGACATTGCGGCTACTGCTTCCAGTGTTGCCCAAATATTCACTATTCTCTTGGGCTCGGTCGCTGGTATTTCGCTCGTGGTCGGTGGTATTGGCATTATGAATATGATGCTCACCACTGTCACAGAAAGAACCAAAGAAATTGGATTACGCAAAGCCATTGGCGCCCAGCGTCGTGATATTAGTTTGCAATTTTTGTTAGAAGCCATCACCCTCACTTTTATTGGTGGCATTATTGGAGTGGCTCTGGGGTGGGGTGTATCTTTTGGTATCACTTATTTCGGATTACTACAAACACAAGTCAGTTGGTTTTCAATTATTTTGGCTTTCAGCGTTTCGGCAATTATCGGCATTGTCTTTGGCTATTACCCGGCTCAACGCGCGGCTCGCCTTAATCCGATCGAAGCTTTGCGTTTTGAATAAAATTTCAATTTAAAAATAATTAATAAATAAAAATAAAAATAAAAATTATGAAGAACACAATTCTTGTAGCCATTATTGTGGCAGTCGTTTTTGGAGCCGGCGGTTTTTACGGCGGTATGCAATTTAGCAAAGGTAAAAACAGCACACCAAATTTTGCCGGCGGTAATTTCCGTGGCGGAGCAAATGCTGGTGCTGGCATGGCTGGCGGAGCACAAAGACGTGGCCAAGCTGGCGGTGGTTTTGTCAACGGACAAATTCTTTCTGCAGATGCTAATAGTTTGACAATTCAATTACGCCAAGGTAACAATGCGACGGGCACCACCGCTAATGCCGGATCAAAAATAGTTTTATTTTCTGATGCGACTGAAGTCGGAAAATTTGTCAGTGGCACGCCAGCTGATTTGGTAGCCGGTGCTAATGTCATGGTGACTGGAAAAACCAACACAGATGGCAGTATCTCAGCTCAATCAATCCAAATCCGTCCGATTGGCGCGCCTAATGGCGGTCCTGGCGAAGCACCAATTCCTCCAGTCAAATAATAATTTAATCAAAAACAAAACTCCTCCCAATTGCTCGGGAGGAGTTTTTATTTACGCCACTCTAATATTAGAATCTGCGTTTTGGCCTATCTTGCTGTCTTTGCCTATGGCAATCGCGGCAATAAATAGGTCTAGTACCATCTGGTTCAAACGGCAATTCGGTGATTTCGGCACCGCAACCTGAACAGGTCCAATGACCCTGATACATTTTTCTTTGGCCAAAATCGTTTTGGCTTTGATTGTTGTACATCTAAAGTTGACCTTTCGTATTTTGTGGACTCAACTTTTTGTACCTTTGGCCAAAAAGCCAACTCTCCAATATTTAAGTCAAACAAAATAGCTAAATAATTAGTACTTTTATGATAGCAAATTATTGGAAGTTTGTCAAGACCCAGCCAAAACCATATTACACGATTCTCTTCCAAAAATCCCAATTTGTGCTATACTAAAAGCACAAAAAATATGGCTCAAATCACTAATGACATGGAATGGCTATTGGATATATTCAGCCATCCCAAAAGAAAACCCACTCCGCCGGATGTGGAAAAAATCAAGCTAAATCAATTGATTTCCAAGCTGGGTTTTTTTTTATG
>Ga0194044_10001148_pt1 | contig 13495 bp, 10 predicted proteins | sample JunL4417m_MetaG_FD_155460 | JGI IMG/M metagenome (GOLD analysis project Ga0194044, IMG submission 155460) | Anoxic zone freshwater microbial communities from boreal shield lake in IISD Experimental Lakes Area, Ontario, Canada - Jun2016-L442-17m | ecosystem: Environmental > Aquatic > Freshwater...
GGCCAATCTGCTGATGATGGAGCGCATCGGAGAGACCCTGGCCGGCCGCGCGATCTATGTCACCCTCTGGCCCTTCACCCGGCGTGAACGCCTGGGATTGGGGCGCACCGGGGTCTGGAGCGAGCTGCTGGCGGCCCCATCCTCCGCTTGGCGCGACGTGCTGGATGCGCACGGAGGTCCTGCCGAGGACTGGCACACGGCTGCCGCCCTGGGGGGGTTGCCCGTCCCGTCCTATCGCCTCGTCAGCGCCGCAGACCGTGCGCTGTGGTTCTCCGGGTACGTGCAGACCTATCTGGAGCGGGACCTGCAGGCCCTGCGAGCCGTTGAGAACCTCGCCGCTTTTCGCCGCCTCATGCGGGCGGCTTGTCTACGCATCGGGAACCTCGTCAACCAGACCGAGCTGGGGCGAGATGTGGGGATCGCCCAGCCACAGGTCCACCGCTTTCTCAACCTCATGGAAGCGAGCTACCAGGCCGTGCGCCTTTCCGCCTATTCCGTGAACCGGACCCGCCGGCTCATCAAGTCGCCCAAGCTCTACTGGAGCGACACGGGGCTGGCCCTCTTTCTGGCCGGGGAGAGTGAGCCGCGGGGGGCACACCTGGAGAACATGGTGCTGACCGACCTGCTGGCCTGGCGTGATCTCCAGGCGCGCCGCCCCGAGGTGCTCTACTGGCGGACGGCCACCGGGGTTGAAGTGGATTTCGTTGTCGAGACGCCGGACCGGCTGCTGCCTATCGAGGTCAAGGCCTCCGCCCGCGTGACGACGGCCGACGCCAAAGGGCTGGAAACCTTTCTTGACGACTACCCCGATCTGGCGGACGGGGCCTTGCTCGTTCACGGCGGGGACGAGACCTTCCCTCTCACGCGCCGGGTGTTGGCGGCGCCCTGGTGGAAGGTGATCTAGCGTCCCGCCGGGAGCTGATGCCGCGCGTAGCTTGCGACGCGGATCGTCAACGCCCGATCGGCGCATCGACTGAGCTCGCGGTTGACCCGCCGATAGGGCTGCAGAGCCACAAGATCCTTCGTCGGGTCGAGGCGGCGAGCCGCGCGGATGGCCGGCACGAGGTCCGTGTTGCCGGTCACGAGGACGACCGTATCGCACAGGTCTCTGCAGATAATCTCGAGCAGCCCGGCGCCGAGGGCCACGTCCGTCTCCTTCTCCTCCCAACCGACGAACGTGCCGCCGCACAGTGGACACGCCTGGCTCTTTGCCTTGAAGTGGCCGAGCTGGATCTGGACCCCGGTCGCCTCGAGGGCCGTGAAGTACGCCACCTGACGAGCCACCGTGCCGGGGTGTCGGGACTCGCGATGGTGGGCTACCGCCGAGAAGTACACGATCGACGTCACGGCGCTACGCCCCGGAAGGGCATGGAGGTACGACCGACAAAGGGCGTTGACGTCGAGCCCGCGCAGTGAGCGCCGCGTTGTACGCTCCGCGTCGAGCGCGGAGTGATAGAGGTTCAAGCCGTCGACAAGGAACGCGCAGCGGTTGACGATTGCCTCCAGAAAAGGAAAAACCCCGGGGTCGCAACCCCGGGGGGGCCACGGGATATACCCGTGGGGGAGAATGACGACAGTGTCTCACAACATCGACACTCAGTCAAGAAGGCGCTGCAAATGTCAACCTTCTGCGATGGGCGATGGGTCAGGACCGAACGAGTGTCGTCGATGCGAGCCACCTTCACGAGGCTGACGAGCGTGACGGACGCGACGACACGGGTCTGATGCGTCCGAGCTCTCTGGTATACATAGTAGTAGGTCGATGACCGGGGCTGGCCGCGCCTCGGAGAAGCTCGGCCTCAGCCAACATGGTGGCAAGGAGGCGAACTGGTGTCGTGATCACCGACCTCCACGCCAAGTACTTCGCCTACGAGCTCTCCAGGCGCTGCTCGTCGGGCAGCGTCGAGAAGCTCACGGCCGTGCTCGCCGACGCGCAGGTCGACCTCAACCCGCATCAGATCGAGGCGGCGCTGGTCGCCTTTCGCAGCCCGTTCTCCAAGGGCGCCATCCTGGCCGACGAGGTGGGCCTGGGGAAGACCATCGAGGCCGGTCTGCTGCTGGCGCAGAAGTGGGCCGAGCGCCGGCGGCGGATGCTGGTGATCGTGCCGGCCAACCTGCGCAAGCAGTGGACGCAGGAGCTCGCCGACAAGTTCTACCTGCCGTCCGCGATTCTGGAGGCGCGCAGCTTCAACGCCGCCGTGCGCGCCGCTGAAGTGAACACGAGAGTCGACCGCCACGGCCAGGCTCAGATCCACCAGCGTCTTCGACGAGTAGCGTGGTATCGTCTATGATACCGCTATGAGTGAGCGAATCGTTATCGACACCAACGTGCTCATCTCGGCGCTGCGTTCATCCCGAGGCGCTTCCTATCGCCTCCTGATGCTCGTCGGCGGGGCGGATTTCGAGATTGCCTTGTCGGTTCCACTCGTGCTCGAGTACGAGGATGTCGCCAAGCGGACGCCGGAGGTGACAGGGCTGTCGGACGATGACGTCGACGACATCATCGACTACCTGTGCGGCGTCGCGCATCTCCAGGAGATCCACTTCCTCTGGCGGCCGGTGCTGCGCGACTCGCGCGACGACCATGTTCTTGAGCTCGCTGCGGCGGCTGGGTGTGGGGTCGTGGTCACCCACAACGTTCGCGACTTCGCCGGCTCCGAGCGTTTCGGCGTCACGGCGATCACGCCCGGTGAGTTCCTGCGAAGCATTGGAGGTTCGTGATGAGCACCATCAGTCTGCGTTTGCCGGAGTCTCTCCACAAGAAGGTGCGCGAGCTCGCCAAGGCAGAGGACGTTTCCATCAACCAGCTCATCGCGACCGCGCTCGCGGAGAAGATGTCGGCGCTCATGACCGCGGACTATCTCGAGGAGCGTGCCGCTCGCGGCGATCGCGGCAAGTTCGAGCGCGCCATGGGCAAAGTACGCGATACCGAGCTGGACGAGGGCGACGTCTGATCAGGATCGCGGTGGCAGCGGGATGACTGAGAGGTGAACTGCTGTGGCAATCGATGAGCTCAAGCGCGAGGCCCTGCAGCTGGATCCTTCCACCAGGGCGAATCTGGCTCGTGAGCTCCTGGCCAGTCTCGACGATCTCTCTGAGCCGGAGGTCGAGCGGCTGTGGCTCGAAGCGGCCGTCCGCCGTGACGAGGAGATGGCGTCGGGCAAGGTGAAGCCCATCCCGATGGACGAGGTCTTCGCAGAGTTGCGATCCGCTCGGGGGTGAGCGGCCAGCCAGGATTCCATCCCGACGCTCGGCGTGAGATGCGCGAACGGAAGCGGCGGACTTCTATGACCTGGAGCGACCCGGGCTCGGCGCCGAGTTCCTGGACGAGGTCGAGCGGACACTACCGCAGGTCATGGAGCACCCCGAATTCTCGCCGGTTGTCCTCGGCCAAGTACGCAAGTGTGCGATAGTCCGGTTCCCCTACATGGTCGTCTATTCGGCGCGTGACGGCGGAATCTACGTGTCCGCGGTCGCTCACAATAGCCGCCGGCCGTTCTACTGGCGAGATCGCACGTGACGCGAGTCGTGTGATTCGAACCAGCGCACCCTTCCCGGAGGAGACGATCAACCCGGGGCCCTACCGCATGGCCAAGGGCGTGGAGGACGCGAACACGTACCGCGTGGGTCATCCGCTGGCGTAGCGCGTGCTCGCGCGCGCCCGGGGGCTCGAACCAGAGCCGGCGGACGTGGTGCTCGACTACGCCGACAGCGGCAAGAACATCGCGATCCTGGAGCCGCTGCGCGGCCGCTCGGGCTGGCTTGCCTGCGCGCACGTGAGCATGACCGCCCTGGAGAGCGAGGACCAGCTCGTCTTCGCCGGGGTCACCGACGAGGGTGAGGCCATCGACCAGGCGCAGTGCCGCCGCCTGTTCGACCTGCCGGCCGCGGCGGGCGCGCCGCGCCGCGTGCCCGACGCCGTGGCGGCGGAGCTCGAACAGACCTTGCTGTTCACGATGCGCTGGCGGCTGCAGTCACGCAAGATCGGGCATGCGCGGCGGCCGGCAAGGCAACTTGGCACAGACTCACGGTGCTTCGCAACCTTGCTGTGAGGGGGCAGATGACGACGCGCAGTCTTGTGTTCATGGATGAGAGTGGGATTCTCGGCGGGTCGACTCAGCGCTTCTTCTCGCTCGGCCTCATGAAGACGCAGATGTCCGGGCCATTCAGCGACGCGGCGCATCGCATCCTCGATCGTGCCGTCTCCTGCATCCCTGGGGCAGGGCCGGACTTCGAGTTCAAGTTCAACGCCGTGACCTCAAGCAGTCTCCCGCATCATTTGGAGCTCATTGACGCGTTCTTCGCCCAGCCCGAGTACTTCTTCTGCGCTTTCGTCATCGATAAGGGCCTATCCCGATAGGGATGTGCGTGCGGGGCGTTCGTGGACCGAGCGGGGCGGTCACGAGACGGTTCCCTCGTAGCCCAGCTACGTGGGGATCCGGGGAGGGGCCGCATCCGCGATGTGTCCACGGGCGCATCCGTGCGTGCAGACCTACCGGGATAGGCCCTAAGCAGCGCCAAGACGTCAACTGGCAGGCGTACTTCGGCAGTGTCTGGGATGCCTACCTGAGCTACGCGAAGATGGTGGTCAAGCACAACATCGACAGCGACGAGGAGATATGTGTTGTCGCCGACTACCTCGGGAAGCCGAAGAAGTCGGGCAGATTCTTCGAGGCGGAGCTTGCCGCCTGCGTCGGCGCCACCGGACCCAACCCGGGCCGAGTGTTCAACGCGTGCATGCTGGACTCACGCTCGTCGCTCGTCATACAGGCAGTGGACGTGATCCTTGGAGGGGTGCGGCACTCGTTTCTCGCCAACAGAGAGCCCGGCGTCCCTCGCGATGCGGAAAAGGACGCGATCAGCATTCGGATTCGGGAGCGAGTGGGGCAGAAGACGCTGTTCGTTGGCTTCACAAATCAGAAGCCTCACTACTTCAGCGTGTGGGAATTCTCACCCTAGAACGCAGAAACACGAGCTCATCGGCCCAGCCGACGCCCGTGCTTCTGGTGGGAGTATACCCCCATCGCCCCGACATGCAACGTGACGTGTTGCACCCGTGCACGGGTGGCGAAGCGCGTCGAAGCCGCAGGCCGGCGGCGTCGCTGAGTGCGCTGCTCGCCGCGGGCGCCTCCTCCGTCACCCTCAGATGGTAGGCTTCTACAGCACTCGTACGTGAGCACGACCATGGGGGACAGCACCGCACGTTGCGCCGCACAGGTTGGGTGCCTGATGCATAGGTCGCGGGCGCGGTCACTCCCCCGTGAGCTCATCGGCAACGCCCCTTGCTCGTGATCACCGACTTCCACGCCAAGTACTTCGCCTATGAGCTCGGTCGACGCTGCTCGTCGGACAGCGTCGAGAAGCTCACCGCGGTTCTGGCCGACGCGCAGGTCGACCTCAACCCGCATCAGATCGAGGCGGCGCTGTTCGCCTTTCGCAGCCCGTTCTCCAAGGGCGCCATCCTCGCCGACGAGGTCGGGCTGGGGAAGACCATCGAGGCCGGCCTGCTGCTGGCGCAGAAGTGGGCCGAGCGCCGCCGCCGGATGATGGTGATCGTGCCGGCCAACCTGCGCAAGCAGTGGACGCAGGAGCTCGCCGACAAGTTCTACCTGCCGTCGGTGATCCTGGAGGCCCGCAGCTTCAACGCCGCCGTGCGCGCCGGCAACCTCAACCCGTTCCAGCAGGACGCTATCGTCGTGTGCTCCTACCAGTTCGCGCGCGGCAAGGAGCCCTATCTGCGGCAGACCGCCTGGAACCTGATCGTGATCGACGAGGCGCACCGCCTGCGCAACGTGTACAAGAGCAGCAGCAAGATCGCCCTGGCGATCAAGCAGGCGGTGGCGCCGTTCCCCAAGGTGCTGCTCACCGCGACGCCGTTGCAGAACAGCTTGCTGGAGCTCTACGGCCTGGTCAGCATCATCGACGAGTTCGCCTTCGGCGACCTCAAGAGCTACCGGGCGCGGTTCGTGCGTCCCAGCCGCGCCGACGACTTCGCCGAGCTCAAGGCGCGTCTGCGGCCGATCTGCAAGCGCACGCTGCGCCGGCAGGTGCTGGAGTACGTGAAGTACACCAACAGGCACGCGCTGGTGCAGGAGTTCGTGCCCTCACCCGATGAGCAGCGCCTGTACGACCTCGTGTCCGGCTACTTGCAGCGCCCCACTCTGTACGCGCTGCCGGCGAGCCAGCGTCAGCTCGTGACTCTCATACTGCGGAAGCTGCTTGCGTCGTCCACCTACGCCATTTCCGGGACGCTGGAGGGACTGGCGAATCGGCTTGCAGCGGTGGAAGCCGCGGAAGCCGCCGCGACGTCTGCGGCGCCGGCGGCCACCCTGGAGGACGACCTCGCGGCCGACTGGGAAGACATCGACGAGCTCGCCGACGAGTGGGACGGCGACTCGGAGGCTCCCACGGAGGACGAGGCGCCGCGCCTCACGCCCGGGCAGATCGCCGAGCTCCGCCGCGAGAAGGAGCAGCTGCAGGAGTTCTGCGCCTTGGCCAAATCGATCACCACGAACTCCAAGGGCGTGGCGCTCCTCGCCGCTCTGCGCCGCGGCTTCGAGGTCGCTGCCGAGGCGCAGCGCAGCCAGGGCGGCGCGACCCTGCAGCAGAAGGCCGTCGTCTTCACCGAGTCGCGGCGCACGCAGGACTACCTGTTCCGCTTGCTCGAGCAGACCGAGTTCGCCGGCAAGGTGATGCTCTTCAACGGCACCAATAACGCGCCGCTGGCCAAGCGCATCTACCAGCAGTGGCTCGGGCAGCACGCAGGCACCGACCGCATTTCGGGCTCGCCCAGCGCCGACATGCGCGCTGCGCTGGTCGAGCACTTCCGCGATCATGCCGCCATCCTCATCGCCACCGAGGCCGCGGCGGAGGGCATCAACCTGCAGTTCTGCAACCTGGTGGTCAACTACGACCTGCCGTGGAACCCGCAGCGCGTGGAGCAGCGCATCGGGCGCTGCCACCGCTACGGTCAGAGGTTCGACGTGGTGGTGGTCAACTTCCTCAACAAGAAGAACGCCGCCGACGTGCGCGTGTACCAGCTCCTCGATGAGAAGTTCCGCCTCTTCGACGGCGTGTTCGGCGCCAGTGACGAAGTGCTCGGCGCGGTGGAATCGGGCGTCGACTTTGAGAAGCGCATCGCCGGCATCTACCAGCAGTGCCGCACCACTGAGCAGATCCAGTTCGAGTTCGACCAGCTCCAGCTCGACCTCGAGGCCCAGATCGGCAGCGGCCAGCGCGATGCCCGCGAGAAGCTCCTCGACAACTTCGATCAGGAGGTCGTGGAAAAGGTGCGCGTGGACAGCAGTGCGATGCTCGACCGCTTCAACGACCAGCTCTGGCGTCTCACGCGGCACGTGCTCGCGGGTCACGCGAGCTTCACCGACGATGGCTTCGGCTTCACGCTGCACGCCAATCCCTTCCCGGGCGAGACGATCAACCCGGGGCCCTACCGCATGGCCAAAGGGGTGGAGGACGCCAACACCTACCGCGTGGGTCATGCGCTGGCGCAACGCGTGCTCGCGCGCGCCCGGGAGCTCGAACCAGAGCCGGCGGACGTGGCGTTCGACTACGCCGGGAGTGGCAAGAACATCGCGATCCTGGAGCCGCTGCGCGGCCGCTCGGGCTGGCTTGCCTGCGCGCACGTGAGCATGAGCGCGCTGGAGAGCGAGGACCAGCTCGTCTTCGCCGGGGTCAGCGACGACGGTGAAGCCATGGACCAGGCGCAGTGCCGCCGCCTCTTCGACCTCCCGGCCGCGGCGGGAGCGCCGCGCCGCGTGCCCGACGCCGTGGCGGCGGAGCTCGATCGCACGCTAGCGTCACGCCGGCAGGCGCTGCTCGCCGAGATGACCGCCCGCGCCGGCCACTCGTTCGACGCCGAGATGGACAAGCTCGACCGCTGGGCCGAGGATCGCCGCGATTCGCTCAAGGCCGAGCTGGCCGATATGGATGAGGCGCTCAAGGAGGCCAAGAAGCAGGCCCGTTTCGCGCCGACGCTGCCCGAGAAGCTTGAGCGTCAGGGTGCGGCGCGCAAGCTCGAAAAGAAGCGCGAAGAGGCCTGGCGCGCGTACGATGAGGCCAGCCGCGATATCGACCGGCAGAAGGATGAGCTGCTCGATGAGATCGGCCGGCGGCTGGAGCAGTCTGTCGAGGAGACGCCGCTGTTCACGATGCGGTGGCGGCTGCGCTGAAGATCGGGGGGCTCGGGTCGACGCGGCGCCTTGCGTCCATGGATGAGAGTGGGATTCTCTGCGGGTCGACCCAGCGCTTCTTCTCGCTCGGTATCACGAAGACGCAGATGTCCGGGTCATTCAGCGACGCGGCGCCTCGAGTCTTCGGGCGGCCTGTCTCCTGCGTTCCCGGGGCGGGGTCAGATTCCGAAGGCAGTCCGATATAGACAAGCTCGACCGCCGAGGATTGCCGCGAGGTCCGTGCGACCGTCGTGGTCGTTCCGTGAGAGTGGGGGGCAACCCGAGCGACGGGAACGGGCGAACGAGCGTCAGGCAACTTGAGGTGAACTCGCGCAGCCACGCGTCACCTTTGAGTTGGCGGAAGCCCTCCTGAGACCAGCACGGCCGCTTCAACGCCCAGCGCCTTCGCTAGCTTGTCGATTGTGACGAGTGTCACGTTACGGCGGCCAGCCTCCGCCTGGCTGATGTAAGTACGATCGAGACTGGCGAGTTCGCCCAGTCTCTCCTGCGAGAGTCCGCGCTCGAGTCGCACACTCCTGAGCCGCCGACCGAAGTCGACGCATGCATCTCGCTCTCCTGCCATCGCCCGAGTCTTCGGCGATGCTTACTTTGAGTCTACGGACTATGAGTCACGGTTCCGATAGAGTACTGCCTGTACGTGACCTATAGTCAGCAGGCAGGCGGGGCCGCTTTTGGGGTTCACAGCCTTGCCGGGGGAAGTCATCGCCGCGCGGTGCATGTCCGGCACGCGACGAGTACGTGCCGCTGCGCGGAGCGACGCGTGACGACTGAAGGATCCGACTTGCCCAACTCGTCCGAGAGGGATCAGCCCGAAAAGCTCGACCTTCGTTCCCTCGGCATCGCCGAGGAGCGCCAGCAGGAGATGCTGCGCCTCTTCCCAGAGGTGCGCACCGAGGGCGGGAAGCTCGATTTTGACCGCCTCAAACTGGCGCTCGGCGAAGCGGTCGACGTCGGCAAGGAGCGTTACGGCATGAGCTGGCCGGGCAAGGCCGACTGCTTCCGCACCATCCAGGCACCCAGCCTCGGCACCCTGCGTCCCTCCCCAGAAGAGAGCGTCGCCTTCGGCACCACTGAGAACCTCATCATCGAGGGCGACAACCTCGAGGTCCTCAAACTGCTGCAGAAGTCGTACCTCGGCAAGGTCAAGATGATCTACATCGACCCGCCCTACAACACCGGCAACGACTTCATCTACCCCGACAACTACACCGAGAGCCTGCAGACCTATCTCGAGTACACCGGGCAGGTTGATGACCAGGGCCACCGCTTCGGCACCAACACCGACACCGACGGGCGCTTCCACACGAAGTGGCTCAACATGATGTACCCGCGCCTGTACCTCGCGCGAAACCTGCTGCGCGAGGACGGATTCCTGGTCGTCAGCATCGATGACGGAGAGATCGTCAATCTGCGTGCCGTACTGAACGAGGTCTTCGGAGAAGAGAACTTCCTCGCCGATCTAGTCTGCGACAGGAATCGTAAGAACGATGCCAAGCTCTTCTCAGTCGGGCACGAGTACATGGTCGTATACGCACGAAGCAAGGGCTACTTGACCGAGACGGACGTACGCCTACGGGCTCCCAAGGAGGGCGTCGACGAAGTTCGAGAGGAGTACGAGCGGCTTCGCAAGTTGCATCACGATGATTGGAGTCTTGTGGCCGGGGGGCTGCGCGAGTACTTCGCGACCTTTGAGCAGGACGATCCTCGACGACCGTTGACCCGCTACTCGAAAGCTGATGAGCGAGGACCGTATCGGACGGATGGCGACCCCAGTTGGCCAGGTGGTGGTGGCCCCCGCTACACGGTCCTACACCCGACCACTCGCAAGCCATGCAAGCTGCCCAGTCGCGGATGGGTATGGGCGTCATTCGACCGGATGAAGACCGAGATTGACAAAGGCGATGTGGTCTTTGGCCCCGACGAGACTACTGTGCCAATGGTGCGTAGGAATCTCTTCGAGCGGGACGAGCAAGTGATGCGGAGTGTCACTTTCAGCTATGCCCAGAAGGCCGCTCAGGACTTCGCTCGCATATTCGACGGCAAGAAAGTGTTCGACAATCCCAAGAGCTACCTGGATCTGCAGCGTCTTGTTGAGTACCTTTCGTCCCCTGGCGACCTGGTGCTCGACTTCTTCGCTGGCTCTGGTACGACGGCGCACGCCGTCCTTCTGGCCAATCAGACATCATCTCCGCCGAGGCGATTCATCTGTGTTCAGCTGCCGGAGCCAGTTGCTGAGCGTGACGAAACCGGTCGCAATGCCCAAGCTATCGGATGCCACACCATCGCCGACATCACCAAGGAGCGCGTGCGGCGCGTCATCGCCAAGCTGGGCGACGAGGACGCGGGCAAGCTCGACCTGGACGGCGGCGCGGCGCCGGACCGCGGCTTCCGCGTGTTCAAGCTGGCGGAGTCCAACTTCAAGCCGTGGAACGCCCAGGTCGCGCACGACGCGCAGGCGCTCGAGGAGCAGCTCGACATGCACGTCGAACACGTGCGTGAGGGCCGCTCCAACGAGGATCTGCTCTACGAGATCCTCCTCAAGAGCGGCTTCCCGCTCACCACGCCGGTGGACGCCGTGCCGATGGCCGGCAAGACCGTGTACGCGGTCGCCGGCGGCGCGCTGTTCATCTGCCTGGAGCGTGAGCTGACGCTCGAAGTGATCCGCACCATGGCGGGCAGCCGGCCCGAGCGCGTGGTCTGCCTGGACGAGGGCTTCGCCGGCAACGACCAGCTCAAGGCCAACGCCGTGCAGATCTTCAAGACCAAGGGCGTCACGAGCTTCAAGACGGTGTGAAGAGCATCGCACCCACTCGGGCGCCGAATCCGTCCGACCATCGTGCTATCCTCACAAGGCCGCAAGCCTGCCACATGCTTGACCACGATTCCGCCGCGGGGGAATGTTGGGTGCAAGCGACTCGGGACGGAGACGCGGCGCGACTCCACTGGGACCATTGGTCCCACCCCAGACGCTTTCTTCTTGCCGAGCCCTGGAGGGACGGGGTGACCACGCTCAGCGACATCCTTGCGGCGGCGCAGATCGGTGAGACTACCGACTGGGAGTTCAAGTCCGCGCGCGGCGGCTTCCCCGGGAGCTTCTGGGAGACGTACTGCGCCATGGCGAACTCCGAGGGCGGCGTCGTGGTGCTCGGGGTCAGCGAGCAGGACGACGGCGTGCGCCTCGACGGCGTCACGGCCAAACAGGCCTCGGTCTACCAGAAGACGCTGTGGGACGGCCTCAACAACCGTGGCATCGTGAGCGCCAATGTGCTCGAGTTGAGCGCCGTCGAGACCGTCCGCCTCGAAAGCTCCGTGCTCCTCGCGGTGCGCGTGCCCCGCGCCACGCGCGCCCAGCGTCCCGTGTACCTCACCGGCAACCCGCTCGGCCACACGTACCGCCGCCGCCACGACGGCGACTACCGCTGCGACGACGGCGAGGTGCGGCGCATGTTCGCCGACTCCGATCCGGCTGGGCGCGACCAGCGCATCCTTCAGGGCTTCTCGATGGACGACCTGGATGCGCCGAGCCTCGCGCAGTACCGAAGGCGTATGGAGACGGCGCGCGGCGGTCACGCCTGGCTGAAGCTCGACGAACAGGCCTTTCTGGAGCGTCTCGGCGGCTGGCGCATCGACAAGGCCACCGGCGAGGAGGGTCTCACGCTTGCGGGCCTGCTCATGTTCGGCAAGGAGCTGGCCATCCTTGACCAGAGCGCGACCCCGCGGTACTGGGTCGACTACCGCGAGAAGCTGGACCCGGACACGCGGTGGAGCGACCGCATCTACCCGGACGGCATGTGGGAGGCCAATCTGCTGCAGTTCTACAACCGCGTCTGGCCGCATCTCGCCGCCGCCCTGCCGACGCCGTTTCGGCTGGAGAACGGCATCCGCCGCGATGAGACGCCGGCCCATGAGGCGCTGCGAGAGGCGTTCGTCAACGCGTTGATCCACGGCGATTACTCGGCGCTGGGCGGTCTGGTGGTGGAGCGGATGCCGCACGAGCTCGCCATCGAGAACGCCGGCACGATGCTCATCGCCCTGGAGCAGTACCAGCGTGGGGGCATCAGTGAGTGCCGCAATCCCGGCCTGCAGAGGATGTTCCTCATGATCGGCGGGGGCGAGCACGCGGGCTCGGGGACGGACAAGATCCGGGCCGGGTGGCGGTATCAGCACTGGCGCGCGCCGCTCCTCACGACCTTCCAGGAGCCTGACCGCGTCCGGCTTACGCTGCCGTTGGTCAGCCTGATCCCCGAGGAGACGGCGCTACGTCTGCGAGCATTCTTCGGCGCAGAGCTCGACGGGTTGTCGCCCGCCGAGATGCAGGCGCTGGCGACCGCGGACCTCGAAGGGGCAGTCTCCAACGCCAGACTGCAGCAGCTGCTCGTCGACCATCCGGTCGACATCACGCGCATGTTCACGAGCCTGTGCGAGCGCGGCCTTCTGGCTTCGGACAACCGGCGGCGGTGGACGACGTACGAGCTCTCCAGGCGCCAGATGACACCGTCTCTGTTTGACGCCGACGCGGGATCGGCTGGGGAGTTGAGTGATTTGGCGTCCGACTCAGGTCATTTGGCCGGGGACTCCGGACACATGGACGGGGACTCCGGACACATGGGCGGGGACTCCGGACACATAGGCGCAGACTCCGGACACATAGGCGCAGACTCCGGACACATGAGACACGACTCAGCGCCCGTGAGCGAGGGCACTAACGAGCGTCTTCGCCGCATTGCGGCATCCATTGCCAATCGGCGTCGGGTCGACCCAGAGCGAATGATCGCGACCATCAGCGAACTCTGCACGGGGCGATTCCTCACTTCATCTCAGTTGGCGGAGCTGCTCGGTAGAAACCCAGAGGGACTGCGCAGGCGCTACCTCACGCCCATGGTGCGCAAGGGCCTTCTGCGGCCGAGGTACCCGGAGGCAACCAACCGGCCCGATCAGGCCTACACAGCGGCTGGTGGCCAGTGAGGAGCCGCAGGCGGAGCAGAAGGATGAACCGCCAATCGGACCCGGGCAGGCAGTGGAGCGGCCGACTACAAACTCCACTCATACAAACTCCGTCTTGTAATCCATGCCCATGAAGCTCCAGTTCGACGCCAACCAGCAGTTCCAGCTCGACGCTGTGGCGGCCGTCACCGACCTCTTCGACGGCCAGCCGCAGGGGGCGCCGGAGTTCGCGGTCATCAACGTCGGCGACTACGGCGGCCTGCTCGCCGGCCAGGACCGCACCGAGCTGGGCGCCGGCAACCGCCTGCTGCTTGCCGACGACAAGCTGTTGGCGAACGCCA
>Ga0194044_10001150_pt1 | contig 13473 bp, 12 predicted proteins | sample JunL4417m_MetaG_FD_155460 | JGI IMG/M metagenome (GOLD analysis project Ga0194044, IMG submission 155460) | Anoxic zone freshwater microbial communities from boreal shield lake in IISD Experimental Lakes Area, Ontario, Canada - Jun2016-L442-17m | ecosystem: Environmental > Aquatic > Freshwater...
CTCCATTTTCCGCGCCTGATCAATCTCCCGCGGCAGGAGAATGAATCCCTGGCCGTTCCCGTCTGGCTGGGCCAGCAAACCACCGATGCGCGCCAGCTTGTTTCCGCTGCGGCCGGCCGGCGCCTGGAATGGGCCTATCCGGGCCTCCTTTCACTGCAATGCCTGGCGTTCTACCAACCGGGCGGACCGGGTTTGTATGTCGCGTGCGATGACGCCGCCTCGTTTCGGAAGACGTTCGCTTTCTTCGGTGATGGCCAGAGGAATGTCAGTTGTGAACTGGTGCATCTGCCGGAAAACCGCGACCGGGAGACCGGCCACTGGACGCTTCCTTACCAGATGATGGTTGGGGCTTTTTTGGGCGACTGGGTGACGGCGGCGGAGCGATACCGGGCGTGGGCGACGAACCAAGCCTGGGCCAAGGAGAGCCGGCTGAGCCGCGGGACAGTGCCGGACTGGGTGCTGCACACGGGAGCCTGGGTTTGGAACCGCGGCCCGTCTGCAGGTGTGGTGCCGCCCGCACTGGCCTTGGAACAAAGGTTGGGCCTGCCGGTCAGCGTCTTTTGGCATTGGTGGCATGGGTGCGCTTACGACACGGGTTTCCCGGAATACCTGCCGCCGAGGGAAGGGGCGGAACCATTCAAAGCCGCGTTGCGGTCGGCGCACGCCGAACAGGTCCACGCGCTGGTCTATATGAACCAACGGCTCTGGGGGATGACGACGCGAAGCTGGGCCGAGGAAGGGGCCGAGCGGTTTGCGGTAAAGGGCGCAGATGGAAAGATTAGCCCGGAAGTCTATAACACGTTCGCCAAATTGCCCTGCGCCTCGATGTGCATGGGAACGGACTTCTGGCGGAACAAATACGCAGGGTTGGCGGAGCGAGCGGTCAATGACCTGGGTGTGGACGGGATTTACATGGATCAGGCTTGCACCAGCCTGGCGTGTTACGATGCGGCGCACGGGCATCCGGTCGGAGGCGGAACCTATTGGGTGAACGGCTTCCGCCTGCTGGCGCAGGATATCCGCCAGCGATGCGAGACGCAGTCGCGCGAGCGAGCCCGGGCATCGGTCGTTCTCGCCGGCGAAGGCTGCGGCGAGGCGTGGCTTCCGTATCTCGACCTGATGCTCAGCCTGCAAGTGAGCAAGGAACGTTATTTGGCGCAGGACGGGTGGGAAGCGATCCCGTTTTTCCAAGCGGTGTACCATGCGTACGGGGTGACCTACGGGAATTATTCGTCGCTAACGATGCCGCCCTATGATGAGTTGTGGCCGGCTGAGTTTGCGCCGAAGGAGCCGTTGAAACTGCTCGACCGGAAGTTCTCGCGGCAGTTCCTGCTCGAACAAGCCCGCGCCTTCGTTTGGGGGCAACAGCCGACGATTGCCAATTTCCTGCCGTCGCAATTCGAGCAGCGACCGGCGGAGCTCGAGTATTTCATGCGCCTGGCCAGGATTCGCAGCCGGGCCACGAAGTATTTGCTGTATGGAACGTTTCTGCGTCCGCCGGAACTGCAGGTGCCGGCGGCGAGGCTGGACATGTCCCGATTGTCGATTTACGCCGGCCAACAGGGTGGGTTGACGGCGTTTCAGAAAGACTCTCCGCTGGCGCTGGCAGGGGCATGGCGCGCTACCAATGGCGATGTGGCGATTGCTCTGGCCAGCATCGCGGATGAGCCGCTGGCCTTTTCTCTTAACCTGGATGCCAGGAACTACCGGATCCCATCCCGCGCGAGGATTTATCGGACGGATGAAACCGGGCGAACGGGGCTTGGCAGAATGAGAAGGAGCGCGATGCCTTTGCAGATTGCCTTGCCGAGCCGCGGGGCCTGCATCGTCGAGTTTGCCGGAGAGTGAGGACCGAATGCTTGAGGGGAGCATTGAGGTTGTTCCCTGCGGAACGCGAAATCTGGAATGAGACCACCCATTTCTGTCAAGAATGAGCCCTTTCTCATAATTGCGAGGCGCGGGGCAACTTTGCCGGGGATCCGGTGCAATCTTGCCGGGGATCGTTAGCCTGCATTCCTCAGTCGATTGCTCTTTGAAACCCATCAGCTCTCAAATAGCCCTTGCTCCTCAAGAACAACGCAAGCGCTGCATGTGATCCGGTGCGGCTCTTAACAGCGAAAGCTTCATTTAGGTCTGCCTCCGCCGTATTCGAAGCCGCGACATCATCCCCAAAACAACACGTCGGGTTTACCAAGCAGAAGTGCTCAGTCCACTCACCTGGACCAACCTGCGCATAGCAGATCGTTGACGGCATGAACCCACGACTCGGACCACCGTAACTTCCGGGCTCGAAACGGAATTTGGGCGAAGGACTCTGGCTTTTCTCACCTGCGTTAAGACAGCACTTCTTGAATTTCTTTCCACTCCCGCAAGAGCAAAGGTCATTCCTGGAGGTACTCATAAACCAAAGGTGACACCGTCTCGACACCCTGGCGGCAACCCGCTCATTTGCCGGCCGTTTTGTTCGTTTGCTGATCTTTCTTCTTCTTGATCTTAAGGTCTTCCTTGTTGGGATTGCACTTTTCGCAGGACTTGTCGTCTTTATGAGCCGTCAGGCAGCACTTGTGCTTGCATTCCTTGTCTGTGGCGGCGGCCTTCTCACAACAAGTCAGCTTTTTCTCCTGCTTCTCGGCGGAGCGGGCAGAGCCTGCCAGCAGAGCAATCATACACCCAATGGCAACCAACATCTTCATCGCCTTCATAATCTTCAACTCATGCGGTCTGGAGCCGCCACCCGGGCCAGAAGCCGCCCAACGCACGGTCTGCGACCGGGTCTGTCTTATCCGACGCTGACCGCCGCTGCCGCATTCACGAGCAGATCGGTGAAAAAAGCGTAATCGGTCACTGACGGCGAGGCGGAACGCGGCTGTCCTCAACCGCAGCACGCCGCAACAGACTCGGGTCGAGGCACCCCGCCAATTCCTTCCGCGTCGTTGCCGCTGCGGCTGGGGACAGCCTCGATCCACTCGCTGCCGCTGCCCGACCGTTGCAAAAAAACACAAATTCAACTTGCCGCGCTTTTCCACGCTGGTTAGGGTTTGGTCGGCGGAGCGGTCACGGCTTCGCTCGACCCATGGAAAAACAAACGGAAATCGGCTACAACTCAAAGGTCGAGGGAGACGTAATCGTCACCCGCCTCGACGCGGCGCTAAACTGGTTTCGCTCGAACCTGGACGCGGGTGCGAACTGGGGTCGGAAGAATTCCCTTTGGCCGATGCCAATGGGACTGGCTTGCTGTGCCATCGAGCTGATGGCGGCGGGAGCGAGCCGATTCGACATCTCGCGTTTCGGCGCCGAGGTCATGCGCTTTTCGCCCCGCCAATCCGATGTGATGATTGTCTCGGGCACGGTCACTTACAAGATGGCGCTGGCGGTGAAGCGGATTTATGAACAGATGCCAGAGCCGAAATGGGTCATCGCGATGGGTGCCTGCGCCTCGACCGGCGGCATGTACCGCAGTTACGCGGTGCTGCAAGGGGTGGACCGAATCCTGCCGGTAAACGTTTATGTGGCCGGCTGTCCGCCGCGTCCCGAGGCTCTGCTCGATGCGCTGATCAAGCTGCAAAACCTGGTGGCGAAGGAACCAGCAATGGCGACGCTGAAAAAGGTCGCCTGAGCGCTCACGCTGACCCAACCCTCAATCTGACCGAATGACCGCCCTCGAAACAGCACAACAACTCAGAGCGAAATTCGACGGGCTGATTTCCGAGCCGTCCGAGTTTCGAGGAGAAATCACGCTCAGGGTGTCTGACGCCGAGCGGATGCCCGACATTTGCCGCGTGGCCAAGACGGAGCTGGGGTTTGATTACCTCGTTGATATTACCAGCCTGGACAACTACGGCGACGACCCGCGTTTCACGATTGTTTATCACCTTTATGGCTACGGCCACCTGTGCCATCTCCGCCTCAAAACGGATGTCAGCGAGGAGAAAGGCGAGTTGCCCACCGTCACTGGCGTGTGGCGCACCGCCGATTGGCACGAACGGGAGATTTACGACATGATGGGCGTTCGATTCCGCGGCCATCCCGACCTGCGCCGGATTTTAATGTGGGAAGGCTACCCCTATTTTCCGTTGCGGAAGGACTTCCCCCTGGCCGGCAAACCGAGCGATGTGCCGGAGGTCGCTTTCACTAATCCGGCGCCGCTGGAGGGTGGCCCCTTCGTTACCATCGCCGGCGGCAAGGACACGGTCGCACGCGAACCACGGGTGCGGATTCCCGAAACCGACTAAATGACTGAACTGCGCGAAATCCAGTTGCCGGATGCGGCGGCTCAGGCCTCCTCCGCTGAGAATGCCCGGGAGTTGCGGGGCGAGAAGATGGTCTTAAACATGGGGCCTTCGCACCCGGCCACGCACGGGGTGTTGCGCATTGTGCTGGAGCTCGACGGTGAGATCATTACCAAGGCCAGGCCAGAGATCGGTTATCTGCACCGGGGCGACGAGAAGATCGCGGAGAACATGACTTACACTCAGTTCATTCCGTACACCGACCGGCTGGATTACCTGGCGCCGCTGGCCAACAACGTGGCTTATGCGCTGGCGGTGGAGAAGCTGATGGGCATCGACCAGCAGTTGCCGCCGCGCTGCCAATACATCCGGGTGATATGCTGCGAGCTGGCGCGACTCTCCTCGCATCTGCTGGGCGTGGGCTGCTATGCGATGGATTGCGGGGCGTTGACGGTGTTCCTGCACACCTTCACTGAACGGGAGAAGATTTATAATCTGTGCGAGTCACTGACAGGCGCGCGGTTCACCACCGCCTACACGCGTATTGGCGGGCTTTCGCGTGACCTGCCCCCGGGATGGGTGGACCAATGCCGGAAGTTCCTGAAGGAAGTGGTCGTCAACATCGCCGAGACCGAGACCTTCCTCACCCGCAACCGCATTTTCATGGACCGCACCCAGGGCGTCGGCGTCATCCCCAAAGAGGTCGCCATCGACTATGGGCTGACCGGTCCCAACCTGCGGGGCAGCGGCGTGGAGCACGATTTGCGCAAGGCCCAACCGTATCTGGTCTATAGCCAACTGAAGTTTGATGTGCCGGTCGGTTTGGCGGGGGATTGCTACGACCGCTACCTGGTGCGCATGGAAGAGATGCGCCAGAGCGTGCGGATTCTGCATCAGTGCCTGGACCAGTTGCCCGGCGGCCCGGTCAATGTGCCGGATGGCAAGGTTGCGCTGCCGCCGAAGGATCGCGTGCTCACGCGGATGGAGGAATTGATTCATCATTTCATCAACGTGACACAGGGTGTGAACGCACCGCCCGGCGAGATCTACTTCGGGCATGAGAATCCGAAGGGGGAATTGGGCTTCTATATCAATAGCAAAGGCGGAGGCACGCCGCACCGGCTGAAGATTCGGTCGCCGTCATTCGTCAATCTCAGCATCCTCTCGCATCTGCTGCCGGGCCAGATGCTCAGCGACGTTGTGGCGATTCTCGGGTCGTTTGATTTCGTGATGGGGGAGTGTGACCGATGAGCGAGATCCACCTAACCGAGCCAATCCCGAACTTGCTGCTGGACCAGCCGGATTTCACGGTCCCGGCGGCGCTTGTGGCCGAGATCGACGAGCTGATCACCCATTATCCGAGCAAGCGGAGCGCATCCCTCATGCTGCTGCACGCGGTGCAGGAGAAGTTCGGCTATGTTTCGCGGCAGGCGGTGGAATGGATTGCCGCCAAACTGGAACTTCAGCCGATCAACGTTTACGAACTGGTCACCTTCTACCCGATGTTCCAGCGGGAGCCGGTGGGCAAATTCCACTTGAAAATCTGCCGCACGCTGAGCTGCGCGCTGGGCGGTTCCCACGCGCTGCACGAGCACTTCTGCACGAAGCTCGGCCTGAACCCGCGCGCGCACGGCGCGCAGACGACGAAGGACGGGAAGTTCACGGTCGAGTTTGTCGAATGCCTGGCCGCCTGCGGCACAGCGCCGGTGATGATGTGCAACGACACGTTCCACGAAGGCGTTTCGCAAAAAAGAGCGGACGAGATTCTGGGGGAGTGCAAGCAATGAACAAACCCTTCAGTTGTCGCGCCGTAGGAACACCGGTTGCCCGGTAACCCCTTCACAGATCCCATCGAGCCAATGGGAGAGCGGCTATTTCTGGTTGAACTCGGTTGCGAATCGGAAGGACTCCACATAGTGCCCGTCCTTCTTCTCCTGCTCCTTGCGGTAGTCTTCCTTGAGGCGGGCCAGGTTTTGCGGATCCCAATCGGGGCGATATTTCGTCATGGCCGGCTCGAATTGACTCACCTGTTTTGATATGGCATCTGTTTTCAAGTCAATGGTGGCATCGATGTTGACGCAATAATTGGCTTCGTTGGTCGTGGTGTAGATGACAACGACAACCCGGTTCCTGTGATGGGCCAGCAAGGCCATCGTGCCGCCGACAGCGAAGGTATCGTCGTCCGGATGCGGAGTAAAAATCAGGACCGTCTTGTTGGTATAATTCTCCAGCCGTTCAGCGGGCCGAACGGTCGAAGCGAAGGACAGCAATAGAACAATTGGTATCAGAATAGAGGACTTCATAAGATGATCGGGGCGGCATTCAACTCGAGTTCAGTTGGTTTCAGGATGTTGCGCGCCATGACGGTTTCTTTGTAGTTTCGTGTCAGCGCCAATTATACGGCATCATCGGCTGCAACGCAGCCAGCGGTGCGACTTTGCGCTCAACGATTCGCGCCTTCTTGTCTGCGGCCATCAGCGGCAACGGTTTTGATCTTGCGGTCAGCGACAAACTGCTCTATCGATTCCTGCATCGAAATGCGTTTGACCGTTACAACTGATTGGCTGCCCGACATGGATTTGAACCATGACAAACAGATCCAGAGTCTGCTGTGCTACCGTTACACCATCGGGCAAGCCGGCGCGAAGGCAAGATTAGAGGTTTCCGCGAGGAAGTCAAGCTGCTGATATGCCACAAGAATTCCGCCAAATCCTCAAGTACGCCGACCAGCCGGGCTACACGCCCGACCTCGAATGTTATTTGCGGCATGGCGGCTATGAAGTTTTGAAGAAGGCGCTGAGCCTCGCGCCGAAGACACTGCCGGACGGGCGGACCGTCAGCGGCTCGGAACAACTGCGCCAGGAAGTGATGGTTTCCGGCCTGCGCGGGCGCGGTGGCGCCGGTTTCTCCTGCGGCTTGAAGTGGTCATTCGTGGATCGCAAGAGCGGCAAACCGATCTACCTGATCTGCAATGCGGATGAATCCGAGCCGGGCACCTTCAAGGATAAGCAAATCATCCACAAAGATCCGCACCAGTTGATCGAGGGCATGATTATCGCCAGTTACGCGAACGATGTTCACCTCGCCTACATTTACATCCGCGGCGAGTTTGCCGAGGGTGCGAAGCTGCTGAATCGCGCGCTCAAGGAAGCCCGCGCGAAGAACTTGCTTGGCAAGAATATCCTGGGCTGCGGCTACGACCTGGAGATTCACGTGCATCGCGGCGCCGGCGCTTACATTTGCGGTGAGGAAACGGGCCTCATCGAGTCGCTGGAAGGCAAGCGGGCCTATCCGCGAATCAAACCGCCCTACTTTCCGGCGGTGCTGGGCCTTTACCTGTGCCCGACGATCGTTAACAACGTCGAGACGCTTTGCGCCGTCAAACACATTGCCGCAATGGGCGGGACGGAATATGCGAAACTCGGCACGCCCAACAACACGGGCACGCGCATTGTCAGCATCAGCGGCCACGTGAAAAAGCCCGGCTATTACGAGGTCGAGGTCGGCAAAGTCACGATTGGCGAGCTCATCAATGATCCCGTTTTCGGCGGCGGGTTGCGGGACGGACGCAAACTGAAAGCCCTCATCCCGGGAGGTTCCTCGGCGAAAGTCTTCAAAGCCGGCGAGAAGTTTAAGCTGCGGCGGCGAGGTCCCGACGGCAAGGAGACGGAGCAGGAGCTGGATGTGCTGAGTTTGCCCTATGACTTCGATTCGCTGATTGCCGCCGGCAGCATGTCGGGTTCGGGCGCGCTGATCGTGCTGGATGATTCCACCGACATTGTCGCGGTGCTGGCGAATATCGCGGAGTTTTACGCGCACGAAAGCTGCGGCCAATGCACGCCCTGCCGCGAAGGCTCGCTCTGGATGGCCAAGGCGCTCCACCGGCTCACGCATGGAGAAGGACGGAAGAGCGATGCGGACTACCTCATCCGCATTGCCGACAACATCCCCGGCGGACGTACGGTTTGCGCCTTCGGCGAAGCCTGCGCCTGGCCGGTGCAGAGTTTTGTGGGAAAGTTCAAAGACGAGTTTGTCGCCCGGGGCGCGGCGGACGAAGATCGCCGGCTGAAACAGGGCGTCGGCCCCACGGCTGAAATGAAACTAGCTGCCAGTCCGCAAAGTTGAGCAAATGTCAACTACAGCCACTGCCGAACTCAGGCCCGCCGCCGCCCCGGTCGATAAGATCAAGGTGCGGGTGGACGGCAAGGATGTGGAGGTTCCTCGGACGACGCCGGACCCGGTTTCCGGCAAGCCCGTGCCGACCACGATGATCCAGGCTTGCTTCGCAGCCGGCGCCATGGTGCCGCATTACTGTTACCATCCCAAACTGCCGATCGCCGGCAACTGCCGGATGTGCCTGGTGGAGTTCGGGACGCCGGCAATCGGCCCGGACCGCAAACCCATCTTGAACCCGGACGGCACGCCAAAGGTGGCCAAAGCGCCGCGCCCGGCTATTGCCTGTGCCACGCCACTCTCCCCGGGCATGGAAATCTATACCAAAACCCCGGCGGTGAAACAAATGCGGGAGGGTGTGCTGGAGTTCCTGCTCATCAATCATCCGCTCGACTGCCCGATTTGCGATCAGGCCGGCGAGTGCAAGCTGCAGGAGTATTCCGTCGAATACGGCCAGTCGGAGAGCCGCTTTGTCGAGGCCAAGATGCACAAGCCCAAGCGCGTCGATCTGGGCCCGCGCATTGTGCTGGACGACGAGCGCTGCATCCTCTGCACGCGTTGCATCCGTTTCACCCGGGATTTCGTCGGCGACGACGCGCTCGGAATCGTCAATCGCGGCAGCCACAATACACTGACCGCCTACCCGGGCAGGATTTTTGACAACAACTACACGCTCAACACCGTCGATATCTGCCCGGTCGGCGCATTGACATCCAAGGACTTCCGGTTCCAGATGCGCGTCTGGTTCCTGAAGGAGACCAAGAGCCTATGCACGAGCTGCGCGACGGGTTGCAACATCGTCATCGGCTCCCGCGAAAAGAAAATCCATCGGTATGAGCCACGCGAGAACGACGCGGTAAACGCCTGCTGGATGTGCGATTATGGCCGGCTGAATTACAAGTGGATCGGACGCAAGGACCGCCTGGATGCAATCCGAACTCCGAAGTCCGAAGCCGAGAGTTGGAGCGCTGTGGCGGCGGAAATCTCGAAGCGGTTGCGTGACGCCGCCCAAGGGTCGGTGGCGATCGTGGCCTCGGCGCGGCAGACCAACGAGGAGCTTTACTTGCTGGCAAAGCTGGCGAAGAAGCTGGGCGCGTTGACCGACTCGGTTCCGCGCGCGGACCAGGGCGACAAGCTGTTGTTGAACGCCGACCGAAACCCGAACAGCAACGGAGCGCGACTCGTCGGCATCGCCGCCGAACCGATCGGCTCGAAGCTGCCGAAGATCGCCGAAGGCATTCGCAGCGGACGCGTGAAGACCTTGATTGTGTTCGGCGAGGATGTCACGCGCCACGGCATTGGCGCGGATTTGCTGGGCAAGCTGGAGACACTGATCGTGAGCGACATTTTGCCAGGCGAAACCACCCGGCTCGCGCACTATCTGTTGCCGGGTTGCGCCCATGCCGAGAAACGCGGCACGTTCACCAACACCAAAGGCCGGGTCCAGAAATTCATGAAAGCGGTCGAGCCGCCCGGGGATGCCCGGCCGGAATGGGAGTTTTTGCGCGAACTGGTCTTTCAGGTGGCTGGCCTGGATGGCTTTGTCAGCATCGAGGGCCTGTTCAACCAGATGGCCGGCGAAGTCCCCGCGTTCAATGGGTTGACGTGGGCAGCGCTGGGCGATACGGGAGTGACGGTGCCGCTATGACCTCCCGGTCTTAAACAAGTTAAATGGATTACAACGTTACATTACATGAGTTAGAAGCGCGCCATGACCTGGGTTAACAACTTAACGCCGCTAACGCAATTCGTGCTCTTCAGTGCGCTGAAGATACTTGGCGTCTTCTCCGTGGTGATGTTCATTGTCGCCTATGCGGTCTGGGTGGAGCGCAAGGTCGCTGCCGCCATCCAGGACCGCCGTGGTCCAAATCGGGTCGGCTGGTTCGGCCTTCTCCAGCCCGCCGCCGACGCCATCAAATCATTTCTCAAAGAGGACTTTACGCCGGGCCACGTGCGGAAGTCATATTACTGGCTTGCGCCGGCTATCGTGATGATTCCCAGCCTGCTCACGGTGGCCATCATTCCGTTCGGCTCGCTGCTCGGCGGCCAGAAGATGGTCGTGGCGGATTTGAACGTTGGCGTTCTTTACACCTTCGGCATCGTCTCCCTCGGCGTCTATGGGATCGTACTCGGCGGCTACGCGGCGAACTCAAAATATCCCTTCATAGGCGGCATCCGTTCGAGCGCGCAGATGATTTCATACGAAATCGCGATGGGCATGGCGGTGATACCACTGTTCCTGATTGCCGGCGGCCTGGACGTCGGCCAATTGAGCGCTGGTTGGCAAAAGTTGCTCGCCGGGACGAGCAGCCTCAACCTCAACCGCCTGGTCACGTGGCAGGCGGGGCACGGCTGGCTCATCTTCTATGCGCCGGTTTCCTTCATCATTTTCGTCGTCGCCATGTTTGCCGAAACCAACCGGATGCCCTTCGATTTGCCCGAATCGGAGCAGGAGTTGGCGGGCGGCTACAACGTCGAATACAGCTCGATGAAGTTCGCGCTGTTTTTTATGGGCGAATACGCCAACATGATTGCCGCGGCGGCGCTGCTGGTGACGCTTTTTCTGGGTGGGTGGACGCTGCCCATTGCGGGCCTCAACCAGCCGGCGGCGACCGCCTGGGTCGGGCTGCTGCACATTGGCATCTTCCTGGCCAAGATGCTGAGCGTGCTGTTCATCGTGATCTGGGTGCGTTGGATGTGGCCGCGATTCCGTTACGACCAGTTGATGGACCTGGGCTGGCGTCGGTTCGTTCCGCTGGCGCTGGCGAATATCGTGGCCACGGCGGTCGGTCTGTGGATGCTGGCATGATTGTTAAACGCAAGAATCTGAATCTTTGGGAACGGCTTTACCTGCCGGCAGTGATCGGCGGGTTCAAAGTCACCTTGCGCCATTTCTTCAAGAAGAAGGTGACGATGCAGTATCCCGAGGAGCGATGGGTAGTGCCCGAGGGCTATCGGGGCGCGCCCTATCTCGTTAAGGATCAGGACGGCAATACCAAATGTGTCTCCTGCCAGCTCTGTGAATTTGTTTGCCCGCCTAAAGCCATCAAAATCACCCCGCCCGGACCGCAGGGCCCCGGCGCGGACCGCCCGAACGCGGAGAAGATGCCGGTTGAATTCGAGATCAACATGCTCCGCTGCATCTTCTGCGGCTTTTGCCAGGAAGTCTGCCCTGAGGAAGCTATCTTCCTTATGAAAGACTATTCGCTGACTGGCACGAACCGCGGGGAGATGATCTACGATAAGCCACGATTGCTCGCGCTGGGCGGGGTCCATCAGGACAAAATCCGGAAATGGCAGAAGAAGGCGGACGAAGCGCGTCGGCAAGGGGTGGAGCCATGAGGGTTCACGCTCAATCAGAGAGTTACATTGTTAAATGGGTCACTTCAGTCACATTTGTTGAAACGGCAGCTTGGTAATGGAAGACATTCTATTCTATATTTTTTCGTTTCTGACACTGGTGTGTGGCTTCCTGGTCATCGCCAATCCGTTCAGCCGCAATCCGGTCACCAGCGCCATGTTTCTGGTGCTGACGATTGTTTCATTGGCCGGCTTGTTTGTCCTGCTGCACGCGTTCTTCCTCGCCGCCGTGCAGGTGCTCGTCTATGCGGGCGCGGTGATGGTGCTGTTCCTGTTCGTCATCATGCTGCTGGATATTAAAGCCGAAGAACAGCGACGGATTAAGCTCCTGGGGGTCGTTGGCGGAGTGTTTTCGGCAGCAGCAATCCTGGGCATTTTTCTGTGGAGTTTTCTGAATTCTCCAGTCGAGGTCATGGAGTCGCCGTCGCTGGAAGGCGGAACGGTGGCGCTCGGAAGGCTGCTGTTTACGCAATACTTGCTGCCGTTCGAGATTATCTCTGTGCTGCTGCTCGTGGCGATTGTAGGCGTGGTTTTGCTCAGTAAGAAAGATCTGCAATGAACATTGGGCTTGAACATTATCTCGTCGTAAGCGCCCTGTTATTCGCGCTGGGCTTGACGGGCGTGATCGTGCGGCGAGGCCTCCTGGTCATCTATATGTCCCTCGAGTTGATGCTCAATGCGGCAAACCTTGCGATGGTTGCCTTTTCGCGCTTCACCAACAACCTCGATGGCCAGGTGTTCGTGTTCTTCATCATTACCGTTGCGGCGGCGGAGGTCTCGGTTGGTTTGGCCCTCATTGTGGCACTCTGCCGCAAACGTCAGACAGCGCATATCGAGGATCTAAGGACGCTTAAGCTCTAGCTGATGAACCCGGAATACTTACCCTGGATAGTCCTGTTCCTCCCGCTTTGCGCGGCGGCGGTAATCGCGCTCTTCACGCAGCGCAATCGCGAGCTGAGTGCGGCGCTTTCAATCGGCGCGGTCGTCGCAGGCTTCATCTTGAGTGTGATCTTCCGTTCCTGTATGGGATGGGAGCCGGCAGCCCGGGAGTCAGCCACCACCTGGTTGAGCATTGGCGATTTCCAGGTGGACTTCGGGTTGCGCTTCGATCCGCTGAGTTTGATGATGCTGCTGCTCGTCACAGGAGTAGCCAGCGTGATCCATATCTACTCCTGGGGCTATATGAAGGAGGACCGAAGCGTGCCCCGTTACTTCGCGTGTCTGAGCCTCTTCACCTTTTCGATGCTCGGCATTGTGCTCGCCAACAATTTCCTGCAATTATTCATTTTCTGGGAGCTGGTCGGGGTGTCCAGCTACTTGCTCATCGGTTTCTGGTTCGAACGGCCGGCCGCAGCGGATGCGGGCAAGAAGGCGTTTCTCACCAATCGTCTGGGCGACTTCGGATTCATTCTTGGCATCCTGCTGGTTTGGGCCAGCCTCGGCTCGCTCAACTTCGGAGTGCTCCAGGAGAACCTCGCTGCCAACCCACAGGCGTTGGGAGCGCTGGCGACAACCGGCGGCCTGCTGATCTTTTGTGGTGCGATGGGCAAGAGCGCTCAATTTCCGCTGCACGTCTGGTTGCCGGACGCGATGGAAGGCCCGACACCCGTCAGCGCGCTGATTCACGCCGCGACGATGGTCGCCGCGGGCGTTTACATGCTTTGCCGCGTGTTTTTCCTGCTCAATATCCCCGGCTCGACCGCATTGGCTG
>Ga0194044_10001153_pt1 | contig 13449 bp, 10 predicted proteins | sample JunL4417m_MetaG_FD_155460 | JGI IMG/M metagenome (GOLD analysis project Ga0194044, IMG submission 155460) | Anoxic zone freshwater microbial communities from boreal shield lake in IISD Experimental Lakes Area, Ontario, Canada - Jun2016-L442-17m | ecosystem: Environmental > Aquatic > Freshwater...
CCGTCTCTCCACGTTGTCCACGCCCAGGTTTAAGGGAGCCACGTTGTCAACTTCAGCGAAGCGCAGACGCAACCTCTCGCCCGGATGCGCCTGCAGCAGCGCCGAGATGTCGATCAGAAAGGACGTATAGGCCGAAGTGGACTGGTCTCCGGGATGGGTCTGAAACAGATTCTGCAGAACGCTCCCGCCGGCCACACTGAACACGTCCGCGGAGGTGCTGATGATATCCACCCGCGCCTGCTGATTGAGATTGGACGCCCCAATGTTGTTGGCCGCGGCCCAATCGAGGGTTTTCGCATTGAAAAACGCGGCTTGGTTGCTCAGGAACAGCGAGAATCCCACGGTAGCGCTTTCGACACCGTAGGGCACAGTGAAGTCTTGGTACAGCAGATGGCTTCCGCCGGCGCCCGAATCCGTCATGGCTGCCTCCGCCCCGCCGGGCGGAGCCGGTGCCGGGAAGCCGTTGACTGGGTTCGATGGCCCCGTTTGCGGCCAGAACGTCCCATCGCTCCCGAGTTGATCGACTTTCGTCCAACCCGCGAGGTCCGACTCGAATCCGCCGTTAACGATAAGATCGGCCTGTGCGGGCAAGGACAAGGCGCACGCCAGCGCCGCGGAAAACCACACTGTCTTGAATTGATTTGCTGTTTTCATAAATATTCCATTTTCTAGTTAGTTCACTATTTTCATCGAATGCTCAGCCTCGTTGTTGCCATTATGGCTTCCGGCTGATGCGATAGATCGCGTTGCCAGTATTCGAAACCACGTAGAGATTTCCGTCCGGCCCTTGCTCAATGTCGGGGGTGATTCCAAACCCCTTGCCGATTTGCAGGGTCTCGCTCTCTGTGCCTTCAAATTTCTGCGTCCGAAAGAGGTTGTCGGCCACGTGGTCCGCCAGGCGTGGATCGGCGCTGACATCCACGTGCAACCGGTCAGACGTCAGCTTGAACCGGTACAAACTTCCGCCGTTGGCGCCGACTTGCGAGAAACCCCTTGATGATCCGATCCACAAGGTGCCGTTGTACTCCGCCCCCAAGGCGTTGCCGACCACGAACGCCGTCCCGGCGGGCCCGATTTCGTATCGCCAACTGAATTCGGGGTCCACATAGGTGGCGCCCGGAAGCATAAACAGGCGCGCCTGAGCCAGGGCCGAGTTGTAGGCGACCCGGGTTGGCGGATAACGGACCTGTTGAATGGCGCTGCCAAACTGCGTCGTTTCGATGAACTTGAAGTCAGGCACCCGGGAGAGCGGCCCAGCCAACTGGACCCAGCCCCCGTTCATTCCGGGGATCACCCGGTTCAGTTCACTGTAAGCGTCATCGGCGTTCTCCGTTTCCCACAAAAAGCCGCCAATGGGGTCGAAAGCCATCCCGAAACCGTTGCGATGGCCGTAAGAGAATATCTTCTGAATGTTGGCGCCGACCTCTCCGCCGATGGCCGCCCCCGCCGCGAAAAACGGGTTGTCCGCCGGCGCGGTGCCATCCGTGTTCAACCGCAATATCACGCCCGAGAGGTGGGCATTGTCCGGGGCCGGCCCGCCAAAAGCATCGTCAACTTGCGGCCCCGTTAGAAACGGACCGTTGGGCAGGTTTTGGAGCCAGCCTCGACGCCCCTGGTCGCCCATGAAAAGATAGAGTTGTCCGTCGGGCCCGAACTTGAGCACGCCGCCGTTGTGATTCCCTTGCGCAGTGTTGTTCGTGCTGCCGGGGTTTTGGCCCGGCACGGGGACGTTGTCGGTCTGGAGCGAGCGCAGCTTGATCAAATTCTGGTCAAAGACCAGGTTGGTGCCGTTCCAGATGTAGCGGTCCACCCGGTTGCCCAGCAGCGGCACTTCCAGCGCTACGGTGCTGTTTGTCCCGGTGCTGCTCTCCGTCCACCGAATAAAAACCTGTGGCGTCGCGGGAAAGTTCGGATGCAGGGCCAGGCTCAACAGGCCGCGCTCGGAATTCGAGTTCACCGGCAGATAAAGCGCGGGCGTGGGCTGAATCACGCCGCCAATCACCCGCCGCACCAGCCCAGACGCCTTTTCCAGCACTAACATGTCGTTGGTGCCCAGAAAAACCACCCCCATCGGCTGGCTTAGACCGGTGAGAAACACGGTGGCCTCAAGGTTCGTATCCAGCATCGTCAGTGGAGTTGTGTCTGCGTTGGTGGCTGTCACCGTCACCGGCGTCGAGGTCGTAGTATCGCCTCGGTTGTCCGAGGCCACGGCCGTCAACGTGTGTGAGCCGACTGTCAGGCCAACAGTGAGATTGTAAGGACTGGCAGTGACATTGCCCAAGGAACTGGCCCCGTCGTAGAACTGGACGTTGGTTACGCTGCCGTCCGTATCGCTGGCGCCCGCCTGGATGGTCACGGTGGCGGGGGCAATGAAGGAAGCTCCGCTGGCGGGGTTGGTGATGGAAACGCTGGGCGGCACGTTCGTCGTCGCCGCCGCCGTCGAGCGTTCGTAGGAGTAGGAACCGCCAATTGCCCAGGACAGGAATTTAATGTCGATGTAAATATCGTCGGTCTTGAGATGTACAATGGCGTCTTTTCCAACCGTGAAAGGAGGCCCCCCATTTATGATCTTGGCCCACGTATCCCAATCCGTGTAGGAGAGGGTGGCATAATTGGCGGTGGTTCCATTCGCCCACTCCGTGTCATTTGGGCTTAGGAAATGAGTGAACCCAGTCTCCTGCTGACTGTTGAAGAGTCCTTGGGAAGCCCCGCGGGTCAAGGCGACGAGCGCCGTCATCTGGTCGGGGCCATCCGCATTGCTCTTGGTGACGCGCGGGCCGGTCCAGACGGTCGCCGCCCCGGCCACCAACGGCGCTGCCAGCCCAGCCAGCGCCAGCAGCGCAGCGGCCAGGCCGGGCCACTTGCGCAGCGGAATTAACCGCGATGCCGATTGCCAGGGAATGGTCAGTAGTACGTTCATGATGTTGCTTTTCATAGTGATTTCATTTCTCTTCGTTTTTCTTCTTTTGCTGCGATGTTGGTTCTGCGGGCGCAGACGCCTGAATCCATCAGGCCGGCACGCGCCACGTTGACTTTCGGAACGACGGCGCCTTGCTCTTGCCCGGCCGCGTGCGTTTGTTCCCATGCCGCACCGGCAAGGTGAACCTCGCCTCGACCCAGCGCGCCACCAGCAGGTGACGCGGCGTATCAGGCAGTATCGGGTGCCATTCGTTCATGCTAATGAGATGCATGAATACGCCTGCTGGTTCCCGGAAACCTGGAAAATCTTTTCCGCCGGCAAACGTTTCACCCTCGCCGCGGGTTACTGACAAGAATTTGTCTATTGCGAGACCGCATGCACTCGGCGCTGCGCGGGTGAGGCGAGTGTTGGGATTGGGCTGGTTGCCAGCATGGGCATCATCTTTGTCCTGAAAGTTCTCGGACTTGCATAAACATGGTATATTACCGTTTCAGCAAATCTCCTGGTCACCATGGGTATTAATATGAACGTTTTTAAAAAGAAGAGTTCCGGAATGCCGGCGAAGCATCTATTCTGGAAACATGTGTATTTTCTTCGATTCAAAAATGAAATTAGCTGGCAACATAACCCGCTGAGAAGTGAGTAACAGCGATAAAGGAACAAGCAGAAAGCAACTACTTATATAACCTGTCCATTATGAACATTCTTGTTATCGAAGATGACGCGGCTGTCAGAAACTGCATCAGCATCTTGCTGAAAAGAGAAAAACATGCTGTTTACGAAGCGGAAAACGGAATCATCGGGCTTTTGCTCCTGAAGGAGCAAAAGGATATTTCCGTGGTAATCACCGACATCGTTATGCCAGAAAAAGATGGGATTGAAACGATTATCGAAGTCAAAAAACAATATCCGACCATAAGAATTATCGCGATTTCCGGTGGCGGACAAGTCGGTCCTGAAAACTATCTCGTGATGGCCAATGCTCTCGGAGCGCACACCACCCTTAAGAAACCGTTCAGCGGGGAGGAATTGGTGCTCGCAATAAGGAATCTGAATCTGTAACCATCAATGCAATCAACGGACAAGCTGTCCACCGCAGGGCGGATTCAAGAACCTGCAAAATCGATAGGGGTAGGAACAAGGGTTTTAACCTTGCCCCTCCCTCCGAACCCTACGGGCGGATCTCCCGCATCCGGCTCTCCAGTCAGTGGGTTCGTAGTCTTACGATTGTCCGCGTCCACTCGTGGTCTGCCTTCAAGCTCAGCAGCCCACGAAGGGCAAACCATTAGGTCTGCTGACTCACCCGAGGTGAGCCGCGTCAACATGCGCTCTGTCCAGACCATACGTTCCACCCAGCCCCACGGGGCGCGAGTGTCTTCGACTTATTGAGGCGTCGCCGCCATTGTCGTCGATTTTGCGTCGTTGTTCCGTTTCATTGCGCATCCACTTTCCTACGTCCCTTCGCTCCACGGTCGCGTTACGTGTCGCCGCACGGGTTCTGGTTGTTCGCAGCCGGGGCGGGAATATTTCCTGGATTTTGACCAGTTTCCTTGGTTTCGTCAGGCGACCCTGGACCAAATCTTCGCCGTCGAACTGCATCACGGAGAGCATCTTTACTCGCCGTTATTGGACGTGGACCTGGATTTGGACCGCATTGAGCATCCCGAACGATACCCCCTCGTCGCCAAAGGTGGAGAGGCATGGCGGACGATTGACCCACCGACCGGTCGCTAGCGTGGGGCATCGCCTCCACCAGCGTGAGACGCACCGCCTTGCCCAGTGCCCGTGCCACGCGCGCTACGGCGAAGATGACTCATGAGTTGATTGCGATCCCATATTTGGCTCAGCCTTCAGGCCAGGTGGGTTGAAACCCAAGGAACGGATAGCCGATTCGATTTTGGCCGCGTTTTCAATGCTCAGCCCAACCCAAATGTCCAAGTCGCCGGTGGTGCGGACATACCCGTGGTAAATCACGGCATAACCGCCGACGACCAGGTACTCAACCCCCTTTGAGGAAAGTGCGGACAACAACCGCTTGAATTCGGGCGGTAGAAGCATTGTAACCATAAGCAACTTGCCGCAACTGCTCGGCGGCAGCGAGTCGCTCAGCCGGCGTTTTGGAATGCCAGAAAACGCAGTCCTCCCGCTCCGCTTCTTGTCGGCTCAATAAGCGGACTACCGAGGCATCCACTGTGGCTGGGTTGACCTGCGCCATGCAGGTAACTTTATGCCGCCCTGCCATCCGGTCAAGACGGAAGCAGGAAAGGGGGTCAAAACCGTAGATTGGAATTCGAGTTGTGTGCATGGTTCGCTGGCTTTGGCAGGTTTGCCTTGGGGTTGTCCCTGGGCCAAATGGTGCATCAGCAACAACGTCGGCTTTTTCAGGCTGCAATACGCGCCGTAAGGCCGCAACTCCCGGGGAATTGCGACTGAGCATTCGGCCGCGGCGGCCTGTCCACGGCCGGTCGGGAACAGACCGAGGCTATTTCGCCTTGGCAGCGGAGTCTTGGTACTTTTTGAGCGTGGCTTCGAGTTCTTTCTTTAAGTCCTCGTTCTCGCAGGCGGCGACGGCTTTCTTCTGCTGGGCTATGGCATCGGCGACCTTGCCGGAAGTGAAGAGCGCATTGGCGTAGGTGTCAAGGATGGCGGCATCTTTGCCTTGGGATGCGTCCACCGCGGCTTTCGAGAGTTCCGTGGCGAGGGGGATATCGCGTTGCTTGACGGCTTCGTCGGTGAGAATGGTCCAGGCGAACTCATTCAGGGTCTGCGGGTCTTGAAGCTTTAATTCACGGAGCTGCCTGGCCAGGGCGGCGGCCTCTTTTTTGTCACCGTTTTTGCCGATGGCGGCGGTGTATTTTTGAAAGATCTGCCCGGCTTGCTGGCTGCCTTTGTTGCGCGTGGCGGCCTGCTTCAACTCGGCTTTGATGGCGTCGAAATTCATTTCCTTGGGCGCGGCGGCCTTAGCGGCGGCTTCCAGCTTCTCAATTTCGGCGGCGTCAGCGCCGGCAAAGAGCGCCTTTTGATACGCTTGCATGGCGGCGGAGAACTTGGCGGATTGCAGGATTTCCGCGGCATCGAGCTTCTCGCCGCCGGGGGTAATGCCGCCAAGTTCCTTGTCGAGCGCTTCGAGTTCCATGGCTTCCTTCCGCAACTCCGCTTCGTCGCCGCCTTCCATCGCTTTTCGGTAAAAGGCTTCGACTTTTTTCCCCGCTTCGGAACGCTTCTTTGCTTTTTCAATGTCGAACTTCCCCGCCGCGACCTCCTCCAGGGCCTGCTCCAATCCGCTGGCCGGATGGCCGATCCAGACGATCTTGCCCTGCTGCACGAGGAAAGCCGCTGGAATGCCATTTTGGTCAGCGGCTTTCATCCAATTATCGGCCATAAACGCGTCTTCGGTGTCCATCGCGACGTGGTAATCCATTTTGTCGCCCATTTTCTCCACGAACTTGGCGACGGTGGCGTCCTTGTCCGCGCCCCGTTCCCAGACATCCATGCCGATGAACGTCACCTTGGTGAATTTGTGCGCCATCTCGGTGAGGTGCGGAATGCTGACGCGGCACGGACCACACCAGGTCGCCCAAAACTCGACGACGTAGGTCTTGCCGGCATCCAGCTTCGCGACGGCGTCGCCTTTGACCCACTTGGATGCCTTGATCGCGGGCGCGGCGTCGCCAACAGATAGCGAGGCGGCGGTAGTGGAGAGGGCGAGGGTGGCCAGAGCGGCCAGAGCGAGGAATTTAGCTTTTCTCATGGAATGATTTGCTTGATTTACACTTCGACTGCCGATGAACGGATATGTTCATCTGAGCGGCATGATTTATCGGGCGTTCGTACTTTCATCCGGCAGACCCTCGCGCAGGCACCCATTTTCGACAGTCCGATGTTTGTTATGGGCGATCCGGCATATTACTCTCGCTTTGGCTTCGGGCGAAAGAAGCAACCGCAGTGTCCGCACGCTCCGACCAACGAGCATTTCATGGCTCTGCGCTACAGCGGTCATGCCTGTTTCACCAGCAGCAGAACCTTATCCACCGCCTCTTCCGCTTTGGTGGGGATGAGCGCGCCGCCGCGTGGTTTGATCTCGACTTCGCCCTTGGCGAGTGATTTCTCGCCGATGCCAACACGAATCGGAAAACCGACCAGTTCGGAATCTTTGAACTTCACCCCGGGCCGGTCATTGCGGTCGTCAAGGATCACGTCGATGCCGCGTGCGGTGAGATCGGCGTAGATTTTCTCGGCAAGCTGCATCACGGCGCCTTCCGGCGCGACGTTGAGGGGCGTGATGCAAACGGTGTAGGGCGCGACGCTGACCGGCCAGATAATGCCGTTGTCGTCGTGACTCTGCTCGATGACCGCCTGCATGGTGCGCGTGACGCCGATGCCATAACAGCCCATGATCGCGGGCTGCTGTTTGCCGGCCTCGTCAAGGAACAGCGCGTGGAGGGCCTCGCTGTATTTGGTGCCGAGCTTGAAGACGTGGCCGACTTCGATGGCGCGCTGGACTTTGAGGGGTTTCCCGCATTTGTGGCAGGCCTCACCCGCTTGCACGAGACGCAAGTCGGCCCAGTGCGCGACTTGAATGTCGCGTCCGATGGCGACGTTGCGCAGGTGGAAGCCGTCGGCGTTGGCGCCGGTGGTCATTTCGGCGGCGTCTCGCAGGTGTTCGTCGGCATAGACAGGGAACTGCGTCACACCCACAGCGCCGAGGCTTCCCGGATGGGCGCCGAGCGCGGCGAAAATCTCTTCCGCTTCGGCGGGGCGCAATGTCGCAGTGCCGAGGGTGCTGATGAGCTTGGCTTCGTTCAATTGGTCGTCGCCACGCAGGAGGATCAGCACGATCTTGCTCTCGGCCATGTACACGAGCGTCTTGATTTGGCGGTCGGCAGCGACGTTATAGGGCGGCTTCGAGAGGGCCTCGATGGTCACAACGCCCGGCGTGGCGAACTTTTCAATTCCGCACTCCGCACTGCGCACTCCGCACTTCTCGACCGCACTCGTCGCCTTCTCTACATTGGCCGCGTAACCGCACGCGTCGCAGAACACGACTTCGTTCTCGCCTGTTTCGGCAGGCACCATGAATTCGTGCGAGAACTTGCCACCCATGACGCCGGTGTCGGCCTCGACCGCGATGGTCTTGAGGCCGCAACGCTGGAAGATGCGCGCGTAGGCGTCATACATCTTGCGGTAACTGGCCTGCGCGGCGTCCTCCGTGGCGTCAAAGCTATAGGCATCTTTCATGATGAACTCCTTGGCGCGCATGAGGCCGAAGCGCGGGCGGATTTCATCCCGGAATTTGGTCTGAATCTGATAGAAGTTCTTGGGCATCTGCCGGTAAGAATTGATCTCGCCGGCGACCAGCGTGGTGATGACTTCCTCGTGCGTCGGGCCGAGCACCCATTCCTTCTTGGCGCGATCGCGCACTTTGAACAGGACGTCCTTGGCGGTTTCGTAACGGCCACTCTGCTGCCAGATGTCGGTCGGCTGCAGGGCAGGCATGAGCAATTCGAGGGCGCCGGCCCGATTCATCTCTTCGCGGACAATCTGCTCGACCTTGCGCAGCGCGCGCAGCCCCAGCGGCATGAAGGTGTAAAGCCCGCCAGTGAGCTTGCGAATGAGCCCGGCGCGCAAAAGGAGCTTGTGCGAAGCGATCTCCGCTTCGGCAGGGGTTTCTTTGAGGGTGGGAATGAGGGTTTGGGTCCAACGCATAAAATTGTGGTCTTAACGATAAAACTTCTTTACGACTTCACTGGGTGTGGCGATGACCGGCGCACCAAGATCAAACTCGCGAAGCAACAGGGTCAATCGCGCGAAGTCAATGTCGCGCAGGTGAGAGTCGTAAGTAATCAAGAGCGAGCAGAATGAGGACGTTAGAGTCAACGGCAACGAGCCTGGGCTTCTGCATCGGAGCCGTAGATGATATGTAACCCTTCTTCCAAAAGCTTCTGGCGCTCTTCATCAGTCAATTTATTACAACGCTGACGAGCCGTATCACACGCGGCGAGCAGTTCCTTCCGGCGCTTGGTCGCGGCTGCGGCAGAGAACTTATTCTTCATGATTTTAGAGTAGCAGGCTTCGCGGAATCCGCCAGTTATTTCACCGTATTGACCAGCGGCGCGAACCCACCGATACGCACTTCGAGGCGGTCGCCGGAGGCAATCGGCCCGACGCCGCTCGGTGTGCCGGTGAGGATGATATCGCCAGGCAGCAGAGTCAGGTTGGTCGAGATAAAGCTGACGAGGTGATGGCAGTCGAAGATGAGCTGGTTGGTGTTCGAGTTTTGCCGCAACTGACTGTTTTGGAAGAGTTGAATTGTCAAGTCGTGCGGGTCGATCTTGGTCTCGACATAAGGTCCCAGCGGAGTAAAGGTGTCGAAGGACTTGGAGCGCGCATATTGAGTTTCGCTATTTTGGATGGTGCGGTCGCTGATGTCCTGGGCGGAGGTGTAGCCGAAGATATAGCGGGCGGCGGCAGCGGGCGTGACGTTGCGCACGCGGCGGCCAATGACGATGCACAACTCGGCTTCGAAGTCGGTCCGGTGGGTTGGGAACGGAATTTCAATTTTGCCACCATCAGGAATCAGCGAGGAGGGGGCCTTGAACCAGATTAGCGGCTCTTTGGGCAGCGGCTTGTTCTGTTCCCGGGCGTGGTCGGCGTAGTTCAGGCCGACCGCGATAATCTTGGAGGGAGCGACGGGTGTCAACATCCGCACGCCTTTGGGCAATGTTGGTTTTTTGTCAAACGAGTGAGAGCCGAAAACATCGCCGCACACGGGGAATATCTCGCCGTCCACGACCTTTGCGTAAAAGATCTCGTCGCCTTTCTGGAATCGTCCAATTGTTGCCATAGATAGGATAAATACTAACAGATGAGGCTATTCCCACGCAAGATGAAAGCGTCTTAGAGTCCGGCGAGTCGAATTGCGCTGACCAGGGTGGCGATTAGCAGATTCGGAGCACAGCCCAGCAGCAGCACCGCCAATGCCAGGAGTGCCAGGGCCAACTGGCTTGCAACCGGCGTCGCCAGCGGCCCGGCATCGGCCGCCGGTTCCGCGACGTAAATCTGTTTAAGCACCTGAAGGTAGTAATAGAGCGAAACGGCGCTCATCGCGAGGGCCACAATCACCAGCCAGAGCAAGCCGAGGTTTTTTGGATCGGTGTTCAAAGCGGCAGCGAAGACGAAGAACTTTCCGAAAAAACCAGCTAACGGCGGAATGCCCGCCAGCGACAGCATGAAAATCATCATGCAGAGGGACAATAGCGGCGCGCGGCGGCTTAGCCCGGCGAAATCCGACAGCTTGTCGTCCCCTGCCCTCTCCTGGACCACTGCGACCACGCCAAACGCGCCGAGCGTGGTGAGGGCGTAGGTGATGACGTAATAAATCAGCGCGGCAAGGCTCTGTCCTCCGTGGGACAGAACGCCCAGGAGCATGTAGCCCGCGTGGGCGATGGCCGAGTAAGCGAGCAGCCGCCGCACGCTAATTTGGACGATCGCAGCCAGATTCCCGAGCACCATCGAAGCCCCGGCCACCACGGCAAGCACCGGAACCCAGCCAGGCAGATAAGCATGCCAGGCGGCGCTGCCTTCCGCCCCCTTGAAACCGATCATCATCACTTTGGCGAAGACCAGGAAACTGGCAACCTTCGAGCCGGAGGCAATCAACGCAGCGCTCGGCGCAGGAGCGCCCTGGTAGGCGTCCGGCGCCCAGAGGTGAAACGGCACCACCGCCACTTTGAATCCGAAACCGATGACCATCATCACGATCGCTACCACCAGCAGCGGGTCGAGCTTGGGGCCTTTGATTGCCGCCGCGATTTGACCAAGGTTCGTCGCGCCCGACATTCCGTAGAGCAGGCTCAACCCGAACAAGGTAAAGGCCGCAGCCATGCCGCCGAAGAGGAAATATTTCAGGGCCGCCTCCGCCGAATTCACGTTGCGCTTGTTGAAAGCCGTCAGGATGTAGAGCGACAGACTCGTGAGTTCGAGCGAAATGAAAATCATCAGGATGTCCTCCGAACTGGCCAGGAACATCATTCCGACCGCCGCCAAAAGGATCAACGCCAGGTACTCTCCGATGTGCGGAGTGAAATCCGTTTCCACCGAAATCACAATGGTGAAGATGGTTAGAACCAACAGCGCGACTTTCACGAGCTGCGTCAGTGGGTCGGCCACCAGCATCCCCTGCATAAAATTCGCGTGTTGCGGCAGCGCAAGCATGTAGGTCACCGCCGCCAGGCAGCCCACACAGGCGATCACCGCGCCAATAATGCGCCGGAGGCGAAGCTCCAGTTTGCGCAGCGCCAAAAGGTCCGCGCCCAGCACGAGCAACGCCGCAATGACAACGATGATTTCGGGCGCGGCAAGTTTCAGCAGTTCGAGGCAGCTCACCTGGTTCATGGCGGGCCTCCTTTCGGCAACCAATCAAACAGCGGCGAACTGAAGCTTGGGACAATGATATCCAGCAGCAGTCGTGGCCAGAGGCCGATCAGGAGCGCAGTTCCCAAGAGGAGCACCGCCCCGATCCGTTCCGGAACCGAAATTGGTTCCAGCTCGGAATGGTCCTCGGCATCCGGGACGGCTTTGGCGGCGGCCCCAACTGCCTCCCCGAAGAACGCCCTTTGCAAAGCGCGCAACGTATAGGCGGCGCCGATCAGGATACCGAACCCGGCCACAACCGCCAGAGTCGGAAACGCCTGCCACGCTCCAATGATCACCTGCAGCTCCGCGACGAAGCCGCTGAACCCCGGCAGCCCCATCGAGGCCACGGCGGCGAGAGTGAAGGTCACCGCGGCAAAAGGGATCAACTTGCTCAAATTCATCGCTTCAAGCGCTCCCAGGTCGCGCGTGTGCGTCCGGTCATAAACCATCCGCCCAACCACCGCGAACAACAGTCCGGCAATAACGCCGTGCGAGAACATTTGAAGCACGGCGCCACTTAAACCGACGATGTTCAGGGTCAGCAGACCCAGCAAAACGAAGCCCATGTGGCTCACGCTTGAATAACCGATGACGAATTTGAGGTCTTTCTGCACCAGCGCCACCGTCGCGCCATAGACAATGCCGATGGCGGCCATGACGCTGAGCACGTCACGCCAGGAACCGAACCCGAGAAGCCTGAGGCCCCACTCGTCCAACCCATGCGGAAAGAGCGTCATCGCCACACGCAGGCAACCATAGGCCCCGAGTTTCATCACCACCCCAGCCAGCAGCATCGAAGCCGCCGTTGGGGCGGCCACGTGGCCCGTGGGCGCCCATGTGTGGAACGGCCAGAGGCCGGCCAGAATACCGAAACCAACGAACACGAGCGGGAAAGCCCATAATTGAAAACTCTGGGGGAACGGAAACTTGGCCAGTTCGAGCAAGCTCATGGTTTTTGCCCCCGCCACAACGTAAGCCGCAATCAAACCGATGAGCACCATGGCACTGCCGACAAACGAGTACAGCGCCAGCTTCATCGCCCCGTATTCCTTCCGCGTCGAGCCCCAAATGGCGATGAGAAAGTATTTCGGAATGATGGCCAGCTCGTAAAAGACGAACAGCAGGAATAGATCAAAGCTGATGAACACCCCATAAACCCCGCCGATCAGCGCCAGGTAGAAAGCGAAAAACTCCTTCACCCGGTGCTCGATATTCCACGAGAACAGAATCCCCGCAATTGCCGCAAGGCCCGTGAGCAAGAGCAGCGTGAGGCTAATTCCATCCGCCGCGAGGTGATACTCGATGCCGAGCGACGGAATCCACGAGACGTTGGTGATGGCCTCCAATTTGCCGGGTTCCGACCTTATTACACCGGCCAGCGCCACGACGAAACCCGCAATCGCTGTCAGCAAAGCGACGATTCGCGCCAGCCGGGCATCGCCTCGGGGCAAGAGCATCAGCACCGCCACACCAAGGAAAGAGATGTAAATGGTCCAGGCGAGCATGCTTACTTAAATTGCGTCTTCATCTCGGGTCAGAACCTCAATTGCTCCACCATCCGGACGGCCGTGCTATTGATGACCCCCAGCACCAACTGGGGGTAAATGCCCAGCACGAACATGAGGGCGATGGCAGGCAGCACCAGTAATCGTTCTCTCAAGGTCAGATCGGGCAGCCTCGACCATTTTTCATTAAGCGGCCCGCTAAAAACGCGCTGCAAGATCGTCAGGATGAACACCGCGGTCACCAGCAGCCCGATGACGGACAGCGCCGTCGCCCAGGTTGCCAAAGGAAACGCGCCCTTGAAGATGAGGAACTCGCCGATAAAACCATTCAGTCCGGGCAGGCCGAGAGAAGAGAAGAGCGCGATGCCCATGAGGCCGGTGAACACTGGCGCTATTTGGCGCAGCCCCCCGAAGTCATCCAGACCGCGCAATCCCCCGCTCCGTTGCTCGAGGAGGCCGACAAACCAGAACAAAGTTGCGGCGGTGAGACCGTGATTGAACATTTGCAGAAAGACGCCGTTGAGCGCGGCGGCTTTTTCGGTCGCAGGCACGGCCGACATGGTGCTCGAGCTCATCACCGCGAACATGCCGAGCAGGCAATAACCAAGG
>Ga0194044_10001154_pt1 | contig 13445 bp, 13 predicted proteins | sample JunL4417m_MetaG_FD_155460 | JGI IMG/M metagenome (GOLD analysis project Ga0194044, IMG submission 155460) | Anoxic zone freshwater microbial communities from boreal shield lake in IISD Experimental Lakes Area, Ontario, Canada - Jun2016-L442-17m | ecosystem: Environmental > Aquatic > Freshwater...
CAGGACACACTGCTGTGAGGGAAGATAAGGAATCTTGGCGAATCCTTATCTTCCCTCCGAGAGCCGAGCCTGCGGACGGCCTTGCGCGACCCGACAGTTAAGGAATCCTTATCTTCCCTCCGGGAGCCGAGCCTGCGAACGGCCGTAAGCGGCCGGCAGTTAAGGAATCCTTGTCTTCCCTTTTCGTACTACCCCGCGCCGATCCGCCGGGGCCGCCGGGCCGTGGGATCCGCCGGGGCCGCCGGGCCGTGGGATCCGCCGGGGCCGCCGGGCCGTGGGATCCGCCGGGGCCGCCGGGGCCGCCGGGGTCGCCGGGGCGCGGTGGGCCGGTCACGGACCCCGGAGGCGCGCCCTTGGGTATATCCTTGCCGCAGTGCGGCAATGTCCCGCGGCGGGGTCCCCGCCGCGTCCTCCCGGAGGTGACCATGAGCGCCACAGGTGAGTCGAGCCCTGCCGTCGCCGCGGACTTCGTGCTGCGCGGCGCCGGCGAACTGGTCACGATGAGCGCCCCACCGGCCGAGGGCCTGGGCGCGATCGCCGACGGCGCTCTGGCCGCGAAGGACGGCGTGATCGTCTGGGTGGGGCGCGAGGCGGAGCTGCCGCAGGCAGTGGACCTCGCGCCCGACGGCCTCGACATCGACGCCGAGGGCCGCTGCGTGCTGCCCGGCTTCGTGGACGCGCACACGCACGTGCCGTTTGCGGGGTCGCGGGCCGCCGAGTACGGCGAGCGGCTCGCCGGAGTGAGCTACGGCGAGATCCTCGCCCGCGGCGGCGGCATCAACGTCACCGTGGCGGCCACGCGCCAAGCCTCGGAAGAGGAGCTGGCGCGCCTCTGCCGCTTGCGCTACGACAGCATGCTGCGCCACGGCACGACGACCGCCGAGGTCAAGAGCGGCTACGGCCTCACCGTGGCCGACGAGGCCAGGCAGCTCCGGGCCGCCGCAACAGCTCATCCGCTGCGCCGTGAGCTCACCTTCCTCGGGGCGCACATCGTGCCCCCCGAGTACGCCGGTCGCGCCGACGACTTCATCCGCCTCGTCTGCGACGAGATGATCCCCGCCTGCGCGCCGCTGGCCCACTGGTGCGACGTCTTCTGCGACGAGGGCGCGTTCACCGTCGCGCAGGCGCGGCGCGTCCTCATCGCGGGGGCGGCCGCCGGGCTCGGCCTGCGCATCCACGCCGACGAGCTGGCGCGCTCCGGAGGCTCCATGCTGGCCGCCGATCTGGGCTGCGCCTCGGCCGACCATCTCATCCACGCCACGTGGGAGGAGATCGCGGCCATGAAAGCCGCCGGCGTGGTCGCCGTCATGTTGCCCGGCACCAGCTACACGCTGGGCATCGAGTTCGCCCCGGCGCGCGCCTTTCTCGAGGCCGGGGTGACCATCGCTCTGGCGAGCGATTTCAACCCCGGCTCCTGCAACTGTGAGAACCTTCAGATGATGATCTCGCTGGCCTGCCAGGGCATGAAGCTCACGCCCGACGAAGCGCTGTACGCGGCTACGGTCGGCGGCGCGGCCGCGCTGCGCCGCGCCGACGTCGGCAGCCTCGAGGTGGGCAAGCGCTGCGACTTCAGCGTGCTCGTCGCCGGGAGCCGCACCGAGCTGCCGTATCACTTCGGCGTCAACCTGGTGGGCGACGTCGTCGTCGGCGGCCTGGTCGTGGTGCAGGACGGGGTCGTCGCGCACGGCGCGTCGGCGCCAGAGCGTGTCCCGCTGTTCGCCCGAGACGCCGCCTCCGATGTCGGAAGTGCGGTGTGACGCTCGTCGAGTGCGTCCCCAACTTCTCCGAAGGCCGCCGGCCCGAGGTCATCGACCAGATCGTCGCCGCCATCGCCGCGGTCGATGGGGTACACGTGCTCGACCGTCAGAGCGATGCCGTCCACAACCGCTGCGTGATCACCTTCGTGGGCCCCGACGAGGCGGCCGCGCAGGCCGCCTTCGGCGGCATCGCCGCGGCCGCCCGCCTCATCGATCTCAACGTCCACGACGGCGCGCACCCGCGCTTCGGCGCCGCCGACGTCGTCCCGTTCGTGCCCATCAAAGAGGACGACATGCCGGTCTGCGTGGAGCTGGCCCGCGGCCTGGCCGCGCGCGTCGGCGCGGAGCTCGACCTGCCCGCGTACCTCTACGAGGACGCGGCCCGCCGCCCCGCGCACCAGAACCTCGCCGACGTGCGTCGCGGCGAGTTCGAGGGCCTGCGCGAGGCCATCCTCACGGATCCGCGGCGGGCGCCCGACGAAGGCCCCCGGCGCCTGCATCCCACGGCCGGCGCCGTGGCCATCGGCGCCCGTCCGCCGCTCATCGCCTACAACGTCAATCTCGACAGCGACGACGTCGAGCTGGCCCGCGAGATCGCCGTCGCCATCCGCGAGCGCGACGGCGGCTTCCCCAAGGTCAAGGCCATGGGCCTGGCGCTCGCCGATTGCGTGCAGGTGTCCATGAATCTCGTGGACTACCGCGTCACCTCGATGCACACCGCGTATGAAGAGGTCGCGCGGCGCGCCGCCGCGCGCGGCGTGCGCGTCCGCGAGAGCGAGGTCGTGGGCTTGCTGCCCGAGGCCGCGCTGGTCGACGTCGCCCGGCGCGCGCTGCGCGCCACGGGCTTCACGCAGCAGCAGGTGCTCGAGGCGCGCGTGCTCGACCTGCTCACGGGGTCGTGAGCAGGTAGGCCGAGCGCGCCGCGCGGCCCCGCTTCCGCGGCGCGACCGCCCGCGCCCTCGCGAGCGCGACCGCCCAGCGCGGCTGCGTCTCCGCCGCGCGGCGGCCACGTCTTCGTGGCGTCTGCGCCGCGCGTGCACGCTTTTCCGTCCGACCCAGTCCCTATCATCTCCCTTGACACGAACATGGGTTCGCTCTAAGCTCCATACGAACATATGTTCGCTACCAGAGGAGGAACGGTGGAAGGTCTCACGCGGCGGCAGGAACAGGTCCTCGAGTTCATCCGCGAAAGCGTGCGCGTCGATGGCTATCCGCCCACGGTGCGCGAGATCTGCGCGGGGCTCAGCCTTTCGTCGCCGTCCACGGTGCACGCGCACCTCGCCAACCTCGAGCGCCTGGGGCTCATCAAGCGCGACCCCACCAAGCCGCGCGCCCTCGACGTGGTGCAGGATCTGCGCCCGCGGCGCCCGCTGCCGCTGGTCGGCCGCGTCGCCGCCGGTGAGCCCATCCTCGCTGAGGAGAACATCGAGGAGTACGTCGATGTGCCCGCTTTCCTGCGCCGCGACGACGACGATTTCGTGCTGCGCGTGCAGGGCGACTCCATGACCGACGCCGGCATCTTCAACGGCGACTTCATCGTGGTACACGCGCAGGACCAGGTGCAGAACGGCGAGATCGTCGTGGCGCTGGTCGGCGACGAGGCCACCACCAAGCGGTACTACAACGAGGGCCGCACCGTGCGCCTGCAGCCCGAGAACGAGAACTACGAGCCGATCATCGTCAACTCCGACGAGGTCGACCTCGTCGGCAGAGTCGTGGGGGTGCTTCGCCAGCTATGAGTACCATGCCTCTCGCCACAGTCGCCTGCCCGACGCTCGCCGACACCATCGACGAGGCGCTCGCCGCCGCGCTTGCCGGCCGCGGCGAGCCCTGCCTGTGGTGCGGAGGCCCGGCCGTCACGGTCGTGAGCGCCGACATCTGGAGCGGCCAGGTCACCGTGCGCTGCCGCGCGTGTGGCAGCGAGCTCAGCGGCGTCGTGCCGCGCCATCTGCGCGAGGTGCGCAGGTGAGCGCGTCGCGCGCCTCCCGCGGGCCCGCGCCGGCGGGTGCTGCGCAGTACCGCGCGCTTGCGTCTCACGGAGTCGGCCGGCGCCCGAGCAGCCGGGCCGGCCGGCGCCGGCTTCGCCGGCGCCGCCTCGCCGGCCTCCTGCGCTTCGTCGTCTTCCTCCTGCTCGTCTTCGTGGCGGTGTGGGCCGGCGTGCGGGTCGCGCAGGCGGGCGCCATCGACAGCGCCTACACGGGTCACGAGCATGTCGTGAGCAGCGGCGATTCGCTGTGGAGCATCGCCGCCCGTGAGTACGGCGCCGGAATCGACCTGCGCCGCGCCGTCTACGAGATCCGCGAGGTCAACCGCCTCGACTGCTCCGTCATCGCTCCCGGCGACCGTCTCACACTGCCCTACCTTGCGGAGTAGCCCCGGCGGGGCTTCGCGCGCCGCGCCCCGGCGGGGCTTCGCGCGCCGCGCCCCGGCGGGGCTTCGCGCGCCGCGCCCCGGCGGGGCTTCGCGCGCCGCGGCGGGTGAGGCCCGCGTGCGTGCGGTATACTTGCCCGGCGCCGGGACGTGGCGCAGCCTGGTAGCGCACCTGCTTTGGGAGCAGGGGGTCGGCGGTTCGAATCCGCCCGTCCCGACCAACATTTCTCTCTGGGCGGGAGTAGCTCAGTTGGTAGAGCATCAGCCTTCCAAGCTGAGGGTCGCGGGTTCGAGACCCGTCTCCCGCTCCACTGCCCGCCTTCCGGTCGTCGCGACCGCGGCAGACAGCCGGTCGCCATACGGCGGCCACTTCTCGCGCCCGTAGCTCAGCTGGATAGAGCAGGAGATTTCTAATCTTCAGGCCGCAGGTTCGAATCCTGCCGGGCGCGCCAAACATCCTGCGTGTGCGCTCCTCTGTGTTCCTCCGCCTGGGGCCCCCTCACCCCGTGTTCGTTGGACAAGCCACCTGAACGACGACGGCGAAGAGGTGTGGGCGACTTTCACCGGAGCCCTGGACGCCGCGCCGCTGCTGCAGGCGACCGACTGCTGCGAGTTGGCCGCGCTCCGCGAGATGTGGTCCGTGAGATGCGGTCTCTGTACCGCCGCGCGATGCGCGACGTCGACGCGCGCGGCCACCTGGTGAAGAGCATCCGCAACGAGGGTGACATGGTGAAGAACCCGAGCTGTCTCGAAGCGGCCCGCGCGCTCACCGCATGGTCAAGCCTGGCCGGCAAGTTCGGGTTCACTCCGGCAGATCGCGCCGGCACGGATCTGCGGAAGCCGGCGCCGCCGGAGCTGTCGCCGCTTGAGCAGGTGCGCCAGGCGACGCGCCGCACCTGGCACACGTGGACGGCGGAATCCGCCAATGGCAGCGACCGCCGGCTCAGGCTGCGGACGCTCCCGGGCCCGCCGCCCGGCGCGAACACGTCGGCGCGTCGGCGCGCCGGCGCGGCGTGGCCGCCCTCAGCCGCCTCGTCTGCCGCCGATTCAAGTCTGCCGTCCCCGCTGTCGACTATGGTAGGTGAGAACGACAGGGTCCGTAACTTCACGGGGGTACCACGTGCTGCAGTCCGCGACGCTCACCGGCAGGCCGGCTGCGCGGCGGCGCGCCCACAAGCCCCTCACCCTGGCGCTGATCCTGCTCGCCCTCGTCGTCGTGCTCCTCGCGAGCGCCTCCGCCTCGCCGGCCGGCAGCGCCAGGCCGGGCAAGCCGACGGCCAAGACGCCCAAAGGCATCATCGTCACCACGACGCCGACCTTCACGTGGGGCAAGGTGAAGGGCGCTGTCAGGTACGAGCTGCGCGTTTACGAGGGCGACACGCAGCGGATCAAGAAGATCGACATCAAGACGCTCTCGTACACCAGCAACCTCGACCTCACCGAGAACGTCGATCACACCTGGAAGGTCCGCGCCGGCAACGCCGGCGGCGCAGGCCCCTGGAGCAAGAGCCTCGCCTTCAGGGTGGCGCCCGACTCCCTCAAGGCGATCACCGACTTCCGCTTCGCACAGCCTTACGCCGTCGCTGACATCGACGAGACTCGCCATACCATCGACGTCATCGTGCCCGCCGGCACGGACCCGAGCGCCCTGGTCGCGACCTTCGTCACGAGCGGGGCCGCCGTCGCGGCATTCGGCGCGCCCCAGGTCAGCGGCGTGACGCCCAACGACTTCGCCTTCCCGGTCCTCTACACGGTCACGGCCAGAGACGGCTCGACCCAGGACTACGTGGTGGCGGCCTTCGCTCTGGAGATCGGCGACCTCTATCGGGGCGGCATCGTCTCCTGCATCCTTCAGGCCGGAGACCCCGGGTTCGTGGCGGGAGAGACGCACGGCCTGATCGCTGCAGTTGCAGATCAGAGCGCAGGGACACCAGGTGTCATCTGGAGCACCATCGGCTCCGTGCCCGCGGGGGGCTCTCAGATCAGGCCCGCGGGGCCTGGCCAAACGATCGGGACCGGTCAGTCGAACACGACTGCCATCGTCAACCAGACCGCCACCATCGATGGTCAGTACGTGGAGTGCACGGGTGGCGCCGCCTACCTCTGCGATCGCTTGTCGGAGGGCGGCTACGACGACTGGTTCCTGCCCAGCAAGGATGAGCTCAACAAGCTGTACCTGAACCGGGACGTGGTCGGCGGCTACGCGCCCGCCGACTACTGGACCTCCTCCGACAACTACGAATCGGACCTGGACAGCGCGACCGCCGCGTGGTCCCAGCACTTCGGTACCGGCGTCCAGGGCCACTGGGGCAAGTACTTTCTCTACAGGGTGCGCGCTGTGCGGGTTTTCTGATGACCCGGAGACCCCCGGCTTTGGGCCGACGGCCCGGGCGAGCGTCGTGAGCGGCTTTGGGCCGAAGGCCCGGGCAAGCGCCGTGAGCGGCTTTGGGCCGAAGGCCCGGGCAAGCGTCGTGAGCGGATACTCATGCGCGGCGCCGAGCCTCCATGTGACCCGCGCGGCGCGACCGCCCCAACGGCCGGGAGTATCGCCCGTCACCCTTCGGGTCGATAATGGTGCGTGGCAAACCGTGGAGAGGCCATGATCATCGCCACATTCGGACCGACGACCGCATGGGTCGGCAAGTCGATCACCCGCGAGGGCCACGTGTTCGTGCTCGAAGGCCACGGACCGATCTCCGCTCAGGACGTCATGGAGTACGACCGCCAGGGGAATCTCGCGTGGGCCACCGACGGCACGCGCGCCTGGGTCGAAGCGATGGCCGAGGCTTCACGGGTGTCGCAAGCCGCCCCGCCTGCGATCACCACGGCATCGTCGGCGACCAACAGGGTTCCGGGCGCGATGGCCCCCAGCGGGGTTCCGGGCGCGATGGCCCCCAGTGTACTGCCGACTCCTGGAGCGGCCGTCCATGCCAGGCCAAGGTCCACTGGCCTGGAGGGCGTGTCGCGTGGCGACTGGGTGGTCGTCGCCGGATCGCTCGCCATGTTCTTCGGCATGTTGCTGACCTGGACAGCGGACAGATACAGCTTCGCGGGGGGTTGGTTCCCGATGCTGGCCGCGATAGCCGCCGTCGTTGTGGTCGTTCTGTCGTCGGGCGTGATCCCCGAGCGGCGCTACGAGATGAGCGGTCGCGCGCCGCTCATCATCATGGGCCTGGGCGCAGTGGCGTTTCTGATCGTTCTCATCGGCATGATCGTGCAGACGGCGGACGGCTGGGAGGCCGGCAGCTCGGTCGCGCTGCTCGGCGCGGCGGCCGTCCTTGGCGGCGGCTTTCTCAAGATGCGCGATCCTGTTGTCGCCGTCCCGGTAGCGGCCGCGGTCTTCGCGGGCAACGCGATGCAGGCCGCAAACGTCGCCTTCACGCCGCCGCGCGCATCCGTGCAGACGCCGGGCGATACCCCTGGCTCATCGGGGGCGCGGGCGACCGGCGTCGAGCCGCCCCCTCCCGGCACGGCGACTTTGGCGCAGGCTGACCCCCGTAGCGCCGACACCATCGTGGAGCCGCCCGCGACCGCCGAGCCGCCTGTTCCGGCCGCGTCGCCTGTTCCGGCCGCGTCGCCTGTTCCGGTCGCGTCGCCAGTCCCGGCCGCGTCGTCAATCCCGATCGCGTCGTCAATCCCGGTCGCGTCGCCAGTCCCGGTCGATCAGCCCGCGTCAGGCCCAGCGACCGCCGAAGCCCCGGCTGACCCCCCGGCGACAAGCGTTGCCGACGAGATCGCGAAGCTCGCGGAGCTGCGCGAGAAGGGCATGCTGACCGACGATGAGTTCGCCGCCTTCAAGGCCAGGTTGATGGAGTGACCATGCTGATCGCCACATTTGGACCAACCACGGGGTGGAACGGAAAGACGATCACGCGTGAGGGCGACGCCTTCATCCTTGAAGGCCACGGCCCGATCTCCGCCGCCGACATCATGGAGCACGATCGTCAAGGGAATCTCGTCTGGACCAACGACGGGACGCGAGCGTGGGTCGGAGCGAAGGCCACAGGCCCGCGGGCAGCGCCTGCCACCGCCGCCATGACCGCCCCCATGACCGCCCAAACGACCGCCGCGGTGAGTTGGACGACGAGCCGGGCAGGAGCCGCGCCGCCCCGACTTGCGACCGCGAAGCGCCTGCTGTTGATGGTCGTCGTTGGGCTCATCGTCGTCGCGGTCATCGCCGCCGTCGTCGTACCGAAGGTCCTCCACGGCGGCGGCCGGCTCACCCCGCAGCAGATCTACCAGAAGCACGCCGGCAGCGTCGTCGAGGTCCACGCGACCTTCGCGGAGACCTATGACGTCTACGGGCAGCTAACGGATGGGGGCGAGGCGCTGGGCACCGGCTTCGTGGTCTCCAGGGACGGCTACATCCTGACCAACGCCCACGTGGTCAGCGCAGGCGGCCAGGCCGTGAGCACGGTCACCGTGATCTTCAAGGGCAGCGGTTCGCAAGAGACGCCGGTCGAGGGCACGGTGGTGGGCGCCGACGAGTCGAGCGACGTGGCCCTGATCAAGATCGATCCCAGCCGGGCGCCGGCGCTCCGACCCATCCCGCTCGGCGACTCCTCCAAGGCCTCCGTCGGCGAAGAGGTGGTCGCGATCGGCAACCCGTACGGGCTCAACCGTTCGCTCTCGATGGGCGTCGTGTCGGCGACCGAGTGCGAGCTGGAGTCGCCCAACGGCGCCACCATCAGCGGCGCCATCCAGACCGACGCCGCCATCAACCCGGGCAACTCCGGCGGCCCGCTGATCGACTCGACCGGCCACGTGATCGGCATCAACTTCCAGATCGCCACGATGTCGGGCGGCAACGAGGGCATCGGGTTCGCGGTGCCGATCAACACCGCCATCAGGGTGATGGAGCAGATGAAGGCCGGCGCTCCGGCCCAGTGAGGCGGGGCGACGGACCTGGGGCGGTCGCCGACGTGCCCCGCCGCCGCGCTCAGGGGGAGATCATCCGGCTGCCGAGAACGAGCAACGCGGCGGCCGGCGGCTGCGGCGTACTCTTGAGGCGTACTGGTTGTCTCCGGCGACCGGCACGGACCCGCGTACCCGGATGCGGTCGCGTCCCTGGGGGCCTCTGAGTGGTTGGGTGTCAGGCCTGCGTATTGCGGCCCGATCCGGCCGGCCATTCCGATCCATTCCGGCCACCCGCCGAACGCGCCTGCGCCCGTCCTCCCTGTTGCTTGCCGCCGTTCGTCGTGGCAAGGATGGTCCCACTGTCGCCCACCGCCCATAGTGCAAGGCGCCGACCAAGGCCAGGTACGGAGCGGTGACTGTGACGACCACGGACGGCGCGAGCAACGCCATGGGCTTCACTGTGAAGCGATAGGGGCGCGGCTGGCGACCGCAGCGCACGTACTGGCGGCCGGTGGGCTGACCGCGGCAAGAGAGACACGTGGTAGGCTGCCTGCTGCCGCCTCGTCGCCGATTCAAGTGCGCCTGATCGGCTGTCGATGAGGCTGGTGAGAGCGAGGAGTTGGCGCCTGCGCGGAGGAGCACGAGGCGGGCGCCGAAGGGAGGGTCGCCGTGAGCGTTGTGTGCGGGGTGGGGAGCCATGGCGGATGAGCTGATCGGTCGCGCTCTGGGGCGCTACGAGATCACGGCGCTCATCGGTCGCGGCGGCATGGCGACGGTGTACCGCTCCACGCACCCCGGCCTGCGCCAGACGGTGGCGGTCAAGGTGCTGCACGCGCACCTCGCGGAGGACCCCGACCTGCTGGTCAGGTTCGAGCGCGAGGCGCAGGCGGTCGCCGCCCTGCGCCACCCCAACATCGTGCGCGTCGTCGACTTCGACCACATCGACGAGCACTACTTCATGGTCATGGAGTACGTCGAGGGCGCGACCCTCGCGGCGCGCCTCGGGGAGATCGCCGCGGAAGGAAGACGCATGCCGGCCGCCGAGGTGCTGGGCCTCTTCGAGCCGCTCTGCGCGGCGGTCGACTACGCCCACCGGCAGGGCATGATCCACCGCGACATCAAGCCGGCCAACGTGCTGCTCACGGCGCAGGGCGAGCCGGTGCTCAGCGACTACGGCATCGCGCGGATCATCGGGATGACGCAGCACACCGCCACCGGCACGGTGATGGGCTCGGCCCACTACATGTCGCCGGAGCAGGCTCAGGGCCTCGCCGCCGACGGGCGCAGCGACATCTACGCGCTGGGCGTGATGCTCTTCGAGGCGCTCGCCGGCCGGGTGCCCTACGAGGCCGACTCGCTGCCTGCCGTGCTCCTCAAGCACCTCACAGCGCCGGTGCCGGCGGCGTGCCTCCTGAACCCCGCGCTGCCCGCGCGCATCGACGATCTCCTGCGCAGGGCCCTCGCCAAGGACCCGGAGGCGCGCTTCCAGACCGGTCAGGCGCTGGCCGCCGCCCTGCGCGAGGAGCTGGGGCCGCTGGTCGCCGAGAGCGAAGCCGCAGCGGCGACGGCGACTCGAGTGGAGCGGCCCCCGAGCGCCGCCGCCGCGATCGAGCCGGCGGCCGCACCGGCAGCCTTGCCGGCCGCGCCGCCGCCGCAGGCCCCCACGCGCGTGGAGGCGCCGCCGGCGACCGCGCCGCCTCTGGCCGGACCGCCGCCGGCCACCGTGGTCACGCCGCGGCGCCCTGCGGCGGCGAGCAAGACGGAACCGCGCCCTGGAGCGCCGCAGCCTTCGCCGGCGACTGAACCACCCGTCCGCGCCCCAGCTCCGGGCACGCCGCCGCATCAGCCTGCTCCGCCTCCGCCTCCGCCCTACGCAGGCGGCCAGGTGGTCCCCAAGAAGCGCGGTCAGCGACGCACCGTCTGGCTTGCGGCGGTCGCCGTGGTCGTAGTGCTCGCCGTGGCGGGCGTGGTCTGGGCGGTGACGAGCGGCGGCGGGATCGACGGTGGAGGCGGCGGCGGCGCCTCCGCCTCGCCGTCCGCCTCGCCGCCCCCCGCAGAGCAGCTTGCCGTGGGCGACCCCTACCAGGGCGGCATCGTCGCCTACATCCTTCAAGCCGGCGACCCCGGCTACGTCGCCGGCGAGGAGCACGGCCTGATCGCCGCGAAAGCCGACCAGAGCGCCGGCATCCAGTGGGCGCGCGAGAAGTATTGGGACACCAAGGTGCCGGGGGCGACAGGCCTCGCCCTCGGCGACGGCGCCGCCAACACCGACGCGATCATCGCCCAGAACGGCGCCGGCGGCAACTACGCAGCCGGTCTGGCCCGCGCCTACGACGGCGGAGGCTACAGCGACTGGTACCTGCCCAGCAAGGATGAGCTCGACAAGCTCTACCTCAACCGAGACGCGATCGGTGGCTTCGACACCACTTCAGACCCCTGGTACTGGAGCTCCTCCCAGAACGCGGACAACGCGTACCTCGCGTGGTACCAGTCCTTCGTCGACGGCTACCAGGGCTACGGCAACGTCAAGTTCGACACGACCAGGGTGCGTGCCGTCCGGGCTTTTTGACAATTCATCAATTCAACTATTAAACAGGGGGGTGCAGGGGGCTTCAGCCCCTGCTCGAGAAATCGTCCATGGCTCTCTACTACGATCTGCCCGTGTACAAGGACGTCTACCGCCTGATCCTCAAGATCTTCGAGTACACCAAGGACTTCCCGCGCGAGTACAAGTACACCCTGGGGCAGGACCTCAAGCGCGACAGCATCGTGCTGGTGCGCAGCATCTACCGCGCCAACAAGGCGCGGAGCAAGACGGAGTATCTGGAAGCCTTTCTGGATGACTTCGAAGTCCTCAAGCTGGAGGTGCGCCTCTGCGTAGACCTGAAGATCCTGCCCATCAGGAAGCAGGCCGAGCTGGCCGCGCTCATGGACAGCATCGGCAGACAGATCACCGGCTGGCGCAACGCCGGCCGGTAGTAGCCGGAATCCCGTCGGTCACGGCCGCCGGGAGCGAGCATGGCTTGGTTCAGAAGCGGCAAAGGGGCCGCCCATGCGGGGCGGCAAAGGAGCATGCGCCGGGAGCGCTCCCGGCGCATCTGAACGCCTTTGCTTTACCTGTTCGGTGGTTCTGAGTCCGCCGTCAACTACTGGAGCTCCTCCCAGAACGCGGACAACGCGAACAACGCGTGGAACCAGAACTTCGACGACGGCAACCAGAACAACGGCAACAACAAGAACGACACGAACAGGGTGCGTGCCGTCCGGGATCCTGAACAAGCCTGTGCGCGGCCCGGGCGGGAGACCGCCCGGGCCGCGCGCCTCCTGAGCGCCTTGTGACCGACCCGGCGCAGATGCGCTTGTGGCCGGCCGCGGCGCAAACCCGCGCGTGGCGGCGGGCATCCCTCTGGCAGAGATCCTTGAGGCCTACCAGAGCTGCCGCCGGCACAAGCGCGGCAGGACCAACGCCCTCGCCTCTGCGTGCGGCTGGGCTTGGAGGGTCGACCACCTGGAAGGCGAGGCGTCGCATGATCGGCGACGACGCCCGCGGGCTCAGTCGCCGCCCTTGTCATCGGCGCCGCCGGCGCAAACGGCCAGCGAGGGAATGTTGGCGGATGCCTGTCGGCCTCTGGTATCTTGATTGCCACGAAGCGCTCACGTGCAAAGATCGCTGGGCGCGCGGCAGCGGACCATCGGTGGAAGAAGGACGGCCATGAAGTTCCTCGTGACAGTCGACAGGGATGAAGACGGGGTGTGGGTGGCCGAGTGCCCAGCCATCCCTGGGTGCGTCAGCCAGGGCGCCGCCAAGGAAGAAGCCCTCGAAAGCATCCGCGAAGCAATCGCGCTCTGCTTGGAAGTGCGCGCCGAAAGGGGCCTACCCCTCACCATAGAGACCCGGCAGATCGAAGTGGCCATTTAGATGCCACCGCTTCCGGTCTTGAGTGGTCGCGAGGTCGTGCGGGTCTTTGCGGCCCTGGGTTGGGACGTCGCGCGGCGGCGCGGAAGTCACATCGTCCTGGCGAAGGATGGCCACCTGGCCACGCTCTTCGTGCCGGACCATCGCATTGTGGCCAAAGGCACTCTGCGGTCGCTGATTCGCGCCGCCAACGTGACCGTCGAGGAGTTCCTCGCAGCCCGCTAGACCTGCAGTCGCTGTCCAGCGTCAGCTCCGCCAACGACGCGAACATCGCGTGGAACCAGAACTTCGACGATGGCAACCAGAACAACAGCAACAGCAACAAGAACAACACGAACAGGGCGCGTGCTGTCCGGGATGCTGGAGCGAGCCGGCGCGCGGCCCGGGTGGGGAGCCGCCCGGGCCGTGCGCCTCGTGAGCGACCCGGCGCAGATGCAGTTGTGGCCGGCGGCGGCGGACGCGCCCGCGGCGGACGCGCCGGCGGCGGGTATCCCCCTCACGGAGGTCTTTGAGGCCTACCAGAGCTGCCGCCGTCACAAGCGCGG
>Ga0194044_10001156_pt1 | contig 13439 bp, 14 predicted proteins | sample JunL4417m_MetaG_FD_155460 | JGI IMG/M metagenome (GOLD analysis project Ga0194044, IMG submission 155460) | Anoxic zone freshwater microbial communities from boreal shield lake in IISD Experimental Lakes Area, Ontario, Canada - Jun2016-L442-17m | ecosystem: Environmental > Aquatic > Freshwater...
TTTTATTATTCCAGTTCTTGTCTTTCTGTCAGATTGACGGAAACCCCTTAATCTGTACCCTTTATCGCGTTTACAAGATGCTTATGCCCAGTACCATTGTTGTAATCTCCCAGCTTCTGTAGCACCTCAACACGAAATCTTTTCTTGTCCTCCACAAAAGCAATGTAATCATCCTTATCTGGCCATGGAAAAACAATAGTTTTCTTCCCCCTCTTAGACACGCCATCCTTAATTTTTCTCTCATGAATTTGGGAGCAATGTTTTATGAATGCATCAAACAAAGCCTTTTCGATTCCGATTTCAAGCTCAGTTTCATCTGCGTTTATTTTCATCTCATTTAGATACTCTTCATTTAGCCATAAAGTAATTATTACTTAATAGCATAACATATAAAATGGTATATCAATAAGTTATATACCAAATCTTAGATACTTAGTCAATAACTATTTCATAGGCTATTCCTTAGATTGTGAAATCTTTGAATGGGATAATGTCTCTTACACATTGATATGATAGGATATTATCTTTTCCGTTCAGACACTAGTTAATTATTACCCTATTTTTCATCGTTGCTTCTACCATGATATGCAGTCCGACCTTTGCCGATAAAGCGGATGATACCAAATATTATGAATTGTGAATAATTCATAATTCATAATTTTTCAGATGTATCTCCCCGTTTTCCAGCACCGCATAAGTAAAGTGCTGTATCCAGTCTCCTATATTGCAGTAGATTTTGTCGTCCCAGGAATGAATTTCTGGATAATGGGTGTGGCCAAAAATAACAATATCCGATCCTGCTTTCAGCATATTTTGGGCTACCTGACGGTACGCATTTCGCTCACTTTCCTGCGATCTGAAGCTGATTTGATCTCTGCTTGTCCGTGAAAACCTTTCTGCCAGGGGGATGCCCCAATTGGGGTGAAGCATCTTATAAATTCTCTGACACAAGCGATTTCGCAAGATTTTTTTCAGAACCCGATATCCGCGATCTGAAGGCATCAGCCCATCTCCATGACAGATATGAAGTTGTTTGCCTTGAAGCCGTATATGACGGCATCCGGTTGGATGAACGAAAATACCGATAGTTTCTGACAAAAATTCTCCTATTGCAAAATCATGATTTCCCGCCAGATAATGAATTTCGACACCCTGTTTTTTCAGCCGTCTGAGTTCATACAACACATGAAAATAATCTGGACGAATGGCGTGCGTGTATTCGATCCAGAAATCAAAAAAATCCCCCACAATGAATAGATACCGAACATTGTGGGTAATGCTTTCCAGAAAGGCAATCACTCTGGCCTCCCTTTTTTCGGCATCAGGGGTTTTCGCGCCCAAGTGAGCATCGGAAATGAAATAAGCTGTATCTTGAGTCATGGTCTCCGTCCCGCTTTCCTGCAACTACAGTTTGATAGCCATCAGGTTGGCGACATCACCCGTCGACGTTTCAGGAAAAGTATTGGTATTAAGATCAGCAATGTGGACTTGAACCACACCGCACCGTTTGTCTAAAGGCGATAATCCGACTTGTATATGCTTTTTCCATATCAGGGTCAACCGACAATGATATCCCCACCGGAAAATCACTCAGATACATTAAACATCGCCTCCAAAACAGAAAAAATTTCAGTTGACGTTAGAGAGAGCTGTTGATAATTGAGAGGCTGATGTGATTGACTGCTGTATTGACCATCTTACCGTGAAAATACTTTTAAACCACGAAACACTACCGTCTTCGCGTGAGAAACAATTCATGACCTTCCATACACCCGAAATAAAGATATGTGGTCTGACACGAGTTGATGAAGCTGTAGCCTGCGTCGAGGCCGGCGCTGATGCCATAGGATTGGTGTTTTATCCGCCAAGCCCCCGACATCTCACCCCCCAACAGGCCAGAGAAATCAGCCTGGCGTTGCCGGATCAAACCGCCCGCGTGGGTGTGTTTGTCAACTGCCCGGTTTCAGACATTCAGAAACGGATCGACGACTGCAGACTGACATCTGTTCAACTGCATGGGCAGGAATCCCCGAGCGTGGTAAAAGAACTTTGCGGCCGGGGCGTTCGGGTCATTAAAGCCCTGTTCATCCACAGGCCCCCATTGATATCCGAAGCTTCACACTATCCTGAAACGGCATTTCTGGTGGAATGCGGAAAAGGCCAGCTTCCCGGCGGCAACGCCATGACCTGGAACTGGGGTGAAGTGAAATTATTTGGTCAGTCTTACCCCTTGATTCTGGCCGGAGGCCTGAGCCCTGACACCATCGCCCGTGCGGTTTTCGAGGCAGACCCCGATGCTGTTGATATCAGCTCTGGAGTTGAATTCTCACCTGGACGCAAGGATATTCATAAGGTCAGCATGTTGATTCGAGCAATTTCCCTCTGCACCCCTAAAAGGCAGCCCAGAAGGATTTGGCGCCCGGCCGGATAACAAGGACCGTCGCCATATCCCATAATTTCCAGCGCAAAGGCTTATGTGACGATAGACTGACTGTTTTTATCTTGCTTTCGGGTTTTTGTACATCGTATAAAGAGGGATACATTTTCGCCGAAAAAACTTTTTAATACGGAGCGCTCCTATGGATAACATTTATGATTTGAGCAAAATCACTCGCTCACTGAAAACCGATGAGAAGGTGATCGCCTTTACGGGATTTTCCATTGATCGTAATAATCAACTCAACAAGGAAGGCGTGCTTAAAATATCCTCTTATTCCAGGCCGGACTGGAGTGGTTATTTGACCCTGACATTTATCATGGACACCGAAGCAGACCCGCTAATTCAGGATGATCTCACCCACCATTTTTCCAGCATCAATGACAACACCCTGCGTCCGAATTTCAAGGAATCATTCGAAACCATCTTTCGATGCCCAATAGCTGCGCTGTCCGAGTCACCGGCATGGTATTTTGAAGAGATCAATATCTATTTTAAAGCGTTAAAGGGCAGAGAGCGCCGAATTATTGAACAGCATCTCATCCCTGCGTTGGAAAAGATGCTGCCGTTTCATTTTGATCCAGTGGAATGGTGGGATCAGCAATCCCGTAAATCCGAAGCTGTGCAGTCACCTACCAGCAAAAATACAATTGAGGCTGGATCACTTAAATCGGCATTGATGAAATGGTTCCGATCGTTTTAACAGGGTTTCGGGATAAGTAGAACTTGGACAACTCAAAAGATAAGACTGGCCTGTCCATCCATGTAAATGAAAAAACACCACGATCTGGGAGATTTTTTCATGTGAGTCGCCTAAAGGTGAATCTGAATACCCTTGTCCGTGATATGGATGCTGCCAGCTTTATACAGTCCGCCGATAGCCTTTTTAAACTCTTTCTTGCTCATTGAAAATATATGGCGAATCTCATCGGGCGCACTCTTGTCATGACATGGGATAAAACCCCCCTTTTTTTTCAGGGTCTCCAGAATTCTGGCACCGGAGCCGGTAATGGACTGGTATCCTGGACTTTTCATGGTAAGGTCAATTTTCCCATCTTCACGGATTCTGCTGATGTATCCGGTTGTTTTTTCGCCGATCGAGACTGACGTAAAGACTTCGCTTCTGTAGAGCAGGCCGGAATAACGGTTATTGACAACAGCCATGATACCGATTTTTGTGATGCCGTAGATCAGAAGATCGACTTTTTCCCCTTCGGACAGATCCTTAGGATTTTTGTCGCAGTTATGGGTAATCCGGTTTGTGCCGTAAACCCGGCTGGTCATTTCATCCAGACACACCTTGACGACATAGCTTTTCCCGGCCTTCATCCGGTCCTGCTGCTGACTTGACGGAACCAGAATATCCTTTTCAAGACCCCAGTCCATGAATGCCCCGAACAGAGCAATATCCTTTACCAGAAGATACGCAAATTCTCCGACCACGGCTTTGGGTTCAAGAGTTGTTGCAACCGGCCGATCCTCGGAATCGGTATAGACAAAAACTCTCAGGATATCGCCCGGACGGGTATTCACGGGCACATATTTTAAGGGAAGCAGAACTTCGTCCGGCTTTTGGTTCAGGTAGAGCCCGAAATCAACCGCCCTTTCAACCACCAGCTCATTATAACTGCCAATTTTCAACATATCGAACAACCTTTCAACATCGCATCATTAAGGTGATTTTGGCGCCTGCTTCTTGTTCTCTGTACTTACACCAGGCAAATAATTTTAAAACACCCGTCCTTACAAGTCAAGGTCGGCAGTGTCTTCTGAACAATCTTCACAAGTGGCGAATCTCATCGGACGAGTGTTGTCAGGCAAGAAAAATGGTAGATGATGTCGGACAGTTTTTGTTGACTTTACTGTTCAAGTCAGTAATCTCAGACAGAGAAATTATTTTGAACACATTTGCGGCGCATGAGTGGCGGTCAATATATCAATTGAGGCCACCAGGCTTAACGTTTTACAGGCGTATCACTATTGAACCCACAATTGCCGATAATTTGTAACCCATTTAATTCAATAACAGGAGATGCAACATGACACCATTAGTTGAAAAAGGGCTTAACGCTCTTACGATCGGAATCAATTTATCCACAGGCCTGTCTTATCCAAGCGATATGAATCGGGCAAAAGAAATGTTTCATCGATTACATAAAGCCGGTGAGAAACTTTTGGCGGAAGAAATATGCGCCTGGGCCAAAATTAACGGATGGCGGACAAAAGATGCCGATGAACTGGGAAGGCTGAGCGAACAAATCGGCAAGGGAGAAAAAGTGCAGATTCCGGATGGCCCTTGGTGGAATGAAAACATTCTTGAATTGCTGATGCAAAATATCATCATGCCAAAGAAAAATCGGATAGCAGAAGATTTATCTTCCTGCGACAAAGCATAAAAGTAGTAATATATGATTCGCCGCCGGAATAACTCCGGCAAAGCCGAAAGACTGTCTTTTTTCGACTGGATTTGTGGGCTGAACGATGATCGAGCTTTTTGTCAATCTCTCAGAGGCTGATGCTAATACCTGCTTGCTGGTTCTGGCATCAGCAGGAATTTCCTGCCAAACAACCGGGCAGTCTGACAACTGGACGGTATCGGTTCTTCCCGAGGACAGCGAAAGAGCTATGGAGGAGATTGAAAGATATTTTCAGGAAAATCGTGAAGTCCCTGAAGGAGAGGATGTGTGGAGCCGTACTCCCTATAAAATCCATACTGGTATTGGGGCGGCTCTCAGTCTGCTGGCCAGCCATGTTTTCATGATCCATCATGGTGGAATTCCGTTTTTTGCGGAAACTTATGGTGCGTCTGCATCTTTCATCTTGAAAGGAGATATCTACCGGATCGTAACCGCCCTGATGATTCACTCCAATTCAGTTCATCTTGCCGGCAACATGGCCAGTCTGGCGCTTTTTTTTACGGTTGTATGTGCGGTTCAGGGATTTGGGGTCGGATCTTTTTGTATGCTTGCCTCGGGAGCCTTGGGTAACTATTTTACCGCACTTCTTTATCGCTCCGCCCATCTTTCGATCGGAGCATCCACCGCCGTCTTTGGGGCAGTTGGCATTCTTATCGCACATCAGACATTCAGCATATTCCGGATTGCGAAACAGCGTTTCAGAGCCTGGCTTCCTTTAGGAGGCGGTCTCTGTCTTTTGGGCTTATTCAGTGAAGGAGAGCATACCGATATTTTGGCCCATCTTTTTGGCATGGGAAGCGGAGTGGTGGTCGGTTGCATTTTTGAATGTCTTCTGAAAAAACCTCCCGGCCTCCCTTTCCAATATCTCTGTTTTTCGCTGACCCTTGCAGTTATTCTGCTATCCTGGCTGAGGGGATGAATTACAGAAGGTATTGGGAGCATGGGAAGTGACAAAATTCGTGCCATGCAAGCCTGATCACTTGGAAGGAAATTTTATGCTTCTTGCCGCTTTCAGTTGTCTGAATTCCCATAAGAAAATAAACATTGACATAAGATTCGATTGTAGTTTAGAAAATTGAGATTATTAAGCAATAGATACAATAAAAATCGAAATCAGCATCGCAGACAAAAGCGATTTTTGTACTTTTTTTACGGTCAGTTACTGGGTTATGTTGAGAGTTGCACTCTTTTATGAATGATTCCATGATTAAGATGGCGTAATGGTAGGAGGCTATTTGACAAAGAAGTGGTTTTCGATGACAGTCGTTGTTGCTGTAATACGACTTTTTATGGCCAGTCAAAGCTTTGCAGCCGATGAAATAAAGGTGGGGATTATGGTTCCGATTACCGGCCTCGAAGCGACTTTTGGTAAGGACATGGAAAATGCCATCCTTTTGGCGGTTTCTGAAATCAATGCCAAAGGCGGAATCCTGGGGAAAAATGTGATTACCATAACCGGCGACGAAGCCTGTGACCCCCAGCAGGCTACTGCCGCCGCCAGCAATCTGGTTGCTGAAGATGTTGTGGCGGTTGTCGGCGGATATTGTTCACCAGCGGCGGCGCCAGCATTGAAGATTTATGGCGATGCCGGTGTTCCCATTGTCATTCCTGCGGCCAATTCCAGCAAATTGATCGGTGCAAACCCCGGAAACGGCTTCCAGATCAACAGCTCGGGAATCGATCAAGCGATTACCGCGGTTAATCTTTTCAAAGAAAAGAAAATCAGGAAACTGACCATTATTCATCAGGGAGACAGCTATTCAATGGATCTGGCATTCCTGACCCAAAAAAAATGGAAAGAAATGGGCCGTGAAGTAGTTGCCGTTGAAGTGGTTGCCAAAGGCGAGCGTGACCACACCTCATTGGTAACAAGGCTGAAAAACAAAGCACCTGATGCGGTTTTCTGGACTGCCTACTATGCTGATGGCGCACAGGTCATTAAACAGCTTCGTCAAGGTGGATTCAGCAAACTGATTGCAGTGGGCGACGGCTCCAATTCTCTCAAGCTGATGGAAGTTGCCGGCAAAGCCGCCGAAGGCGTTTTCTGTTTTTCAAACCCTACGGTTGAGTATCTGCCAGATGCCAAAGCATTTAGGGATAGCTACAGGAAAAAATTCAATCAAGAACCCGGTCCCTACTCTGCGCTGTCTTATGATGGTATGAACCTTCTGGCGGATGCCATCAAAAGAGCCGGTACTGCGGACAAGTCCGCCATTTTAAATGCTCTGAAAGAAACCAAGGAATTCAAGGGAATTGCCGGTCCCATTTCCTTTAAACCCGATAACACCCTGGCAAGAAGCAATTTTGTCGTCCTGATTGCCAAAGGAAGCAACTGGGCGCTTTACAAGTAAATTGAACAATGTTCACCTGCTGAAGGCCATGGCACAGAGAGCCATTCGTTTTTTTCCTGTGATCCGTCAAATTCAAATATGTCTTTGGCGTTTCTTTTCACACAACCTATTAATCGGTTACGAGTGGTGAGTGGTGAATGGCGAGTAAAAGCTGATCCCCCTCGCTACTAATTGGGGGTAAGATGGCTGTATATCAATGGACTGGAAAAGACAAAAAGGGTAAACTCCAAAAAGGGGAGATGGAAGCGGGCAGTGAGCAGGCCGTAAAGTCTCATCTGAAAAGGCTTAACGTAACGCCATCGCGTATAAAGGAAAAGCCTAAGGATATTTTTGAAAATATCTCATTTTTTCAGCCCAAGATTGTTGAAAAAGATGTGATCTTATTTGCCAGGCAGTTTTCCATAATGATTGATGCTGGATTGCCCATTGTGCAGTGTCTGGAGATTTTACTCAATCAGCAGGAAAACAAGACTTTCAAAAAAATGCTCAAAGATATCAAAGAATCGGTTGAAAGTGGCGCAACCTTGGCGGATGCGTTGAAAAAATTTCCCAAGCAATTTGACGATCTCTTTGTAAACATGATTGCCGCCGGAGAAGCCGGCGGTATTCTGGACACAATTTTGAGGCGGCTGTCTGGATACATGGAAAAAGCCGCCAAGCTGAAGGCCCAGGTAAAAGGCGCCATGACCTATCCCCTCGTTACCCTGGTCATTGCCTTTATTGTGCTGGCCGTCATTCTGGTATTTGTTATTCCGGTTTTTCAGCAGATGTTTGCCGATTTCGGCAAAGAACTGCCCTTGCCTACTCAAATAGTTGTCGCCATGAGTAATTTTGTCAAAAGCAAGATTCTTTATATTCTTGGCGCCATGGTCATTTTTATTTTTTCTTTCAAACGATTTTACAAAACGCCAAAAGGCCGGATTCTTGCTGACAAGCTTGTGTTGTCAGTGCCTGTTGTCGGCATGCTGATTCGAAAAGTCTCGGTAGCCAAATTCACCCGCACTATGGGCACCATGCTGGCCAGCGGGGTTGCCATTTTAGATGCGCTTGATATTACTGCCAAAACTTCTGGTAACAAGACAATTGAGGGCGCCCTTTACAATGTGCGCTCTGCAATTGCGGAGGGTCAGACCATGGCTGAACCGCTGTCTGAAAGCAGCGTTTTTCCAGCAATGGTCTGTCAGATGATCTCTGTAGGTGAATCTACCGGCGCGCTGGATGCCATGCTGGAAAAAATAGCGGATTTTTATGATGAAGAAGTGGATCAGGCGGTTGAAAATCTCACGTCTCTGATTGAACCCTTTATGTTGGTTTTTTTGGGGGTAACCATTGGGGGGCTTGTCGTTGCCATGTATTTGCCAATATTCAAACTGGCCGGGGCGATTTCCGGCTGAGATGATGGATACTCCTGCTCGTAATGATAATGATCTTCTGAAAAAAATTCAATGGTTGATGTTTTTCAGAGTTTTTTTTACCGTGTCTCTGCTGGGATCGACAATCTTTGTTCATTATAGACAGCAGATCATCTCCCCAAACCCTTCTCTTAATTTTTTATATGGCATTATTGCAGGCGTATTTATTCTCTCGATTGGATATGCCGTCATTCTTCGATATGGTATTTATCTTCTGAGGATAGCCTACCTTCAGATTATTCTCGATACGGTCGTGGTTTCACTGATTATATTTGCAACAGGTTGTTATTATAGTATCTTTCCGTTTTTGTATATTCTGGTAATCGTGTATTCAAGCCTGTTGTTTTTCAGGAAAGGCAGTATGTTTATTGCTGCTTCATCAAGTATCCAGTATGGCCTGATGGTAGAACTTGAGTATTATGGCATTCTGAAGCCTTTTTTCAATGTTCGGTCACCGCTATCGGATGATCTAACTCAGGTAACATACAAGATTGTCATTACCATGATCGCCTGTTTTGCCGTTGCATTTTTAAGTAGTCTTCTGGCGGAACAGGCCAGGTCTTCCAGAAAAAAACTGATAGCCATGGAAGAGCATGTCCGTCGTGTCGATCGTATGGCTTACATGGGCGAAATGGCTGCAGGGCTTGCTCATGAGATCAGAAATCCGCTGGCATCCCTGACCGGATCTATTCAGATGCTGAAAGAAGAGCTTCAATTCCATCCCGGTCAAGAAAAACTGATGCGAATTGTTTTGAGAGAGGCGGATCGGTTAAGCATATTGTTAAGCGATTTTTTGTTGTTTGCCAGGCCCCCGTCGGGTAATGTCATTGAGTTCCTGGTGGAGGATGTTCTGGCTGAGACACTGGCCCTGTTTGAAAAAGATATGCGTTGCTGCCGACGGGTTTCCATAACAACAGAACTGATCCCAGATGTTCGAATCGCCATGGATCCAACTCATTTCCGCCAGATACTTTGGAATCTTCTTTTGAATGCTGCCGAAGCCATTCCGGATCAGGGAAAAATCCATATCCATACACAGAATCTGCAAAATGGACTTGTTGAGATTCATATTACAGATTCGGGACATGGAATATCCCCTGAACACCTCCAGTTGATTTTTAATCCCTTTTTTACGACAAAAGCCAGTGGCACAGGGCTGGGGCTTTCCATTGTTCATCGCCTTCTGGAAGTATATGGGGGATGCCTGGATGTGGAAAGCCAAATTGGTCAGGGAACGGTGGCGATCCTGAAGCTGAAAAATATAAAAGATAAGGGGCGGAAATGAATGGGACATGGTACAGAGGGAAGATGTGAAAAAAAAGCTGATATTGCTTGGGGTTTTGTTGCTGCTGGTGTGCGTGGGTTCACTGGTTTTTTTGGGCCAACACCAGGAACGCAGTGCGGATATATATTATTCGGGAACTTTGGAATCCACCAGATCGAATCTGTCCTTTCTGGTATCGGGAAGGGTCAAACAGGTTAATCTAAATGAGGGACAGTCTGTGAAAGTAGGCCAATGTATTGCCGAACTGGAATCTGAAGAATTTATGGCCCGCCTGGATCAGGCCCGGGCCAATGTGACTCAGGCCGTCGAAAACCGAAAACAGCTTGAGATCAGCCTTGAAATCTATCGAAATACTCTTCCGGCGGAGGTCAGCCGTGCAGAATCCGCGGTTAAGGTTGCGGCGGCGCTACTTGCCGAGCAGGAAAGGGGGAACCGGTCCCAGGATGTCGAGCGCGCCAGGTTATCTTTTCAGGAGTCTGAAATTACGCTTGATGATGCCAGGAAAGACAAACGCCGGTTTGACGATCTTTTTCAGAGCGGATACATTGCTGAAAAAGAACGGGATGGGGCTTCACTGAAATATGAAACCGCAGCAAAAGTTAGACAACGCGCAGTAGAAGCCTTTGACCTGGCTAAAGAAGGATTCCGGAAGGAATCTGTCGATGCCGCAAGAGCGAGGCTTTCTGAAGCTCGGGCCACGTTGCTGTTGTCACAGGGAAATCTGAAAAAAATGGACGCTATCCAGGCCGATATTCAGGCATCCATCGCCCGAATTAAGTCCGCGGAATCCTCATTGAATCTGGCGGAAATACAAATGGGCTATACCCGGCTTCCTGCACCTTTTGATGCCATGCTGACCAGCCGAAATGTCGAGCCTGGAGAAGTTGTAACGCCGGGACGTGAAGTCATCTCCCTAGCTGATCTTTCCCGGATTGACATGAAAGTGTTTGTAGATGAAACACAGATTGGCAAAATCCAGCCCGGACAAAAAGTAGAAGTAAAAATCGATACTTTTCCGGACAAAAAATATGATGGATTCGTATCCTATATTTCGCCTGAAGGTGAGTTTACGCCCAAAATCATACAGACCCGAAAAGAGCGGGTGAAGCTGGTGTATCTGGTAAAGATTTCTCTGGCCAATCCCAACATGGAATTAAAATCCGGAATGCCTGCCGATGCCTGGTTTCGATCGTAGATTCAAAACCATACCGCTACCGTTAATTGCAACGCTTGCGAGCGGCATGATCTTTATGGCGCTTCTGGCTGTTCGAATGGGCTGGTTTCAATCGGCCGAAGTACCGGCCGGTGCGCCGAAAAGCACGATTTCAGAATCTGAATCCTGGATGGGAATCTACCAGAAATCCTTGAAAATCGGGATGTCTCACCGGAAAATCTCACCAATAACAGATGGGATTGCGATTTCTGAAACAACGGTGATGCGGCTGAACACCATGGGAATGGCTCAGGACATTCACATTTACACACAGGGGGTTCTAAACACGGATTTTTCCCTGGTGTCATTTCGAGCTGAAATAAAATCAGGGTTGTTCCGGTTTGCCGTCAACGGAGAGGTTCAAGGCGCCTCGCTCGTTTTGAACGCCAATGGTCGGCCCCTCACACTTAAATTGCAGTCCCCGATCTATCTGTCCGCAGCGCTATGGGATGCTGCTGGCAGAGCCGGTCTTTCCGAAAACCAGTCCCTGACGATTTCGGTGTTCGACCCCTTGACTATGACCCCGCAGCCGGTCAAAATCACAGATGTGGGTTCAGATCAGATTGAAATCATGGGGGTATGGCAGGCGGTCCGCAAGATATCGGTTGAGGTCATGGGAAGCCGTCAAACCGCATGGATTGATACAGACGGTAGTGTTCTTCAAGAAGAAGGACTGATGGGAATTACCCTTAAGAAAATATCGACTGAAGAAGCGAAGGATTCGGGTCTGGCTACCGGAGAGGATCTGACCCTTGCGGTTTCCATCCCGGTTGACCAGGTGATTGCGGATGCGGATAAACTGAGCCGCTTAGTCCTTAGGATAACCGGAGTTGAAATCATCAGCACCGAAAAGCAGCGTTTTGACAGCGGCATATTGACCATTTCCAGGGAATCGCTTTCCGGACTTTCGGAAGATTATTTTGCCGAACCCGTTGTGTTTTTGGAGCCTGCAACGTTCATTCAATCTGATCATCCATTGATTATAAAAAAGTTGTGGCAGATCATCTCCGAAAAGGACACTCCCCTGGTGCGGATTCAAAAAATCTGTGAATGGATTTATCAGAATATAGAAAAACGCCCGGTGCTTTCGGTGTCCAATGCCCTGGAGACCCTTGAAAATCGAATGGGCGACTGCAATGAACACGCGGTCCTGTTTGCTGCATTTACAAGGGCTGCGGGGATTCCGGCCCGGATTGAGACCGGGCTGGTGCATCTTCGTGGCCGTTTTTATTATCACGCCTGGAATTCGGTTTTCCTGGGCAGGTGGGTCACGGTGGATTCTTTGATGAACCAGATTCCGGCGGATGTCACCCATATCAGCCTCAGCGGAGGCCAAAAGATATCCTGGCCTGAAAATCAACTGGAGATACTGGGCGCAATCGGAAACATCGGCATTTCCATTCTGGAGCAACAATGATCCGACTAATTCATCTTTCTAAAACATATAGCGGCAGCGTTGCCGTCAGCGATGTTCACCTTCATGTAGAGCCTGGCGAGGTGTTCGGATTCATCGGGCCAAACGGAGCCGGAAAGACCACTACCATCAAGATGATGGCGGGCATTCTATCACCCACGAAAGGATCGGTTTTTATTGATGGCGTGGACATGGCGAGGGATCCGGTCCGCGCCAAGCTGAAAATCGGTTTGATCCCGGACCGGCCTTTTTTGTATGAGAAACTGACCGGCATGGAATTTTTGCAGTTCACCGCCGGTCTTTACAATGTCGGAAAACAGACTTTTGTGGAAAAGTCCATGGAACTCCTCAGCCGATTTTCCCTTTTAGATCGGGCTAATGAGCTGATAGAGGCTTACTCGCACGGCATGAAACAGCGCCTGATCTTATGTGCGGCCCTGCTTCACGAACCGCAGCTTCTAATCGTGGATGAACCCATGGTAGGCCTGGATCCCAGGGGAATCAAGATGGTGAAGGAGTTATTCGGAACCCTGGCGCGGAAAGGAACCACAGTGTTCATGTCAACGCACACCCTCCGGCTAGCCGAGGAGGTATGCGACCGGATCGCCATCATTCACAAAGGTATGCTGATGGCGATCGGTACGCTTCAGGACCTCCAGCAGCATATTCAGAACGGGGACGCGGATTTGGAGCAGGTTTTTTTTGAAATCACCCAAGAGTGAGGTATACTGTCGACGGTCATAATTTGCACTTTTAAACCCTCACTCAAACCTTCCCCCGGTGGGGGAGGGAGCATAAGGAAAGTACAGATTATGCCCGTTCGCAGTATAGTGCATGACACTGGACTGATGAAAATTGCCATATATTTTAGTGAAAAACTGATCCTATTTTTGTTCCGCCCACCCCACCC
>Ga0194044_10001157_pt1 | contig 13435 bp, 14 predicted proteins | sample JunL4417m_MetaG_FD_155460 | JGI IMG/M metagenome (GOLD analysis project Ga0194044, IMG submission 155460) | Anoxic zone freshwater microbial communities from boreal shield lake in IISD Experimental Lakes Area, Ontario, Canada - Jun2016-L442-17m | ecosystem: Environmental > Aquatic > Freshwater...
GGGTTCGACCCCCACTCGGGGCACTCCTAATACATCACCAATCCACCTGAAATGTTGAGATCTTCACCAGTGGTCGAGCCAGATCGATCAGATGCTAGAAACAGAACACCTTCTGCAATTTCTTCTGGAGTTACAAATTTCCCAGTTGGCACCATTTCTAGCCAATTAGCCGTTACCTCTTCGAGCGTTCTATTTTCGCGGCTAGCGACCTGCGCCATAACGCTATCCAACCGGGGGCCAGCGACGAAGCCAGGTGAGATGAGATTTGCGCGTACCCCGTGTCTTCCCAGATCGAGAGCTAAAGAGCGCACCATTCCAACGAGGCCTAGTTTGGAGGCGGCATAAACACTGCGATTTATCAACGGCCGCTTTCCTGTTATCGATCCGATGAAAACAATAAATATGGTTCTCTATAATTTACTATTGAACCGAGATATAGTTCTGGCACTTATGAAGAAACTGATCGTCGTATGGATTTGCCTTCTCCTTGTCGCGGGCGGAGCTTTTGCCTGGTATGCAACTAACAATTCGAACGATAAGGTCGCAACAAAACTGATTGAGAAATTATCTGTGCGTGACGCGAAAGTTTCTGGAATTTATCGTAAGCCGGATTGCGAAATCCCTACTGGATATATTTTGAAAAATATTGGAAACGGAGAGTTTTTTCGAGTTATCTGCCGCGTTTACTACATAAAAGATTCGACGAAACGCTGGCGAGATATGACCTGCATCGGAAATTTCGGTCTGCACCCAATGCTGGACCACTGCTATCAGTGGGTTCCTTACCAAGACCCCGCTTTTGCACCCTTTAAACCGCACTAGAGACCTTGACGTGAGTCTCCGCGCCCACCTATAGTCCGACAAAGCCGTACTAATTGTCCAATCTGGCGCACGATGAGAGGTATGTCATGTCGGATCCAAAAATCTACATCCTTGATGGTGGTTCGCTGGTCATTGATCGCTCGCAGGTTCTTTGGCACCATGATGTCGGAACCCCAGTTAGATTCCCAGTCTATAGTGTCTTAATTGAGCACAAAGATGCTCTTATCATGTTCGATACCGGATATGACTTGGAGCATGTAAATAAAGTTCTACCTTTTGAGTTACCGAATCAAACCCCAGAACAGTCCATCCCCGCCCAGTTAGCTTTATGCGGTTTTAAACCTGAGCAGGTAGACCTCGTCATCAATTCTCATTTCCACTTCGACCACATGGGTGGAAATCGCTTTTTAACGAATGCGACAACTTTGGTTCACAAAGATGAACTCCGACATGCAAAAGTCCCGGAACCATTTGAGCGACTCGGTTATTCGGATCTGTCATTCGATTTCGCAGGTGTGAAGTATCGCCAAATATCGGGCGACTACGAGATTGTTCCTGGTATTTGGCTCTACGAAACTCCAGGCCACACTGCTGGACATTATTCGCTCTTTGTTGAGTTAACCACGGAACCATCAATGATATTTGCGGGAGATGCCGCATATACATTTGAGAATTTGGATAAAGAAATCGTCGGAGGCTTTCATCTCGATCCAACCGAATCAATTCTTTCCATTCGCAGGCTCAAGGATCTGGCTCGTACCAAGAAGGCGCAGATATTTCCTTCCCACGAAATGGAATCCTTCAATACTTGGAAAAAGGCTCCAAATTATTACGGTGGCTAGTCCCTCAACCAAAGTCAGGAGCACACTATGAAGAAGTCAGAAGGCAGAGTCGCAATTGTTACCGGGTCAGCCCAGGGAATTGGCAAAGCTATTGCTTCACGGTTAGCGGAAGACGGTGCAACGGTGGTAATTGCCGATGTAAATGAAGCAGGAGCAAAAGCAGTAGCACTGGAATTAGGTGGCTTCGCTTTTAAAGTTGATGTGAGCGACGAGGGACAAGTTGCCGCCTTAGTTGAAGCTACTCTTGCAAAGTATGGTCGAATCGACATCTTGGTCAATGATGCCGCCATCGTTCCTTTTGTTCCTTGGGATGAACTCAACTTCAAGGAATGGCGTCGCGTTATGGCGGTGAACCTCGACGGCATCTTCTTGATGTGCCGCGCTGTTGGAGATGTGATGGCTAAGGCAGGGTACGGCCGAATAATCAATATTGCTTCAAATACCTTCGTAGCGGGAACTCCCAATATGGCTCATTATGTGGCAGCTAAAGGGGGAATAGTTGGCTTCACGAGATCTTTGGCAACAGAGGTCGGAAAAAATGGGATAACCGTCAACGCTGTGGCTCCTGGTTTAACAGAGAGTGAAGGAGTCATGGCCGGACCGCACGCCGGAGGTTTTGACTATGTCGTTCCTTTACAAGCGATACCTCGTCGAGGCATGCCGAACGATATTGCTCCTACAGTGGCATTTTTGGCTTCGGAGGAGGCGCGTTGGGTTACTGGTTCATTGATTGTTGTCGATGGCGGTCATACAAGGCATTGAGCTATTTCTAATTCAAAATCGAACGTCTCGGAAAATTGACTTTTGGAAAGGGCAAATAATGGGAAGTGGGACTCAAATTATTCCAAAGGATTCTCGTCACGCGGAAGTTTCGGGTGCGGGATTTGCCGGTCTAGTTGCTGCAACGGCACTTCGCCAAAGGGGTTGGTCTGTAACTCTGCATGAGCGCGGGCCTGAGTTACGTGCTCTTGGTGCGGGAATTCTATTGTGGAAAAATAGTCTCCAGGTTCTGAAGGCAATTGGTGCGTTAGATGACGTAATGAGTCAATCAATGACCCCACCTTTCTACGAAACTCGAATGAACAATGAAGTTGTCTCGAAAGAGGATTTCGGCGGATTACCTTGGCGGACAATGACTCGAAGTGCTTTGCATGAAGCTTTAGTTGGAGCAGCGATGAAATCCGGAGTCGAAATAAAAGTAAATTCATATGTAACTTCAGCAGATCCGGAAGGTTCGCTCACATTGGAATCGGGCGAAATTCGGAGAGCTGATCTAGTCGTTGGTGCAGATGGAGTTCACTCAAAAGTTCGCGATTCAATCGGATTCAAACAAGATAGGACAGAGTCGAGAGACGGAATCACTCGATTAATTGTTCCAAGAAATAGAGAACTCCTCGGACCTGGGGATTGGGACAACGTTATTGACTTCTGGAATTTGGAACCGCGCGTACTCCGAGTCCTGTATATCCCCTGCACAAAAGATCATTTATATCTTGCCCTCATGTCCCCGAAGGACGACAAGGAAGGTTCCGCGGTCCCCATAAATTTCGGAGTTTGGGCCGAGAATTTTCCCCATTTACGTCCCGTGCTGGAACCCGCAGCAAAAATCCATGGCAGATATGACGGCTACATCACAAATGTCTTGGACAATTGGACAACAGGTTCTGTTGCACTCATAGGCGATTCAGCACACGCCATGTGCCCCGCCCTTGCTCAGGGTGCAGGTACTGCAATGCAAAATGCCTATACCCTCGCTGTGGCCTCAACCGCGAGTACGGGCTCAATGTCTGATTCTCTGGTTGCTTGGGAAAGTTCCGAACGAGGCATTACCGATCGTTGCCAGGAGCGTTCTGCCTATTTCGCAGCAACTCGTTCAATGGCGAACGGAAATCAATTTACCCCAACCATGTTGGAAACAGCCTTTTATGATCCAACAGAAATCGGAGAACATCTCGTATGAATTTCAGAGCAGACGTTGAAATGAATTATGAAGTGCGGTCATGGTATGAATTTGTACACGAGATAAACCATGAAGGTGGTTCGAAGCTTGATGCCCCACTCCTCAAAGCTGCCTGTGCTGTTATTTTTAAGAATCCTTTTGCGGGACGTTACGTCGAAGACTTGTCCCCGTTAACACTACATAGTGCAAACATTGGGAATGAACTCGGTCGCCGGGCAGTTAATTTATTGGGCGGTCAACCTGTTGAAAGTTATGGCAAAGGCGGGATTGCGGGAATAAATGGTGAACAAGAGCATGTTGTTGCATGTATAACCACCGTTTTTGGAAACACATTTAGAGAGCAAATTGGTGGTGGAGCCGCTTGGATATCTTCCGCAACGAAAGTGGCTTCAGCGGGAACATCTTTAGATATTCCACTCGCCTATAAGGATGAATTGTATGTACGTTCTCACTACGATGCGATGACAATTGCGATACCAGATGGGCCGCGCCCTAATGAGTTAATGATATGTCTAACAGTTTCAACCGGCGGACGACCACATAATCGAGTCGGTGGCATTACGGTCCAAGAGGTCGTAAATCGTTCAAAACTTTAGTTTCTTATATTCCAAAATACCTCAACCTGAAAGGAATGCCAAACTGATGGGTCAATCTGAAGCCACACATTCTCCAACAAGTCTCAGCGATGCATTAGTGGATATGGCAAGGTCACAAAGAATTCTTGAACTTGAGGGGCATGGAGACATGTCACTTGGACATATGTCATTTCGAGATCCCGATGGCAGAGGAGCTTGGTTAAAGCGCGGCAACTTGGGCTTCGAAGAAGTGACCGCAAACGACTTCATTCTTATCGACTTTGACGGCAAAATCTTGGAAGGAGATGGTATTCGCCATCTGGAGTGGCCGTTGCACACCGAGATACTTCTTGCTCGAGAAGATGTTAACTTCGTTGTCCATTCCCACCCTTTTTACTCGGTTGCTTTATCTGCAACAAGCTCCGAGTTGGGACCCTACAGTAACGAAGGTGTTTGGTTTGAAGCTGCTGGAGTTCCTAATTACCTACAAACTAGCAATTTGATTAATACTCGTGAGCTGGGACATTCGCTGGCTACAACCCTTGGAAAATCAGAGGCAATGCTGTTGCGTAACCATGGAGCTGCATTTGTTGGATCAACAGTAGAGGAAGCTACCCTGGCGGGAGTATTCCTGGAAAAAGCATCGAAGATGCAGGTGACACTCCTTTCTATGGGCTTGCCATTTACTGCTCCTGATTCGCAAGAGATGTACGAGAAGAGACTTACAATTTATCCGGATCGAGCCAAAAAGAATTTCTGGGACTACTACAACCGCAAGTTAGATCGATCCGAAGGAAATGAACAGCAAGCGAAATTCCAACAGTAACCCTACAACCCGAAATATAGGAGAACAAAATGTCAATGCCATCAGTAACGACAGTCGTTGGATCAGGAACAATGGGACCAGGAATCGCATCTGTATTCGCACGGGCAGGATCTGAAGTTCGCATTTACGATATAAGTGAGGAAGCTCTAGAACGCGCCCGCACTTCTGTTGCACTCTGTGAAACTGTGCTTAACGGATTAGGCGGAGAAAAAGTAGGTAATGGCTCAATTTCTTTCGAGATTGATTTAGAGAAGGCTTTAAAAGGGACAAAATTTGTTCTTGAAGCAGTACCTGAAAAGATAGAGATAAAGAAGAGCGTGCTCGCCGAAATTGAAAAGTACGTCGGAGACGATGTAATTATTGCATCTACAACATCTGGGATTCCAATATCTGATCTCGCTGTATCTATCGTGAAATCATCAAGGTTTATAGGGATGCATTGGTCAAATCCTCCGCACCTAATTCCATTGATTGAAGTTGTTCCTGGTGAAAAGACGAGCGATGCAACTCGAGATGAACTCGTGAAGATTTCGCACGCCTTCGGTTATGAGGGCGTTGTCGAAAAGGACATACCAGGATTTGCAGAGAATAGAATTTTGTATGCAATTCTCCGAGAATGCCTATCAATGGTAGAAGATGGTGTCATTTCCCAAAAAGACCTTGATATTTGCGTTCGATGGGGAATCGGTTACAAGTTGGCAGTCGTAGGACCAATGAGACTGTTGGATATGGCCGGATTAGATATTTACAACAATGTAGCTGGCTACTTGAACCCTGATTTGTCCAACCAGAAGGATATATCGAAATTCATTACCGACCGAGTTGCTGCAGGTCGATTAGGAATGAAGACCGGTGCTGGAATTTTCGATTATGCCGAAGGCGAAGTAGCAGCAAAACGCGCTGAAATCGTTAAAGGCTTAGTTGCAGTTCGAAAAGCGCTACCCGCACCGTTAAGTCAAAACCAAATCTAGGAGTATTTTGGATCTGCTTGATCGATATTTTGATGTGGGTTCCGTGATATTGCATGCCAATTTGCGCGGATCCCAAGGCCCCGTGGTAATACTCTTGCATGGAGTCACGGCCAACTTGGCAGTTTGGGAACCTATAGCGATCTCCCTCGCAGAAGACTTAATTGTTGTTGCATTAGATCAACGCGGTCATGGAAAGTCTTCTAAACCCGGTCACGGGTATGAGGGTGAGGATTTTTCAAAGGATTTGATCAATTTGGTGGAATCCGAATTCTTAAACACAAAAGTATATTTGGTTGGACACTCGCTCGGGGCACGGAATGCCTTGCTTGCAGGACTTGCTCGCCCCGATCTTTTTGCTGGGGTAGTTGCAATTGATTTCACGCCTTACATTGAAAATGAAGTATTTGATTCTCTGGCCAAACGGGTCGGCGATGGAAACTCTAATTTCGAAAGCATTGATTCAATTATCGGTTACCTCGCAAACAGATATCCCTTGATGCCAAGAGTTGCCGTAGAAAGGCGAGCGGCAAGCGGCTATGAACTTTCCAATGGTTCATATAGACCCTTAGCCAGCGCGGAGGCAATGTTTCAAACAGTAAGAGGGCTAAGAGATAGTTTGGTTCCTGCACTGCAAGGGCTGGAAATCCCGACGCTTTTAGTTCGTGGAAAAATAAGCAAGCTCGTATCAAGCAGCGCGATCGAAAAGACTAAGAAACTTAGACCAGATATAGAAGTAATAGAAATCGAAGATGTAGATCACTATGTACAAGAAGAGGCTCCTGACAAAATAGTGGAAATCGTCCGGAACTTTATCTTTTCTACGCAGCTATTGGACTCGAGTAAGTAACGTTTCTAATGCAATACCGAAATGTAAATTAACGCAGAATCCTAAAAGGAGAAATTAAGATGGGTTTGAATATTGCCAATTTAAAAATTCAAAGTACTGAATTTGCAAGCGGAGGGAAATTATCTGCTATTCATTCGCAAGATGAGGAAAACAAAATTCCTCAATTAGAGATATCGGGAGTCCCCTCGAACGCAAAGGAGTTGGTAGTAATTTGTCACGATCCAGATGCTCCGCTTCCACATGGTTTCACGCATTGGACCCTTTACGGTATTCCGGCCGATACGACTGATATTGGTCCTGGATCTGACGCCAAGTTCAAGGCTGGCCCGAATGGAATGGGTGCACCAGGTTATCTAGGTCCGCAACCTCCGGTTGGGCATGGGGTCCATCACTACTATTTTTGGGTATACGCATTGGATACAGTGATATCGGGTACACCCACCCGAGAAGAGTTTCTATCGAGATATTCAGAAAATATCGTCGAGCAGAATAGAGTGGTAGCTACTTTTCAACGCTAGGTCTAGGTCAGTAGGACTACCTTGGTCATCTCTCGTGCGTCAAAAGCTCGGTAAGCATCCGCTGCGTCTTCTATCGAAAGTGTGTGAGTGAGAGCTTTTGACGGAGTCATGGCACCTGATTGGATTGCCGCTAAGAGGCGCTCTCGATCGCGACCTGGATTTCCTATGGAAAATTTCAGTGTAATTTCCTTCTCGAACATGACCGCATTGTTGAGTGGATAGTCTGGCTCAAAGTGGGCGCCCACCACTGAAACCACTCCTTGACCGCGCACAAGTCCAAAACTCGAATTTAGTGCCGAAATAGATCCTGCCGCTTCTACTACGACATCTGCGCCCAAGCCATTACTTATTTGCATTATGTATTCCCGAGAGTCCTCCGGAGATACGCTGGTCGCCCCGAGTTGTTCCGCAAGTTCTCTCCGGACGGGAATACTATCCACTGCGATGACTTGGCGAGCTGTGCCCATGGCGGATAGGACGGCCATTAATCCAACTGGACCACAACCCAGAACTACCACGAGATCTCCCTTGGCTACGCCGCCGCGTTGAACTGCGGCAAAACCAGTCGGCAAAATGTCCGCAACAAACACCCCATCCTCATTTGAAACTGAATCCGGGAGTTTCCAAAGGCTTCTATCGGCGAGGGGAATTCGCACCAAATCTGCCTGCCCCCCGTCCAGCCTAGGGTACACACCAGAAAAACCAAAAAGGGCACGTGAATCGCATTGTGTTGCTCTGTTTTCACGGCAGTGAGAACAAGTTCCATCAGAAATCATGCTGACGTTAACTACTCTTTCTCCGACAGACACTCGTGATACGCGGTCCCCAATATCTACGACCTCACCAACAAATTCATGTCCCATGATCGTTCCATCTTCGAAACCTGGCGAATAACCATGGAAAGGCATCAAATCTGCGCCACAAATAGCGCTATGAGTCACTCGAACAATTGCGTCGGTCGAATTCTGGAGGACTGGATCTGGAGCCTCTTCAACCCGAATTTTCTCTTTTCCTACTAAGCGGACAACTCTCAATCGATTCTCCCCGTTTTAGTTTTAGATGAGTGGATTAGGCCATTTGCTCTATTTCTATTAGGTAATCATCAAGGTCAAAAATGAAGAATCTCGCACCACCCCACGAAGGACGATATATTTCAGAGGCAAAATTAACTCCAGATGACATTAAATTTTGCCAGGCCACATCGCAATCTGGGACTTCAAAGACGAGCATCACATTAGGCAAGTTTGGTTGTGTAGTGGCCTGCATCGAAACCGACTTCAAGTCGTCGGCGGGATGGCCCTGCTCTGCCAGCGACAATCGCAGAGCCCCGAACGTAAGCGTGGCATATCCGGGATTTTCATAGGTTGCTTCAATTCTAAAGTTGAAATTGGAAGTGTAGAAATCCACTGCCGCGTTCACGTCCTTCACGGCCAAAATGGTTCCAAGGCGATTTATTTCCAAGGCCTGAACCCCTTCCTGGAGATCGCATTTGTGTCTGCCAAAATGGATAGTCAGTCTAGAGACGGATAGGGTGAGAGTCAATGATGCAAAAACGGTTACAAAATTAGCTAGTTGGTCTTAATGGGTAGATCTCATATATCAGAGGTCGAGGCAAGACTATTTGTAAATTAATTAATTGCCTAAATTCCTTGACAGAGCAGACAAACTGTCTATAACGTCTGGCCAACTGAGAAACCCTCGGTGGCTCGGCTGAATCCAATTAGGAGAGTAGATGAACGTAGGCACTCTTGCTTCACAATTTACAAAAAGTAAATTTTCTAAGATCAGTCTCAGCATTGCACTCGTTACGACTGTCATGACCGTTGGACATGTATCCGCAGTGAATGCTGCGGGCACTAAAGTAACCACCTTCTCAATCGTCACTCCAGAAAAAGAAGCAGATCATGGTTGGAACGAGCAAGGCGTGGCTGCGGCAACTAAAGTAGCGGCTGCCCTCGGAATTACACTTGTCAAGAACACCAATGTCGGCTACGACAATACCGAAACTATAATCACTCAAATAGCTGGAACTGGCGTTAACTTCATAATCGCCCACGCTGGTGGATTTGCGACAGCTGGTGCCCGCGTAGCAGCAGCCACAGGTGTTCCAGTTCTAGTTGACGATGTGGAATCGAATGTTCCTGGAAAAGTTGGAACGCTCGTTACGCATGCTAACGAAGGAGCATATTTGGCCGGCGTTCTGGCTGCAAAGACAACGAAGACTAAAAAGGTTTCCGTTGTGATTTCAGCAGATGACCCTAACTGGTTCATGATGGCTGGCGGATTCGCTTATGGCGTTCACAGCGTTGATAAGAAGATAAAAGTAATTCTTGGCCAAGTTGGACCAGCTGCTTATGGCGACTCTGCCGGAGGAAAGCGCGTTACCGATCAGGTAATTGCTGCCGGCGCAGATGTTGTAATGGGTCTTGGCGATGGCGCTACCTTTGGATATCTTCAGTCCGTAGAATCTGCTAAATCAAAAGTTTGGTTTATTGCAGCTATCGGTGACTTGACTCCAATCGATACCAAAAATGTGGTCCTGAGTTCAGTGCTCTGGAACTTTGATGGTGCCTATAAGGCTGCAATTACCGACATAAATGCCGGTACTTTCGGAACTCACGATTATCTGCTCGATCTTAAAGGCGGCGGAATCGCAATGCAGAAGACGAAAAACATTTCTGCCGCAACTTGGGCTGCTTTGCAAAAAGCAAGTGCAAACGTGGTTTCTGGAAAGACAAAAATTCCAGTGACTGATAAGAAGCCAGCGCTCATGAAACTCGTTGCTGGAAAATAGCAACACATAGGTAGCGATGGGTCGACTCCAATCCGGTGTCGACCCATCTTTCTCAATTTAATAATAATTGTCACTCAACATTTGGCAACGGAGAACTATGAGATTTGCTGGTCACTCAAAGTATCAAGAGGCTCTAAATTCGCAAGAGGGACTGAGCACTCTTTGCCTTGAAGCAATCCAGATCACTAAAGCTTTCCCCGGCGTGGTTGCGAATGACCGAATCGATATTGAGGTTCGCAGTGGCGAGGTTCTTTGCTTGCTTGGAGAGAACGGCGCTGGTAAATCCACACTGATAAGTATTCTTTCAGGAATGCAGCAACCAGATTCAGGCACAATCAAAATTAACGGGAAGATTTCCGAAATCAATTCACCTCGAATCGCAAAAGATTTGGGCATTGGCGTGGTCTACCAACACTCAACACTAATTTCGACTTTAACGGTCTTGGAAAATCTGATGTTGGGCGATACCGGGAAGGTATTGCTCGATGTAAAGGGCGCCAAAGAGAAGCTATTAACTCTGGCTAGTCTGCTCGGAGGAGCAATAGATCCCAACACGCTCGCTGGAGATCTCGCGTTGGGGCAACAGCAACAAGTCGAAATTGCAAAAGCCATGTGGGGGGGGTCGAATATCCTCATTCTGGACGAACCTACTTCGATGCTCACCCCTCAAGCCGTTCAAGATTTGCAAGCGAGTTTGGAGAGTTTAAAGAGAGAGGGTCTAGCCGTCATATTCATCACACATAAACTCCATGAAGCGTTTGCTTTAGGTGATGCAGTGACGGTCTTAAGGGCAGGGCGAAAGGTGCTACATCTTTCTACACGCCAAATAGGGGAGCTCTCGGAATCTCAAACCCGAGAAATCATCCTGAAATCGATGTTTGGTAGCGATTCTTCGGCGGAATCCAACTCGGTCGAAGTTTTGACGGAGATGGATACTGGTTCAGAGAACGTGAGTCATCACAAACAAAGAGATTTGGCAGATAGCAAAATAATTCTTGAATTAAAAGGAGTCTCCAGCACTTCTCAATATAACGAGGTCGAAGTTACAGATGTGACACTCTCAATTCGGAGAGGCGAAGTATATGGAATCGCCGGAATCGATGGCCATGGGCAGCGGAGTTTGGCTGAGGCGATTGTCGGGCAACGTTCTATTTCGAGAGGACAGCTATTTTTTGAGGGGCTAGATGTGTCGAAAATGAATGTTCGGCAACGTCAGTCGTTGGGCTTTCGATATGTTACTGACGATCGATTGCACGAGGGAATTGTCGGCAGTTTGAGTGTCGCACTGAACCTATTTATCAAACGAATAGGGCAAAGACCTTATTGGCGGATGGGTCAAATTAACTGGTCGGCCCTTAATGAAGAAGCGTCGCGACTAATAGAAAAATTCAGCATCAAGACGCCGAGCTTAACCACCCGAGGAGGGACACTATCCGGCGGGAATATCCAAAAGATACTCCTTGCTCGCGAGCTCGCATTTGATCCAAAGGTCGTTGTCTTCAACAAGCCAACGTACGGTCTAGATTTTAAGACGGTTGCTTTAGTTCGTGGCTTACTCAAGGAGTTTGTCAGCCAGGGAGGAACAGTTCTCTTGATTTCTACAGATTTAGATGAATTAACGGAGTTGTGTGATCGCATAAGTATCATTTCGCGAGGAAAGATCGTTGGAACGGTCGACAACAACTCGACAAAAATTGCTGAAGAGATCGGTGCATTTATGGTTGGTGATTCGCAGTGAAAAGTAGAAAGCTGGGAGTCGACTTTATTAGAACGGTACTACCAGTCTTGTTAGCACTGTTTTCGGGCGGATTACTTCTTCTTATTTTGGGCAAGAACCCGATCAATTTTTATAGTGATATCTGGCGTTTCGGAATCGCGAAAAAATCTTGGCAAGATAGTGCCACGATGTTCGCTCCTATGCTTTTAGTCGCGGTGGGGTTAATCGTGGTATTTCGAGCCAACCTATGGAATCTAGGCTACGACGGGCAATATCTGATCGGGGCTGCACTCATCTCTGGATTTAGCCCGTACCTGACCCAGCATATGTCGGTCTGGCTCGCTTGGTTTCTACTTTCGATTATGGCAGCGGCAGCTGGAGCTGCAGTTACGATAATTCCTGCCTGGCTAAAAGCAAAATTTGGAACAAATGAAATCATTACTTCACTCATGATGTCCTTTATCACCATAGGTTTTGCGAACATCTTGATCAAGGGTCCTTTTCAGGACCCCAATATTGTAGTTCCACAAACTAAAGTTCTGCCTCTAAACCATATGCTTCCCCACATCCCAGGGACTCGCATAAGCATCGGCTTAATCGTCGCCCTAGCTATGGCTTTTGGCGTTCATTATCTGTTATCGCGTACTTCATTCGGTTTGAAGTTGGACATTTATGGAGCCAGTTCGAAGTCTGCTCAGCATGCCGGAATAAGTGTTCCAAAGATGGTGTTCACACTCTTTCTTATCAGCGGAGCGCTCATTGGCCTTGCATCATCGGTAGATATCCTTGGACATTGGGGTTATGTTCGAACGAATTGGAACCCCTCTTACGGAAATGCGATACTCCCCTTTGTTTTCTTGGGCCGACTGAATGTTTTAGCTTCTCTTCCTTTTGTTATGTTTTACTCAGTTCTTGCGACTGGCGGAGCGATATCTACACAAAGAAGTGGCTTGTCGAGCGACTTTCTACTAGTGATTGTTGCCCTAATTCTGCTATTCATGACGGTTATTGAGTATATAGGGACGAAGCAAGATCTCGGCCAAAGCTATATTCCTTCTGGGTTAAAGCGTTTCCTCAAGTTTTCGAAATCAGAAGGAGACCTAGGATGAATGGCCTTTTCACTCAGGCGTATATTATTGTCGCGATAACCGCCGGCTTGACCAGCGCTCTGCCTCTCATGCTGGCAGCATTGGGTGAAACTATTGGCGAACAGTCCGGAGTACTAAATCTAGGTGTCGAAGGCATAATGTTGATTGGCGGTTTTTCAGGGTACGTATGCGTTCTTAACACCCATTCAGTTCTTTTGGGTGGCTTGTGCGGAGCATTTTTTGGCATTCTCTCTTCATTGATTTTGGTCAGTTTGAGTGTGATGCTCGGACTGAACCAAATAGTCGTAGGCATCGCGATAACTTTGGCAGGGGAAGGTGTTACCAGCGTCCTGCAGCAGTCAAAGTATGGCAGTTCAAATCCGCGGCTTAGTTCTGTCTCCCCGGTGAAAATTCCCTTACTCTCCCGAATACCAATAATTGGCCCTTCTGTTTTCACTCAACCTATTTTTCTATA
>Ga0194044_10001158_pt1 | contig 13427 bp, 11 predicted proteins | sample JunL4417m_MetaG_FD_155460 | JGI IMG/M metagenome (GOLD analysis project Ga0194044, IMG submission 155460) | Anoxic zone freshwater microbial communities from boreal shield lake in IISD Experimental Lakes Area, Ontario, Canada - Jun2016-L442-17m | ecosystem: Environmental > Aquatic > Freshwater...
ATAATGTTTAACATATTCGGTTCATCAGTAGAATCAATCAATGCAGAAAAATTCGACGAACTCATAAAAGAAGGTTACACAATAATTGACGTCCGCACACAACAGGAATTCAATGACGCACGCATACAGGGTGCTCAACTAATCGATATATACAAATCCGACTTCATCTCAATAATTAACGAACTCGACAAAGAAGGCAAGTACCTCGTATATTGTGCAAGTGGCAGCAGAAGCACTTCAGCAGTTTCAAAAATGAACAAAGCAGGAATCAAAACTGCTTTAAACCTCTCAGGCGGAATAATGTCCTGGCACAGAGCAGGTAAACCTTTGGTAAGGTAGTGCTGTTGCCGGCATACAATTATTTTACCGATATGATATTTTTTTCTTGACTTTTAACATTTCTTTTGTTATATTTGCAGGTATGGATTTTCAACGCCAAATATTACTGTTCTCTATATCCCTTAGCTGTTTTTCAGCTAATATCCTAAGCTTGTCTATTACTGTTAATGCAGTAAGTTAAAATTCTCAGATACGTTTCAGACACGTCCGAGAAACCTTCCCTATTTGTTTTATATATTATAGATTAGAATTGTAACTATGTAATAGAATAACTAATATTGTATTACAATGAGTTATAATCATAGTTTTAACATTAAAGCATAATAGTATGGGTATTCTTAAAAATCCTATGATAGGGATTCCAAGCGGTAAGGTTGGAGAATTTATTATCCGTCACAGATACGGCAAGGAAGTTATTTACTCAAAACCTAAAAAGTACAAGACTACTAAATCCGTACCTTTGAAGAATGCCCGTAAAACTTTCAAAATCGCAGTTGAACTTGCTAAAGTTATAAAGCGGTCGTCAGTTTTAAACGATGTATGGAAGTTTGCTAAAATGCCGGGGAAGAATTCTTACACAAAAATACTGAAAGCAAATATTAAAATGTCAGACCCCAATATGCTTACTACATCCAACGATATAACCCCGGGTATGGATGTACTTAACTATCGCAGTTTAGCCCTCGAAAGTTTTAAAGCTGCATTTAAGCCTAAAGGTTTGCAGATAGAATATTCAATATACAAGCATCCGAAATACAAGTTGTCTGATTATCCGCTTTATATGGAAACAGTCATCTTTGCATACAATCCTGTTAATGATTCTGCAAAGAAGAAATATGTTCTTGTATCGGCAGAGGAAAGGATTATAGACATTATTCAAAGTAAGCCCGTAAAGCATCTTTTAGCCAATAAAACCATACAAAGGGATACTTTAAACGAATTCAGTGACGCCATCATTTACTTTGCCATTGTTACCGCTAACCTTCCTGATTTACCTCCGCTATGGTCATGGACTTCTACGTGTAAATTAGGGATACCGGTTACCAAAGCATAGGTTCATCAGCTAATACATAATTATATTCCATCATCTTTAGTGTACCCTATTATGCATAGTTTTATTTATTCACATAAGATATTATTATTTATGAAAGTATAAATTAGTCCCAACTTAATAATTACTATGAAGAAACTACTTATTACATTAACAATTTTCGTAATCTCTGTATGTTCAGCGCATTCCCAGTATGAAATTGATTCTGCTAATAATATAAAATCAAGGTTTGGAGTCGGTTACGGAATAGTTGCAGTTGATATGGATAGTAAAGTGCCGATAAGAAACTCATACAGTTTTCATTTAAGGTTTACTTTAAAACCAATTACGAAATATCTGTTTATAGAATTCGCTGCAAACATTTATCCTGAATACATTAAACATGAAAACACTAACAAAGATGTAACATCAAAAAACTTTTCATTCAGTCCCCTTTTCGGGAAGAGTGATAATAGCGGAAGGATGTTTTTATACTTTGGACCGTCCGTAGATTTTAACATAAATGAATTACCAAAAGTAAAATCAGGATTCGGAGTGACTTTAAGAGTTGATTATAGTTTTACAAAAATAGTCGCAGCAGGTATTAATCTTAAATATATGTCTTTAAGCGGTTCACAAAGTTCCAGCTATTTCCTTGGTAACTTAAATATGTCATTCACTCTTTGATAAACATCCATTACTAAAGGTCACATCTTCAGACTCATCTGTGCAAAGGAGTTCGGAGTCTCGAATATCTTTACTGATATTTCACTGATGTTCTTTATCTTCTTTTTCTTAAATGCAGTAACTATCTTCGCTGATACATCCGCACAGATGTTTTCAACTGTTGCAAGGTAATCAACAACAACCATCTTCATCTTATGTTTCTTCAGGAAATCCAGCACCACTTTATCTTTTGAATATACCAGAAAACAATGGTCTAATTCATCGAGTAATGGCTTCACTACTTTTCCAAGGTCATAAAAGTCTATTATCATTCCGTTTGCGAGTATTTCACCTGTAATCTCAACAACCATTCGGTACGAGTGTCCGTGTATGTTTCTGCAAAGCCCTGTGTGTTCCGGCAAACGATGTCCCATTTCCCACCTGAATTCTTTTGCTATCTTCATTTGTCTGTCTGTAATTTAATTATGCAAATATATTTAATATGTAAGTTTTAAACTATTCAATATGTATTGCACAATTTATAGTTATTCCGTATCAATATTTTAATTAATATTAATTGCATATATTGAATGAAACAATTAAACCAGCTACTTTTATGATAAGCAAAATTATTCTAATTTTAATATTTGTTCTTTCAAACAGCGCCGTATTTTCGCAGATTGATTTACTTCGTTCCAAAATTGAGAATATATTAAGCGGTAAAAGAGCCAAAGTGGGTGTTGCAATAAGCAGTCTTGAGACAAAAGATACACTTTCAATAAATGGTAACGAGCAATTCGTAATGCAAAGTGTTTTCAAGTTTCACCTTGCTCTTGCAGTTTTATCTCACGTTGAGAATTGTAAGTTATCATTAAAGCAAAATGTTTTTGTACCCAAATCCGACTTACAAACTGATACGTGGAGTCCTTTAAGGGATAAATATCCCGATGGTAATGTTAACTTAGCACTGGAAGAGATACTTAAATATACTGTTTCGCATAGTGATAATAACGGGTGCGATATATTATTTAAACTTATAGGCGGAACCAAGGTAGTAAATGATTTCATTCATTCAATCGGAATAAATGATGTGTCAATATCTGCAACAGAAGAACAGATGCATAAAGATATGGATGCGCAATTTACTAACTGGAGTACTTCTAAAGCTGCATGTATGCTTCTCAATAAATTCACAAGCAATTATGCTCAGAATGAGACACATAAATATCTCTGGCAATTAATGACTGAAACATCAACCGGGCCAAAACGTCTGAAGGGACTTTTACCGGAAGGGACTGTTGTAGCACACAAAACAGGGACTTCTGATTCTAATGACGGAGGTATGACATTTGCAATAAATGATATTGGAGTTGTAGTACTCCCAAGTGGAAAGGTTTATTCAATTGCCGTTTTTGTATCGAATACATACGAATCGTATGAAACGAATGAAGCAATCATAGCAAATATATCCAAAGCTACTTACGATTATTTTATTTCCAAGACAGACAAGTAATTCTTAATACAAAAAGCAGAAAAGTGATATTACTTTTCTGCTTTTATAATATTGAATGATATTTCTATCCAAGTTTTATTCTTGCGTCAAGAATCTTAGATTTATTCCTGTTTGGTGAGAAAACAAATGGATTCAAATCAATCTCAGTAAACTCAGGGAAGTCTGTTACAAGCTTAGAGAGCTTCAGGATGTTCTCTTCAACGAAATCTATATCGACTGATTTTTTACCACGAACACCTTTGAGAATTTCATAACTCTTTATCGAAAGCACAATTGACTTTGCATCTGCTGTAGTCAATGGAGCAATCTTAAACTTAACATCTTTAAATACTTCAACGAATATACCGCCGAGTCCAAACATAAGCAAATGGCCCGCATTTGCATCCTTCACTGCACCAAGGATTGTTTCAACACCATCCTCTATCTTTGCAAAAGGCTGGAGTATGAATCCCTCAAGCTTATCATCAATCCCCTTCTCTTTCAGATTGGCAATAATTCTGCTTTCCACATTTATCAGTTCATCTTCATCCTGAATGTTTAAAGCGACTCCGCCAACGTCAGATTTATGAACAAGTTCCCTGCCGAAAACTTTTGCAACTACAGGAAAGCCTATTTTATTAGCATCATAGATTGACTGCTGTACATTCCTTGCGATAAGAGTTTCGACAATTGGCATCTTATAATGATTCAGTATATCATATACATCATCGAAATCAAGATAAACATTACCCGTCTTGTATTTCTTTATTATACTTCTGACACCTTTTGTGTTTACGTTAAATTGTTTTACTTTCCCATCTGGTGATTCTTTCCAGGCTTTATATTTGAGCATCTCGCCGATGGCCCAGGCAGCTTTTTCAGCACTGTTGAATATAGGAGGATGAACAGGCATTTGCTTTGCGACTTCCGCAATTATTTCGTCCTGAGACATTACAACGACAATCGCACACTTATTGCTCTTATTAACTGCCTCGCACATATATTTTGTTATCTCTACAGTGTCAAACATCAACGGAGGTCCGAGAATAAGCACTGCGGCATCCACATTTTCATCTGCAAGAAGCAGTTCTGTCGCTTTTTTATAAACATCCGCATTTGCAGATGGCAATAAATCAACAGGATTATTCACCGACGCTTCTGCTACGACTATTTCACGAAGTTTCTTTTTGGTTTTCTCCGATAGATTGACGACATCGAGTCCGCATCTGTCTGCTTCATCGACAGTAAGAATTGCTGGTCCACCTGCATTAGTCAGAATAGCAACTCTGTTACCAACAGGAAGTTTAGCCCTGTCGAATGCTTTACCGAGGTTAAACATATCCTCTACTGTGTTGACTCTGATAACGCCTGATTGTTCGAACAAAGTTTCTGCTACGGTATCTGCACTTGCTAATGCACCTGTATGTGAGGAAGCAGCTTTCATACCTGCATTTGTCTTTGCAGCTTTGATAGCGATGACAGGTTTAGTCTTTGTAACTTCCTTGCATATCCTCAGAAATTCTTTAGGGTCTGAGAATGATTCAAGGTAAGCAGTTATAACATTTACATCATCATTATCTTTCCAGTAATCAATAACATCATTTTCCGATACGTCTGCCTTGTTACCAATACTGACAAACTGTGAGAATCCAATATCATACTTTTCTATAATCCTTAGCACAGCTGCACCAAGCGCTCCACTCTGCGAGACAAAGCCAATACCGCCCGGGACAGGTGTTCCTTTTATGAAGGTACCATTCATCTGTACTTCTTTCTTTGTGTTGATAATACCCATACAATTAGGTCCGAGCATTCTCATCCCGTATTTCTTTGTCTTTGCTATCAGTTCTTTTTCGAGTGTTACACCTTCCTCGCCAACTTCTTTAAATCCTGCAGTAATAACTATTACAGATTTCACTTTCTTCTTTTTGCATTCATCTATTGCAGTAAGAACTAAATGCTTCCCGAGCATAATCACAGCTAAATCAACATCATCCTTTATTTCAAGGAGCGATTTATATGATTTAATGCTGTGTATAGCATCTGCTTTTGGATTCACAGGAAACAGTTTCCCATTATACCCAAAGTTCATTAAATTCCCGAGCAGTTCATAGCCAAGCGTTCCAGGCTTTGAAGAAGCACCTATTACAGCAATCGATTTCGGATAGAAGAATTTGCTTAAGTCTGTACTCATATAATATTATTTAGTTTTAATTATCCAATGGTTTTGATACTTCAACGAGCGAAGTTCTGGGATCCATCTCAATCTCGAATCCCCTCTTTTCGAACACTGCTATCATTCTTTTGTTATCAGCAGTAGTCTGAGCTACAATTTTCTTTAATCCCCATTTCTTGGCAATCTCAAAACAGTAATCTGTCAGAAGTCCGCCAAGATCCTTGTTCTGGAATGTATCGAGTATAAGAATTGCATACTCAACTGTTTCGTGGTCAGGGTCGGCAATAAGTCTTCCGACACCAACAAGTTTCCGAACATTATTCTCAATTATTTCAGCAACTATTGCAATCTCCCTGTCATAGTCTATATAGCAATATCTTGCAGCAACTTCGTGCGAGTCCCACTGAAAGAAATACCTGAACCTTGAGTAGATTGATTCCTTTGAGCAACTTGCAAGAAGTTCTGTCCACAACGGTTCATCTTCAGGCTTTATAGGTCTGAATGTAATATCTTTTCCGTCGCTCAGTTTAATCTCTTTAACATACTCTTCAGGATATGGCTTTATTGCAAGATGATTATATGAATGCTTGTCATTTGTCGATAGTGATTTATCCACGACCACTCTTGCATCGAGTGCAGTAGCACCTTCGCCGTAAACCAGCAATGGATTAATATCGAGTTCAACAATCTCAGGATAGTCTGCTGCCAGATAAGAAAGTCTTATTAATGTTTCTATAAGATTTTCCATATTAACAGCCTTGCTTCCCCTGTAACCTTTAAGCAGAGGAAATATCTTCAGAGATTCAAGCATCTGGTACGCAAGACTTTCATTCAAGGGCGGGAAGCCAATAACTCTGTCCTTAAACAATTCTGCACCTGTACCTCCCATACCAACCATAATCACAGTTCCGAATGTATCATCGCGTTTGATTCCTAGTATCAGTTCAACAGAATCCTTTACCTTAACCATTTGCTGGAGAGTAACACCGCTTATTTTTGCTTCAGGCATTTTCTCATTAACACTTGTAAGCATTCTTTTATAAGAAGCTGATAGTATTTCATAATCTTCAATGTTCAGTATAACTCCACCTACATCGGTTTTATGAGATATATCAGGAGAATCAATCTTCATTACTAAAGGATAACCTATTTTATCAGCTACCTGTTTCAGTTCATCCGCATTGCTAACTTTTACCGGCCTAGAAGTTTTTATGCCATACGTTTCGAGTACTGACTTTGATAAATCTTCGGACAGAATATTAGTCTTTTCAGAAATTAACTGATCAAAATTTTCTCTTAGTTTATTAATATCAGGTGAGAAGTTTACGTTAATATCTTTAGGAGTTTCATAGAGTATTTCAAGGTTTCTTGCGTATGCAACTAACTTCATAAATGCGCGGATAGCCTGTTCAGGAGTAGAATAGACAGGAATACCCTTATCATTTAATAATCTTACGCCTTCCCTCATTTTCTCACCGCCAAGAAAAGCAGCGAGCAAAGGCTTTTTGCACCCTTCGGCTATTTTATTCAATTCAGAGGCCACAGCAGTCGGATTCGTCATTGCTTGTGGGGTCAATATAACTAATACGGCATCTATAGACTTATCATCGAATAATATCTGTGTGGCTTTTGCAATTCTTTTTGAGTTTGCATCTCCAAGTACATCAACGGGATTGCTCTTCGACCAGTAAGCAGGTAAACTCTCATTCAGTTTATTGTACGTATCCTCGCTAAGTTCAGCAAGCAATCCGTCTTCCGCAATCAAAGCATCCGTTGCCATAACTCCGGGACCACCTGCATTTGTAACAATACCGAGTCTCGGGCCTTTAGGGATTTTATTCCTGCTTATTAATTCCACGACATCAAAAATGTCACCGATATCAAACACCCTTGTAATACCAACACGTTTAAATGCAGCATCATATATTGCATCTTCTGCTGCCATAGCACCTGTGTGCGATGCAGCAACCTTTGCAGATTCAGGAAACCTCCCTGCTTTATAAACAACAATTGGTTTGGTTCGTGCAAAAGAACGTGCGGCAGTCATAAACTTTCTGACCTGTGATACAGATTCTATGTAAAGAACTATGGATTTTGTTTTGTCATCTTCACCGATAAAGTCTATTAAGTCCGCATAATCAACATCGAGCGTATTGCCTATTGATATAAAGTATGAAAATCCTATCTTCTTTTCTATTGCCCAGTCGAGGACTGAAGTGCAGAGCGCACCTGACTGCGAGATAAACGCAATGTTACCTGACTTAGGGATACCAGATGCAAAACTAACGTTAAGGTTTAAACTTGGTACAATGATTCCCAGGCAGTTCGGGCCTAATATTCTTAAACCATCATATTTCTTTAATAGAAGTTTTATTCTCTCTTCAAGTTTAATACCTTCTTCGCCAATTTCCTTGAAACCAGCAGACATTACTATAATATTCCTTACGCCAATTTTGCCAGCTTCTTCAACAACGTCAGGCACTTCTTTGGATGCATTGCAAATAACTACGAGGTCGGGAGTTTTAGGAATGCTTTTTAAATCCTGATAACACGGAATACCGAATACTGCTTCACTGTTTGGATTTACAGGATAAACAACGCCTTTGAAACCGCTGCCAACAAGGTTTGTGACAACTTTACCGCTAACGCTGTTAGGATTAATGGAAACCCCGGTAATAGCAATTCTACGGGGATTGAAGAAACTATCTAACTTATGAACTCCCATCTATGAGTAAGAATGATTGATTATTTGATATGCAAATTTACTCTAAATGGTTTGCAAAAGAAATGGAATAAAAAATTACTATAATAATTTGTATCTTCATCCATGGCCAAAAACAACAACATTAAGATATATTCCTGGAATGTAAACGGCATCAGGGCAGCGCTTAAGAAGGGATTCCTTGACTGGATGGCTTCTGCTAAACCTGACATTGTATGTTTGCAGGAAACGAAGGCGCACTTCGAGCAGCTTCCGGGGGAACTGAAGGAAATCAAAGGGTATAAATCCTACTTCCACTCTGCAAAAAAGAAAGGATACTCAGGTGTTGCGATTTATACGAAAGTAGAACCTGAGAATGTAATGCTTGGAATCGGCAACGATTTATTTGACGATGAAGGAAGGGCAATCATATTAGAATTTAAGGATTATGTGCTCGTTAACTGTTACTTCCCTAACGGCGGAAGAGGACCTGACAGAGTTAAATACAAACTCGATTTCTATGATGAACTTTTCTTTCTGCTTCAAAGAAAATACTTCGGCAAAAAAGGCGTAATCATAACAGGAGATTATAACACAGCCCATACTGCTATAGACCTGGCTCGTCCAAAGCCAAACGAAACAAACACAGGCTTCTTACCAGAAGAGCGTGAGTGGATTGATAAGATTATAAATTTAGGATATACTGATATATTCCGCGAATTTCACAAAGAACCGAACTGGTATACTTACTGGGATGTTTTCACACGTGCAAGAGAAAGAAATGTCGGATGGAGGATAGACTATTTCATGGTATCGAATGATTTTAAGAAGAATGTAGTTAATGCAAAGATTCACAATGATGTTTATGGCAGCGACCACTGCCCGATTTCTATTGAGATTAAGAATAAAAAAGGTTAATTGCAATTTGCAATTAACCTTTCTCAAACTCCATTAAGCGAAACAAAAGAGTTATACTCTTTTCATCTCCTCAAGTTTCTTTCTGACTTCATTCAGTTCCTTGTTAATATCGTCGTATTCTCTTTCAAGTTCAAAATCACTATCGCTATTTGTGTCAAAAAGCAGATTATCTTCTTCTATATGGCGTGGCGTTCTTACCGACCTGTTACTTTTCCAGGTATCAGTAAATACTTTCACCCCTTTTACTATCCCTGCAAATGCACTGATAGTATCATAAATAGGAGGTTCGGCTTTTCTTAGAATTTTGTCTTTGAAGTTAATAATATCATCTGTAGCTGTTCCTAACTTTTCTAATGTCTTTGTAACATAAACAAAATTCTCATCCACTTTATCCGAGACCTTATTAATCTTCTGAATCATAGTACGCGTATCTTCAATCAGCGGATCAACACTCGTTTTGAACTTATTGAGATCTTCCTGTAATCCATCCACCCTTACCATTAATAATTTAACGTACTTGGTCAACGAAACTACAGTAACGATTAACGCGATAAAAAGAATTATCTGAATAATAACAGAAACAATATTTAATATTTCTAATGTCAATTCTTATTATGATTAAATTTCAGTTCCTTTGGATTTTTCGTCTTTGTAAGCATCAATTCCTGCTTTGAAGGCATCCTTAATCCTGTCAGTTTCCAATGATATTTTCTCTTTTGCAGTTCCAAATTTGTCGGTAGCTTTACTTTTTGCTTCATTCAATACTGAATTTGCATCATCGAGTAAATTGTTTGCCTTCTCTTTAGCTTCTCTGATAATTTGTTCTGATTTATGTTTGCCATCATTGATTAAATCACTTGCCTTCGACTTGGCAATTTTCATGTACTCGGCTGAATCATCGAGAAATTCATCTTTCCTGATTTTTATATCGCTTCTTAATTCTTTTCCGGACTTAGGTGCATACAATAATGCAACTACTGCACCGACTATTCCGCCCGCTAAAAATCCCATCAAAAGACCTTTAGACATTTTATTTTCTTCCATTTTTTAACTCCTTGTATTTTAATTAATCAATACTTATGCGGTAATTACAATACATCATACTTATAATTACTGTTTAAGTTTAGTTTAAAATATCAATATATTAAAGATTAATCAATATATAAAATAATCTGCTTAATACTGATTACTTTCCGCTTAAACAACCATATTCATTTCAGAGCCTGAAAGGAACGGTTACCCTTAAATTAATGCTTCGTCCTGGATTCATAGCAAAACTTTTAAACCTGCTTAAATGGTCCACATACTTAATATCTGCCAGATTATCAATACTTAAGTCGACTGAAGCAATAGTTTTTGAAAAAACGAAATCCATACCAACTCCTGTATTAAGCAAAGTGTAGCCATCGGTAATAGTCTCAAGCGGGTCGACATTATTCTGTACAGAAACAATCTTTGCAGAAAATTTGATATATGGATTATACATAATACCTATCTGCTGCTTTTGCAACTTCAATTCAAGAATATTCTTCACAGGCGGTGTAAACGGCAAAGGGCTTTCATCAGCTTGGTTGTTTGTAAAAACAAAATCACCATTTAACGAAAGCAGAATAAAGCTAACAGGTTGAAACTGGAAAGAATATTCCAGACCCCTGAATGTACTTTTGCCCTGCTTTATATCATAAACGGGTAACCCGCTTGCAGAGTCATTTATATTAGTCGGGGAAGGATAGACAAAATCGTTAACAGTATTGTTAAACAATGATATCTCTGCATTAAAATTTACAAACCTTACCCTTAAACCAATGTCTATATTTAATGATGTTTCCGGAATAATTGAAGCATTCGGATTTTGTGTAATTAATCCCCTTTCAACCCTGTTCGTGCCCTCGTGAACACCATCGACATACATTTCAAACTCAGAAGGCGCTCTCCATCCTCGACCTACATTGGAGAATATATCAATCATTTCATTAGGTCTGTAAACCAGACCGAAAGAGACAGAAAAAGAACCGAAATCTATACTTCTTGGATAAATTTGTTTCAAGATATTTCCTACGGAATCCAATTCCATAATTGTCGATTCGATGTTTATCCTTTTGAAATCGTACCTCAGTCCTGCAGAGAAAGTAAACTTATCTGTATTATATTTTTCAAATCCATATATGCCTGCGCTCGCAGAATAAAAATTTGGTATCAGTTTTTCTACCCCCAAACTATGATTCGCCATATTAGTGATTGATAGTCCAACTGTACCTGAAATATTTTTGCTTAGATCATTATGCAATCTGAAATCACCCTGAAAAGTTTTTAATTTCCAATACAAATTCGGGTTGTTTATTTCTTTATCACTTTTTGAATCATATTCTTTTCTGTCATGAATCTGGTATGACAATATTGTTTCTACATGATATTTCCTGCTCAGCTCAAAATTACCACTTAGTTCAAATTGCTTTGTATTAAGTTTCTGATTACCTGTTGCAAACGGATCTGCATCGTGCATTTGAATCTCCCTGTCAAAGGTTTCAAAACCTGCATCAATATATCCAAAACTTCCTCTGTACCCAAAAGAGAATCCTCCCTCAATCTCTCTTGCACCGCTGTTAGATAATTTTCCTCCCTGAATTGTGTCCTTAACTAACGGATTTAATGTATTTGACAGAAAAGTCCCATCGGGTGTTTTCACATCACCTGAGCCTCTATAGCCAATATGGCTTTTAATCCCAAAGTTCTTTAGCCCCAAACCTAACATTATATTTCCCGTCCCCTCGTTATTAACAGAAAATCCACCAAGGTCAAGATCACCATAAATGATACTCTTATCCGACCCCGAAAACTGTAATGGTTTTGATATGATATTCACTACGCCCCCTATACCTTCCGATCCATACAGTATACTCGCCGGCCCCCTTAATATTTCAATCCTGTCTAGATCATACAAACTCACTTCAGGACCGTGTTCGTCTCCCCATTGCTGTGATTCCTGCTTTACTCCATCATGAACTATCAGCACGCTGTTTGACGAGAGTCCCCTTATTACAGGCTTCCCAATTCCGATTCCTGTCGAAATAGAATTTACTCCCGGAATGTTTTCAATCGTTGAACTTAAATTATGCGAACGTTCCTGTGAAAGTGTTTTAAGGTTTAATGTTGATAAAGAGAAAGTGCTCTGGGAGATATCCTGTGCTTCAAATGAACTCGTAACATCAATAGTAGAAGTTTCAATTAAACTAAGTTCTAATTTAAAATTAAATATAACAGGTTCTTCGTTAATGTTTATCAATTCGTTTTTTGAGACATACCCGGTTTTACTTACCATAATATTATAAAGACCATAAGGAACTTCCTTTATATTAAATTCTCCTTTGTCATCCGTAAACACAGTTATACCGGGCTCAACTATTGTCACTTTCACGAATTTAAGAGGTTTATTGTCAGCATCGCAAACTTTACCTCTGAGTTCTCCTGTTAACACTTTCGCAGATAAAAGATTGGCAAATAATAGCATAGCTATAATTATATATTTATACATTGTAATATTTTTGTTAATAATAAATAGGTGAATTTATAACTTAGCAGTTATATCCGAGGAGGTGCCCTGTCGGGATAGTAGTATGAAGAATAATTTTGAATTAATTCAGATGCATACACAGGAACAGAGTTGCCCCGGCTTACAGCAGGTCTGAAGAGAAATACTAATGATGATAAAACAGCTATTGCAGATATTATTGTGTTTAGGACACATACAGGACATTCATTATGCAAACCGTTATCTGGATGATGATGGAACACATCCATCTCCATCAGGAAGATGAATGACAATCCTATTAATAACGAAAGTAATATTTTATTATAGCGATTCATTTTATTTGTTTCACACTTTATAACACTCAACACAATTAAAACGTTTCTAAATTAATAATTCCTTAATTTACTATCAATTACATATGAATTTTTCGTGACAGTTCATTCATTTTTGAATTTAATCTTAAGTTTAAAATACGGATATTTATGAACATATTTTTACAAAAACAAATCGTTTATATGAGCAAACTTTCAGATAAATTAGACCTCAAGAAAGATTTCCCTTATACATCTTTTGGTG
>Ga0194044_10001161_pt1 | contig 13413 bp, 12 predicted proteins | sample JunL4417m_MetaG_FD_155460 | JGI IMG/M metagenome (GOLD analysis project Ga0194044, IMG submission 155460) | Anoxic zone freshwater microbial communities from boreal shield lake in IISD Experimental Lakes Area, Ontario, Canada - Jun2016-L442-17m | ecosystem: Environmental > Aquatic > Freshwater...
CTTAAATTTTTTACATATGACCGAAGTGGAAATATAATAAAGTTCTGCTCTAACAAATCAAGAAATCTATTAACAGTATTCCTTCCAACAGATAACTTAGTGGCAATTTCTTGAACCGAAACTTCTCTACTTATCTGATATGCAAGAAGTTTTAATAAATCTAAAATTAACTTAGAATTTTTAACTCTTTCAAAAGCTAAAATATCTTTGAGTAAATATCCATTCACAATATTTGTAAGTGATTCTTTTTTCTTTTCCACAATCTGATTTTTAACCACAGCTGGATATCTACCAAAACGTAATGCAAAATCTATATTATCAATATAATTATCTAAATTCGCATCCATAATTTCTTTCTCCCAAAGCGAAAAAAGGGTTACCATATTCATTCTACCTACGAGAGGCTCACCGACTTGCCCAGAGAGCTCAAACGAAGAAGATCCGGTTACAATTATTTTTAAATCCTTTTTTGTATCAACAAGAAGCTTCAGAGATATTCCAACATTAGGGATTACTTGAGCCTCATCTAATACAATCAAATTAACATCGCCTATAGCTTCATTTAATAACTTTAAATTCATCGAAGAAAAAATAGCTGAAACATTTACATCTTCTCCGTTGAAAAATAGATACTTTTCAGTAACACTTTCTAGATAATTCTTAACAAGCGAAGATTTTCCAACCTGTCTTGCACCATAAATAACAAGCACTTTCCCTGCTTCAATTTTGTCTTCAATTTTTGGATATCTATTTATATACATAAATACAGTGTATCACAAGTACTAAATATGTGCAAGTTTTGTATGTCCAATGTACAAAATTTGGGTCTAAAACACCATGTCCTTATTTTAAGCCATAAAATATACCTATTTATCCTCGACAAAAATGAAGCTCCTCGCAGCAAGCTGACGAGGTATCTTCATTTTTGAGACCCTCTCGGTTCTCAACGACTTCGTCTGCTCTCCTCCACGGGGAAAACTAGAGTTTTCCCCGACCCCCTTCCCGCTCTCCGCATTCATCCCCTGAGCTACGCTACGGGGAATTCTGCGGTTCGATTAAACCTTTAATTTGCACATCTCAGCTTATTGCATTGTCTGGGACAACCTTTGCCTTTTGACTTATTTTAAATACTTCCTCCCCTTTAATTTTTCGGGTAACATTTCCTCTTTATCATATTTCTCATACCCTTTTCCATAACCAATTTCTTTCATAAGTTTTGTTGTGGCATTGCGAAGTTTCATCGGGATCGGTAAATTGCCAAATTTTTCCACATCCTCCATCGCCCTACCTATTGCTTCATATGCCCTCCTGTCTTTTTTAGCCAATGCTAAATATGCCACCCCATGTGCCAAATTAATCCTACACTCTGGCATTCCAATAATTTCAACGGCACGAAAAACATCATTAGCAACGACAAGAGCTGTTGGCTGAGCTAGCCCAATATCTTCAGAAGCAAAAATGACCATTCGTCTTGCGATAAATTTTGGATCTTCCCCAGCCATAAGCATTCTGGCTAAATAATAAAGAGCTGAATCGGCATTACCTGCTCGCATACTTTTTATAAAAGCACTAATGGTGTTGTAATGCTCCTCCCCCTTTTTATCAAATCTCAAAAATCTATTCTGTACTGTATCTTTTAAATTTTCTATTGTTATTTTTTCTTTTTTATTTCCATAAAAATTATTTGCCGTGTCGAGTGTGGTGATGAGCATCCTCGCATCACCTCCAGCCATTTCAATAATCCACTCTTCTGCTTCTTTTTCGAGTTTAATTTTTGCTTCAGTTCCTGCACGCTTCACTATTTTTTTCATATCCTTAGGCTCGAGTTCAGACAAAGTAAAAACTCGCATTCGTGAAAGCAAAGCACCAATGACCTCAAAACTAGGGTTTTCTGTTGTGGCCCCAATAAGGGTGATCACCCCACTTTCAACATAGGGCAAAAGAAAATCCTGTTGAGCTTTATTAAAACGATGAATTTCATCCAAAAACAAAACTTTTGGTTTGTTAGTGAGCACACTTCTATCTTCAACAATCTGCCTTATATCATCTTTACCCGCAGAAACAGCCGAAAGCTCAAAAAGTTGAGCATCCAAAGATTTTGCATAAATACGCGCCAAAGTAGTTTTTCCCACACCTGGGGGCCCCCACAAAATAAAGGAAAAAAGATGGCGCTCTTCCACAGCTTTTCGCAAAGGCTTACCCTCACCCACCAAATGTTCCTGCCCCACAAATTCTTTGAGGTTTTTAGGACGTAATTTTGATGCTAAGGGTTCCATAAGTCCATATTACCATAGGAATTTAAATCCGAAATTCGAAGCACGAAATCCGAAACAAATCGACACAAAATACAGAGCGAAGCGACAATATTTTGTGTCGTCCTCGGTACTCCGGGGATCTGAAGTCTAAATTCAAATATTTAAATTCAAAACAAATACATTTCATATTCCCTGTAAAGTTTATGCCCGTTTCTACAAACGAAACACTTTTCACGATCGTGAAAAGTGTTCAGGTTTAGAATCATTTTTAATTTTTGTCCTCATTCATCCGCGTGTGTTCTGCGTAAGTCCGCGTCCAGTCCGCGTTAGACAAAATACATCTCCTGTCCCCACTCTCCTTCTCCCAAAAACTCAGCTTCGCCACGAATGATTTTTTCAAATGGAGCACAGCCAAAACATCCTGCCTCGCCCCGAGGGCAAACGAAAACTTTTTCCGCGCCAATACGAAGCGCAAGTGTGCGAGCGTCTGAAACGGCTTTCGCCGTTTTATAAACTTTTTCATAAGATTCTTCAAGATTTGGCAAAGCAACTTCTTTTGGTTTATCATCAGAATCCAAATACCAATATGAAGCACCGGAAACTTTTCTTTTTTGCAAATTATTCAAAAGAAGCTGATATATAGGAAGCTGAAGCGATTCCCCGCTCTCCTCATTTTTCCCCGTCTTAAAATCTAAAATGTGAATACTGTCATCTTCCTCTTTATATTGAAGCCAATCAATTCTTCCACATAAAATAATATTATCTTTTTCTGATAGATAAAAGTTTGGCAACATTCCATTTGCCCCTTCTTTTAGTTTTACAATTTTTTCTTTTAACGGCCCAGGGTTTGCTATTACTCTTTTTATCATTTCTATTCCTCGAGCTTTAGCTTGCGCCTCCTCTTCTTCACTTTTAAACCCACCTTTTTTGCCTTTAAATTTTTCCCAAGCTTTTTCAAATCTTTCCAAAAGCTCTTCAGGTTTTTCAAATCTAGTTTCGGCAGAAAATTCTGCCAAACCTTCCACCACTTCATGCACAGCCGAGCCAAGAGAAAGTGGAGGTGCCACCAAATTTATTTTCTTTCCTGTTTTTGGATTTTTATAAACATTATGCAAATAATAAAGACGAGGACATTTCAAAAAATCCCCCATCGAGGAATGCGAAACCCAAACTGCAGAATATTTGTCGGCCATAATTAAAATAGATTATTTTGTATAAATTTTTACACCCAAATACCGCTCTGGCAATTCCAATCCAGCCGGTAATTTATCGCGAAGCCCCACAACAATACAATACTCATCATCACCTGTGTTTGGATCAATTTCAGAAATTTTCTTTACATCAAAATATGAAATGTAAGATTCGCGATCTGGCTTGTTGAATTCTTCAGTAAATCTTTCATACACACCAAATACATGTTCTCTATTTAAAGCAATTGTGGGTGATTCTTCCATAAGGAGAATTATAACAAAAATATGACCAGAAACTAAATTTTTAATTTATAAAAAAATATGCTACATTTGCTAGGTCTGGAGACGTGTCAGAGTGGTCTATCGTCATCCCTTGCTAAGGGATCAGGCTTTAATCGGCCTCGGGAGTTCGAATCTCCCCGTCTCCGCAAATAACAAAGAAGGACAGCTGGGTGGCTGTCTGATTTGTTTTATTTGCGAGAGAAGGGGGAGATTCGAAAGACGGAGGTGTGACGGCACCGAGTCGGGGTGAGAAAGCATGGGGATGCTTTCGCAAGACCGGAGGCTGACGAGCCGAGGTGTGGTCAGGCAAAAATTCAGTAGAATTTTATGCTTGATCGCGAAATTTTTCAGCAGAAAAATATTTGTGACCGAATCATTAATTAAATCTCCCCGTCTCCGCAAAGTATCAACTTGACACAAAAGGTCAATTTCGTGGTAGTATTATATGTATAGTAATAATTAACATAAATTTACATGCCAAAAGCAACTTCGGCTTTTATGAAGCCAATGAAAGTAAGTGAGGAATTAAGTGCGGTTGTAGGTAAAGGCCCAATGCCAAGATCAGAAGTCGTAAAGGCTTTATGGGTATATATCAAGAAGAACAAACTTCAAGATCCAGAGAAAAAGCGAAATATCGTAGCAGATGAAGCTTTAAAGAAAGTTTTTGGAGGCAAAGCAGTTGTTGATATGTTCGAAATGACAAAACTTGTTTCAAAACATCTTTCATAGACTGAAAATAGATGAAAGAAAAAACCTGAGAAATTCTCAGGTTTTTTTTGGAGGGCAACTCGAGTTAAGTCCCCATAGATCTAATCCCAGTATGTGTATTTTAGCATATCTTAGAGTATCTCTTTTAAGTAAGTGATTCACAGGTTGGGTTTGGCCCAACAAAAATAACAACACCCTCAATATTTTTAGGTAGTTCTATAGCTGGCCACCCATGTATTTTAAAAATATTATCTAAATCTTGTAATACTTGTCCTTCTACCCCCTTATTACCAAGCGATTGGTATAATTGATTATTTAATTCAATAAAAGATTCTGATGGTTTTAACATAAAAATTGTAACACCATTAGGCAATGCTGGTCCTGCTAGCCTTTGAATAGGATCTATTTTGTTCCAACCAATTTTTAATAAGATATTATCTATTTCTTTTACTAGATTCCTTACTTCAGTGTCGTTAGGTGAATAATGTAACCTATAAGCAGCGATTGGGTACTTTTTTAAAGTATTAATAATAGTATCTGCATTTTTTATTCTTCTATCTGGAGTTTTATTATTAATTATAGTATGTGCTGTTTGTCCTCCAACTTGATTCTTTGAAAAAACAGCTTGGTCTTTTAAATTAATAATATCCCCGGTTTGATTTTCTGACTTTTGTTTTGTAACAGAAGAGGATGAATTATTTCGATTCAAGAAACTAAAACTGATTTTATCAGCTATTTTTTGAAGAATTGGTATCATATATTTTATATTATAGTTTAAATCAAAACATTTTAAATACTCGAGTCACTCCGATATTTTATTTTTATTGCGGTGGTGATGTCCCGAGGTTTGAACCGAAAAAGTGGCTCAAATTCAAGGATATTGATAAAAGTATACAGGAATTAAGGCGTATCTTCAAAGTTCACCCAGAATGGTTTGAAACACCTCACACAGAGTCTAATAGGGGGCAAAAATGAGGTAGATTATTCAATATAGAATTAACTACTACTCTTTTGGAATTTAGGGTTTGCTGTTCCAAAATAGACCTCAGCTCTTTCTATCAGACGAGATTCCTGCCCCTTATTATATCTATCCTTGAAATCATCGAGATGCGGACTATAGTCAAAAGTTCCCATTTGAAAAACAGGCAGAAGTTGAACCATAGTAAATGTAGTTTTCAATTGGTCTGTAGTAATATTGCTTTGATTTAATGCTATCCCAGCGAACATTACAAAAACATGTTTTAGTGACGATGTAATTTCTGTTAGTTTATTAGCCAATGTATTGAAATCATACACGGCAGGAGTTAATGCAAGGCAAACAAGTATCGTATTGTTTTCATAAGATTTTTCAATCATTTTATTGCGAATTACATCAAAAATCTGCTCTGGTTTATCTCTATGTTCTACCACCTCGATTTCGCGCATGTACCCTTTAAGAGCATCAGGTTTTTCTTGCATTAAGGTCATCACAAGTCCGTCCGGTGGGTCTTGTTTTGGTATATTAGTCCACCAATCCATTTTAGAATCATTCATCATCGCAAGAGCAACAAGAGATACACAATAACGCTCCCTGTCATTTTTTGGGAGTTTAAATATATCTCCACCACATCTCTTCATTGATTCGGCATACTTAAATAGGCCTTTCACTGGATGATCCCACTGTTTCGCACGACCATTAATATCGCGTAAGTTAATCTTGCGCATTAATTCGTCACCTTCTTTTTCTCCAAAATAAAAAGTCATTTGTATTTAATTTAACTACAGGAACGTTAACTATTTAGCTCTTTGCGTGTCAAGCGCATAATCTTCTCTCGTCCCTCGCTAGGACTTACTTGCTTTGCTGCGCCAAACAATACTTCTTTTATATCCGCCTTTGTTTCATCTGGGAATTGTTTCTTTAACTGGTTCACTGCATAGTAGACCTCATAATTCTCCTTGAAGCTGATCAGATTTCTGTCCTCCTTTACCATATTTTTATTATCTGCCATTTTATTTTTTTAATTAATAATAATTTCACATTATTGGGTGTGCATAACTAATGCTTGCAATAGAATACATATTCTAATATAATAGAAGTATAGCAAAATAATTAGCAAATAGCAAGTACTCAAAAATTATGATTACCAAAAAACAAAAAGAGGTTTTGGATTTTATATCCAAATATGCTCAAAAGTATGGCTATGCACCTTCTCTAGAAGAAATGAGAGTGGCTTTTAAGTTTGCTTCGGTGTCTACTCCCTATCACTATGTAAAAAAATTACAGGAAGAAGGTTATATCAAAAAAGATGAAAATAAACCGAGGGCAATAAGTGTATACCCTGGTGGAGAAATAAAATCTCCATTTTTAAGCAAGATGGGCTTAGATTCGATCAAAATTCCAGTTGTTGGTTCTGCAGATTGTGGCCCCGCAACAATTCTTGCTGAAGAAAATATTGAGGGTTACTTAAAAATTTCCAGAAATCAAATAAAAAACAAGGATGGTGTATTTGCACTCAGAGCTTCTGGAAATTCTCTAAACAAAGCGAATATTCATGGGGAGAGCATTGATGATGGAGATTTTGTATTAATAGATTCGCAAAATCGGACTCCACATAATGGTGAGTATGTACTTTCTATCATTGATGGTGCCGCAAATTTAAAAAAATATGTTGAGAATAATAAAAACAACCAAATAGCATTAATATCTGAATCTTCAGATGATTTTAAGCCAATTTTTATACAAGCAAGTGATGATTTTGCAATAAACGGCAAAATTCTTAAAGTTATAAAAAATTCAAATAAAATGTTAAAATAATTTTATGTCATTAGTAACTATCCCTGAAGCATCAAAATGGGCGTCAAACTTTCTTGAGAAAGAAATTTTGCCAACTAATATTTCTTATCTTGTCCAATATGGAAAAGTAAAAAAACATGGAGAGAATGGCTCGACTATGGTTGATTTGAATGATTTAAAAAAATATTACGATTCGTATAATGGCAAACGCGAGGTAAGTTGGAAAAAAAATCTTGGTGATGATTTAAATTGGACACTTTCTTTTGATAATTTACGAGAAGTAGATACCACAAAACATGTCCATCGACTCCACCCCTATAAAGGTAAATATATCCCGCAACTTGTTGAATATTTTATAGACAATCACACTGATGATTTTAAGAAGGAGGCTTATTTCAAAACTGGTGATGTTATTCTTGATCCATTTTTGGGTTCTGGGACAACAATCATCCAATCTTTAGAAATGGGTATTCATTCTGTTGGTATAGATGTTTCGGAATTCAACTGTATGATCTCAAGTTGTAAGGCTACTCACTATGATGACGAATACCTGCAAAAAGCGATTAAAAGATTAATGACTTCACTTAATTCTTTTGAGCACGACAATAAAATTCAAGATTTTGAAAATGAACTTCTAGCTGAACTAGCTAAATTTAACTTAGTACATTTCCCGGGTTCTGACTTCAAGTATAAAATCAATCAGGGAAGTTTTGATGAAAAGAAATTTTCTGTCGAAAAAGAGCGTGAGTTTTTACCTATTTATCAGAAATTGCTCAAAAAATACTCGATCAAGCTAAAACAGGATAAGTCAGGTTCTTTCCTTGATGTTTGGTTTATGGATAATGTTCGTCGAGAGATAGACCATGTTTTTCAAACAATAAAACAAGAAAAAGATGTTAAGACTAGAAAAATACTTGCTCTTATTTTGAGTAGAACAATTAGATCATGTCGTGCAACGACACATAGCGACTTAGCAACACTTAAAGAACCTCAACTTACGACTTATTACTGTTTTAAGCACAAAAAAATCTGCAAACCGCTTTTCTCTATAACAAGCATGCTCAATCGCTATGCACTCGATACTTTGAGCAGAATCAGAGAATTTAAAAGATTACGTAAGCCTGTCCATTATTCTGTATTAACTGGTGACTCAAGGGTTGTGAATATTTTTGAAAAAGTAGAAAATCAAAATCCAGAATTTTCCAAAATTTTAAAAAAACAAAAAATAGCAGGTATTTTTTGCTCACCTCCATATGTCGGGCAAATTGATTACCATGAACAACACGCTTATGCTTATGATCTGCTCGGATTTAAGCGAAAAGATGATTTAGAAATTGGTCCACTGTATAAAGGGCAAGGACAAGAGGCTCGTCGATCATATGCACAAGGTATTGCGGATGTTTTAAATAACTGCAAGCAATATCTCAAGGTTGATTTTGATATTTTTCTTGTAGCGAATGATAAGTATAATCTCTACCCAGAAATTGCAGAAAAAGCAGGAATGAAAATTGTAAATCAGTTTAAGCGGCCAGTATTGAACCGTACGGAACGCGATCGAAATCCGTATTCAGAAATTATATTTCATTTTAAATTAAAATAATCATATGGCTTTATCTAAAGAACAAATAAATAACGTAGAAGAAGTTTTAAAAGCAAGCTTGCGTAATAAATTTCAGAACTATAAACCAGAACCGGCTTCAATGCCTTTTCATACAAGGTTACTAGGTAAAGATCGTCTGGCTCTATATTCTTTTATTCACTCTATCAATACAAATTTTGGAACGAGTATTTTTGAGCCGGTTGGTCTTGCTTTAGCACAAAAGTATTTTAAAATGGCTAACTCGCAAGCTACGGCTGGGAATCAAATCAGTAGCGCCGCACAGGCTGAAATCCAAAAGATTATTGATGGTCTCATTACGGCAACATGCACTCCAAATAAAAAAGAAGAAATTGAGAGAATACGAAAAGTTTGTCAAACAGGTGAGATGATTAAAGTAAAACCTACAAAGGTTGATTTAATGTTTGAATCAAAAGAGGGTGCATATTTCTTGTTTGATATTAAAACAGCAAAACCAAATGCTGGCGGTTTTAAAGAGTTTAAACGCACACTACTGGAATGGGTCGCTGTTGTTTTAGCAAACAATCCTAAAGCTGTTGTCAGTACATATATCGCAATTCCTTATAATCCATATGAACCAGAGCCATATACCCGTTGGACTATGCGAGGAATGCTTGATTTGGAAAATGAGCTTAAGGTAGCAGATGAATTTTGGGATTTTCTTGGTGGTAAAAATACTTATAAGGATTTACTCGATTGTTTTGAAAGAGTAGGGATTGAGTTGAGAGATGAAATTGACAAGTATTTTAGGAAGTTTACCAAGAAATAAAGCAAACACAAAATCCGATCATAATGATTGGATTTTGTGTCCAACAACCCTTATTTTGCTTGGGTTCAAACTTAGTAATCTGGCGGAGAGGGGGAGATTCGAACTCCCGGACCTTTTTACAGGTCGGCGGTTTAGTAAACCGCTGACTTAAACCACTTGTCTACCTCTCCAATATATTTACTCAGCAAATGTAGCATAGTTTTTAAAAAAAATAAATGATTCGAATCATGATTAGAATACAGGGCATGGATTGCCGATCAGGTCGGCAATGACAATACTGGTTAAATTACAAAGCCTTAAGACACAATTACTTATACCCCCTTATAACCTCCATAAATTTCTCCCCGAACTTTTTCAGTTTTTGGTCTCCGACGCCATTTATTTTTAGAAAATCTTCTGAAGTTTTCGGGAGATAAGAAGCCATTTCACGAAGGGCTCTGTCTCCAAAAACGATATATGGAGGAACCCTTAATCTATTCGCTTCTTTAGTCCTTAACTCTCTTAATTTTTCAAAGAGTCTTTCATCACATTTTTCGCTTCCAGAATATGAACTGACGATTTTTCGTTTATGTGTTTTAGTATTTAATCTCTGGGATCCTATATAATACGGATTCGAATTATCAGACTGGATTCCCGCCTTCGCGGGAATGACAACGGAGAAAGGATTTCCTTTAAATACTTCAAGTGGGACCCTTTCTGCACAGCCGTCACAATTTCTACAATTTTTCTCTTCACAAAATTCATTAAAATAGCGGAGTAGAAATTTTCGACGACATCCATTTAAGTATCCATATCTCAAAACTTGTTCCAGATTTTCTTGTATCTTTTTCTTTTCTTCAGGATTTGTTATTTTCTCAATAAAAAAATCATGCTTAAATTTATCGGCATATGAAAAAAGTAAAACACATCTTGCGGGCAATCCATCACGGCCAGCTCGACCCGTTTCTTGATAGTAACCTTCAACAGATTTCGGCAAACTATGATGAATAACGAGTCGTACATCTGGCTTATCTATACCCATACCAAAAGCAATAGTCGCGACAATAATATTAACTTCATCCCGAATAAATTTCTCCTGATTTTGTTTTCTTTTTTTAATGTCTAAACCTGCGTGATATGGAAGAGCTTTAAATCCATATGAATTCAAATTTTCCACTAAAGTCTCTGTATCATTACGAGAAAAACAATAAATAATCACGCTCTCCTCCTTGTAGCTATTCAGTAAAGAAAGAATTGTCTTCAGAGAATCTTTTTTCGGCAAAACTTCATAACTCAAATTCGGTCGGTTAAAACTAGAAATATAGACCTTGGCACTTTCTAAATTAAGCTGTTTAATGATATCTTCGCGAACTTTTTCTGTAGCTGTAGCAGTGAGAGCTATGATAGGTATCGATGGAAACTTATTTCGTAAAATTTTTAGATTTCTATAATCTGGCCTAAAGTCATGCCCCCATTCAGAAATACAGTGAGCTTCATCGATAGCAATCAAGCTTATTTTTAAGCTGTTTAAAAAATTTTCAAATCCTACCACATTAAGACGTTCAGGGGCTACATATAGTATTTTTAATTTACCAGCCTTAGCTTTGTTCATAACATCAGAAATTTCTTCTTGCCTAAGAGTACTATTTATGAAATCCGCTGTAATACCATTTGCCTTGAGAGCATCTACCTGATCCTTCATTAAAGAAATGAGTGGTGAAATAACAATAGTAATCCCGTCACTCATTAATGCTGGAAGTTGAAAACAAAGTGACTTCCCTCCCCCCGTCGGCATTAAAACCAAACAATCACCACCACTGAGTACATGCTCAATAATTTCCTCCTGAAGAGGTCTAAAGTTTTCATATCCAAAATATTTTTTAAGAATATCTAACATAAAGCGTATATGAGATTATATTAGATTACAAAAATTAAAGCGAGGATACAGAGTTGTTATAGATGTTCTAATTGTTCAAAAATATAAAATTCACTACATTATAATGTAGTGAATTTTATGAGTTATGAGTCGAATTTTAGTCTGCGTTAGTCTGCGTCCAGTCTGCGTAAGTCCGCGAGAATGGTACTCCATTCTAAAATATGTCATAATACCCATATGAGCAAAGAAAAACTTTCGTATCTTATTTTAAAAATCGCAGTTGCCTCTCCTCTTTTATATATGGCTTGGGGATCATACTTGAGACCAAAAGCTTTTTCTGTTTATGTACCAACTTTTCTTACACAGTTTATAACTTCGAATGTTCTACTTTGGATAATCTCAACTCTTTTTGTGGTTATTGCTGCTTTTATTCTTTTCGAAAAACGACCTTTTGTGCCACCACTTATTGCATCAATATATTTCGCCCTTATTATTTTCCTAAACGCACATTGGGGTACCCCTTCTTTTGATTTTTATTATAAGGATATTTCGATAGCCCTAGCTTCACTTGCCCTAGCTATCAAAAGTAAAACTTTGTAAGGAACACGACATCAATATACGAAAATTAACACGACACGAATGACGCGAATAGACTACGACGAATTACACGAATAAAATACAAAACATCACTTCTGTCATCCTTGCGAATGCGAGGATCCACGATATTATTAATCCATAAATTAACATGGATTCCCGCCTTCGCGGGAATGACAAAAGCGAGGATGACAATACAAAATTTACAGTTTAAAAATTAAATAATTTGAACATTATTTACAAAATTGACACAAAATAAGGAATGTACCCATGACTATATTTTGTGTCATCCTCGGTACTCCGGGGATCCAGCCCTGTATTTAAAATTACAAAATTAAAAATTATTCAGATGCCCTCAGAAATTACCCCTCAGACAGAAATAACTAAGGCATTTCGTCTTGTCGATTCTCAGAAGGATGCCCTCAAAAAACTCCGTGTTAAAACGGTTCTAGACCTTTTGTACTACTTCCCTTCTCGCTACGGTAATGTAGCAGAAATTAAAAATATTTCCTCATTTGCAAAAGGAGATTTTGTTTCTTTGTATGGGAAAATCGATAAATTAAAAATCAGCAAAGCCCACACAAGCAAGCTCACAATGGCAGAAGGAGAAATCAGTGACAGCTCGGGAGCCAAAATGAAAGTTGTTTGGTTCAATCAGCCATACATCGCAAAAATGTTAAAAGATGGTGACTTGGTAAAACTCTCCGGATCTGTGCAAGAAAAAAAAGGAAGAATGTATCTTTCAAATCCAGAACATGAAGCAATAAAAGAAATCCCCATATCTGTCGGTGACTCTCTTTGGGGAGAAACGGGCGAAAATTTGGATAAATTTGGCTTTCCTGTATATCCAGAGAGCAAAGGGATAACAAGTAAATGGATATATCACGGTGTTGATAAGATTTTTAGAAGCGGAATTTTAGAAGAACTCGAAGACCCTATACCAAAAGAAATTTTAGAAAAATATAATCTACCCGGGCTTCGCACTGCGCTCGTTTGGATACATACACCTCAGAAAAAAAGCGACGCTGAAGCGGCAAGAAAACGTTTTGCTTTTGAAGAAGTTTTTTTCATTCAACTTCAAAAAATGAAAGATAGAAAAAATAATCGATCAAAAAAATCTTTTATTCTTCATACTGATGATAAAGAAATTGAAGGTTTCATAAAAAGATTTCCATTTGAAGCAACGGAGGCACAACTTCGTGCAATAGCCGAGTCTGTAAAAGATATGAAAAGTGGAAGGCCGATGTCGCGACTTCTTGAAGGTGATGTGGGCTCTGGAAAGACAGCTGTTGCAGCCTCGCTTGTATACGCTAGCATTATGAGCTCGCCTTCCTCCAACAAATTTGCACATCTTCAAACAGCATACATG
>Ga0194044_10001163_pt1 | contig 13399 bp, 9 predicted proteins | sample JunL4417m_MetaG_FD_155460 | JGI IMG/M metagenome (GOLD analysis project Ga0194044, IMG submission 155460) | Anoxic zone freshwater microbial communities from boreal shield lake in IISD Experimental Lakes Area, Ontario, Canada - Jun2016-L442-17m | ecosystem: Environmental > Aquatic > Freshwater >...
GCAAAAAGCCGATTATTTTTCAATCGGCCTTAAGAATCACGGCCTTGAAGGTCCAAAACCGATTCAGGGCAAAGTTTAAAAAGGCTACAAAAAAAGCTGTCACCAATTTAGCCAACAAATCATGAAGCCCACAAAAATCCACAAAAAAATAAAGTAGGGACAAATTAAAAACTAGACTGACACAATTAGCCATGAAAAATTTGGCATATTGGAGGTGCAAATCTGGTTCTTGATGACGAAAAGTCCAACGGCGATTTATAAAAAAACTCCAAGACACAGCTACCGTAAACGAACACACAGCCGCGAGCAAATATTGCCAATGCGCAATTCTGGTAAGCAACCAATAAATTAAAATATCAATAAATAAATTAGTAAAACCAACCAAACAAAATTTTATAAACTGCTTGGTTAGTGGATATGAATGCAATATTTTTCTTATCTGTTGCCGAAGCTTATTCATAATTTTAATATTGAACCAATTCTTCCCATTTTTTGAGCGGTGAGGAGTCAAAATAAACCATATCTATTGGCACATTTTTAACAATAAAACTAGCTTTAAAATTATTAAAAGCAAAAACATCACCACTGACCCAACGTTTTTTACCATCTTCAATATAATATACATCAGAGGAATTAATATATTGCAATATAGTACCATCAGGATAAGACAAATCAACCAAAGGCACACCAGCTTCATAATCAGACTGCAAAATAGCCGGCAGAGTGATGACTGGTCTTTTTTGATAAAGCAAAGAAAAAAATTGTGATGTGAGCGGTTTTAAAAATTTATTATCAACCACCGCATAAACAGCCGAACTGCCTGAAAATTTTATCAGATATGACCCGGAACGAATTCCAACATTATCGCCTAAGGTTAAAATATCAAAATCATTTTCAGAAACAACTTTTATATTTTGATTTGACCAGTTGCCGCTGAACCAGCTCCAATAAACATCTTCATTAGGAAAAAGATGACGCCGATTATCTTGGCCCACAAAATAAACAGCTTTATCGTTTTTTAATTTTATTAAGTATCCGCGATTTAAATCAGGAGCTGAGGCACTAACAGCAGATAATAAATTCAACCTACCAGCACCCAATTGTTTTTGATAATTAGAATTTTGAGCATCAATATCATCAGCGCTATTTTTTAAAATGGAAATTATTTGCGAAGGAAATAAATTTTCATTTTTTGATTTGACAAGCGCAACACCGCCTGAGACCAAGGCTGTAGAAAAAGAAGTACCAGCCAAACCACTCAAATAATAATCAGCCAGCTTATCATGCGATAAGCCAACCAAATTTTCTCCCGGAGCTGAAATGCCTATACAGTTGGAACCATAATTAGAAAAATCTGATTTATGATCAAAATTATCAACCGAAGCCACGCCCAAAACCGAAGAATAGCAAGCTGGATATGCAGGTGTGGCATTTAGATTAGCATTAGATTCGGGAATTGTGGTATTGCCAGCCGAGGCCACCACCACCACTCCTTCACGTCTAGCCCAATTTAGGATGCGTTCAAATTCACCACTCTTATCCGAACCAACCAAGCTTAAATTTATAATATCAGTGCCATGATTGACTGCATACTTAACAGCCTTAATAACATTTTCCAAATCACCCTCGCCCGTACCATCAAGCACGCGAATTGGCATGATTTTAGCATTCCAAGCTACTCCAGCCATGCCTTCGTTATTATTAGCTGTCGCAGAAATGATACCAGCAATAGCCGTGCCATGATCAAGACCTTCAATAGTACTACTGGAGCCTGCTTTGGGAGATGGGTCAGAAGTATTAGTCACAAAATCCCAACCATGAAGACTATTATCAATGGGATCAGTCCAAATATTACCTTTTAAATCAGGGTTATTGATATCCACGCCAGAATCCAAAACAGCGACAATAGTTCCTTGACCACTTGCAATATCCCAAGCCGCATCAGCCTTAATTTGCTTAAGATAAATTTGTTCGGGATATAAGGGATCATTAGGAGTAAAAGCCAAGACCGGCGTTGCCAAAAACAAAAAAACTAAGATGACCCAAATTTTAAATTTTTTAATTTTATTTTTTAAAATCATAATAATTGAATTATAGCATATCTGATTGGAGCCAGCCAATTTGCCTAATTTGCCAAAATATGTTATAAATATGGCATTATCAAAACATTTATGGCTGATTTTATCGCTAAAACTAAAAAAGGCATTTTACTGGCTGGTGACATTTTGGCCCTGTTTTTGGCTTTATATCTAACACTTATTATTCGCTACGGTTACCCACTAGGCAATATTTGGGATAAGCACTTTGTCCCCTTTTCTGTAGTTTTTGCCTGCTGGCTGGTGATTTTTTTTATTTCTGATTTTTATAATCTGCGTGGCAGTTATAATAGTTATAATTTAGCCAATACTATTAGTCAACTAATGTTGATTAATATAGTTGTGGCTGTGATCATTTTTTACTTTTTTTCACCATTTATTAATCCTGAAATTAAACCGCAAACTATTCTAATTATTGACGCTATTATTTATAGCGCGCTTTTATTTGGCTGGCGCAAAATTTTTTATACTTTCATCAAATCTTCACGCATTACTAATCGTGTTTTAATTTTAGGCGATTCACCACTCAATCAAATTTTATCAGACGAGATAAAATCACGCCCTCAGCTTGGTTATCATTTAACTATTGAAACAGAAACTCCGGAAAATCTGAAACAATATTGCTTAGACAAAAAAATAAACATTTTGATTAGTTCACATAATTTAAAATTTGATACCGGTACAGCGCAAAAAATATTTGATTGTCTATCACTGGGCATAGATGTTTACAATATTAATACTTTTTTTGAAAAAATCACCAATCAGATTCCTGTTGAATACATCGACAATAGTTGGTTTTTAGAAAATCTGTCCGAGCATTCAAAAAAATTCTATGAGATTGCTAGAAGATTAATTGATGTTGTTTTGTCAATCATCGGTTTGTTTGCAGCTATTTTTCTGACGCCATTTATTGCTCTAATAATAAAATTAGAAAGCCCAGGACCTGTAATTTTTAGACAAATACGCACTGGTAAGAATGGCAAGGACTTTCTGGCCATGAAATTCAGATCAATGGTGCAAGACGCGGAAAAAAACGGAGCTCAGTGGGCCGTCAAAAACGATGCGCGCATTACCAAATTTGGAAAATTCATGCGTAAAACAAGATTAGATGAAATTCCTCAACTACTAAATATTTTACGCGGGGAGATGAGTTTTGTTGGCCCGCGCCCAGAGCGACCGGAATTTGTCAAAACCCTTTCAGAAAAAATTCCTTTTTATCGCGAAAGATTATTGGTCAAGCCAGGACTCACCGGCTGGGCTCAACTCCTTGGTCCGGCTTATGGCGGCTCAGAAGCTGAATCTCTGGAAAAAGTTAAATATGATTTATATTATATTAAAAATAGATCAATACTGCTAGACATTAGTATAATCTTAAAAACCATTAAACTGGTTTTTACCAGACGCGGACAATAGATTGTCTTTTATTTAAAAATATTATTATCAATCACTGATGTGATTGTTTTTTTGACTTAATTTTAAGAAACGGCGCCTCAACCAAATAATAAGTAGCTGTTGCCAGCGCTAACGTGGAAATTATGCTTAAAAAAAATTTAGACAGATTGTTTATTGCTAAATGTTCAATTTGTCCAATAAGAATTGCATGCCAAATATAAACACTGAAGCTAATGCGGGCAATGAACAAAATTGGCCAGCAAGTGGCTGTCCGCACCAAAAAAGACCGCTCATTAATTAAAAAAGAAATAATCACCAAGGTAGTAATGGCTCCCAACAAGGTGGGCGCAAAGACATAGGCTATGGTAGGAGAAAAATTAAGATTATAAAAATAAATAAATAAAAAAAAGGCGGCTAAGACTGTCCACTGAAAATAATTGCGCCCTAAAAATTCCAACCGCCTATTATAACGCACATAAAAATAAGCGCCCATCATGCCAAAGGCGAAAAAATCCAAATCAGCTGGCGTAAATCTCAAAAGTTGCATCGTTGGATTAGAAACAAATAAAACTAGGATGCTTCTATAAGCGATTCCCATTACTGCCAGCATTAAAAACCACAAAATCTTCTGATACTTATAAAAAAAATAATAAAAAATAGGAAGTATAAAATAAAAATGCATTTCTATAATTAACGACCAATATACCGGATTAATAGTAATCTTGCTGGCGCCATCAGCATGTATTCCTCTGATAAAAAACAGATTATAAATAATAGCCTTGATTCCGCCATCAGCAAACAAAATATCCTGGCGAAAAATAAAAACAATAAAAAATATTGAAAAATAATACAAAGGCAGTATGCGGAGCAACCTCTTTCTAATATAATCTTTTAATTTTTTGGCATCCATTTGCTCGCCGCCCTTATACATCTGATAAAAAAGCAGAAAACCGCTCAAAACAAAAAAAATACTGACTCCAACAGTGCCGCAAACATAAACCAGCTTGTGCAAATTAATAAAGGTAACCGGTGAAAAATAGTCAGTGACGCTGTCACTATAAAATGGCAAAAGATAACCGGCGTGAAATAAAAAAACGGCCATAGTAGCCACAGCCCTAACAGCATCAAACGTCTTTATCCGTTCAAAATTTTGCAACATAGCTATTTTAATATATTTACCAACAGAGAAAAAAATAATTTGATTTTTATTCCGCAAAAAACCATAAAATTAAAAAAGAAATTATTTTTTTGCTGGAAATGTTTGCGATAATAAAGCCACATGGCATCATAAAAATTAATGATTGACCCAGCCTTCCTTTTGCTGCTGCTCTGGCCATAAAGATGAGTGATGACCGCCGTGCCGACATAGCCGATTTTTCCAAATTTATCAGAAACACGCTTGCAAAAATCCAAATCTTCGCCATACATAAAAAAATCCTCATCCAAGCCGCCCAATTGATCATAAACTTGGCGACGAAAAATCATAGCCGCGCCAGAGATGGCCTCGGCTTCGCCAATTTCCTGTTCGTTACCTATGTTTTTGGGACGATAGCTATTATTTTGCCCGAACAAAAAAGACAGGCCCGACAAATAAATAAAAGAATTCCAAGGGTTGGGCAAACGGCGGCGGCAAGAGTCCTGAAAACTGCCGTCTTTATTCAAGAGACGCGGACCAGCCAAATTGATATTTTTATTATTATCCAAATAATCAACCAGCTTGTTAATGGCTTGATCCGAAACAATAACGTCGCTATTCAAAAGCATCAGATAATCTCCTTTGGCAACCTTCAAGCCGGCATTGTTGCCTTTGGCAAAGCCAAGATTGGTTTTGTTATCCAACGGCACGACTTGCGGAAATTCCGTCGTTATCATTTCTTTGCTGCCGTCGGTAGAGCCGTTATCAGCCACGATGATTTCAAAATCAAAACCATTTGTTTCTTTATAAATTGATTGAATGGCCTGCTTTAATAAATCTTTAGTATTCCAATTTAGAATTATAATTGACAGCTTCATAATTTCTCGTATTTTATTTTACCGATCTTTCTCTGATAAACGCCAGTCGGCCAACCGCACATTTTGGCCAGATCTCCATAAGCAACAACCAAGGGCACCAAAAACAAGCCAACAATGACAAAAACAACCCCCCGGTCATGATTGAATTCCAGCCAGCGATGCCAGAATTTTTTGATATAAAAAAACATTCCAACCACAAGTAACAACAACCAATAAGGATTTGAAAAATAACTCAACAGTAAAATAATGATTGATCCTGAATAAACAACATAACGAATCAACTGACGCTTAAACCACAAATTAGCATGCCCATCGCCGCGAGTATAACGGAATAATTGCAAAAAAAACTTTTTTAAATTGTCTCTCGCTTCCCAGAAAGCCAAAGGTTCGCGAATATAAAAAACCTTGGGCTTATTTTTTAAAATCCGCAAATCATAAAAAATATCCTCGCAAATCGGCAGCCATTCAGGATATTTGCCGGCGCGCCGCCAAACATCCTTGGTAAAAGCGACTGAACGGCTGGAAAAAAGCCAATTTTTTTTAAATTCATCTTTGGCTGGAGTGCTAGCTGAAAAAATCAAACGTTTGATAAAAGTATCTTCCGGCTTAAGCCATGGACCAAAAGCCGTACCTATGAAATCATAGCCTTGTTCAAACAGCTGGGAAATTTTTTCAAGCCAATTGGGCCGGTATGAACAACCGGCATCAGCGACTGCAATATTTTCATTGGCTGCTTTTTCCACCGCGTAATTACGGCCAGAGGATATATTGCCCTTAAATTGGAATACTTTTATTTTATCGTTGTTAGCGGCATACTGCTGTAAATTTTCCCAAGTTCCGTCAGTAGAACCGCCGTCAACTATAATGATCTCATCCGGCTGGATAGTTTGAGAGAGAATACTCTTGATCCAGCCGTCAAAATTATTTTTTTCATTAATTAAGGTAGTAATTAGAGAAACCATATTATTGTTTTAAATTTTTAATTTTTAAACTTAATTTTCCTAATAATAAAATTTCAAACAATATCATCCGCTTTTTGAAACCGCCATAATTTTTTTTGACAAAGATACGCAAACTCTGCAGAAACATCTTTAATCTTTCAGGATCATGCCTGCTCTTGTAGCTGCCGCCATAAACATGGACCATCGGCTCTGTTTTTATGGCCATCAATTTGTAGCCGGCCCTATTAATCCGCCAACACAAATCAGTCTCTTCAAAATACATAAAATATTCTTCTCCTAAAAAACCAACCCTATCCAAAACAGCTTTTCTAAACATGGCCGCCGCGCCGGTAATATAATCCAAACGCATCCCTTTGTCTGGTATTTCCTGACGAAAAATTGCCATGTCTTTTAATTTTTTCTTGGCAAATTCTGGAAAGAAGAATGTTATTGGCAACAAATACCTCAAAACATTCAAGATGGTTGGGAAATAACCGCCGACTGACTGCCATGATCCGTCGGGATAAATCAATTGCGGCACCACGCCGGCCACCTGAGAATTATGCTCCAAATAATCAAACATTTGCTGGAGAGTATTTTTACCGATTTCAGTATCGCTGTTAAGCAAAAAAATATAATCGCCGCCTGCTGTCGCAATGGCTTGATTATTGGCTTTAGCAAATCCCAAATTTTCATTATTAATTATCAATTTAACATTGGGGAAATCATTTCTGATCATTTCAACGCTGTCGTCCTGGGAATTATTATCCGCCACGATTATTTCCTGGGGCGCAAAAGCAGAGGCCAAAATAGCAGCTAGGCATTTTCTGGTCAATTCCCGAGTGTTATAACTTACAACAATTATGGAAATTTTATTTTGATCCATAAGCTAATTACTCAAAAGAAAAACCGAATATTTAAAGGTGTAGCTGCCTCGATGCAAGATTTTTTCTTTGATTTTTTTAAGATTGTTATCCAAAGGAACAGAATCATATCGCTCTATAATTTTTAATCCGGCCGGAATCTTGCTATCGGTATTATTATTGACATTGCCGTCATCAGAGGCGGTGGTAAAAAACCAAAACCGCTTGCTAGTGCTAGTTGAAAATTCAGAGCTGATCTTGTCTGATTCAATGGGAGTGATTTTTTTAAAATATTGCGACTTATAATAATCAAAAAATCCGCGGTTAAGATCACTATTGATAATCAAATAATCGCCAACCAAAGATTCATCGCGAATAAATTCAAAACTTTTGAAATTATTGAAGTAGCTGGCATTTAAATAATTTTTAGCGCTGTAAAAGTTTATCAAACCGAACAACTCTACAATAATTATGCCACTAATGATAAAATTCCGCCAATGCTTTTTACTAATTTTGGATATTACTATAACCAAGGAAATAATAAATAGAGGAAAAGCAACAAAACCGTATTTGGGATAAACAATAAAATTATACCTTGGATCAAGAATATTCAAAATAACCGTATTCAAAACAATAACCATCAAACATACAGCCAGAACAAACAACTGCTCCCGCGAGAACTGTTTCTGTCTGATTTTTTCCACTCCGAAATAACCCAATAAAGCTAATACCAACAAACCCAATCCAAAAACCAAATAATTCCAGGGCAGAATATTTTCACCGAAAAAGAAAGCGTAAAAATGCATGAAAAAATCCAACAAAAAAGTAACTGGTCCCCTGCCGAACAAATCAACCTTATTAAAACCGCCGTCTTGCTGGATAAAGACACGGTGCCAAATCAGCCAAACCATCGGCAGGAAAGATAAGGCCAAAATCAATTGGATTTTAAACCAGTTCAGCCAGGATAAAAATTTGACTTTTCTAAGCCAAGCCCAGATGAAAATAAAATTGGAAATAATTATCAAATAGAAAAAATGCGGATAATCGGTCCAGCCAACCAAGAAAGCAAAAAAAGCAAAACAGATAATATTTTTTTTACTGGCGGCAGTAAAAAGAAGCTCATACAAAAAATATAAAGCGGCCAAGGTAAAAAGCGCAGTCAAAGAATGATAACGCGCCATCTGAGAAATTAGGACAAAATAAGACGACAACATCATAAAAACTACGGCCAAAATCGCCCAAGACTGTTTTTTGATGATTTTTTTAGTCCAATAATAAGTCAAAACGGAAAGCAACAATCCGCTAATAATGGAAAGCAGACGAATTCCCAAAATGCCAGCTGGAAATATTTTATAAGTGACATTCTGCAAAAAATAATAAAGTGGGGCGTGATTGTCTGGAACTTTGAAATACTCTATTAGATACCTAAATGGATTATAATGCAAATACCAGAACACTGCTGTTTCATCCATCCAAAGAGCTCGCGTCGTGGCATGAAAAAGCAGTAGAGCCAAAACACCGGTAAATAGCAAAATCAAACCGCGATTGTCATCTATTTTTCTAAATATTTTAAAGCCGCTGTAAACAACAATCTGCTTTGCAAATAAATAATATTCCTTGGCATTTAATTTTGACTGTTCAAATTTACGGCTGCGAAAAGTATAAGACATTTCCTTGACTTGATTGAATTTTCCTTTAACTAAAATTTCCAAAAGGATCTTATACCCCACCGTATTAAGCTTTACTCCGTCAATCACCCGGCGATTAAAGAAAAAATAACCGGAAAGAGGGTCTTTAACTCCAGTCAACAGACGAGTAATAAACACGCCGGCTTCTGAAGTGGCGCGCCGCCACCAAACCCATTTTTCTACTTTGCTGCCTTCAGCAAAACGACTACCCATGGCAACGTCATAATCTGCAAGGGATTTGATAAGCTGATCCAAAATCACCGGATCATGTCCCATATCAGCATCCATAACTCCTAAATACGGGCGTTCTGAAAATTTAAAACCTTCAATAACCGCTGACCCCAAACCCATTTTACCGGCACGATGAATAACTTGAATCGGATATTTGGCCTTAAGATCTTCAGCGATTTGCCCAGTGCCATCGGGCGAATTATCATCAACAAAAATCAGCTCCAAGTCAATTTCGTTTTTATCAATACTATTAAAAATCTCCTCTGTCAAAGGCTCCAAATTCTTGGCCTCATTATAAGTTGGAATAACTATTGAGATTTTAATCATATAATTGATTAGTAATTAGTAATAATTTCCACCCGATTTCACTGACGACCAAATGCAACCAATATTATTTCTGCAATCCTTCATAATGATAAACATATGATTATACTTTAGGGTGCCTTGCAAAATATACGGAATAATTGCGCAAATAATAATAATTGAACAAATCAGCTTTTTAAATTTATACTTTTCCCCTAAATAAACCAGCGAATAAGCTGACAACGGCACTAACAGCCAAGCCGAAATAAACACTGTCCGGCTCAAAAATAACGGCCACCCAAAATATGACAAGCTTGGAACAAACACAGCCAGAAAATACAGCTTGATATCCTTGTCAATTTTAGATCGATTTTTTAACATCAAAAATACGCCCAATAAAATAAAAGGCCAAAGCGCGTTAAAAGTTGAAGCATTAATAAAAAACCATTTATAAAATTGATAATTATCAGCGGCATACCGATTCCAGTTATCAATAAACCATTGCCCCGAATTATAATGGATTGTCAAACCGACGGCTTGATTAATGATTAAAATAATAAAAGGAATAGCGGAAAATTTAACAAAATCAATGGCTTTGTTTTTTAATTTAAGATCAGCAAACAACAAGATAACGGCAAAAAATATTGCTCCCATGGCTCCGCTTTCCTTGGTCAGCATACCCAAGCCGACAGCCAAACCTGAGACCCATAAACGCCAATCTTTTTTATCGCGATACCATCTCCAAACCAAATAGACAGTCAGTAAAAACCAAAAAAAACCGCCCATGTCCTGGACTTGGGTCAAGCCATAACGCAAAATAGGATAAGCAGTTATGATAAAGACAGATGTTAAAAAACCGATTTTTTTATTTTTAAAAACATCAGCGATTAATTTATAAGACAATATGCAAAGGCCTAAATAAAAAATAATATTTAAAGCAATAATAACCATCACCGGACTTAAAAAGCGGAAGATAGTCGCCCCAACAATCGGATAGAAAGAATTCAAGTAGCGATTCGGATGCAACGGACTGTCAAGCCCGCGAAAACGTTCAATCGTCCAAATAAAACTGTCCGTGTCATTATTGGGATGAAAACCGAATAAGTCAGCAAAAACAAATAAATTTACAACAGCCAAACTAAAAATTGCCAAAAGAATCAGATGGTCATTTCTAATCCGATCAAAAAATCCATATTTAAAAATGCAATAAATTGAATGAAAACCGTCTTTCCAATTAATTTTTTTACCTTCGCTATAGGTGCGTCCATTATAAGAAACGCCTACCTCAAAAATCTTAATTTTATTTATCCTGGACAACTTTAAAGTGAACTCAGGTTCAAAGCCAAAACGATTTTCTTTAAGCTCTATTTTTTTTAATAAATCCCTTTTGAACAATTTAAAACATGTTTCCATATCGGTCAGATTGATATTAGAAAACATATTGCTTAAAAGCGTCAGAAACTTATTGCCTAAATAATGCCAAAAATAAACCACGCGATGAGCTCCCTTGCCCATAAACCTGGAGCCAAATACCACATCAGCGCCAAATTTGGCTATCGGCTCCAAAAGCAAGCCATATTCATTGGGGTCGTACTCTATATCAGCATCCTGAATGATTATATAGTCACCGGTTGCCACCAAAAAACCAGCGTGCAAAGCAGCGCCCTTTCCCTTATTGATATCATGGAATATAATCCTAAAATCTTGGTTAAGATTTTTTAAAATATCCCTAGTTCCGTCAGTTGAACCATCATCAACAATAATAATTTCTTTTTCCCAGTCGCCAATATCAACAGACTGGACTTTGTTTAGTAAATTAATAATTGTATTCTTTTCATTATAGACCGGAATCACTATTGAAAGCTTCATAATATGATTTTTATTTCTTATTGATAAAATAATTCCAACCAAACAGCAATTCAAAAAAGGCAAGATTATAATAACGGTAAACCTTTTTTTCCAGCTGAGTGGGCAAAATAGACCTGATTAGATACAATGGACTGAAACAACACCAAACCGCAAAATACAAAAGATTTTTATTCCATCTTTTAATTACTAAAGGTTCAGCTTCTTGATGCTTGGCCACAAAAACATGGGCCCAAAGGCTGGCTTTCTTTTGACGCTCAATAAATTGTTTGCGATTGTATTTATGCTTATGATAACCGATAGCGTCAGGATTGTAAATAATCGTGAATCCCCTGTCTTTTTGCAGACGATAGCCGAATTCCGTATCTTCAAAAGCCGCGATTTTAAAATCTTCATCAAAATAAATGTCTTGCAATAATTTTTTCTTGAAAGAAATATTGCAAGTATGCAAATATCTGAAATCGCACTCATCGCCTGATTTTTTTCCGCTATAATTGAATTGAGGTCCATAAGGAGCAAGAAAATCCATAAACTGATCACGGACGCTTTCCTCCCATAAAGTCAAACCCAGAATGGCGTATTTTTTTTCGGGATACTTGAAATGAAAATCAACATGCTGTTTTATCAAATCAGGATGCGGTATGATATCGTCTCCGATAAATATCACTATTTCCGATTGCTCCGCTGTATTTCTTAAGCCCAAATTCCTAGCCGCGGCCGGACCGGCATTTGATTGATATATATACTTGATTGTCAATTGGCAAAAATCTTCCGTAATTTTTTTATTGGCGCAATGGCCATATGAGCCATCATCGATTACTAGCGCTTCGAAATCTTTAAAGCTCTGTTTTGATAAAGCTGCCAAAACTTCAAGTAAGGCGTCGGAACGGTCAAAGGTAGGAATTATGATTGAGACTTTCATACGATTTTTCCGGTAAGCATATATCTTAAATAATAAAAAGGCAAAACAACAAAAATGCCAAAAAATGAATACCACAGCGCTTCATTAACAAAACAAATATGCGTGCAATCGCATTTTTCTTTCTTGATTCTGCTTTTTATTTTATCACCGAAAGATTGCAATATTGCCACAGGATTAAAACCATTATCTTTGATATTAGCCAAAGATTCTTTTAATTCGCAATAAGCTAAATCGCCATTAGGATAAATAACGGCTGAAGTCTGGCCGGCATTGCATCTGACTGGCCAGGCTTTGTGGCAATAAGCCTTATATTGCAAGTTGTATTTGGAAATCAATGACGCCTTGGCGATAATTGATTCCCAAATAGGCAAAATACTCAAATAATTCTTGGATTGGAATTCAAAAAGCTTGTTAAAAATTGCCTTTACTTCGCTTTCGCTTAATTTTTTTTCAAGAGGATCTTTGGCATCGCCTCGGATAATTTCAAAGACATGCATGCCCACGATTTGAGGAAAATCTTTTTTGATAAAAGCGGCCAAATCAAGCAATGAGCTATAATTCCTGCAGCAGATTACCGAATTAATGACTACATTGAATTTAAATCCTTCTTTTTTTAATTCACCGAGCAAAAAAATCAAACGCATGGCAGTATCAAAATTTCCAGGTACGCCCCTGATGTACTCATGGTCTTCCTTTAATCCGTCCAAAGAAACATTGATGGTCAGATTTAAATTTTTATTATTATTCAATATTTCCCTGACAGTAACGATTATTTTTTCGCCTAATAAAGTGTTGGTGGGAATTCCCAAATTTTTTATGCTATTATTTTTTACGAACAGATTCACCAACTGAACCAAATCAGGCCGTAAAAACGGCTCTCCTCCAGACAAAAGCAAGGTATCAAATTGTCCCAAATTTTCTGAGGTCTTTTCAACCTGATCAAGGCTAAGGTCGTTGTTGGCATTAAGATTCTGCCAAAAAAAACATGACTTGCACCTAGAATTGCAAGTTGAGGTCACAAAAAATATGACAAAATTTAATTTTTTATCAGCTATTCGCTTAATTGTTTTGACCACTTTTTTAA
>Ga0194044_10001166_pt1 | contig 13385 bp, 19 predicted proteins | sample JunL4417m_MetaG_FD_155460 | JGI IMG/M metagenome (GOLD analysis project Ga0194044, IMG submission 155460) | Anoxic zone freshwater microbial communities from boreal shield lake in IISD Experimental Lakes Area, Ontario, Canada - Jun2016-L442-17m | ecosystem: Environmental > Aquatic > Freshwater...
GGCCTAAGGACTGCATGATGACCGGCATGATCATGCCTGATGGCAGCATCGGTGAAGTCGGGGGCATGGTTCAGAAACTCCAGGCGGCATCCCAGGCAGGAGCCTCGCGTGTTCTTGTGCCTGCGCATGTGCGCTTCGAGAAGGATCTGAAGACCGGGACGGAGATTGATCTCAAGCGCCTCTCGGCTGATCTGAAGTTGAAGTTCATCCCGGTCCAGAACATCGGCGAGGCTTATGCCGCTTGCCACAAGTTGCCTCCGCCTGCCGCAAAGCATCCGCCCCGAGACGTTTTGGATATTCCTGCAGCCACGGAGGATTGGCTGAAACGCAAGTACAAGGTTGAGCTGGCTGTAACCGAAAAAGCTTGGGCCGTCATTCCCCAGGACCAAAAGGACCAGATTGCTCTCGACCCATTTAGCAAAAACATGCTGATCCAGACGCGTGTCAAGGCTGAGAAAGCCTTTCGTGGAGGCCGGTTGCTCTATGCTCAACAACAGATGTCCTTATGCCGTGCTGCCCTGGAGGCCCGATCGAAGAACGAAAAGGTGTTTGCCGCGCTCAAAACGGACGCATTCGTGGTCTTACTCAAGGAAATCGACGAAAAGCACCAGCAACTCATCAACGACTTGCCGGTCCCATGGACGATGCTCGTGGCGAGCAGCAAAGAGTTGCCCGAAGTCGGCGTCCAGTTCTGCGGCGGGTACTATGACATTTATGGCAGTCTCGGTGTTGGACTCGTTCTCCAGGGCGAGGCAGACGAGCTTGCTAGCAAATTGAAGAGCCTCGACGCCAAAGACGAAGAGAAGCGCCAGGATATGTCAGCGCAGTTGCTTACTTTCAAATCACTCCAATTATGGCTCGCCCATCTGACTCAGATCACGACAGCCGAGGCACCGGAGGATGCTAAGGGAATCGCGGAAACGGTCCCCATCTCGACGATCAGGATGGAGGAGGGATGCGCCGAACGCCTTTTCTTCTCCGCCCATTTGGCAGCTCGCAACAGTTTTCTCCGGGATGTCGTCAAGGACCCTGCCGAGGAACATGGTGCCACGGAGGATAATGCCATTGCGACGATGTGCCAGTATGACACAACGATGACCTGCTACCAATGGACGGCGGCGGCTGGTCATGAATTGCATCGTGCGCTTGCCAAGTTGAAGGAGGGTGCGTCACAGCGTTTCACCCGTGCTGCCGCAGCGCACGTACATGCCAGAAATCTAGCAACGGTGAGCGGACTAATTATGCGATGGTCGATCCTGGACCCGAGCCTCGACGACGAAGATGAGATAAGCTACGGGCGGACGGACCTACTCAACGACCTACTCAACACTGCCCACGAGACCGCCTTGGCGAACATTGCGGCGTGCAAGGAGCGAGGGTTGACATGCATCCAAGCCATCTCCGATTTTGAAGATGCTGAAATGGGCCGAGATGACAAAGAGAATGACAAGGTCACCGTCCTGGTTGGCTACTGGAAGGCATCACTGGAGGCCAAACTGCTGATGATGATAATGCAACCAGCCAAGTAAACAGGATCGCTCAAATGAAGAGCCACAGCGCGGCTGCTGCCCTGAACGTGGCTCATTGACGGAACTCGTGATGCTGGATCTCTTGACATCCATGTTCAATTAAAATGAAAATAGCTCTTGCCAGGCTCTACCAACGGAGTATAAAGGGATAGATTAAGAAATAGCCTTTGGGGCTTTCTCCTTGAAATGAAACGTGACATGGCAATGTTTGTGGAGAGGAACTAATCATGCCCATGAAGACAACTGTACTTTACTTGAGGCAAACTGTGGCGATGCTGCTATTGACGATTCCCGCAATAATGCATGCCCAGCTCGTTTACACCACCACAAACGGCACGAGCATCATAACGGACTACACCGGCTTTCCAACGACGTTGACCATTCCTAGACGGATCAATTGCCTGCCGGTCACCAGTATCGGGTCTTCGGCGTTCTCGACCTGCGCCAAACTGACCAGCGTCACGAGCATTGGAGACTATGCGTTCGAGTGGTGCATGAACCTGACCAAATCAAGGTATTTAAACAATACACCAAAAGCGGTTCTCCCTTGCCCACGTAGCGTCAAGAGCAACTTGTTATCAGTTTCTGGGACCGATGTTCAGATGCGCGTGGCACCTACACCGGGATCGTTGGCAAAAGCAGCATTCCGTATTCGGTATGTATTTTGCTGACAACTTGCCCGGGCCCGACAAAGCACTATGCATAACCACTCCTCAGAAATGACACTGCCCAAGTTGTCGCTAAAGGACAACTTCCTATTTGTTTACGGGATTCCAATAGCTTTGGTGGTTTTTTTTTTGAACCACCTGCTGCCCAGCACTGTGGTTGGGATGTCCCCGAGGGACTGGTACTCGGGGGTGTTGAACATCCTCTTGCCGCTAGTCGCGATCTTTTCGGGGTTCATCGTGCTTCGCTGCCGACCGCCGGCGACAATTCGATTGCTTTTTGGCTTTTTTATCGGCTACTTGGCTCTGGCCACCATTGCAGAAGCTCTTTTTCTTCATGACAAAGCCACCACAGGAACTGACCCAGATTGTCCGAGCGTTGCAGACTACTTCTGGTGGGGCGGCTACGCCCTGCTGTTTTTGGGGTGCTTGTTTTTCGTTTTAAAGTTTCGGCGACTTCGTGTTCCCGCTCGGACTGGCTTAGTGTTGTTGGCTTGGGGAATTGGTGCTGTAATCTTGTTGTGGTTTCTGCAGAGCACCGTCCAGCCGGGAAGAGGAGCAGCAAATCGTTGGGCGCTGCTGTCCTATCCGACTATCGACGTGTTTTTGGTTGCCCTCACTATCATGCTGTTAAAGATATATAGATGTGCACGGCTTGTACACTACTGGCTCTTTATTCTTGCTGCTGTCTTTGCAGTGAGTGTCGGTGACACATTGTTCTTCCTGGCCGGTACTGCGAGCTGGCCACAGCCCACAAAAAGCCTGTCAGATTCATTTCTCAGTCTTTCTTACTGCTGCTATATTTTATCATTTGTGACTGCCTGGCGACTGGAAAAGGAGCAAAACTGGTGGCTCAATCCAGCGGCTGCCAAAACCGACAAAGAAGGATTCGTTGCCAGTATGCGCCTAGCTCTTGCGCGAGGATCTTATCGTGCGACGACCATTGGAGTGTTTTTTGTCTCATTTCTTATTGCTGAGAAGATGCTAGAACTCCTCGTCCACTGGGGCATCAGCCACAAAAAGATTGCCACGGGCGTAAACGTTGCGGGATTACAAGGGTTCATTAACTGGGGCGTCGCTCATAGGGAGTACCTGGTATTGATTATCTCTGCACTTGTTGCGGGCATATTTCGTTTAACTGTTCGTCCTTTCGAAACCCACCAGGAACACTGTCGACATTATGCTCGACTCTTTCAATCCAAGGTGTTGATGCACGCTGATGAATCGCAGGATGATGTGGATGCGCTGGAAAAGATGCGAACATGGTATGGCATCACGGATGACGAGGCGAAAGACATCGAGCTTGGATTACTGTTGGAAAGAAGGGAGGATCAATTTCGCCGCGAGGAAGCGTTGCTGGAGTACGAGACGAGTTGCCTTGGCCCCAAAGCCTGGCGTGAGTGGAGAAAGGAGGCGATCTTGCTAATCCGCAGAAAGGAGTTCGAACTGCGTGCTCGTGAGAGCTTGGATAACGAATTCTGCAAACCGCTGGCTGGCGAAACACCGACAGCAGAATCCAGCGGGGAGGCGGTGGTCGAACGGGCGAACGCTAAGACTACACAACAATGAGTGTCCACCGCCCAAGATATCCAATCCCATTTCGAAGGCTAAGATTCTTGGCGGTCATCATTGTCGTGTGCGTTCTAACCAAGATTGTAATTCTCATTGTCATAGCCACACGGAGTGCGAAGGGTCGTGGTTGATCCGGGAGACTATGATGCATTAGGCCATCTGGTCACCAGCAAAACCGAGCCAATCTGTTTCGTCTTTTTGGGCTGCTGAGCCACATGAAAGGGTCGGAAATACACTGGGCCGACAGTCGACAATATAGTGAGAGTTCAAACGCTGCACAATCTGATTCTGGGGCCTATGCAGTCGCCGTCACTAACGCTTTCGGCACCAACACCAGCTCTAATGCGGTGTTTTGGATGTATCCGTATATCACAACACCGTTCGTGGGTGCGGTGGCATATTGGGACAAAGATGCCAGTTTCGGCATGGAAGCATGGGGAACTGCTTCTTTGAGTTATTAGTGGTTCCAGAATGGTGTATCCCTCCAAGTAAGTAAAAGGTGGTCAGCGGTGAACAGATGCGTCCAAGGTACCAAAGCGTGCGATTGTGGGCCCTTCAGGCTTCGTTCGGACAAGGTGAATTGATTGCCGTGGTGTGCGTTTCCCGTTACTTCCATCACTACCACCAACCCTGACCATCTTCTTGTCGGTTGTTGTTTTCTTTAATGTTCTCATGTCAGGTCTAAATCCACACTTCGTGTCCATTTTCTCCTTCGCTGTTCTAATGAGTGTTTTGGTGGTGAATGGGCTTAAAGGTAGTGTTCTTCTTTATCTTCCTCAAATCACAACAACAACAATAACAAGGTGACATTGTGCTGCTTTGGGGGTCTGGGTCAATTGCAGCGTGAAGTGGGTAGTTGTGATTGTTCTTCCAGCAGCCACGTTACAGTTCCAGATGAGTCAGTGTTTAAGATCAGTTGTGTTATTTATCTTTAATGTTGTTCGCTCATGGGGGGTTGTGAAGGATAACACCAGCAATCCAATTATCCAGTCATCGTGTTTGTCGTTGTTGTCGAGATGGATTGTTGGCTTTCTGTCCGAATCACAATGAAGGGATGATGGCCTTACGGCGTTATCCATCCATCCAAGCCATTCACATCAGCCTACAATTGATCTATGGCGATGAGTTGTTTGAAAATGAAGAAGGCATGGTTCGGCTCATTAACTCCTTCTCCTGGTACTAATGCAGACGTTTTCGGGGCATTGGGGGGAGGAGATGGATTCAGTACTTGGGGTATTCAGGGTGTTGTCATTATTCCTGCATCTCCAAAGATCGTTATTGTGTTGTTTCGGAGGTGTGGAGTGTGGTGGCTTAATCAACGAACACACTCCAAGGCCCAGGTTAAAGGCATCAGGAATCAATGGACCTGCTTGATGATGATAGGGTGGTGGACGGGAAAAGATGGCGTGATGGACTGACTCGTTGTTTTCTGATTGCTTTATAAGACTCCACGCTAACTGTACACTCGACGTTATATACAGAAGTGCGAAGAGATCCCAGATAGAGCATTTGGTGGATGTTGTGTTTATTACAATTGCTATCTTTAAGGTTCGACACATCCATCCATCCATACACACAATACAACCACCTCACTTCGTTGGTTCTGTGTTTATTACAGTTACTATCTTTAAGGTGCGAGCCATTCATCCATACACAAAACAATTACCTCATTTCGTTGATTATGTGTTTATTACAATTACTATCTTCAAGGTGCTACACATCCATCCACACACACGATACAACCACCTCACTTCGTTGATTGTTTGTATATTACAGTTACTATCTTTAAGGTGCGCGAGATCCAAACATACACACAGACAATACAACCACCTCACTTCGTTGATTGTTTGTTTATTACAATTGCTATCTTTAAGGTGCGACCCATCCATCCATCCATCCATACACACACACACACACACACACAGACAATACAACCACCTCACTTCGTTGATTGTTTGTTTATTACAATTGCTATCTTTAAGGTGCGACCCATCCATCCATCCATCCATCCATCCACACAATACAACGTGCCAACTCATTCTTGCCAACGATTGTAAACCATGAAGTGTTGTTTGCCATCTTTACCACCCAGACCACACGGAGCAGCAAGGTTGTCTGGTTTTCAACGTTCCAGCAGCACTGGTTCGGGCGCAATGATTCCTAAACCTGACCATCCCCGTGTCCAGTTTGTGCCATCCGGGTCATGAATGTCGTTGCGGATACCAATGTCATATTCATTCTTAACAGCAGGCGGCACCAGGTCTTTGAATACCCTGCGCTTAATGGGTGGCATGTTTCTCTTCTTCAAATACTCCAGGAAATGCAGGTAGGCGTCAGTTAAGGTTAGAGATTCACCAGGGACACGCTCAAGGACCTGCTCTACAAACACTCTGGCAACGCGTTCATACAGTTCCACTCCCTTTTTCCGTACATTCTTCGAATCCACGCTGAAGTATTTATCATCAGCAGCGAGGATTGACTTTGCACGTTGGATTATTGAGCGGATGGTCTTGTCTGAGCGAAAAGTGAGGAACAGATTCAGTTTATGCACATTGTTGGGTAATTCCTCTGCACAACGGATCAGCAAAGCACGCATCAGGTTACCGAGCTTTTCTTCAGAGGTGGAGTAATATATCTGGTCTCGGCATTCATGGTAGTAAAAGGTCATCTCGGCTTCTGCATATACGACTTTGTGACCGAGCTTTGAATCACCGCCAAGAAGTGCTGCAAAGAAGTCAATGTTCGGTGCAAGTGGAGTGATTGCATTTATTCCATCTCCCAAGGGTTCAACCAGCTCAATGAATGGACAGCCGTAGATTTGTGCTTGATGGGGAAACTTACAACTAAACCATTCACTCGGGGTTGTTGGCGTGGTATTGTAAGAAACGTGATTAAAAGGAAAAGGCTCTTGTGTATATTTCTTTAACTGTAACCTGGAGCCGATTGTTAAGGACTGTTGGTTTATTATTGATTCTGACATTGTTGCATCCATTGTGTTAAGTGTTCATCGGTTGGTTCTGGTAGGGGGTGTCCAGTCTGTGTTCTCAAAAAGTGCAGCCTCCATTCTGACTCTTTCCATTGCTTTCGTGCGTGTTCCAGTTGTTCGAGTTGCTGTGGTCTTCTCGGGTTGTTGTGGTCGTTGTTGTTGCTCATGGGTTTCTTAAAGTTGCGTTGTTGTGTTATTCCCTTTTTTTCAATACTACACTAACTGATCCACCGCTGCAAGAAGTGTTTAGTAGTTGTGAGATGGATGGAACAATAACTTCTAGTGTGTCTTGTTTCATTTGTTCGGGTTGCTGTGGTCTCCTCGGGTTATTGTTGCTGATGGGTTTCTTACAGTTACGTTGTTGTGCTATTCCTTTGTCCATAATACCACACGAACTGATTAACCGCTGCAAAAGTGTTCAGTAGTTGTAAGATGGATGGAACAACAACTTCTCGTGTGTCTTGTTTCATTTGTTCGAGTTGCTGTGGTCTCCTGGGGTTGTTGTGGTCGTGGTTGTTGGTGCTCATGGGTTTCTTAAAGTGACGTTGTTGGTGCTCATGAGTCCTTACAGATACGTTGTTGTTGCTGATGGGTTTCTTACAGTTACGTTGTTGTGTTATTCCTGTCTCCCCAATGATAAACGAACAGATCCACCGCTACAAGAAGTGTTTAGTAGTCTTGAGATGGAACAACAACTTCTCGTGTGTTGTGTTCTATGTGTTGTTTGAGTTGCTCTGGTCTCCTCGGGTTATTGTTGCTGATGGGTTTCTTAAAGGTACGTTGTTGTGTTATTCCTGTCTCCCCAATGATAAACGAACAGATCCACCGCTACAAGAAGTGTTTAGTAGTTGTAAGATGGAACAACAACTTCTCGTGTGTCTTGTTTCATTTGTTCGGGTTGGTGTGGTGTCCTTGGATTGTTGTTGCTCATGGGTTTCTTAAAAGTACGTTGTTGTGTTATTTCTGTCTCCCCAATACTACACACACTGATACACCGCTGCAAAGAGTGTTTAGTAGCTGTAGTAGGGATGAAACAATAAGTTCTCGTGTGTCATCATCAGTTCTCTTGTTGTTGTACCCTGAATCACGACATGCAGAGGTTATTGTATACATCGCGTCAGGATTGGTTTTAGCGCGTCAGGGGTTCAAAAGACAACGTTGGAGGATTGACCATGTTGAAGCCGCCCTACAGCAGTCCAGAGAGCAATGCAGGGGAGATATGGGCCTCTTTACTAATCACGAAGGCCAGTTATTTAGGGTCACCGTGGCTGTCAAACTTCTCGGGGATCCATAAATGCAAATAACAATTCAAACATTTGCTTGCAACTGGACCCGTGTTATTGAGGAACTGAAGTGGCTTATAAACAATCACAAGGACTTCGTATGTGTGACTGCCAACGGAAATACGCTTCTTTTCCACCAACATCACGGCTGGTCCAATGCTTAACACATACAATGCCAGTGCCATACCGAGCCATACGACCCAACCCCAGCCAATACTCCTTGCACTTGGATCTGAAGTGTCCTGAGCTTGATCGTTCATTGGCCTAATCTTACACTTCTGAGTATGGGGCGCAATCGAAAAGTGGCCGTACAGCACAGATTGGGGGTTCAGGTTTCCTTTTCTTGAGCTGCAATGTGGCCTGGTTTAAGTGCTCGTGGGTTAATTCTGGTGTTGATGATTCCATTGGACACTCTTCTCGTCGGTTGGTTCAGGTGTGGGAGAGTCGGATTGTGTTCTCAGGAAGTTCAAACACCACCCACTTTCCTTCCATAGCGTTCGATCCTGTGTGTGAGCTGTTCCAGGCGCGTTTCATGGGGGTTGTTATTCATTGGGCTCCTTTTGTGGTGTTACTGCGTGTGGGGGCCAGGTAAAAGGGCGATTTATCCTGTCCACGTAGAACTGGGGATGCTCAGGGATGTGATCAAGTCGGGCAGCCTCAGCAGCATCAGCATATACCGGAGGCCATTCTATCCCACAGTCTCGTTTGCTTTGCTCTCGGGTTCTTTTTATGCTTTCCTCAAGATCAGCCGCTTGTTGTGCCTTTTCTTCTTCACGGACTCTTTTGAAGGTGGCGAGGTCTAGGGGTATTGCCTCAAAGCTCTCCGCCACGTCACCTTTGAAGTGGGCGAGCATTTGAAGACGCATTTGTTTATGTTCATCTGGATACAATGACACCGGTTCAATGGGGGGAGTGCATTGTTTCGTTCGTGCTGGTCGTGCTTTCCGTTTCTGCTGCTTCGGAATTATGGCGCTGCTTGATTCTGGAGGTGTAATCATGGTCTTTTCAGTGGTATTCATTCGTTTTGTTTATGTGGTGTGTGTGGGGTCATGTTCATTGTGTTACTCATGGGATTCTTTCTCGTTGTTGACTGATTGTTGGTTAATGTCATTTCTTGGTCTGTTGGTTGGGGTGATTGGGGAGGTTCAGCCAAAGAATCAGTCTTTGGGGAATCCGATTTGTCAACCTTGTCAACGTTTGGAACCTCTGCCCCCGTGCTACGTCTTTCGTTTTGGGGGGTATAATGGATTTTGCAAAACGTATAGCGCTGGAAAAGGTTGACAAGGTTGACAAGGTTGACAAGTTACTCTTTGGTTGCTTGGCATTGGTCCTGGAGCCGAGTTGGGGCAGGGTACAATCGCTGGGGGTTGACCTGGTTCGTTTTCCGGTGTGTGTGGGGTCATATTTATCGTGGTCATGGGTTCGTTTCTGGTTGCTGCGTTGAGGGGTCGGTTGGAGATGCTGGAGGAGGGGGAAGTTCATGGGCGTTTGATCCAGAATCAAACAAAAGAGAAACTCCTCCCTGATCTTCATGATGTGTGAGATGTTCACGACAGATGTTCACGGGCCCTAAAGGGCCGTGAAGGTGTGAACATCTCTCTATGTCACTTTCACGGAGATGTTCATGGGCAAAAACAGCCGTGAACATCTCCGTGAACATCTCCTTGCCATTTGGATGAAGCGGTTGAGGAATTCGCGCTAAGTACTTTTCTGGCTGGGTTCCTGGCCTTGGTTTTCTCCATTCATGCAGGGTTTTGTCACGGATCAAGGCGTCAATTGCTTTTCTCGTGGTGTTCGCCCCCTGTCCATTTCTTGAGCAGATGGAAATCAGGGTCTTCTTGGCAATGGGGCGGTCGAGCGGCACGTACTTCATCACATCAATCTCCGGCAGGTTATTACCGACCCCCAGCCCTTCAACGAGATCAGGATCCACGTCAATCCAGCAGATCGTGCCGGGATCTTTGCAATGAGCGATAAACCGGTTGTACGCCACGGTCGATCCATCAACCTCCTTCCACCCTAACCGATTGCCTCGTTTGGGTGCCCGGAGTTCAAACACGTTGGGAGCCGTGGTCTTCTGCAACGTGAGAATTGCCCGCGACCAATTTGCCCATTCTGCCGATCCACCCCCAAGATACGCGAAATCGACCTGTTTCCTCTTCTCTGGTCCGGTGTATGGCTTGTTCGTGTGATGGACCACGACGGCAGCACAATGAAACTCGGTCAGCAATGGATTCAACTGGTTACGAAGGAAGGTCCCGACTACCTGCTGGGAGTTGTTCTCGCCACCCAGGTAAGCCAAGGCCGGATCAATCCAGAGAATGTCGAACGCATGCCGCTCCAACATGGGCCTGACCGTTTCGTTGAAAAACTCCTCTGATGTCCTGGTATTTTCCTGCACAACGAATATCTTTTGCGAGGCCAGTGCTCGGTCGTCAATTGTAACATTCAACCCCGAGAACACCCCATCACGCATTTCGGCCAGATCACCCTCGTCGTTTTCGGCTTGGATTAGGAGGGAGGTGATCGGTCTGGCTGGCTCAATTCCAAACAACGCCCTGCCCAATGCCCAGGAAATCATCATCTGCATCGACAGGCTGCTCTTCCCAATGCCTGTGGGGCCGACCAGCAGCAAACCACCTCCACGGCACAAGAAACGGTGCCTCAACAATTCCTGCCCATCATTCTGTAACGGTTTTTTCAACTCATCCAGGGGCTTGGCATAAACACCAGAATTCCCGGCAGCAGGGGCATCTCCAGGCGTTCCGCTGGTTGGAATCTGATCTGGCAATGGTGGGATGGCTAACGGGGCAGTCTGAATCTCGCGTATATCCCCACAAACGATGCGCTTTTTGATAATCACGGCAAAATCCCCCTTTCCCCACATTCCTTCCCGGCCATGTGAAGCTGGTTAAACTCACACAAATCCTTCACGACACCTCCCTGAAGCGAATGAAACACCGAAAAGTTGAAAAACTCGACATTGATGGCTCCGGCGTCTGTCAATTGCTTCTCCCATCTGGCGGCTCCCTTGATTCCCGCCTCATCACTGTGCGGATAAATGCGGATGTGCTTGCCCTTGAAATGCTCGGTCGCCTCTGGAGCAATCAAACACGCCGATGATAACATGGCGACTGGGCCGACTCTGTTCTGGGCCCTCTCCTGGACCACGTACTGATGCAACGCCAAGAAATCCGGCACACCCTCCGCCAGCGCCACATATTCGCATTTCCCGGCCTCCATGATTCCCAAGGGCCAATTCTTCTGACTTCCCTTCAATGCGTGGCTCTTTCTCTCTGGTAAAAGTCCATAAGCAGGGAACAGCAAGCCATCCACACGACGAAGCTCCACAAGCAGGCCGGTCTGATCCCTGACTCCGTAAAGATTCAGTCCCCATATGCACCAAACACCAAGACTCCCCGTTCCTGAGCAAATGAAAGGCCCTCGATGGATATGCCGCGTTGTTTGGATAGTTCTTCAATCTGCTCATCGGTGCCTGGTCCAAATCCTCGTGAATCTGGTTTGGTTGATGAAGTCGAGGAACATGAACTGACTGGCGCTTCAATTGTGGGTGCCTGGATACTGCTCACTGCCATTCCCTTAACAATGTCCTGATAAATCCTCAACACCGCAACAAAGTCATCCTGTGCATCGAGGTGGTTAATCTGGGCAAGGAAAGCAATCTCATCCCCACTTTCCCCTGTTCCAAGGTCCTTAAAATACCAGCTCTCCTTGTATTCGAAGATTCCCCAGGATGAATTCTTGTCTTGGCGAAATGGAGATGGGCAACTGGACTTCGCAAACTGTCCATAGCCAACCATTCGCATCAGATCAGGAAGGGGACACTGTGTTTTCAACAACTTAACGTCAATCTTGTTCTTAATCATAATTCACAAGTATAAAACAAAACGGCAGGCAGCTTCTTTCCGTTGCGATATGACATGGAGTGGACAAGACCCCAGATGAACGGATTGTAAAAGCTGCCTGCCGAAGATTGATTGTGGGTTGTTGTCATATCGCTTCACTGTTGTCCTTTGTCGTGTGAGTGTGTGAATCCTTTGTTGTCTTTATCGCAGGATCTCAACACTCACTGCTACTGTATATTCACGTCATAATCTCAATGTACTATCAATGCACCTGTTCTCTGTGTTGTTGAGTGATTATCTTTAAGGTCAGACTTCCGCTCCCCATGCTGACTGATTGTGGAACGTATATCTGGAAAGAACCCCACAACAAACACCCGGTCCCATCCCTGCCGCTTCAATTGGCTGGTAATATTGATCCCACCACAACAGATCTCGTCATTATGCTCGAACAAGGAAATAATGGGATTTTCAAGTTCGTGTGGTGTTGGAGAGGTGCCGTTGAGATTAATTCCCCGCTTCTTACAAATAGCGCAAAGCTCCTCCACATTCATCCATTTGCTCTTGATCGGATTCTTTAGCAGTGATTGTCCCAGAGTAACCAGCATGTAAAGAAGTGGAGACGTTGTGTAGTCCTCTGGTGAATGTAAAGTGGTAGGAGACATTGATAGAGCGCTGGATTCTTGGAATGGGCGTAATTAAAGATGTATGCAAGTAACCCCCAGCGTGAATGTCCTGAGATTGTTAAAGACACTCACGCTGAAGGTTTATGATTAGTATTCCCCTCGTGCAGAAATGGCTTGGGTTACTTCCAAACTTAAGCGTGGATGGATGGATGCAACAATTACCATCGGCTTGTCATGATTCCTGCCCAAGAAGTGTTTTAGCTCAACTTCGCACTCTTTACCAATAAGGGTCTCAATATCAAATGGCTTCCCAGAACCATTTATAAAGAATTTGGGACCCAGGAGACCAGCTAGAAACAAACGAAGATCTGAATTTGGATCAAGGCTTAGTTTAAAGTTTTTTCCTGCTAGAGTGTTAACGTGTTCCATTTCGGGAACATGAACACGAAAAAGGAAACGAACCTGATGATCGATCCCTTTGCTTGTCTGCTTTGTGATGTGTTTAACGCTATCGATCTTTGCCGCATAGTTTCCTTCCGGCAAATCGAATGTAGTTTCCTTTGGAATAATTATATTTATCATATTTATATGTCTAGTAATGGCTGGGGAGTTATTCCCCAGCCAAAGTGATTTCAGGATGTTACGCCAGTGCTAGCTCGTCACGGTCTCGGGTTCTTTCACCACCTTCACCTTCGGGTCAAGCACATGGATCTCGAAGATGTGTTGCTTGCCGAACTCAATCAACTCGCCCAATTGAAGTCCGTGACCAGGAGCCTCAAGAAGTAGATTGCTTACCATGCCAGTGTACATCAACTTCTCACCAGTCTGTTCCTTCGATACGACTATGACCCAGAAGCGCTC
>Ga0194044_10001169_pt1 | contig 13365 bp, 6 predicted proteins | sample JunL4417m_MetaG_FD_155460 | JGI IMG/M metagenome (GOLD analysis project Ga0194044, IMG submission 155460) | Anoxic zone freshwater microbial communities from boreal shield lake in IISD Experimental Lakes Area, Ontario, Canada - Jun2016-L442-17m | ecosystem: Environmental > Aquatic > Freshwater >...
ATGTCATCCTCCGCCGCGTGGACGATTCCTTTTGCGATCCGCTCGAACTTAGGGGCGATTCGTTTCTTGGCGTGTCTGGCCTGGTCGAGGCGACACGCGCCGGCAACGTCACTGTCGCAAACGCGCTGGGTGCCGGTCTCATGGAAAGCCCTGCATTCCTCGCCTTTCTTCCCAGCTTGTGCCGTCATCTTCTTAGCGAGGAACTGCTGCTCCCTTCCATCGCCACATGGTGGTGCGGCCAGGCCGAAGAACTCCGTTATGTCATCGAGCACTTGGATTCACTGATTCTTAAGCCGGCTTTTGGTGTTCAACCTCCGCTGTCGGGCCAGGCCTTAGGACCTCCAAAAAGCCGCCGCAAACTGACGGAAGAGCGGGCCAGGCTTATCCAAAGAATCCAGTCGGCTCCGCGCAATTTTGTGGCGCAGGAACGGGTGAAAGTTTCTCGAGCGCCAGCCTGGGTGGACAACCAGTTGACGGCCCGGTCCGTCGTCGTGCGCGCCTATGTGGCAAACGGGGGTGACGAGATCGCCGTTTTGCCCGGAGGCCTTACCCGGGTTGCTAACGACCCGGATGACTTGGTGGTCTCGATGCAAAGCGGTGGCGGCAGCAAAGACACCTGGATTCTCGCTAACGGAACCACGAGCCGACCTGAGCCGGCGCAGGTCATGGGTGAACCGCGCCTGGCGGATTACGTTTCCCCGGGCGTGCCCAGCCGGGCCGCCGACCACTTGTTCTGGCTCGGTCGTTACACCGAGCGTTTGGAACAACTGTTGCGGGTGCTCCGTTGTGTGTTAGGGCGGGTTTCGGGCGAACCCGGGGCGGAAGATTTGCTGGAGTGTCGCGGACTCGCGGAATTGGCCGCGCAACTCAGTGTCTTCCCGCCCCCGCTCTGCGCTGATCCCTCCCGCAGCGAATTGTCCCAGCGAATGTTGCACGTGCTTTACCACCCCGACGAACCCGGGGGCGTGCGCGAGCTCCTGAAGCATGTCCGCTTCACCGCCTCGGCCGTGCGAGATCGCTTTTCCGGTGATACCTGGCGCATTCTGGGTCGCATCGAGGTGGATGCCCGCTCGCGGCCTGGCCGCCTCCCGCTCGCCCGCGCGACGGCGCTGATTCATAATCTGGTGCTCGATCTCGCCGCCTTCAGCGGCATGGAAATGGAAAACATGACGCGCGGTCATGGCTGGCGGTTCCTCGATTTTGGACGGCGTCTCGAAAGAGGTCTCAGCGTGCTCAAACTCTTGCGCGCCGCCGCCAGCGTCGAACTGCCACCTGCCGCAGTGCTCGAACCCGTGCTTGAAATTGCAGATAGCGTGATGACTTACCGCCGTCAGTATTTCACCGCGCCTTGCCTGGCAGGTGTCCTCGACCTGCTGCTGCGGGATGAGTCCAACCCCCGTTCGGTCCTCTTCCAAATCAATGTCCTGGGCGAGCACGTCGCCGCGCTGATCGCCGATTCCAAAACCGCCAGCCCCTCGCTCGACCGTGAGCGGATCCAATCGCTCGCCACATCGCTCCGTTCCCGCATTCGTGACGAGGCGGCAGTTCGAGACGCCGAGGGGGCATCACCGCCGCTCCTGGACTCGCTGAGCACCTGGGCCAGGAACCTCTCCGAATTGTCCGACCAGGTGACCAATCGTTTCTTCAGCCACAGTCTTCCGCGCATGAGCTAAAGATGAGAAAGCTCCTCTACGATATCACGCACATCACCACGTATGATTACCTGGGAGACGTATCCGTTTCTCATCACCTGTTAAGGCTTACTCCGCGCCATTACAGCAAGCAGGATTGTCTTGCCCACGAGTTGGCGATCGTGCCGGAGCCCGAGACGGTGCGTGCGCATCGGGACTATTTTGGGAACCCCACGCATTGCATCGGAGTCGAGACCCCCCATCGACAGCTCCTCATCAAGTCTCGCAGCCGCGTCGCCGTCAGCCCCGCGTTCATACCGGAACCGCGCGAGACACCGTCCTGGGAAACCGTGCGCGCGCGGTGTCGTGACGATCACTCCGGCCAGACTTTGGAAGCTCATGAGTTCGCCTACCCATCGCCGCTCGTGCCGTATGCCGATGAATTTGCCGACTACGCCAAAGCTTCGTTCACTCCGGCGCGCCCGGTCCTCGACGCCGTGACGGACCTCACGCGGCGCATTCACGAGGATTTCACGTTCGATCCTGCCGCCACCACGGTCACGACCCCGGTAGCGGAGGTATTTGCGCAACGCCGCGGGGTTTGCCAGGACTTCGCCCATTTTCAGCTCGCCTGTTTGCGCTCGCAAGGGCTGCCGGCGCGCTATGTGAGCGGTTACCTCGAAACCGACCCTCCTCCCGGTCAGCCAAAGCTTCGCGGTACGGACGCTTCCCACGCCTGGGTCAGTTTCTTCTGCCCCAGCATCGGCTGGCTCGATGTGGACGCAACGAATAACTGCCTCCCTTCCCTGCGCCACATCACCATCGGCTGGGGTCGCGACTACAGCGATGTGTGTCCCGTCCGCGGGGTGCTGGTCGGCGGACAAAACCAGACGCTTCGCGTTTCGGTGGATGTCAACGCCCTCGGTCCCTGGGAAAGTGACACCGACAATTCAGTGCCGGCGGCTTGAGATATTGGCCCGACAGACGGACGAGCGCAGTCGGCTAAGGCAGGGTTGGGGTTGCATCAGTTGGCACTGGGCCGGCCAGGGAAAAAAACCTGAAAATAGGCTTGCCCTGCCCACTAAGAAGCATAAATTCGTCTGGAGATGAACGGGTGATAGAAAAGTCAAAAAGCATCTCCGCTCAGTTCCTGAAGTAACATCAAACAAAAAACAACATAAATACCCATGAAAATGAGAATCAAATCACACTCGTGCGTTGCCTTGGCAGCGCTTATGATATTCCAGCTTAACCCGAAGCAGTTGTTCGCGGCTGCTCTGCCGGCCAGTTACGCGATGCCAGCCGGCACGGTCAACACCAACCAACCCGGCTTTACGGTTCGGCCCTATCAGACCGATACAGTCGGCGGTGGCACGATTGCGTGGAACCAAGGTCAACAGGCCGGGCAGTATGGCCCCAACGTCGCCGATTTGTCCGGCGCAAATACCAACGGGTACTACACTGTCAGTACCGTCGTGAACTGGAGCAGTTCAGGTGTCGCAGTGAACGGATTTCCACCAGGCGATCTCGATCCCGGCATCCCGGGCACCGGCGTCACCCCTACTGAAAATTTCTCCGAGCAAGTTTTGACGTATATCGAATTCCCCACTGCCGGCACTTACATTCTCGGCGTAAATAGTGATGATGGTTTTGGGGTGACGGCGTCCATGCTTAATCCGAAAGACATCTCCAGTGCCATCGCCTTGGGCGAATTAAACGGAAACCGGGGCTCCGCCGATACGTTGTTTTCGGTGGATGTGGCTCAGCCCGGAATTTACCCCTTCCAGCTTCTTTATTGGAATACCGGGGACGGCAATAACGTCGCATGGTTTAGTATGGTTACCAACAGTTCGAGCACCAACCTTATATTGATTAATGACATTTCAACGCCAGGCGCTTTGAAAGCCTACGCGACGGCCACGATTGCTCCTCCCTATACATCTGCCTTCGGTTTCAATCCCGCTGGTTTCAGCTTTGTCATTCAGGATGATATCTCGGCTCTGGTGCCAGGTTCCTTGCATGTGCAGTTGAACGGAGCGAATGTCACGGTGGCGATAAATAAGGTTGGTTCGGCCAGCACGATCACCTATTCATCTCCCGTGCTCCTCGCACCCGGAAGCAGCAATGTGGTTTCGGTCCAGTTTGCCGATAATGCCGTGCCGGCTCATAACCTTTCAGCCACCTTCTCTTTCGTCGTGCCGCCTTACACAGCACTGCCGCCGGGCGCAGCGATCCCATCCTCTGCGGTGGATACCACCCAACGCGGCTTGTCCACCCGGGTGAGTCAAATTGATTCCGCCAGCTATGGAACGTTCGCTGCGAACATTGCTCACGCCGAAGCGCAACTGGCTGGCGTGCTGATCGATCCGGCTTCCGGCACCCCATATCCGAACACAGCCACTCCCGGGCCTCAGCCCAACGGCAGTTATGTGGTTACGAACATCAATTTTTCGTATGATATCAGCGCCGAGCAAGGCGCGTTCAACACCGCAAACGGATATCCGGATGCGGCGTTCCCGGGCTTAACCGGCGCGGACAATGCCAACATGGCTGGGGAGGTCGTTGCGTACCTGGATCTTCAACCTGGCTATTACACCTTTGCGGTTAATTCCACCGATGGATTTCGCGTGACCGCAGGGACCAACCCTTATGACGCTTTCGGGATCGCCCTGGGTCTGTTCGACTACCGGGGCAGCACCATGGAAACCCGGTTCGGCGTGTCCGTCCAGACTGCGGGCATATACCCCATCCGGTTGGTGTGGTTCCGCGTTGCGGGAAATGGCAACGCCAACTTGGAGTTTTACACGATTGACACGCAGGGTACCAAACTGCTCGTGAATGACGCTTCCAAAGCAAACGCAGTCAAGGCGTACTGGAAGCGAACGGCGGGGTATGCGAGCTTCGTTAAGTATGCGGGATCAAGTTCCTTTGTTTCACTCTTTTCAGACAGTGCCGATGTTGGTTTTACCAATGCGACCGTCCTGATTAGTGACGGATCCTCCAACCAGGTCACCGCTTCCTCAGTTGTCTGGACCGTGGACGGAGCCGTAGTCGCGACCAATGGCACCTCGGCCAGCGGATTGACCCGGCTCACCTACAATCCGAAGGGCCTGCAGCTTCCCCGGACAGTTCACACGGCTACACTCGCCTGGACTGATGCGGGTGTCGGCGGAACCCGCCACACCAATGCCTGGAACTTTCATCTGCTGCGCAATTATATCCTGCCGGCTGCGCTGTATTTCGAGGATTTTGAATCGACCGCGGCGGGCCCGGAACCGACCGTGCCGACGGGCTGGACCCAAGTCAACTTCACTGGTGTTCAGAACCCTGGCAACGACCCGAACGACCTGAACTCAGATTTCTACCTGGGTTGGGTGGTGGTGGATAAGTCGTGGTCTATCTCCAAGGATTTCGGGGTTAGCGCTTATGTCCCCCAAGTCCTCAACGACATCGCTTTCGATGAGGCCACCAATCCGCTCCTGGTCAATCACTATATCCGCGCGGAGACGGACAGCCGCCAAAATGGCCCTCCCGGACAAATCCAATATCTATACACAAAGCCCTACGACCTCACCGGGAAGCCGGGGATTGTCATTGCATTCGATAGCTCATACGAACAGAACCAGGACAACATCAATGCTCTGGAGTACTCGGTGGATGGAACTAACTACTCCCCGGTTTTCTATTGGCTCCAGGGAAACGGCTCCGACCCGGACATTTTCCGCGACGGGCTGGGCAACATCGATGTCACGAAAACCATGATGACCTCCTATACCGATGTCGCCAGGTACACGGACCCAAACAGCGGACTTCTCGTCGGTGGCTATTACGGGTTCTTTATCAAAGCCCCGATCACGCAGGCGCTCGCCCCTTACATCGAGGGCCGCTATAACGACGATGGTACCGAATCCAAGCGGATCGAGTTGTATCGGGTGCCGCTGGCGGACAACCAGAAGAGCGTGGTATTCCGGTTTGTCCAGGCCGGCACCTCCAGTTGGTATTGGGCATTCGACAATTGGGGCGTTTACAGCATCCCCTCCCTGGCGAATCCGCCCGGAAGACTGAGCGTGAGCCGCACCGCAAATGGCCAGATCACACTTTCCTGGACTGGCGGGGGAACACTGGACTCGGCTCCGGATACCTCGGGGACATGGACGCCTGTGCCTAATGCGTCCAATCCGATGACAATAACCCCGTCCGGGAACCGGACGTTCTATCGTTTGAAGCAATAATCGCAGACTGATCACTAGCTACGTTAGACTGGCGTATTGGGGTGAATCAGTCACAATGCCGGACTCGGTCATAGATGGGATCGAGTTCGGCTTTTTGTTTTCCCACGGCCCATTGCAGGTGATGGTGTTGAATGCTAACGGATTGCACAAAGGTCGGCCGATAGCCAGGGGTCAAACCGGAGGTTCATCCGCCCTCGCGTGGGATTTACGCCATGAAGCCCGTCGCCCTGCGTGACAAAGACCTGGCCGTGTTGCAGGCGGCTTGTCAGAGGTTCCCCGCCGTGCGCGAGGTGCGGGTCTTCGGCTCCCGTGCCAGAGGCACCGCGCGCCGCGCTTCCGACCTCGACCTGGCCATCTCAGTGCCCGACGCCACCGTCACTGAATGGTTCGACCTGTGCGACGCCCTGGAAAATGCCCCCCTCATTTACGAACTCGACATCGTTCGCTCCGAACGCATCACCAATGAGCGGCTCAAGGACAAAATCGTCCGTGATGGTGTGACCGTCTATCCGGCAACCAGTGACAAGACGTGCTGGTGACACGAGGGTGACGACATGCAAGTATGTGCGCTTGGAAAAAGAAAAGCCCGCGCCGCAGTCGCGATTGTTTGCGGAGCGCGGACATTTTTGTCCGCATCCGTGGGCGCGCCGGCGTGGGAAGCTTGTCCTCTCGGGCGTGTTGGTGTCGTCGCTAAGTCCTGAAAGGACGACTGACCGATCTCGCAGGGGTTCAGCCGTCCCTGTCGGGACTTATGCACATCTAGACCCGCACACCCAACGTTCAAACGTTGGGCTACTGTCGGCCATCCCTCCGGGATGAGGAGGATCAAATCCTAGTGGCATTGGACATTTTTGTCCGCATCCGTGGGCGCCCCGGCGTGGGAAGCTTGTCCTCTCGGGCGTGTTGGTGTCGTCGCTCGTCCCCCCACGCCCGGCGGACAAGAATGTCCGCGCTCCTATGGGGTTGCGACGTGGTGTTCGCGACAGACCGCGGATTGAAAGGGTTTGCGGATGGCGCCGGTTTATGGAAACTTCCCATCAATGAAAGTGCTCCACCAACCCGTGACATGCCCGGGTCTTTTTTGCGGGATAGTCATGCTTCTTTTCGCCGCAGATGTCACGCTGGCGGACACGCAGGAAACCCTGACGGTCTCGCCTCCTCCGGCGGAAATGTCAGCTCCAGAGAAGGTTTGGTCTTTCCTGGAAAAGGGAAAACTGTCTGCTTCAACCCGGTACCGATTCGAGGTATTTGAGCGCGACCAACTTGCCTTTCCTCACACGTCCGAAGCGTCCACCCTGCGACTGGCCATCGGCTATGAAACTCCGACCGTAGCTGGCTTTTCGGCTTTTGCAGAATATGAGGGTGTTTATGATTTGGGACGGGCCAACTACGATGTTCCCGGCGCGCCGGGCCAAACCAAACCAGGGTATCCAACCATCCTTGATCCGGCGGTCAACCAGTTGAATCAGGGTTGGGGGCGTTGGAGATGGGCGGACACCAACTTTCAGGTTGCCCTTACAGTGGGCCGCCAGGAAATCATGCTCAATGACGGCCGGTTCGTCAGCATATCGACCTGGCGGCAAAACCACCAGAGCTTTGACACCGCTCAAATGCTCGTTGGTCTGCCTTACGGTTTTGGGTTGTCATACTATTACCTTGACCGCGCGCATCGCGTGGTGGGCAATGATGCCATCGATGGCGAGCCCTCCATGAACTCGCACCTGTTTGATCTCCGCTGGAAGCGCAAGAACCAGGTCAATATCTCGGCTTACGGGGTTCTTTTGGATTACGATTCGCCGACGCTATACGCACTATCCACGCGCACGCTCGGTGTGCGATGCACGGGTCCTTGGAATATCAACCAGGACTGGGGAGTCTATTACGCTGCGGAATTCGCCAATCAAGCGGACTACGGTCGGAACCCGAACTCGGTCAACGCCAACTACTGGCTGGGTGAACTCGGGGTAGTTACCAAGGGCCATACGTTCAAAGCCGGCGTGGCATGGCTCGGGGGGCAGAGTGCCACGGACAAGCTCTCCACCCCGCTGGCGCACCCGTTCAACGGATGGACCGAGTTGTTTTCGAGCAACCCCAGCCGGGGCACAAGTCATGGATTGGAAGCCGTTTACCTCAGCGCAAGCGGCCCGGTCGGACGGTTGGACGGTTTGGCGTACTCTCTCACGCTCTATAATTACCATGCCGCCAATGACCGCGCTCACTACGGCAGCGAGTTCGATTTCGGTCTGGCGTGGAAAGTCAAACCGGTTTGGGATAAGTGGGAAATCGGCTCGCGGTTTTCCTATTATTGGGCTGACGAACTGTTCGGCAACGCATTGCGCGCCTCGGTTTATACCAGCATTAGCTTCTGAGACTTGCGCTGCGGACCGATGTGAAATCTGCTTTGGCAATGTCCTCCGTCAACCATGATTGCTGAACATACCACCCATGCTGCCAGCCAACCTCTTTCGTAGAAAATCGCTCGACCACCTGGTCGGGGAAACCATCGCGCCGGAGCATCAGCTCAAACGGGCGCTCGGGCCCGTGCAACTGACCCTGCTCGGGGTCGGCGCCATCATTGGCGCGGGGATATTTTCCACGGTTGGCGAGGCGGCTGCGGGCGCGGCGGCTCAAGCCGGGGCGAGCGGGCATCTGGGGGCGGGGCCGGCGCTGGTGCTTTCCTTTGTGCTGGTGGCCATCGCGTGCGGGTTCGCCGCGCTCTGTTATTCGGAGTTTGCGTCAATGGTGCCGGTATCCGGCTCGGCTTACACCTACGCCTACGCGACGCTGGGCGAACTCATCGCGTGGATCATCGGCTGGGATCTGATTCTGGAATACGCCGTCGGCAATGTCGCCGTCGCCATATCGTGGTCGGATTACTTTCAAAGTTTGCTGGCGGGTTTCAAAGTGTCCTGGCCGTTGTGGCTGGGAACGGATTTCCGGACGGCGTTGCAAGGGGCGCACGAGGTCGCCAAAGCCAAGGCTGGCGGGATTGACCCGGGCACACTCGGCGACCTGGTGGCTCGCGGGAGCCAGGCGTGGGCCAACGCGCCACGGTTCCTCGGGATCCCGATCATCTTCAACCTCCCGGCGGTGCTGATCGTCACGGTAATCACATGGATACTGGTGCGGGGCATCCGCGAAAGCGCCAGGTTTAACTCGGCGATGGTGGTGTTGAAACTCGTGATCATCGCCTTCTTCATCGGGATGGGGGCGTGTTACGTGAAGCCGGCGAACTGGACCCCGTTTGCGCCCAACGGGTTTGCCGGCATCTCGAGCGCCGCCGCCATTATCTTCTTTGCCTACATCGGCTTTGATGCCGTGTCCACGGCGGCGGAAGAAACCCGGAACCCCAAGCGTGATGTGCCCATCGGCATCATCGCGAGCTTGATTGTCTGCACGGTGATCTACGTGGCGGTAGCGCTGGTGCTCACGGGCATGGTCAGATGGGACCAGTTTACCGGTGTGGCCGATCCGCTGGCCAAGGCTTTCTCGGATCGCGGCATGAATTGGACCGCGGGGATTATCTCGTTCGGCGCAGTGTTTGCCACCACGTCGGTCCTGCTGGTCTTTCAACTTGGCCAGCCGCGCATCTTCTTTTCCATGGCGCGCGATGGCCTCCTCCCGCCCTGGGCGGCCAAGGTGCATCCGAAGTATCGCACGCCGCATGTGACGACGATTCTCACCGGCGTGTTCGTAGCGGTCTTCGCGGCGATCACGAACATCAGCGAGGTGGTCGAGCTGTGCAATATCGGCACGCTGTTCGCCTTCGTCCTCGTGGCGGTGGGAATATTGGTCTTGCGCCGGACCGACCCCGATCGCCCGCGCCCGTTCCGCGCGCCACTCGTCCCCTGGGTGCCGCTCGCTTCGATTGCTTGTTGCGGCTATCTGATGGCGGAGTTGCCGCTGGTGACCTGGTGGCGCTTCCTCATCTGGCTGGTCGTGGGCCTGGTGATCTATTTCGCCTATGGCATCCACCGGAGCCGAGTAGGGAAAAATCAACATCCTTAGCACAACACTTCCTCAGCCAAGACCATTTCGCTCATCGTGCTCATCCTCATTGGTCTGCTGCTGCGGCATAACCCCGAGGCGATCAAAACCAACTTCACCGATTCCTGGACAAACCCATTTCTGGAGGAAGGTCAGATCAGCGGCGGACGCCCAGGCGGTAGAAGTGAGAACCAGAGCCGAGTGTATTGGTCCAATAGTTCAGTGGCGGGGTCGCAGGCATCTCGGCGCCATGTTTTTGCCAAGTGACCGCGAGGGTCGCCGCGTGTTCGAATTGGTAGAGGCGATTTGAACTGCTTGGCCAGGAGAAGATGAGCTGATTGGAGACTGTCGTTGAGAAGGTGGATAGGCGCAAAACCGCAGCGTCGTTGAGCGGGTCGGTGCCTGCGACCAATTCGTCGAAGTCAGGGATGCCGTCGTGGTCGCGGTCGGTGTTCATCAGGGCGACGGCGAGGGCGTAGAATCCTTTGGCGACCTGGCGGCGGCCGGCTCCGGAGGAAGCGTCCAAATGCCCGCCGTCAGTGGTGAAGCCGGAATAGAGCATCTGGCAGGTCCGCGAGTTGTAGGCAAAGGTTTGCGGCCCGCCGGCTGTGGTATGTGATTCCAGGTCGGCGACATCGAGGAGCACTTTGTTGTTGGCGGCCACCCATTCCCGGAGCGCATCGTTGTAGAGGTTTCGGAGGTAGTTATCGTTGTCGGCCGCAGTCGTCAACGGCATGGTGGCATAGACGAAGAGGGTGGTAGGATAGGCGGCTTCGAGCCTGGCTTGCGAGCGGATGCAGTAATTCACATCCGCATCCTGGTCGATGTAACAGAGTTTGTTCAAGACGAGGTTCACGGAGGGTTCGCGCCAGCCATTGGTCACATAGGTGAAGAGGTCGTCCATTTTGGTCTGCCAGCCGGGGTTGCCGCGTGGGAATTCGTAGATGACGCCGAGTTGGGTTGCGGAGGGCGGAGTATCGGTGGCGGCGGCGGGCTCGAGAAGGTAAGACGATGAGGACATCGCGTTGAGGTCGGAGAGGCCGTCCACGATGTTGGCACCCACGGATGCATGGGCGAAGAACCAGCTTAGTTGACGAATTTTGGACGTTTGGGCGGTGGAAAGTGGCGCGATGGCGGCGACCTCGTTGTGTCCAATCAGGATTCCGTCTCCAAACGAAACCGGCACGGTGGATTCGACGCGAGCGGGATCGGCAACATCGATGGCGTCCGAGTCTCCCAGGTAACCGTGGTTGTGAGATGGAGTTGAGTCCACGAGGGTTTGGCCGGAATTCTCATTGAACTGCCAATAGGCCAGGAGGCCCGGGGAATCCGGAGGCACGATCCGACGGAAATTGGCGCGGATGGTTTCCGCGGAACGGGGGTAATTCCAGACGCGGACTTCGTCCATTTCACCTTGAAAACGGTAACCGCCGACGTTGTCGTGCTGGCCGAAGGTGACGCTGCCGCCCGCCACGCTAAACGCGACCCAGGCGTGTGACCAGACGAGCAAACCGTTCAGATAGACGCGTTCCGTCGAGCCGTCCCACGTGGCCGCAAAGTGATACCATTGGCCAAGATCAACAGGGACGAGGGTGTCGGAATCAGGAATCCAGTGCGTAACGCCCAAGTGTTGATGCCAGAGAATCATGTGATTGCCGAGGCCGGAGCCTTCAGCGCCCCGGGAGAGCATGAAGCCATTCATGCCGCTGGCATAAGAGGGCCACCCGTTGATCTTGAACCAGAATTCCTGGGTGTAAGGCGCGTTGCCGACGGGGGCATTGGTGAACATCGGCACGCGGGCAAAAGAGTTGGGGCCATCGAATTTCAAGGCCCCGCCCCAATAGCCAGCCTGGAGCGAGCCAACGCCAAGCAACAGAGTGAGAGTGATAAAGGTTCCAGTGAGGAGTTTGCCGCAGCGATTAGGATGGAGACTTGGATTCATGGCCGCACATATTATGATGTGCTGGAGCATACCAGGAGGGGATGAGAAAGAGAAGTCGAATTGGGGGGGGAGCAAATGACAGGACGGATTCAAGAAATCGTAGCCGCCGACGGGAGTCGGCGCTGATCTCAGTAATTGAGGAAAAGAGCGTCGAGTGCCGTCGGTGGCTACAGATTTGTGGATTCTTGAATACGCCCTGAGGCGGTGGTTGAACAGGGAACGGAGAAAAACAACATAAGCGCCTGACCTATTCAGGCAATGGGAGATCTACTTCTCCGTTATCTCCGTTTGCTCCTGTTCAATCCCAAACCCATGAACCAACAGGAGGAAACGGAGATAACGGAGAAGGGAAAACAGAAACTGAAGGGGGGAAGGCGGTTTCAGGGCGATTCAAGAAATCGTAGCCGCCGACGGGAGTCGGCGCTGATCTCAGTAATTGAGGAAAAGAGCGTCGAGTGCCGTCGGCGGCTACAGATTTGTGGATTCTTGAATACGCCCTGCGCAAATGAGGTTCAGGGGCGCAAAGCGCGTCAAAATGTCGGGGGAGTTCTCACAGGGCGGGGATTGACAGAGCCAGAATGAGCAATTGCTGAATAAATGGCGTTGTCTTCGGACTTTGCTTTTGTACAAATGGCTTTGTGCTGAACGACACGGTCACCAAGGCAACCCGGCCCGTGCGGGAGGGGCAGGGGCGCAAGTACCTTTCAATGGTGGTTTGTCTGCAATTGTTCGCCGCAGGCTGTCTCACCCAGGCCCAACCAGCCGGAATCACGGAGGCCAGAGCTGAAGGTATTTCTCAGAAAGTGGCTGATTACATCCCTCCATCGGAATCCAAAGGTGGTTGGCACAAGCTGGAGGATCCGCAGGCAATCCGTCGTCTTGGGGGCATGGACCCGACGAAACTTGAGGAACTGAAGCAATGGCTTCTGAACTCAGACGATCGGCCATTTGCCGCCGTAGTCATCCGCAACGGCTACATTGTTCTGGAGGTCGAGCGGGATAACAGCTCTGTGACCAACACCAAGTCAGTCGCGTCATGCGCAAAGGCCATCTGTGCCACCGTCCTGGCGATTGCCTCCGAGGAAAGCCAAAAGGGACATTTGTCGCGGCGGATGACGTTTGACGACCCGGCATTTGATTTTATCCCGTGGGCGGCGCCGCTGAGCGATCCGCGCAAAGCCCAGATCAAGGTGAAGCAACTCCTCAACCATACCTCGGGCATCACGCCTGAGGGCTATGGCATCGCCAACCGGCAAAGGTGGGAGTACATCCTCGGCCACGGCGGTGACGGCAGAACCGCCAGTTTGTTCTTTGATCCGGGGACCACGCTGGAATACTCGACGCACGGGCTGTACCACGCCGCGTTGGTTTGTGAGAACGTCACCGGGCAGCGCTACGACCGCTTTGCCATCGAGCGTCTGCTTCAGCCACTCGGCATCGAGAAATGGTGGTTTGAAATTCTCGAAGGCGATGCGAAGCACGGCAGCCATGCCTCGCACACCGTGGGGCTGCCGGCGCGCGAAATGGCGCGAATCGCCTATTGCATGCTCCGCAACGGACGCTGGGGCGGTCG
>Ga0194044_10001171_pt1 | contig 13342 bp, 16 predicted proteins | sample JunL4417m_MetaG_FD_155460 | JGI IMG/M metagenome (GOLD analysis project Ga0194044, IMG submission 155460) | Anoxic zone freshwater microbial communities from boreal shield lake in IISD Experimental Lakes Area, Ontario, Canada - Jun2016-L442-17m | ecosystem: Environmental > Aquatic > Freshwater...
CCTTGACCGGGCTGTGCAGCGGAAGTGCGCCGAATCCCGCCACCCTCAGCTCACCAGCTCCCCCCAAAGCGCCATGGAGCTGGTCTTGACCTCAAGCTGAATGAGCCGAGCGACCACGTCATTAGGGAACTCGGCGAGTAGCTGATGGAGCGGGCGGCGACTCCAGGCGAGAGCGTCCAGCAGGATGTCGGAGAACTGGGTGTACACCGTCACGAACACGCCGGTCTCCTCCCACGCCTCCTTCGACAGATGCAGCACCTTTGCATCGACCCCATCGAGACCGGCGATCACGGCGTGCGGGAAACCCGCGGCGGCCACGGACCGCACGAAGTGCATGGCATCCGAGTACGTGACCGGCTTGGCCCTCACCTCGACGGCGACGACCGGCTCCAGCTTGTGGAACGCCTGCACGTCGCCGGGCAGCTTGCGGGAGGGGTCGAAGACCCTCGCGGTGCGGACGTCGTCGAACACCAGATCGAATGCCGCGGCCACCAGAGCTTGCGCCCTCTTGCCGCTCTCGGCGCTCCTGTTCAGGAAGTGAGCGCAGGCGTCCTTGAGCCTGACGAGATCGGCGCTGGTGTGGCCCAGGTCTATCGGCACCGCCTGCTCCTTCGCGGTAGTGCGATGCCTCAGGAACGCCGCGAGAGCCTGCACCGCTTCCTCCTCGCGAAGGTAGTGGACAGCCTCGAGGCACTCGACCAGGTACCGCATCTCCTCGGGGTGCTTGACGCGCGGCATAGCGTCCACGCTGTCGGAAGAGAAGAAGGGCTGGTTGTTCAGGGGCTCACGGCCGGTGGTGCGCAGGTCGAAGCCGTGGTCGATGGACGCCGGCACCAGCACCTCGTGAGCCAGCCCGCGAGCGGAGTAGGCCTTGTTGCCGGCCCGGGCCTTCAACGCGAGGGCATCGACGGTGTCGTCGGTCGCGGTCGCCAGGAGCGCGGCGCCCAGGACAACGAGGCAGGTCTTGTCCTCGAAGCGGGCGACGCGCTCGGTACGCGCGGTCCAGTCCGTAGGCACCACGGCATCTGACCGCGCCAGCTCCAAGGCCCGCTCAGGCTGCCTGCGGGCTCGCTTCTTGTCGATCGTCAGGCCCATCAGACGCCGAGCGCGAGGCTCCGACGGTGAGGACCGCATCCCGCTCGTCCGGCCGCTCGTCCGGCCGCTCGTCCCGCGGCTCGTCCCGCTGCTCGGTCGGCCGGCTCAGCACGCCGAGCTGTTCGGCGAGCGCGCCGACGACCGCCTTGCCGAGCTCCAGCGGCACCGCGTTGCCGAGCTGACGGCGGATCGTGGCTCCGTCACCCTTGACGAGGAAATCGTCGGGCAGCGACATCAGTCTGAGCAGCTCGGCCTGGCTGAGCCGGCGCGCCCGCGGGATGCCCTCGTCGTTGCGCACGTTCTGCCAGTGGAACGGCCCGACCCACGGGCCGGGCTGCGCCTGCAGGGTGCTGGAGGGTCGATCCGGATCGAGGCGCAGGAGAAACGTCCAGTAGCGGCTGCGCCACTTGAACACGTTGCGGCCACCGTAGCGCTCGGTGTGCCAGAGGTAGTTCTGTCCGGGCGGTACCTCCGCAAGAAGGTCGGCGAACGTGCCTTCGACGATCTCACCGGGCGCGGACGGACCCGACAGCAACGGCCCGATCGCGCTCCCTGCCGTGACATACGGCTGCTTGGTCGGGTCGAAGGTGCGCGTGTGCTCGCTCCACCCCGAGTGCGTGGGCTCGGGAAAGCGGAAGTCGCCGCCGTCCCGCCGGCCGACGACGAACACGCGCCGACGCAGCTGAGGATCGCCGTAATCGGCCGCCATGAGCACTCTGTACGTGGGCCGATACCCCGCGCCGGTGAACTGCTCGAGCACCCTGCTCAGCTGCGCCTTGTGCGTGGCGTAGGTGAGCCCCTGGACGTTCTCGAGGATGAACGCCCGAGGCTGAGCTTCAGCCACGATGCGGGCGTATTCGTCGAGCAGGGACGCGTTGGGATCGGTGCTGCTGCGCTTTTCCTCCAGCCAGAAGCCGGATTTGGAGAACGGCGTGCACGGAGGGCCACCGACCACAAGCTCAGCCTCACCCTTGGTCAAGCCGGCCGTGTTCAGGAGATCGCGCGTGGACAGCTCGCGGATGTCGCCGCAAATCGTCGGGACACCGGGGAAATTGGCCTGAAGGGAGCGCAGAGCACGCGCGTCGCAGTCGGTCGCCGCCGCGACCGTGAACGGACCTTCTGTGCGCGCCCCGTTGGCGCCGAACGGCTCTGCGCAGCGCTCGACCGCCAGATCGAGGCAGCCGGCGCCGGAGAACAAGCTGAGGACCGGGAGCTGGGCGGCCATCAGGCGATGAACCAGTGTGTGGCGAGTGAGTGCGTCAAGTCCGTTGTAGGCTAACACCCCGAGAGGACGGAAGGAACGCGCCCGAGGTGGACGTTGAAGCCGACTGATCCCGGGTACCCGACGCCATCCAGCGAAGCCGTCTCGAACGTCATGCGAGGCAATCGCAAGACCGGCTCGCGTCCCGAGGCCAGTCTGCGCCGCGAGCTTCACGCCCGAGGCCTCAGGTATCGCAAGAATCCGTCGCTGCGCACGAGCATCGGCGTCGTGAGACCCGACCTCACCTTCGCCGGATCGAAGGTCGCGGTCTTCGTGGACGGATGCTTCTGGCACTCCTGCCCGGCTCACGGGAACACGCCGGGCACGAACCGCGACTACTGGGAGCCGAAGCTCCGCAGAAACCGCGAGCGCGATCGGCAGGTGACGGAGGCCCTCACGGCAGATGGCTGGGTGGTGGTCCGGGTCTGGGAGCACGAACCGCTGGCCACCGCGGCCGCGGCGGTGGAGACGGCCGTGAGGGCCGGGGCCATGCGGGCTTCGTAACGAAGCCGCAAGCCGCAGAGAGCGCGGCGGCCAGGCGAGCGGCCATGGTGACGCCGCGGGCACAGGCCGGTTGCGCGCTACGGCCCCGTCGCCTCGTCCCGCGACAAGACCCTCGCGGAGCGGGGCATTCCAGCGACCGGCACGCCACGCACCGCGTCGACACCGGTCCCTCGCCGCCCGGGGAAGAGTGACGGCGGCCCGGCCGGATGTCGTGCGTGGCTCTTTCAAGCAACGGTACTTCCAACGGTACTTCCGACGAGCCTCGTCAGACGTACGTCCAACTGTGTTGAGGCAATCTGCACACGACCTCCGCCGGCGGCGCAGCGCACGAGGGCGCTGGCGTGGGTGGCGCAACGCACGTGCGCGACGCCTTCCAGTTGCGCGTCAACGCCTATCGCGGCCTGCTCACTCAGAGCCGCGATGGGGCCGGTCATCCGCGCCCGTCCCTCCCCGAGCTCGACGCCACCGCCGCGCGGCTGCAGGGCACGGGGTGAAGGTGCTGGGCGCCTTTCGCGCCATGCGGCACGCTCTGTTGTCCACCGCGTGCTCAGGAAATGCCCTCCTTTGCCGACGCCAATGGTGTTGCGTTTATTACGTTTCCGCTTACACTCAGTGATGGCGAACCACGCGGGAGGAGAACCATGGAAGCCATCATGAACCACAGCACGACGGCTGAAGGCCGCACGCCGATCGCCGCACCGAAAGGGGAGGCCGCGGCGGTGATCCAGCTGCGCGATTTCATGGCCGCCAAGCCGGCCGGCGAACGGCGCCACGCTTCGTTGTGCTCGCCGGATGGCCAGCAGTTCGAGATTCCCAGCTCGATCTACAGGGTGCTGGTCGCGGCGGTCGCGGCGATGGCTCAAGGCAACGCCGTCGCCATCGTGCCGGTGCATCGCGAGCTCACGACGCAGCAGGCGGCCGAACTGCTCGGGGTCTCGCGCCCTCATCTCGTGAAGCTCATCGACGCCGGCGAGATCCCGCACCACAAGACAGGGTCTCATCGCCGCATCTACTTCGAAGACCTTGTGCGCTACCGCGACCTGCGTGACGCCCAGCGCTCCGCAGCCCTCCGCGAGCTCACGCGCAAGTCCACCGCGTACGGTCTGGAGTACTGACGTGGGCTGGACGGCGCTGCTCGACGCGTGCGTCCTCTTCCCCATGTCAACGCGCGACCTGCTGCTGCGCGGCGCCGAGCGCTACCTCTACGAGGTCCGATGGAGCGCACAAATCGTCGAAGAGGTCCGCCGGAACCTCGTCGAGGATCAACGGTGCACGGTGGAGCAGGCAACCTGTCTCATCGGCCAGATGACCGGCGCCTTCCCCGAGGCCGCCGTGACAGGGCACGAGCCGCTGATCGAGGCCATGGTCAACGACCCCGGCGACCGGCACGTTCTGGCCGCGGCGATCACCGCCGGCGCGGACGTCATCGTCACGGACAACGTGAGGCACTTCCCGTCCATGGCGTGCGACCAGTATGGGATCGAAGTGCAGACGGCCGACGAGCTCCCCTCGTACTCCTTCGACCTCGCGCCGGAGGTGATGGGCGAGATCTTCCTGCAACAGGTGAGGGACCTTGAGAGACCTGCGCTCGATGCCCCGTCGGCCCTTGCCGCGCTGGAGAAGCGCCTGCCAACGCTGGCCGCCAGACTGAGCGCGCTGCCCAGCGTGCGATCCGCCGTCGAACAGTCGCGTCCCGGCGGCGAGGTCACCACTCCCGCGGCTTGGTGATGGTCTTGCCGTCGGCCGTGGTGATGGCGAGCGGCAGTTGCGCCGCCGCGAAATGGCCGCGCCGCACCGTCCTCACAAAGTCGGCCTGCTTCGCGAACACGCAGGCGCGCTGCCCACCCTCGACCTTGATCACGCCCACCGGCAGGCCCAGGACGGCACGCACGAGCCGAACGGGCTCCAGCAGGTCGGCGTCGTTGGAGACCACGACCGCGACCTCGTACTTGCCGGTGAATCCGTCGACCAGCAAGTGCGCGGCCAGGCTGACGTCGGAGCCCTTCTCCTCGGGGACCCACACAAGGGCCTTCTGAGGACCATGCGCCGGGGCGTCGACCAGCCACTGCAACTTGGCGTGCTCCACGAATTGCCCATAGTGCGTTTGGAGGCCAGGCGTCGCGCGCAGAGCCGCCAGGTACGCTCCCTGGCGCGCCTGTTGGCCTTCTCTGCCGCGCGAAGGATCGAGCGGCGCCGTGAAGTAGCGCACGAGCCGCACGTCGTTGCGCGGCAGCGCGGCCCTGCAGAACGCGACCAGATCCAGCCACTTGTACTCCTGGAACCGCGCCCGCCGAAAGGCGGCGTAGTAGAAGTTGAAGCCGTCGATGTAGACACGTGTGCGCGGACGGCGTGGTGGCACGTCACCCCCCAGGTTGACGATGTCCCGAGAAAAGCAGAAGCCGCCCGGAGGCGGCTTCGCGCCCCGCGTCAAGCGCGGGGTCAGTGACTCCATTATGCACGCCGTCTGCCGAGGGTCAAGCAATGGGGCGCAACGTCAACCCGCCGCCCGGCTGCAGGGGCATGGGGTGAAGGTGCTCTGAGCCGCGTCGGCGACGCCTCTCCCCCCATTGCCGCTCTGTGCGCGCTCTTCGCGCAGTACCCTGTGTTCGTGCTGGGCGGTGTGATCATCGACGCCGACCACGCCGCCAACGGGGTGCAGACTGCCGTTCACCACAGCGAACACCCTCCTGACCATCGGTGCCCTCTCCATCGAACCTGCCTATGGGAGGCACTCTACGGGAGCGGACCTGGAGACCTGGGGTGGGGAATTGTTTGATCGCCGGCACCTCCCGACTCGTTCGTCTCAAGCCTCAGCCCGTGAAGGTCAAGCGCTCGCCTGAACGCCTCGCGGTCGGGGTCTATCGACTCGTTGCGGCAGTCCCGCAAGAGATGACTGCTGTCCCTGCCGACGTCGGCTTCTCGTTCGAAAAGTGCCCACAGCCGCAGGTCGTCACCGTACCTTGACCCGAAGGCAACACCTGACGCGAGTCGACCATCCGCGGTCTCCCGGCCATACAGGTGTCTGGAGATCGACTGAGTGAGCTCGCGCGGCGCATGGATGCGAATCGCCGCCGCGTCGAAGTCGGGCAGCCCGGATCCCAGAGCCAGTTGCGCCCCACCACGCCCGGCGGGCTGCCCTCGTAGTCAACATCGTCGCGGCAGCCGGCTATGGAGGCGAGATCTGAATCGAGCCCCGGGTCGGGTCGGAACTGCGCCAGGACCTCGATGAAGCAGGCCTCCGCAGAAGAGGCGGCATAGATGGTCCGGAACAGCGCGTCAGGATCGTCCCAGCGACCGGTGAACGGGGCGTACTCCCATGGCGCCCATGCCCAGGGGTCGGGCGAGTAGCCGACGCGGAAGACGAGACCGTCGGAGTGCGTGAACCGGAGTGTCACGCCTCAGCCTACTGCAGCGAACGCCCGCGCAGCCGCCAGGATGTCGGGGCCCACCTCGTGGAGCTGGCCGTCGCGGAGGAGTCTCGCGGGGGACCTGTCATCCAGCTTGGGATTGAGCCCCTGGAACCACGTCTGGATCACGGCGTCGTCGTCACGAGCGCCGATGAGTTGCACGACTTGATATGCGAGGCGCAGGCGATCCAGGGCGCCGGACTGCCGGATCTGCCGCTCGCCTGCGGCCCACTCGTGCACGGCTCGAGTCTCAGAGACACCCGCAAGAAAAGCCACGAGACGAGCGCCCAGGTGCGATCTGAGCTCGCTCACGATCTCCGCCGGTTCGAGACGGATCGAGCTCTCGTAGGCAGTGAGGTCTGGCTTGGATGGAGCCAACTGAGCCATGACGCCTCCGATCGGGTTCGCCTTCATCCGAAGTCTACCCGGAATCACGTGACTAAACCATCATGGATCACATTACAATCCCAACCAAAGTACCCGGTGAGTCGCACCAAGCGATCCTTGCCGCGTGCTCATCGGCATCGACCTCTGACCCCTCCGCACGCCCACTGAAGATGCAGCGTCTCTGGCCGCCCTCGACCCTGAGGACTCCAACAGTCCGGCCCAGTTCCTCGCGCACCATGCGCACCGGCTCGAGCAGGTCGGCATCGTTCGAGATGACGACAGCGACAGCGAACGCGCCGCGGAAGGCGTCGAGCAAGAGATGCGACGCCAGGTCGACGTCCGACCCTTTCTCTTCCGGGACCCCCACTTCGGCGCTGCGCTGTTCTCCGAGTGGCGCGTGTACGAGCCGCTGTCGCTTGGCATGTTCGACGAGCTCGCCGCAGTGGATGGTGAGGCCAGGCAGCGCAGTCGGCGCCTCCAGGTACACGTCCTGGCGGGCTCGTTGTGCGGCGCGCCCGCGAAACGGGTCGAGGCGGGCGGTGAAGAAACGCACGAGCTCGATGTCGTTACGTGGCATGGCGATCTCGCAGAAGCGCACGAGGTCGAGCCACCTGTAGTCCGCGAAGCCGCCGCGCCTGAAAGCTGCGTAGTAGAAGTTGAAGCCGTCGATGTAGACCCGCGTCCGCGGGCGCGGTGCGTCCACGTCAACCCCCTGGATGACAATGACCCCAGAAGAAGCAGAAGCCGCCCGAGGGCGGCTCCGCGCCCCGCGCCGAAGCACGGGGACAGTGAGTCCATTATGCGCGCCGTCTGCCGAGGGTCAAGCGGTCGAGCGCAACGTCAACCCGTTGCCCAGTGGCGGACCCGCGAATGAGGTCTGGAAGGGGCGATTCCGCCCACTGAGAAAGGCCGGGACCCGCCACGCAGTTCCCGACCTCTTCAAGCAGCATCGGCAACATGTGTCAAGGGGAGCCGGAGGTGGGTGACGTGCAGCCGGCCGCCGGTGCTCGCGCAGCTACGCCGCGATCCACTCCCGAGGCCTGCCAGGCGGCACGGATGGCCTCCGCGAGGATGCCCTCGCGCAACTCATGGCGCAGCCCGCCCATCGTGACGAGGTCGACCTTGGCGTCGAGCAACTCCTCAAGGCGCTCCCGAAGCTCGAACACGCGGAAGCAGCTCAGCCGCGTGCCCGGCTCGTAGTCCACGAGCACGTCGACATCACTTCCGGCGCCGGCCTCATCGCGGGCCACGGACCCGAAGATGGCAATCTCACGAACGCCCATCGCGACGAAGTCATCACGGTGCGCGGCGAGCATGCGAAGAACGTCGTCACGTTTCATAGCGGCCCCTCCTGGACGTCAGGATCCTCGCACACGGGAGCGCGTTCGGGCCACGGGAGAGACGATCTGCGGGCTCCACGTGAAGGCGAGGCGCTCGTATCCTCCCCCCGAACGGTCGCGCGCGAGTCATGCGCCTGACCGGCATGAAGGTGCGCGACCGGCTCGGCTTCAGCCGCCGGTCAGCCGCCGGGTCTCGGCCAGCACAAAGCCCAGGAGCAGCTCGAACACCTCGTCGAGCGGGTAGCCGGCGGGGTCCATGTCGTAGTGCAGCTCGATGCCGTCCACGGCGGCGAAGACCAGGTGGGCGATAGCCTGAGCGCTGCGCGCGATCTCGGCAGAGTCGGCGCGCTCGCCCACGATGATGGCGAGGCTCGTGGCCACGTGCCACTGGTTGAGGGCGGCGATCCGCCGGCGCAGTGACGGATCGCGGTACGCGTAGGGCATGAGCTCGAAGTAGGCGCGGCCGCTGCTGCCGTCGCCCTCGCGCAGCAGGTCGCGGATCGCCTTGACGTAGGCGCGCAGGCGCTCCTCCACGGTGCGCGCCTTCATGGCCTCGCGCGCGAAGCCGGCGAGCGCGTCGTGCGCGAGCGAGTCCACGAGCGCCTCCAGCAGGCCAGGCTTGCCGCCGAAGTGGTAGTACAAGGTCGAGACGTCCACGTGCGCGGCGCCGGCCACGGCCTCGAGCGTGAAGCCGCTCATGCCGCGCTCGAGCACGATGCCGCGAGCCGCCGCCAGCACGGTCTGCGCCGTCAGAGGCAGGGCCTCAAGCGGTCGCTCGTACGGCAGGCCCTCGCCGGCCGCGCGCCGTTCCACCTCGCGCGGCCGGCCGCGGCCGCGCGCCGTCGACTCCGCATCTGTGCGCTCGTCCATGGGTCCATCGTTCACTCGCCGGTCGCGCGCCGTCAAGCGCGCGATTTATTCCCATTGCGCTCGCGGCGCGCGCTGGTAGCGTGCGCACACTGGTCCCGACGGAGGGAGGCATCGTGAACGTGTCGTCACAGGATCTGCGCTGGTGGCGCGACCGGGCCAAAGACGAAGCGATGAGCGCCGCGCTCATGCGGCGCATCGAGATGCCCAGCGACATCTCCCCGCGCTTCACCACCGTGCGCCGCACCGAGGTGATGGTGCCCATGCGCGACGGCGTGCGCCTGGCGACCGACGTGTACCTGCCGCGGGACCCGGTGGACGGCAGCCCGCTACCTCTGCGGGCCGGGCTGCCGGCGATCATCGTCCGCCAGCCCTACGGCAAGCGCGCCGCCTTCCTCTGGATGCCGGTGCAGGGGCGCTACTGGGCGCGCCGTGGCTACGCCTGCGTCGTCCAGGACGTGCGCGGGCGCTGGGGCTCGGAGGGCGACTACGACCCCTTCGTCACCGAGGTCGACGACGGCTACGACACCATGGACTGGGTGGCGCGGCAGCCCTGGTGCAACGGCACGGTGGGCGCCATGGGCGAGTCGTACTTCGGCTACACCACCTGGGCGATGGCGGTGGCCGGGCACCCGGCGCTGCGCTGCGCTGTCCCCGGCGACACGACGCCCGACATGTACACGTCCGCGTTCCGCAACGGCGCCCTCTGCTACAACCCGTTCGGCGTGTGGGCGCTGTGGGTCAGCGGCAAGCGCTTTCGCAACTACTACCGCGCCGACTCCTACCACCTGCCGCTGGAGGAGCTCGACGAGGCCGCGGGCATCCCCAGCCGCCCGTGGAAGATGCTGCTTTCGCACTTCCCCAAGGACGAGTACTGGGGCCGCCTGGACCTCACCCCCCGCCTCGGCGACGTGAGCGTGCCGGTGATGCAGTGGTCGGGCTGGTACGACCAGTTCCTCAGCGAGACGATCAAGCACTGGCGCGACATGAGCACGCGGCGCGCGGCCCAGGGCGACCAGTTCCTGGTTCTCGGGGCCACCGACCACATGCTGACCCTCGAGCTCAAGGGGCGCATCGGGCGCGTCCCGGTGGCCGGCCACGGCCACGGCAACGACCGCATCTGCAGGTTCCTGGACAGGCACCTGCGGGGCGCCGAGACGGAGTTCCCGTCGGCGCCCGTCACGTACTTCACGCTCGGGCGCGAGGAATGGCGCACCGCCAGCGAGTGGCCGCCGCCGCAGGTGCGCGCGTTCCCGCTGTTCGCGGCAGCATCGGGCGGCGCATCCCTCCTCCCCGCGCCGCCGCCCGCGGCCGCGACGCGCGCCTACGCCTACGACCCCGAGCACCCGCTGGACGCCTGGGTGGGCACCGACGGCTGGGCGCCGGCGCGCGACATGCGCGACCGCGCGCCCTTCGCGAGCCGCGCGGACGTCCTCGCCTTCGACTCGCCGCCCCTGGCCGCGGACCTCGAGGTCACCGGCCCGCTCGCGGTGACGCTGTTCGCCGCGTCGTCGGCGGAGGACACCGACTTCATCGCCACGCTCGACGACGTCTTCCCCGACGGCTACGTCCACCTCGTGCAGCAGGGCATCGTGCGCGCCCGCTACCGCAACGCCGGGCGCGACGAGCCGCTGGAGCCAGGCTCGACGGTGGAGTACACCATCGACCTGTGGTCAACCAGCTACGTGGTCAGGGCCGGCCACAAGCTGCGCCTCGAGATCTCGTCCAGCGAGTTCGACCGCTACGACCGCAACCTCAACGTGTACGAGCCGTGGGGCACCGGCTGCCACCCGCGGACGGCGCTGCAGACGGTCCACCTGGGCGGCGACACGCCCACGCGCATCACGTTGTCCGGGCCCTCCGAGCCCCGGTTCCGGTCGTGAGCGCCCCGGTCGACACCCGGGATGCGGTGGGCCTCGACAGCTGGCGCTCCATCACCGCCCTCCTCTGGCTCGGCTTCGTCGGGCTCGCCACCTTCCAGCTCATCCCGCTGCTTACCGACCAACTGATCGACGTCTACGGCTTCGGCGATGCCAGGGCCGGCCTGATCAGCTCGTGGTACTGCGGCGCCGGCTTCGTCGCCTCGGTGATCGCCTTCTACTGGCTGCCGCGCTGGGACCGGCGCACGGTGCTCGTCGGCGCGCTGGTGCTGGGGCATGGCCGGCTACACGATCGCCAGCGCCGTAGGCTTCGGGTTCACCGTCTACACCGTTGCCGCCTACCTGCAGGCCTTCGGCTACGTCGACCCGTCCGGGCGGCTCATGGCGAGCGGCGGGCTGGCCATCTACGGCGGCGCGCGCTGGGGCCGGTGATCCTGGCGCAGTTCATCCCCGGCGGCACGGACCCGTCCTACGTGGCGCCGCTCATCGCCGACGCGGTCATCTTCCTCATCGCGCCGCTGGTGTTCGTGATCGGCTGGGCGCTGGTGCGCAAGCAGCTGGGCGCCGCGCAGGCGAGCGTCGGACCGCGAGACGGCGTCGTGGCCGTCGGCGCGGAAGGGAGCGGCGTGGATGGCGGCGCAAGCCCCAGCGCGGTGACCTGAGCCGGACGCCGTCGGCCGATGGCGGCGTGGAGGCTCTGTCGGCTACCGCGTCAACAGTCGCCAGGCCACGCAGTTCCGCATATGGGCCACGTAGACGCTGAGGGCGCTCATCGTCAAAGCGTCCTGTCCCAGCGCGGTGACGGTGGCATTGACGCCCCTCCTACTTGGTGTGAGCATGATGCCATAGGAATCCGACGACGACTGGGAGAGAGCATGACCGAAGACCAGCATTCCGATGGCCCTGGCGAAGAGAGCGCGCACAGGCAGGTGACGCGGCGCCAAGTGCTCAAGGGTGCCGCGGTCCTGGGCGCCGCTGCTACAGCCGCCGGCTCCCTGCTGACCAGCGACGCGCTCGCCGGTGGCAAGCGAGGCGCGGGGCAAGTGACCCCTGCCGGCGAGTACAGCTTCCCCTCGCTGGGCTACCCGATGCCCGGCGACATGCGGCCGGACGCGCCGGAGCTGGCCGCTCGCGGTTCGTTCCATGTGGGCGTGCGCGGCTTCACCGTCACCAATCCCGGCCAGGTCGATATGGCGCACTACGATGGCACCGGCACCGCCCCCACCTACGACCGGCCGCTGCCGCTGATGGTGTGGTACCCGGCGACCATCCCTGGAAAGGTGGCCGAGCTGACCACCTATTCGGACTTCCTCGGCAGCGGTCCCGGCTCCGCCGACACCCGCCCCATCATCCCGTTCAAGTTCCCGGGCCGCGCCCGGCGCAACGCCAAGCCCAACGCCAGTGGGGGCCCCTATCCGCTGCTGATCGTCTCGCACGGCTACCCCGGCTCGGACGTGCTGCTCACCAACATCACCGAGAACATGGCCTCCAAGGGATACGTGGTCGTGGCCATCAGCCACACCGATTCCACGCACGCCGATGCGACCAACTTCTCCAGCACCTTGCGCAACAGGATGCTCGACGACAACTTCGTGTTGAAGACGATCGCGGACCTCGGCAAGAGCGGCTCGAAGAGCTTCCTCTCAGGCATGGTGAACGCCGACAAGACGGCCGTCCTCGGCTACTCCATGGGCGGCTACGGGGCGGTCGTCGCCGCCGGCGCGGGCGTGACTTCGGGATTCGCCAACTACGCCGACTGGAAGGCCGGCACGTACCTGCAGACCCTCATCGCCGGCAGCGCCGACTACGCCGCCCTGCTGGACCCGCGCATCAAGGCGATCGTGCTGGCGGGCCCTTGGGGCGGCACGCAGGGAGCGTGGGATGCCGCCGGTCTCGCGGGCCTCAAGATCCCCATGCTGTGCATCGTCGGCGACCAGGACCAGACCGCTCCGTACAAGGGCGCGCAGTTCATCTTCGATAACGCCGTCAAGTCCGACCGCTACATGCTCATCCATCAGCAGGGTGACCACGAGGTCATCGCCAACCCCGCGCCGCCCATCACGTTCACGCGCTGGCGCGAATACACGCACTATCAGGAGCCGGCGCTGGACAACACGCGCACCAACAACGTCAACCAGCACTTCGTCACGGCGTTCCTGGATCAGACGTTCAAGGGCAAGAACTACGCCGGCACGGGGGACTACCTCAACCCCATCTACCCGGACTCCAACGACAGCAACAACTACGGCAACGACGACTACTACGCCAACTACCCCAACTCCGGGTGGCCCAAGAGCACTATCTGGAGGGGCTTCCCCGTCTGGTCGGCGGTCGGTCTGCAGCTGCGGCATTCGGCGGCGACATGAGGCCAGGCGGCGGCACAACCGTCACCTTCTGACTCCTGACGAATGAGAGCCGGCCCGGCCGGAGGCTCCACCTCCGGCCGGGCCGGCTCCATTTCGCCGCCCACCCTCAGTGAGCCGAATCGCGCCCGACGCAAAAGGAGAGGCGTCCGCGAGATCGCGCAGGATCTCCGGCAGCACGTAGGCCTACCGGATGCTACCGGCGCTGTCGGCGACTGAGGTGCCGGTCCGTCAACGC
>Ga0194044_10001172_pt1 | contig 13342 bp, 14 predicted proteins | sample JunL4417m_MetaG_FD_155460 | JGI IMG/M metagenome (GOLD analysis project Ga0194044, IMG submission 155460) | Anoxic zone freshwater microbial communities from boreal shield lake in IISD Experimental Lakes Area, Ontario, Canada - Jun2016-L442-17m | ecosystem: Environmental > Aquatic > Freshwater...
TGCATATAGCGCTTCGTACCAGCACCCTCAACACCCTCTAAACTTTGCTCTAAACCAGGTGCGCCCAACGTCACAATTGATAAGACCTGAGTCTCACCGCGCATAAACAAACCAGTACCGTGGGTACGGGGCAATAAACTAACCTCGGCGGACAGTTGGCGAATCTCCTCAAAGCCACGTCCATCAACCCGCTTGCCATCTTCTAAAATTGAGCGCGTCACTTCAGCCTCAACCGCAGGAAAAAGCAATTTTATGATCGCTTTGTGCCGGCGATCTTTACCAACATTCTGCTCAAATAAATAAATATCTAATCGTTCTTTTAAGGCAGTAACTGCGGCTTTGCGTTCGCCTTTTGAGTTTAAATCGGCATCAAATAAAATAGTTCTAACATTGCTATTCAACCAAGCCTGAGCCAAGTCAAAGACTTTTTGCATTTCTGCTTCTGCTTCCAACTCTTCCGGATGGACTAATTTCTGTTTTGCCTTGTGCTCATGGGCTGGTACTTCTGCCTGCATCTTTTTTATCAATTCAACTGCTGGCTGCATTTCCTTTTGACCAGCTACAATTGCAGCGTATACGTCATCTTCGGAAATTTCCTGAGCACCCGCTTCAATCATGATGGTTTTCGCACTTGTGCCAGCCACAATTAAATCCAAGTCGCTTAATATGCGCTCGGCATAGGTTGGATTATAAACCAGCTTGCCCTCAACGCGGCCAACACGAACTCCGCCAATCGGACCATTCCATTCTAAACCAGAAATCGCTAGTGCCGCAGAAGCAGCCACTAAAGCAATAATATCATGATCATTTTCCTGATCAGCGGAAAGGACGGTTAAAATTATCTGCACATCCTTACGAGAATCGCTAGCAAATAACGGACGAATCGAACGATCAATCATGCGACCAGTTAAGACTGCATCCTCGGTTGGTCTGCCTTCACGCTTAATCCAGCGTGAACCCTTAATAATACCAGCGGCATATAAGCGTTCTTCTAACTCAACTGACAAGGGGAAAAAATCAATCCCAACCCGCTCTTCTTTAGCCTGTACAACAGTTGCCAAAACAACCGTATCACCGTACTGGACGGTTACGGCTGCATCTGCCTGCTTGGCAATTTTGCCTGTACTAATGGTGAGTGTGCGGCCAAGCCATTCACCTGAAACACTTTTTAATTGTGTCATACATTTCGGCTTCGAAATAAAAAATAAAATATTGGTTTATTTCCAAGCCACTTAGTCTTGGCCGACAAACTTTAGGACTATGGTCTTGCCACAGTTCTACCTGTTTATCGGCCAATGATATTTAATTAACGTAACAAATACTTTTTATTATCACTCAAGTTGATAAAATCGTCTGCTTCTTCAATCAGCTTCGATGAGGTTGTCTGTCGAAAACCCATCACTTCAACCAAACAACCAGTGGTGTTCTGCAAATAATTCACCAAAGGAATATAATCACCGTCACCAGACACAATCACAATCACATCCAGCTTCTGTGCCAACTTAATTGCGTCAACCGCAATGCCAACATCCCAGTCGGCCTTTTTCATGCCACCGGCAAAAATTTGAAGATCTTTCATTTTTACCTCAAAACCTTGTTGTGATAGCGCCTCAAAAAAACGCATTTCCTCATCGCTTTCGGTGCGCACTACGTACGCAGTGGCCCGGATCAATTTACGGTCCGCCACTGCATCAATCAGCAACTCCTTAAAGTTAACTCTTTTTTTATGAAGATTTTTAGCGGAGTGATACATATTGGCCACATCGACCAATACGCCCACTCGCTGTTCGCCATGCTTATGCATGATATTTTTAGTTTTAATTTATAACACTTCGTCTTCTTTTTCCTCTTCTTCTGGCTTGATTTCGTCCTTAGCTAGTAATTCCTGTTCGATGCGCAAACGCTCATCCTCTTCTTCAATCATTTTCTTGGCGATACGCAATTTCAAGCGTTTAGCCAAATCAGCAAAAGAAACTGAATCTTCCTTTTGAAGATACTTTAACAACTTACGACGCTCATTCACCTTTTTTAGCAGGCCTCGTCGTGAGGAGTGATCTTGCTTGTGTGACTTTAAATGGTCAGTTAAGCGTTCAATTTCTTCGGTCAGGATAGCAATTTGCACCTGAGAAGAACCGGTGTCGTTTTCGTGAACACGGAATTTAGTAATAATCCGTTGTTTGACTTTTTTGTCTAACATAAGTTCGTTTCCTTGGCCGAGAAGCGGCTAGTCGTTCCGCATCCAAGCAAAGGTCAATTAAGATTAAAATGTGTCGAAACACAACCAAACAATACCACAAAGACCTGTTTTAAGCAATACTTTGACATATTTAATTACATTTGTTATATTTTAGCCAATTATAGCAAAAAATGCTTATTTTATGTTGGTTGTCCCAATACCATAAAACAAGTATAATAAAAGAGTTATTATTTGCCCCCGTAGTTCAACGGATAGAACACCAGCCTTCTAAGCTGGTTACGTAGGTTCGACTCCTACCGGGGGTACATGTTTGAACTAATCACAATTTCGTTTTTGTTAGTGTGCTTAGCCTTACTATTAATTATTATTGTTTTAATGGCATTTCATTTTTATGCCATAATTGTACTTGGTCATGCGCCATATGTTACAACTAGCAATAATATTAATGAGGCAATACTTGAAAACATCACCATCGCGAATGGCTCTAAAATATACGAGCTCGGTTGTGGTACCGCAGACTTTTTACAAGCTGCTGAAAAAAAATCACCAAATTCTACATTTATTGGCATTGAATATAACTTGTTGCCTTTTTTGCTAGCCAAAATTCTGCTATTCATTAACCGTAGCCACATTCAGCTGCTTCATAAAAACTTTTTTAATATTCAGTTAAATGACGCGGATATTATATTTTGCTATCTCAATGAAGCTTCAATGAAAAAATTAGAACCAAAATTTTTATCAGAGTGTAAACCAAAAACTCAAATTATCAGCCACACCTTTCATTTACCCAATATTACACCAATTAAAACACTAACAGTTGACGGACACAAAATTTTATTTTATATTACGTAGGTGCAAAAACAAAAATAATTATGGTGGCTATAGTTTAACGGTTAGAACACTGGTTTGTGGTACCAGTAGAGAGGGTTCGATTCCCTCTAGCCACCCATAGAGTGAGAAGTATTCGCTAAGAGCACCCCTTCAAAGGGTGCTTTTAGCTTATATTGCAAGTTTTTTCCGTCTAATTTTAAGTTCTGAAATAAGAAATTCAAAAGTTGTCGTTTTTCTTCTGGTTCTGAACTTTCAAAAATTTCTGTTGCCCGTTGAGCCAATGAAAGTACTGTATTTGCGGTAATATAATAAGAATTGCTCGCATTATCAAACTGCTTTATCTTAAACAAAATATCATACTGCTTTTCTTTAAATTCTTTAAGCTTCTGGTCGTATATCTCGGTAGTAATACGCCCGTCGAGCCTGTCCGTGTACATAACCGAAATTCTGTTTTCGATTATGTCGTATTCTTCCCTTAAGTTCTTCAATTGGATTTTTTGAAATTCGTTTTTCGCTTGCTCAGTTGTTTTAAGAGATTCAACAAGCTCGTCCTGTCTTTCCTGAGGCAATTTAAGGCCGTTCAGGAGCTTCTTAATCGGTTTTATAAGGTTATCTTCGTTGACCCAGATTTTCTCGCAAACCTTCTTATAATTCGTACAATGATAGTAAATGTACTTTTTCTTATGTATTTCGGGTGTTATTGCACATCCGCATCTGTCGCACGTCATTAAACCTCTAAAGATATATGGCTTGGTAGAATACTTGCTCGGTTTTTTTGGATAGCCCTCTCTAACTCTTTGGCATCGCAAAAATATATCATAAGAGATAAGCGGTTGGTATTTGTGAGGGTATAATTGGCCGTTGTATTTTCTTGAACCGTAATAAAATGGATTTTTTAAAATACATTCAATTTGCCTGACCTTTAAAAAATTTCCTTCTTTGCTTTTAAACCCCTCGTCTTTTAAATGTTGTGCGATTCGTTCCATCGAATAAGTGCCCGTTGAATACATTTCAAATACTTTAATGACGTAAGGAGCTTTTGAAGAATCTACGATTATAGTTTTATTGCCATAAGCATCTTCTGAGTTCAAATAGCCGATGCTGGCTCGCCCTGTAACTTCGCCCTTTTTTAATTTTTGCTCAAACGTTCTTTTAACATTGTCGCTGATTTGAAGTACAAAACTTTTAGCAACAAATACGGCTAAATCCCATCTCTGAATTTCCGAGCTGTTGGATTCTTTATGAATGATTAAATTTTCTCGAATAAAATGAAGCTCGAGCTTGTCTTGTTTTCTGAGTTCGTCCAATGAAACAGATTCTTTAAAACTTCTTTGCAATCTGTCGACCGTTTCAACAATTAAAGCAATTTTTACCTTTGATTTTTTTATCTCATCCGTTACTTTTTCAAATTTTACTCTCTTGTCCTTTATTGATGATTCGTCAAACTGGTATTCACTTATAACCTCTAAACTTTTTCGTTTAGCGTATTCTTGCGCACGAGCAAGTTGAGCAGGAATTGATTGCCCCTCAGTCATTTGTTCTTCGGTTGAAACTCGAGCGAGAATTATTGCTTTCATAAATGTTATTTAATGGTTGCGAATTTCTTCATTACCCAACCTTCTTTTTTTGCAACTTTTATTTTTACCCAGTCCTTATTGCTTAAATCAGTAATTTCATATTTTGTTTTCTTGTTGGTTTGACTGATTATTTTTGATTTTTGGTTTGGGTCTTTTCTGATATTATAAGAATTATTGAAATTTGCAAATTTCTTGTTTACCCTCTCAACCTTCGGGGGCAAGGTAGTTATTGTACCTGCAACCGTTGGGGCGACTGGCGAAACGGCTGGGAGCACTGTGTCGGATATTTTTTCTAAAGAATACCCAGCTGGCACTTTTCCAACGCTATTTATTTCACAAGTCTGATTGTCGTTTTGTAAAACAATTTTATCGCCCTTGCTTATAAAAGAATCTAAATTCAAGATTAAAGCAATTAATCTGTTTTTATACAGTTGAAATGAACCATCATTGCATCCCAGGCCATATTCAATTAGATAATTACTATAATCATATGTGTTTTGTATGATTGCATTTTTTTTATTAGTATCAAGCTCTAACAATTTAAAATCATATTTTTTTATACACTGATTTGATTGATTTAAAAGAATATATCCGTTATTACACTCACATTTACTGGAAAGAGGGCTATAGCTTGAATTAACGTCAAAGGTGCTGTGGCACACGTCATTGACACTTAAACACTTTAAATTTTTATATGAATCATAGCTGAAAATAAATCCGTTTGCACAAGTGCACTTACCGCTTGCATAATCATATTGTGAATTAATCCCATAATTATTAATGCAGGCCGTATTTCCATCAATTGCACAACTTAGATTGCCAACAGCGTCTTTTTGAAAAACAAATCCAGCCGTACATTTACAAGAATTACTGTAACTGTCATAAAGTGAGTTAGTTCCATAAAGATTTTTACAGCTTGTGTCTGCGCTCATACAATAAGATTGACCAAAGGAGTTTACGCCCCAAACATAAAAGTTCGTACACTTACAATTTTTCGAAGCATAATCATATTGTGAACCAATTCCATAAGTGCTCATACAATAAAAGCTTCCGCTAACACAAACTGAGCCATTCCATACATATCCATCACCGCACACGCAATGACCATTCCAGTCATCAACCATGTTCGGGTAGTCTATACAATTAGCCGAGGTAAGTTTTGGTATTATAAAAAAGGTAACTAAAATTATCGTAAATAACAAACGTGGTTTAAAGAATAATTTTTTGATTATTAAAATCATTTTATTTGTTAATTAATTTGTCAAAATCCTTCTTTTTAATTATCCAATGCCCAACTTTAACAGCCTTTAATTTACCACTTTTTATATATCTAAAAACGGTTCTTTGATGAACCTTCAACATTTTAGCTATTTCTGTTGTTGTATAAAATTCGTCTTCCATTTTTTTATTATTAATCGTTTTTTCTTAAAAACCCAGTGCTATCCTTGCAATATACCTCTTCTCCTTTTTCATTAAATTTTGCCCAATACTCATAACCTTTATCATCTTTATTGTGTATTGTTCTGCTTTTATCGTGTTCATCATATTCAGTCCACTGTTCACTCAGACTACCCTTATGGTTTCTTTTGACATATATTTCTTGACCGCTCTCATTATAACTAATCCAATTTTCAATTCCCTCAGAAATTATTTTAAAATGAATTAAGTTACCCTTTTCGTCACGCTCTTCTATTTTATCGTTTTTTTCGTTTTGTTTCATAGTCTCAAATGGGTCTATGTATACATCGCCAAGTAATTCTTTGAAGCGTTTTTCTATTTCCTGTATTTGTATAAACAACTCTTGCCTTTTTTCCCAATGCTCATCTGACTCTTCACTTGTTGAAACGTCCAACATTAAATGTTCGTGAACAATATCGCCTAATATATCCATGTAGTCCATCCAATCTTTAACAACCTGACCGTGTTTTGCCTCATCGTGCTTAAAGCGTTCATTTAATCTAATGAAATTTTTTCTGCCACACTCAAACAGCGTGGTTTCATTTTGCATATAATCCTTCAGATGATTAGACTTAATATCCCGTAAAAGTGATTCTTCTTTTCTCTCGATTTTGTCCTGTATTTCCTCTTCTTTTGACATATTGTTTTCAATTATTTTCTCTTTATTATTTTTTGGCTTGAAGATTAAATAAATAATGAAAATTATCACTATCCAACCAAGAAAATTTCCCATATTTTTTATTTATGATTTATAGTAACACTGTACCATATTGTCATATTATGTCAAGTTGTCAAATTATCTAATTTTTTAATCTAAATGGTTTAAAATTCTTTAACTCTTGTTTTATGTCTTTTACGAAATCCCAAGTAGAATTTGTAAAAATTTCATCCTCAAACATCTTTAAATTATTTTTTACTACCTCCCAGTTGGTTTTTGACCTGTAATTATCGATAACTTGTCTAAAGCCCCGTATTCCCTCTTTATCTCTGCATAAAGCGTATAGCCCTACCGCCTTGATTGCATTTAGTGTTTTTACCTTGGGGTATTTGAGAAAAATTAATTGAAGTATTTCCTGTGGATTACTGGTCGTACTAAAAATAAATTGGTTGGAATTAAAAAATTCATTCCAATACCAGTTTACTATTTTTTGGCAAAGGTCTTTTTTAAAAACATCTTTAAATAGTGGATTGGGAGCGTGGTCGACTTTTTTCAAAATTTCATTCATTTTAACCTTCTTGCTCAATCTTATTTCCAATCTTAAAAGTTCAATTCGATTTTTTTCTTTCAAATAATCAAATAACGACCTTTGAAATTTCGTCTGTTGTTTGTCAACCGCTCGATGTTCGGGATTTTTTAAATCCGCAATTTTATCATAAAAAACAATTGAGTGGGAGTTGGTATAAAGTTGCAACTCCTCGCCGTTATTTCTAAATTTAATTTTTGAAATATCAAACTTTTGGCTGACATCAATTTTTGATAATTCTCTTATCGCAAATGTAGCTGTATAGCCTTTTGTAAGTGGTATATTTTTTGAAGGATGGAAAGCCAATACTTCCGCATTCTTTAAATTGTTAAGATTAACCAATACTCCCATTGCAAGCATTTTTTCTTTTAGTCTTCTTAGTGCCTCGTCAAAATCCTTATCTTCCAACTCATCAACATTATTGTTAAATAGTATTTTTGGAGCTGAAAATTCAACAACTAAATTAAAATTCATTCCTCTTTTGTGAATAGTCATTCTTGGCTTATAGACTTTTAAGCTTTTATCGTGAGCCATCGGGTTGTTCACATACTTAAAATACGGGAGGTTATTTTGCAACATCCTTGTTGTCGGGGGATTGAACTTTGTATGTTCAATAATCTCATACCGCCCTCGTGGAATTTGTAAAATTATCGTGTCCAACATTTCATTACATTTTTTAAAATACATTTTTATTCTAATATCATCTTTGCCTTGGCTATAATTGCTTCTTCGATTAATCTGCTCGCTTCTACGTTTATTGGATGATATAGGTTTATGTCTTTGTCGCCAATTTTCTTTGTGGGATAGGTTAAGCGATAACCGCTCCCATCCCGCCTTTTATGTATGCCGATTGAGCCGAGATATAGACTGTCATTAATAACGACACTCCCAAAAGCCACGAGGCCATTATTCGCTTTTATCGGTATTATTTGTATTTCCGTTATTTTCATATAAATGAGGGTTATTACGCATATCTATTTCCAAAAGCAACTTAAAAAATCCAGTCAAATTATGTTTGGCCTCGAGTTGGTCGCTGGATAATTCGTTGTTTCGGTCGTAATTTTGCACAAAAAAATAATCTCAATTGTTATGAGATTATTTTATACAATCAGCTATTAGCTAAATTGAGCTAACTGTTAGCTAAATACTTTTTATTTATCCAGATTTGTTTGGTCGTTTTTTCTAAGAAGTCCGAAATGGTTGTTTTTTTGGCTATATTATTATTAATTCCATCGCCTGCCGTATAGAATTTTCGCCAGTAATTCTCGGGAAATTCTGTCATATGCTCATCCCATTTTTCTTGAATTTCATCAAAATACCATTGTTTTTTGGGGTCTGAAAATAATACATCGAGCAATTCCTTTTGATTTGGCTTATCAATAAAAGAAATAGTAAAGCTTTCAATTTTTAGTATACCTGAATCATATTTTGTTGATTCCGATTCCTGGCCAATAACTTTGTCATCCTTTTTTGAAGTGTTGTCAAAAAAGCTATCTAAGAGATTTATTCTAACCTTGTACTTGTTTTTTGCCAAAGAGAGCGAGCTGTCGTTAGAAGTAAGGTCAATGTCTAAAATATCTAAATAACCCAATCTATTGAGTGCCAAGAAAAAATGTAAAAAAAGAAACTCATCTTTTAAAAATATCTTTTTATCTTGTTGGTTTATTATAAAATGACTGCCAAATTTATCGTAAATTTCATAAATTGCCTCAAAACCAGCCTCTTTGTGAATATCAAAGGTATAAATGTTAGTTTTTTCTGAAAAAATGTTATTTTCAATAAATGCATCTAAATATGCATTAAATTTATCTTTAAAATCTTTTTCGCCAATTTTATATTTAAACCTAAAACCAATATAGTAAAGCAAACTTTTATTCTTGGTTTCATCGAGATAGACCTTAATATCACTAAATTGAAATTTGTTTTTTATTATTTTTTTTACGTTGTCTTCGCATTTTTTACCCTCGCATTCTTTTAATAACACCTCTTCAAGGCTGATACCGCCAACCAGCTCATCTTGCTCTTTGAAAAAATTATAATCAAAATCTAAGTCTGTTAATTCCAAGTCAAAATTATCCAAGGTTTCTAAGAACTCTATAGTTTTTCGTCTAAACGCATATTCGTCATTATCAAAAAAATTCCCGAAATAACTCAGATTGCCAGGTTCATTATAATTTATAGCGTGCCAAGCTAAATGTAGATTGTTTTCGCCCCAACAGGCGACTTTATTAAATTCCTTCATTACATTTTTAGAAGTTACATCTTTATACTCGTTAATAACTACATCCTATCATTTTAAGGCAAAATGGCAATCTTTTTGAAAAAACGTTTTTGTAGCTTTGTTCAATAAAACAAAATCCTCTTAAATTAGCGTTATTTATATAACCAACCTCAAGTTAATGAAAATTTTTGTTGAGTTTTTTGCTTAAAATCGTTATAATAAGTGTAGTACTATTTTTGGTAAAAAAATTGTGTTAGCAATATGAAAAAAGTTGACTTCATTAATAAGGACAATTTAAAAATAGCTCGCGAAAATGTAGGAATGACTACTTTTTTTGTTTCTAAAAAACTAACTTCATCAAAAAATGATTTAGTTTTGTCATGGGAAAGCGGCGAGTCGTTGCCTACCTGGCGTCAGACAATTAAATTGTCAAAAATATACAGTGTTTCAGAATTAGTTTTTTTCTCAAATAATTTGATTAAAAGAAATAAGGCCATCCCAGATTATAGAATTAGTCAGGGAGTAAAGGATGGCGAAAGAGTAAAAAAACTCGTAAATTTTGTTATCAGAAGACAGGAATGGTTAGAGCACAAATTAAAGGATGATGGAAAGAAAAATAAGTTACAAGGCAGCGGAAAAGATTTACGACAACCAAATCAATTAGCTCTTTTTATAAAAGAAAAACTTGGCATTGACTTAGAAGAAATTAAAAAGATATCTGGTTATGACGCTCGAAGAAAAGCCTTAAAATATCTTATTGAGAGAGCTGAAAATCATGATATATTTATTGGCAAAACGGTTTCATATCACAATATCGAAGTAGGTGAAATGAGAGGCCTTTTTGTTTCAAATGATTATTGCCCATTTATTGTTTTGAATAGAAGGGACTCCTTGTCGGCGCAGATATTTTCACTTGTACATGAATTGGCACATTTATTTAGAAAAACAGAGGCCATATCTAACAGTTTAGAATTTAGAAAGCTGAACAATGAGTTAAGTAATGAGGAAGTTTTTTGTAACAGGGTGGCCGTTGAATTATTACTGCCAAAAGATGATTTTTCTGAAACATACTATAATAAAAATGACATAGATGGCCTCTCTGAAATTTATAAGGTTAGCACGCTTGCAATTTTTTACAGGTTGAAAGATTTAAATAAAATAAGAATCAAGGATAGTGATGATATAGAAAAGGAAATCAAGAAAGAGTCTGAAGAAAACCTAAAAAGGAAGAAAAAAAAGAAAGGTGGAAACCATACCAATAACATGAAGGATTCTAACGGAGGCCTCTTTAATAGAGTGGTTTCTAAGTATTATTTTGAAAATAAAATAGGATATACAGAAGCTTCAAGCCTACTAAATTTTTCTGTTGAAAATTTATGATAAATAATCCAACAAAAACTAAATACTTGTTGGACACAAATATCTTAATTGGTTTTTCTTTATGGAAGCCAATTATTCTTAAAATAAACGAAGCTTTCTGGTCTGAGTTTAGCGATGCCTTGAAAAAGGATAAATGGATTCTTTTGGATGTTGTTGTGGGAGAAATTCAAAATGGTTTTGACGCTGATTTAAAGAAATGGTGCAAGGAACAAGTTAAAAATAATTTAGTAAAGAAAATTAGTGATGACAATAGAAGTCGTGCAGTAGAAATAAACAATACTTATCCGATGATTGACCAATCTACATTCAAATCAACCGTAGATACATATTTAATAGCTTATGCTGAGGCGAATAATATAGGCATTTTTTCTAGAGAAAGCCAAAGGGTAAAACCTACTGATTTGTATAAAATTCCTGATGTTTGCAGTGTTTTGAATATCAAACGATTAAGTAAGCCAAAGGCCTTTCTTAAAGAAATAGGCTTTGATTAGAGATAAATTTGTATGATATTCGTCTGTGTTTACAAAGTTTTATAAAAACGAGCTTTAATAGCTCGTTTTGCCTTTTTAAGTTGAAATTTGGCCAACATAGTGATAATATAATTACGATGCGGTGGCCAAGCGGTTTAGGCGTTTGTCCGCAAGACAAAAGACGCAGGTTCAATTCCTGCCCGCATCTCTATGAATTTCAAAGAATACATACTTAGGGATTTAAACAGCCTTAAGCTACGGGCTGAAAATAAAAACATCGACACAGACAGGGTCGCTGATTTGATATATAAATTATTAATGTCTAAGAAGTTTCGCAAGTATTCCGTAGAACCATCGTACCAACAGCATATTTTGAAAGTTATAAAAGATAGTGTTGCCAATAATGAGCCAATAAAACTAACCTTAGTCTTTGGTGGATATAAATTATGGCGACTCGAGGAAGCACCACAAGTTGATTGGGCTGAATTGTTTAGTCTTATCTACTATGCAAAATGGCTAAAACCGATAGCAGAAATTTATAAGCCTGGAGTTTGGTTTGATTTTTATTCTGACGATGTAATTCTTGAAAGAATGAATAACATTCCAATATCGGACACGGAAACCTATATCCAAAGTTTTAAACAACTTTTAGGTTTTTTTGAAAATTATCTTCCCGAGAATCTTAAATTGACTCTTAGCCGTGTCGGCGACCAATACAGCAGTCGTGACGAGTTTAACCAAGAACTTGACCAGCTGATACAAAAATTAGAAAAAGAAGTGTGTAGTGTGCCTTTGACGTCTAAGCAAATTACAGCTGTTGACTTGAATGTTAAATTAAGCCCAGGGCAAGACGATAATGCTGATTGGCGAGAAAAGGTTAATCTTATGCACGAAGCTTATTCTAAGGTGTCAAAGCGTAGGCCATATTATAGAAATGACCAAAAAATTTTTATAATTACTCGTCCAATCAAAGATGCGTTGGCTGTTGGAACTACTAAGAGGTCGGTGGTAAAATTCTGGATAGGCGCAGGTGTTGCTCATAAAGAAGATGATGATTATTCTGCTTATATTTATTCCCCAAAACAATTAGAAGCTAATAATTTTGCCAGAGAGAACGTAGAAATAGACGGATTAGCTGGTCAAAACTTTAAATCCGTAAGAATCATGAGTATTTAGAAAGGTTATATATTGGAAAGTTTAGGATAGCTTTCTTGAAAAAGAGCAAAATCCAAAGATATTTTCTCCCAGTCATAAGTTCTGAACGTATCACATAGCTGACCCATATAAAAAAAACGAGTTTGATGGCTCGTTTTTTTTGAATAGTTTATCTAGAAGCTAAGAAAATAAATAGTTATTAGGGCTGTCGTTTATTTTAAAATATAATTAACATTTGGTAAATTGTTGCGGATATTGTTAAGGTCTTGTTCCGAGTATTGATTGCCAGACAGATTTAGGGTTTTTAGTTTTTTAAGATTTGCCAATTCATTCGGCAAACCGGTTAACTGATTATTCGACAAATCTAATATCTCTAAATTATTCAATTGGCCAACTTCGGCTGGAACGCCAGTCATTTGGTTATTACTTGCGTTAAGAATTTTTAAATTTTTTAATTTCCCGATTTGCGATGGCAGAGCGCCTGTCAGCTGATTATAGGAAACATTTAGCTCTGTCAGGGTCGTTTTATCAAAAACAGATATATCAACCTTTGTTAAGTTCTTGTGGCTCAAGTTTAAAATTATATCTGTTTGTGCAGCAGGAGTAGGCGAATTATTATTTAAAACTGGCTCAGTATTTATACTATTTGTAAGATTACAACCGCTTACGAACACTGAAATTATTAGTAATGATAAAAATTTTTTCATAAAGTTGGTTTAATCTTTTAAAGAATAACTTACTTTCAGTCTAGAATCTAATGCAACATAATTGGCGCGAAGCGCCAAAAGTGCTAGGTTAGATTTCTATGA
>Ga0194044_10001178_pt1 | contig 13321 bp, 8 predicted proteins | sample JunL4417m_MetaG_FD_155460 | JGI IMG/M metagenome (GOLD analysis project Ga0194044, IMG submission 155460) | Anoxic zone freshwater microbial communities from boreal shield lake in IISD Experimental Lakes Area, Ontario, Canada - Jun2016-L442-17m | ecosystem: Environmental > Aquatic > Freshwater >...
ATTTAAAACCAGTTTTTTGATGATTTTCATCACCCCTGGCTTCACCTCAGTCGCCCTTGTCAAGGAGATGAGCGTATCGGGCTGGACGCGTGCTGACGGAATACAAGCGAATTACAGTACACATTGTATCTTTTCTAATTGCTTTCTTAGCGGTTCGACCATCATTTCAAATTGTTCCTTCCTCAGAACGGCGGATAGATAGAGGGATTCAAGTATTTTAATTTGACCTTTAATTTCGCCTTCAATTACACCTTCCATTTTACCTTCAATTACACCTTCCATTTTACCTTCATTCCAGATATGCTCGGAGATGGTGGTGGCTGTATAACTCATGTTTACCCCCTTTTTTATTGTCTCAACAGATGTGTGCGGTATGTTGCTGTAGGCATTTACCCATTGTTCAATGAGCAGTTTTTTATCATTGTCGATAAGATCGGCCATACTCTCAGCGGTACTGTAAATCTCGTAAACAAGGGTTTCATGATCCGTATTCCTGTCATCCGCCTTCAACGCCAGAAGCTTGCACATCAGCGAATGTTTTTTGATCAGATCAGCGCTTCTTTCAGATTTGATCTTTATGACATCAAAATGACAGAACTGTTGTTTCATCTTACTGCTGAATCCGTACCAGAACGTATCAGAAACAGGCTTTCTCCAGATGGCGTCATCAGTATAAATGACAATGCTCCAGACAGGCCTTTTTTTTAGCAGCCAGGCATAGCAGAGGTATTCATATATTCGCATGGAAACATCTTCCCGTTCGCTCTTATGCTCAATCTGGATCACAACTTCATGGAAGGTCTCCTCTATTTCAACTTCCATGACCAGAAACAGGTCATCTTTCAAACTCTCCTTGAGTGCTTCATATTTACTTATGAACTCCTTGTCGCAGAATTTATGTTTTTTAACATTGATATCCGGAAAATAATGTTCAAAAAAATCTTCAGTAAACGAGGCGATAAGCCATTTAAACAGGGAATCGTGTGTTTTGGGATTGTGCATGATCTTCCTTTATTCCTTTTGAACAATCAGCATTACTTTTCGGAAGCCATTTGTCCAGTGCTTCCGCCAAAGCCTTGGGCGACACAGGCTTGGTGATGTAGTCGTTCATGCCAGCATCCAGGCAGCGCTCCCGATCTCCCTGCAGAGCGTGGGCCGTCATGGCAATTATTGGAATTGGTGAAAGAGATGCGTATTTTTCAATTTCTTTCTTTTTTATCTCATCATTCCTGATTCTCATCGTTGCCTCAAATCCATCCATCTCGGGCATCCGCACATCCATCAGCACCAGATCGTAGGGCAGAGTCGCCAGGGCGCTTATTGCTTCCGCTCCGTTGGCGACGGCGTCCGCGCGTAGGCCCAGTTTATTCAGGATGCCGAGCGCAACCTGCTGGTTGGTGATGTTGTCCTCGGCCAGCAGGATGCGAGCCTTGCGGCCGGCGAACAGGTTTAGCATCTCGTGTGCAGAGTGGCGAGTGGTGATGGGTTGAGGCGCGGCCACATCCCGATCCGTCAGCACAAGGGACAGAATAGCCTTCAGTTCCTGGTACCGTATCGGTTTGGTCGCATACGACGCAAAACCGATCTCCTGGAAGCGCCGGGCATCACCACGCATCCCTATGGAGGCCAGCATCACCATCCTGGTGTCGGCCAGGCGTTTGTCCGCATGGATGATACGGCCCAGGACATCGCCATCCATGCCCGGCATCTGCATGTCGATCATAGCGATGCGGAATGGATCGTTATCGTCCAGCGCCTGGTAGAGAGTCTGGAGCGCCTCGGGGCCGTCCTGCGCCTCCAATGGGCGCATGCCCCATGATACCAGGCGGGCGGTCAGGATTTCGCGGTTGGTGGAGTTGTCGTCCACGATCAGTACGCGAACGCCACTTAGATCAGCAGGCGGGATACTTTCCGCATGCGCCCCCGCTGCCTGTTTGCCAAGGCGTACGGTAAACCAGAACTCCGAACCTTTGCCTTCTTCGCTGCTAACGCCAGCCTCACCGCCCATCAGCTCCGCCAGTTGTCTGGAGATAGCCAGGCCCAGGCCGGTACCGCCGTATTGTCGCGTATTCGAGGCATCCAACTGGTTGAACTTGTCGAAGAGCAAGCCAATTTTGTCTGCAGGGATGCCGATGCCCGTGTCGTAAACCGAGAAGCGCAGCAGGACTGTTTCGCCCCCATCTTCCACTAATGAGATGCGGATCACCACCTCGCCGTCATGGGTGAACTTGATGGCGTTGCCCGCCAGATTGGTAAGTATCTGGCGCAGGCGGCCCGGGTCGCCGCGAAGCAGCGTGGGCACATCCAGATTGGCGGCGCAAAGCAGCTCCAGTCCCTTCTCGTGCGTCCGCAATGCCATAGTGGCTGTGAAGTCGTCAAGCAGGCTCGACAGATCAAAGTTCAGCGTCTCCAGGTCAAGTTTTTTCGCCTCGATCTTGGAGAAGTCAAGAATGTCGTTGATCAGGCCGAGCAGTGATTTGCCACTGATGCGCACGATTTCGGCGTAGCGCCGCTGTTCATCGTCTAGTTCGGTATCCAGCAGCAGCCCGGTCATGCCGATAACGCCATTCATCGGAGTCCTGATTTCATGGCTCATGTTGGCCAGGAACTCGCTTTTGGCGGCGTTGGCCATCTTGGCCTGCGTCGTAGCCACTTCAAGTTGCTTGTTGATCTCACGGAGTTTCACCTCCGCCAGCTTGCGTTCAGTGATGTTGGTGTCACTGCCGCGGTAGCCCTGCAGGATTCCATCGGTGTTCAGGATGGGGATGCCGTTGGTGGAGACCCACACATGGCGGCCCTCCTTGGTTTGTACGACATTTTCCAGATTTTGGAACGATTCCTTACGATCTATGGCGGCGAAGGCGGCTTTCTTGAATGTCCCGCGTTCGGATCCGGGATGCAGATCGTAGAAGTGCATCCGGCCCACCAGTTCATCCGGGCTATAGCCCAGAACTGCCTCGGATACATGACTTACATGGGTGTAGAGGCCTTGGGCGTTTATCTCCCAGGTGATGGTGCAGTTCTGCTCGGCCAATTGTTCGAACCGCTCCTCGCTCTTGCGTAGCTCCTCCTCGGACAGCCGCCGTTCGCTTATCTCCTGACTCAATTTTTGATTCAGTTGAGTAAGTTCCAACGTTCTTTCCGTAACGCGTTTCTCCAGCTCAACATGGGTATTTTTCAGAAGTGCATTACTGCTTTCTGCAAAACTGAACAGCTCGGCATATTTAGCTATCGTCACAGACAAAATGGCAGTGGCAAACCCCAGAAAACCATATTCCATAAAAAAAAGCACAGATCGAACGCCCATTGTCACCATTGCATCATGAGCGGCAAACGCTATCCAGAATAGAAAACCAATAATAAACGCTGTTGCACCGGTTTTTTTCCGATGGCGGGGCTGAATCCAAAGCCGCAGTATCCATAGGCAGGCCCCGACACAGTAAAGCAGATAGGCCGGCCCCAGCACCCCAATGTCCGGTTCTATATAGGGTGCGTATAGCCATAGAAATTCCCGCGCGACAAAGCTATCCAGAACCACCAGGTTGGTGGTCCATAACAGCAGAAGGAGGCAGACATGAAAAGGTCCGGCGATTCGATGATATCGCCCGGCAGGGATGCCCAGATAAGCAAGCGAAAAACCAAATCCTGAATGAACGTTACAGACGAATGTGGTATATTGAATCAGTTCAATGATGTGGTTGATGGGAGTAGGCTCGGAATTGAACTGGTAAAAACCTGTCAAACCATAAACGGAAACGGAAAGAGACATCGCTGCCCCCCAAGCATTCCAAACAAAATGGAGCCGCCTGGTGGCGAGCCAGCCCTGAAAAACCGTGAAAAACATGGCGACTGCAGCCACTGCAAGTGACCCAGCGGATGCTGGAACGATGCACTCAGGTGTCATAAGTCTTCGTTCCTTTTATTTTGGACCAAAGATCAGCAATCTCAGGTGATATGCGACGCTCGATTAGGCAACTCAAATGAAATAAACTCCCATATAGTGGTATTTTTAATTTACATGGATGGACACGCCAGTCTTATCTTTTGGCCAAGATAAATAAAATGTTTCCTCAAAAATATTCACATGGATAAACAGGATAAAAGACATAAAAAACAGAAGTTTAGCTTTTTTATCCTGTCTATCCATGTTAAATTTTTTAAATGTATTGTGGTAGATTATATGTTTTGAGTTGCCTTAAGTTATTTATTGGACATAAACCTTCTGTCCTGGAAAAATTTTACTTCCTGACGATAAATTATTTATGCTTAAAAACCGATCAACCGGCATATTGTGGCCTGAGGCGATGGACAAGGCATTTTCGCCTTTCTTGACCATGTACTTCTTTAGGCCGGTTTCTACGGCGGCGGTTTTGGTTGGCTCTGAAATGGTAAGGCTCTGACCAACGGCTATATTGGAGGACTTAAGTTTGTTGACTTCCTGAATTTTTTTTGTTGTTACCCCATAGCGGCTGGCGATATTGAAGAGTGAATCGCCGTTTTTGACCACATGGGTGACCACACGAACCGGCTCAGGCTTTTTGGTCATTGCGGCTTTTGCAGAAGGAGATGCCCCCTTTGCAGGAGTTGGCGAAGCCGTTGCTGAAGTTGGCGAAACCTTTGCGAGGGTGGGTGAAGCCTTTTCTGGAGGAGCCGGCGCTTTTGTGGGGATCAGCAGAACCATGCCAGGTTTGATTGTTGCAGATTTTTTTAATTTATTGGCCTGGATAATATTTTGCTGACTTGTTTGATACTGTTTGGCCAAAGACGCCAGCGTTTCTCCGCGCTTGATCTTGTGGGAAGCCATCTTCTCCTGGTAGGCGGCAGCCTTCTCCTGCTCAACTGCTTCCTTTGGCAGGCCATTGGTTTCCGGGATATCGTCCAGTTGGGATAACAGAATATCCGATGATCCCTGCGGAATTTTAAATGGGTAATTATCGCCGGGGATGATTCCATATCGCAGTTCCGGATTCAGCCGCTTAAGGGTGGATTCCAATATTCCGGTCGTATCTGCAACGCTTTTGATAGAAAATTGACGGGAAACAGGAACAGTTTCAAATTCCATCGGTGATTCAGGACGGACATCAATCAGACCGTAATGTTTCAGATTTTGCACGATATGAAGGGTTGCCTGAAACCGGGGGACATAGCGGGCGGTCTCGCGGGGCAGTTTTTCATAAAGATCCCAGAAATTATCCAGATAATTGATACTTTGCGTGTTAATGGTTCGAAGCACCCGACCTTCCCCGCAGTTATAAGCAGCCAGAACCGTTTCCCAGTCACCAAAAAGATGATGAAGTTCCTTCAAATACAAAATGGCCGCTTTTGTGGATTTATAAGGATCCAGCCGTTCATCCACATATTTGTCTCGGGAAAGACCGAACCGATACCCGGTTGAAGGAATAAATTGCCATAATCCCAATGCCCTGGCTGGCGACAATGCCTTGACGTTATAGCCGCTTTCTATCAGCGGCAGCCACGCCAGTTCAAGCGGAAGACCTTCCTTGGCCAGTTCGGCCTCAATGTATTTCAGATAACGCCCGGAACGCTGATAGGCGTTGATAAAAAAATCTTTTTCGACTCCCGTGGTCAGGGACGCGATTTCCGCCTTCACATAATCGTTCATGACCATAGGAATGGCATTGAGGCTACCCTTTGCAACTACATTTCGTGAACCGTATATATCCTGAATTCGGTGGGTAATCAGATACCGCAGGTCTTCTTTCTGCTGAATGAGCCTGGGCCGGTTAAACGTGTCCACCTTGATAATCAGGATATAAGCCTGATCCAACGCCGAAATGGCATTTTCAAGCTGGCCTTTTCGCCAATAATCCTGAGCCTGTTGACAGAAGTCCAGTGCTTCATCCAGAATGTTCTGATTTTTGATTCCGAAATTGATGCGATCACCTTGTTTGTCGTCATTTTCAGCAGCATCAACATCTGCCATGTCATCCAGCTCAGCATCTTCGGATGTGCGATAAGAAGCAGGCGAACGGCGACCAAAAGCTGTGTCTTTTCCGGTATCTGATGCACTTTTGGATAAACCTGGGTCAGATGCTCCCGATTGCGCAGAAGAGAATCCCTGAGTCTGATGCGCGCAGCCAGTCAGCCAAAACGATAGAACCCCGATAACGAACATTGACAATCTGTATGATTTCAAATGTTGTTCCTCTTATAATATTCATGTTGAAAAATCAGCGTCTAATAAGTATGGTTAATGCTGAATTTGAGAAAAAACCATCTAACAGTCTATCATTATCAAATTATAAAATCCTTTGGTCTGTGTCAAGGTTTATCCTCATAAGGATTGCCATGAAGACATAATGGAAGGAATGTACTTATGTGGAAACCCAAGCCTGTCAGTCTGAGAACCCGAGTCTATGCCATATTGTCAACGATTGTTGTAATTACATTCATGGGCAGCATGGTTATGTTGTGTTACACATTCAGGATGGAAGAGATTTTGTCGTCCATTACCGAAAAGCACCTACAGACTTTCCAGACGGCTGAATCCATGGAAACCGCTCTTGTAAACCAAAAAGGCTTCGTGTCCTATTTTTTTCTGGACGGCGATCCCGAATGGCTTCGGCAGCTTGGGGAATACCGGCGGATTTTCAAGGAAAAACTGCACATAGCCAGACTTATGGCGGACACTGATATTCAAATAGAAACGATTGAGCGGATTGACCATGAATACAGCGCCTATATATCCGCCAAAGACCGCGTTATCGCGTATTATGAGGTCGGCGACAAAGAAAATGGTTTCAAACTTCACAAAGAAGTTCGTTATCTGTTTTTTACCATTCTGGATTTATGTGAACAGTACAAAAAAATGCAGGTTGATCGAATCCATAAAGTCACGGAAAACGGCCATGTTCAGGCCGGAAAACTGAGATATATTTCTATATTGGTATCAATCTTTGTTGTAATAATGGCTATTACATTGATATCCTTTTTTATTCAACACATTCTGGAGCCGCTTCGCAAGCTTGCCGGCGAAGCCAGCCGCATGGGGACATCCGCCGCCTCACAGAATGAAATCAAATCCCTAAGCCACAGCGTCCGCTATCTTATCGAAGATGTGGATCAGACCCACACCGAACTTACGAAAAGCCGCGAAACCTTGCTTCAGGCGGAAAAAATGGCGCTGGTCGGAAAGCTGGCTGCCGGAATGGCCCACAGCATTCGAAATCCATTCACATCTGTGAAAATGCGCATGTTTTCCCTGGGGCGCACCCTGAAACTGACGGAGACACAAAAAGACGATCTGGATGTTATCTCTCAGGAAATCAGACATATTGACACAATTGTTCAGAATTTTCTGGAATTTTCCAGGCCTCCGAAACTTAAAATGCAGCAGGTAAGTCCATCGGTAATCGTTGACCTGGTCATTCAGCTTCTGGAGCATCGCCTTATCTCTTATGAAGTTCGCATTGAAGTCATTCGCAAACGCCCGTTGCCACCGATTCCGGCAGACCCGGAACAGCTTAAGGAAGTCTTGGTCAACCTTGTGGTCAATGCCTGCGAAGCCATGAAAAAAGGGGGCCGAATCGTCATTTCTGAAGAAGAAACCATTGAAAGGCCAATCGGGAAAATGGTTGTGATTCGTGTCAGCGACAATGGGCCGGGAATACCGGGTTCTCTGTTGGATAAAGTCCTTCAGCCCTTTTTTACGACAAAAGAGGAAGGCACGGGACTTGGCCTCAGTATCGCGTCCCGAATTATAGAAGAACATGGCGGCAGACTGAATCTGACATCAACTGAAGGAATGGGCGCCACATTTATGATCACGCTTCCAGTGAGGGACTAAACCTTGAGTAGAATACTGATTATTGACGATGACGACCAGTTACGGAAAAGCTTTCATAAGCTGCTGCTTCAAGAAGGCTACAGCATTGATAGCGCCGCCTCCGGTGAGGCTGGCATTACGATGATTCGGCAACACCCGCCGGATCTGGTCATTCTGGATATGCGGCTTCCGGGAATGAATGGATTTGAAACCTTCAAGGTTATACATGAGATTGAGTCCAAGCTGCCGGTAATCATCATGACAGCCTATGGAACCACGGAAACCGCCATCGAAGCCACCAAGATGGGCGCTTTTGATTATATCCTGAAGCCGTTTGACATACCGGACATGCTTACCGTCATTGGTCAGGCCATCGAAGCCGGACGATTCATGCGCTCTCCCATAGACATGAACGGCGCGCCGGACAAGGCAAACCGGGAGGCCATTATCGGACGAAGCGTCCCCATGCAGGAAGTCTATAAAGCCATCGGACGCGTTGCACCAACAGATGCTACGGTTTTGATCCGGGGAGAATCCGGAACAGGCAAGGAACTGGTGGCAAGGGCAGTCTATCAGCACAGCTTGCGGGCAAACAAGCCGTTTCTGGTAATCAACTGCGTGGCCATTCCCGACAGCCTGCTGGAAAGCGAATTGTTCGGTTATGAGAAAGGGGCCTTTACCGGAGCCAATCATCGCAGGGTTGGCAAACTTGAGCAGGCAAGCGGCGGAACCGTTTTTCTGGACGAAATCGGCGACATGCCGTTCAGCCTTCAATCCAAAATGCTGCGTCTGCTGCAGGAAAGAAGCATTGAACGGCTTGGAGGCCGCGAGACCATTCCGGTGGATGTCCGCATCATCGCAGCCACCAATCGGAACCTGGAAACTGCTATCGAAGCTGGCCGGTTTCGGGAAGATCTCTATTACCGGTTAAAGGTTGTCACCGTATGGCTTCCCCCGTTAAAAGATCGCTCCGGCGATATCCCGTTGCTTTCCGAATATTTTCTATCGCGATTTTTCAAGGAACTGGGAATGGACTGTCCCGGAATTACACCGGAAGCGGAGCAGCTTCTTGCCGGTTATCCCTGGCCAGGAAATGTCAGGGAACTGGCCAATACCATCCAGAAAACCGTGATCTTCAACCGTGGAACACCGCTAAGCGCAGATGATATTTCACATGCTGTAAGCGAGAAATCTCCCGCAAATGAGGACATCAATGAAAAACACGATCTGATGCAGCGACGCATTCTTCATCATGCCTTGATGACCCGCACCGGCGAAAATATTTTTGATGCCATCATGGATCAGGTTGCCGGCATTATTATCAGCGAAGCCCTGAACCTCAGCGGCGGCAATCGTTCCCGCGCAGCCAAGCTGCTGGGGCTTTCCAGGCCGACACTGCATTCAAAAATCGAAAAATACGGGCTTAAATTTGAGACTTATGTAAAAGAAGGGACCAAGGAATCATAAATATACTGTGAACGGGCACAATCTGCACTTTCCATTAGCTCCCTCTCCCAGCGGGGGAGGGTTGGGGTGGGGGAAATTCCGGCAATCGCATGATAAATGTTGTTCCTTTTCCCAATGTGGATTTCACCAGAATGTCTCCGTGATGCTTTTCAACGATTTTTTTTGTTGTCATCAGACCAATGCCGGCGCCTTTGCTGCCCTTGGTGCTGAAAAAGCTCTGAAAAAGTTTTCGGCAGGTATCTTCATTCATTCCACACCCGTTATCTTCTACCTGATACTCAACCCCCCAGCCGTCTGTTCGAAGAGTGCGAAGGATGACTGTTCCGGGATTGTCCGGCGTGGATTTTTCCGCGCAGGCGTCAATGGCGTTTGCAACCAGATTGTTCAGACACTGGTGAATGGCATCCGGATCAAGGCAGATGGACAAGAACGCGGTTGAAAAAACGGCGTCAAGCCGAACCCCCGATGCTTCAGCCAAAGGTGTCAACAATTCGATAATCTCCCTTGCCGGCAGATTTGGGTCGCAAACCCTGCAATGGATTTCAGAAGACTTCCCATAATTGAGCAGATCCATTGAGAGGTTGGCGATTTTTTCAACATTTCCCTTGACCATTGTCCATCCCTGGTAAAGGTACTGATCGTTATGAAGCTCAATCCCTTTTTCCAGAACAAATGCACCACCTTTCAGCCCACTGGCGATATTCTTTATTGAATGTGAAATCCCCGCAATGGCCTCGCCAAAGGCTGCCAGCCTTTCGGCTTCTATCAGCTTCTGAGTTTTTTCGCGTACCAGAAGTTCCAGATTTTCGGTATAGTCCCTGAGTTGTTTTCGAATTGCGATACGATCCTGAGCCCGTTTAATGCCAACCTCAAGAGCCTCGTCACTGATGGGTTTGGTCACAAAATCCGTGGCATCGTATTTCAGGCTTCTGACAGCCAGATTCATATCTCCATGCCCGGTCATCATGATCACTTCGACATCCGGGTTTTCACGCTTTATCGCCTGAAGCAGTTCTATGCCGCCCATGCCCGGCATTTTGATATCTGTCAGAACTATGGCAGGGCGGGTGATGCGAAACAATTCAAGGGCCTGTTCACCGGTTTCCGCCGAGTGAACGATATATCCCATATCTGCAAGGGCAATGCTCAGAACAATGCGAATTCCAGCCTCATCATCAACAATCATAACGGTGCGATTCATTTTGCCTGCCTCATTTATGTGTCCGATACTCTGGGAAAGGAAATGATAAAGGTCGATCCCCTGTCTTCATTGTTAACAGCACGAATATCTCCTTGGCATTCCTTGATAAAGCTGTAACTGATGGACAGACCCAGGCCAGTACCTTTTCCAACTTTTTTTGTGGTAAAGAACGGCTCGAAAATTTTTTCAAGTTTTTCCGAAGGAATTCCGATGCCGGTATCGCTGACAGTTATCGTAACTTGCTTGTCATCGGCAGTAGTTTTCAGGGTGATTCGCCTCATATCTTTGACAAGATTGAGAGTAGCCGGCACAAGAGCGTCGGTATTTTCTTCAATGGCATCCCTCGCATTCAGGAGAAGGTTGATAAATACCTGTTCCAGGCGACCGGGATCCGCCATAATCAGCGGAATGTCCTGATGGAGATCCCATACCACAACAATTCCCCTGACCTTGAGTTGCTGGCTGAATATTTCAAAAGCATTTCTAAGAACGTCGTTCACCTGAATTTTCTCCAGATTCATGTCTGATTTCCGGCCAAACAGTCGCATGTGGTTGATGATCCTTGTGGCCCGATCCACATGACTGTCGATTTCCTGAGCCAATGTATAGAGAATTTCTTCTTTGATAGGCTCTTTGCGATTAATTTTTTTCATAAAAAAGCTGCTGGCGGTTTTGATGACCGAAAGCGGTTGATTAAGCTCATGTGCTATGCCGGTCGCCATCTCCCCAAGGGTCGCCATCTTGCTGGCCTGAATAATCTGCTGTTCAGCCTCAAGCCGTTTGGTATCATCACCGGTAGCCAGCAACAGAACCTTTTTCCCGTGATAATCCGCAGGAGAAATCCGGATATTCACAAAGAGGGCTTTGCCTGTTTTATGAATGTGTTTGACGCGGTTCAAGACGGATGATGTTTGAAGTTTAAACGCGTAATATTCTCGTTCTTCTTCAGAAAACAATTCCAGAAAAGATTTTAACAAGACTTCATTTTTGGCGTATCCATACACGGATTTGACACTTTGGTTGCAGTCAAGTATCATCAGGGTATTTATATCCAGAACGAATACGGGATTGGGAATATTGTTAAAGACGGCGTAGCACTGTTTTTCAGATTCTGCCAGTTTTTCCTCCAGTTGTTTGCTTCGGGAAATATCAATGCTTAGCTCCATTGCGGCGACGATATTTCCGTCATCATCCAGGATGGGCGATGTCCGGACAACCCAGTATGTTCGGGTCCCATCCTTGTTTACCCCTGTTTCTTCACTGTAATGAGAAAGACCGTCTTCAAATGTCTTCTCCACCGGACATATTCTGCATTTTTTGGTAAGTCCCTTGTAGGCCGAAAAACAATAATCCCCAGGTTTGGGATCAAAGCGATCTGAAAATTCCCGATTGTACCGCATCAGCCTGTAGTCTCTGTTCTGAACCGAAATGATACATGGGACCTGTTCAAAAAGGTTTTGATACTCATTTCGCTGTTTGCTCAATTCGCTTCGTTTTTCGCTGATTTTTTTTCCCATTTTCTTAAAAGCAGTTGCGAGCTGCCCCAGCTCGTCCTTCGATCTGATATCAATTGCCTGATATTGTCCCTTGGCGACCATGAGCGTTCCATCAATAAGCTTTTGAATCGGCAGCTTAATGAATCTTACGATAAAAATATAAATGACTGCAGAAGTTACAGCAAAAATAAAACTGGCCAGGGCAATGATCCCTTCCTCAAAAAACACGATTTCATCATCGGTTTCCTTCATCGAAACAACCACATCCAGAGCGCCAAGAATCATTTTATCCTGGGGATGAACATGGCAGATATCGGTAGCACAACTAATTTCATTTCGGATGGGTGTAATTACGCCGATCTGGCGGTATCCCTTTGGATCGTCAAGAATTCGAATCCGTTCAGACAGATCAAGATTGGCCTGTGGCGACTCTGTTTTATGGCAGATAAAGCAGGCTTCCGCCTTGATATTGGTTTTTTGTCCAACCTCATCCGATGAGTCTGAAAACTTGATTTCTCCTTCTTTGTTATAAATACGGATATGCTCAATCGTTTTCTGTTTACCCATGTTCCGGATGCTCTGGTTGATGTTTTCCCTGGCGTTTAGCATCATGGCATAGTGGGTTCCCAGTTTGATGGTTTCACTCAGCCGGTCCGTCCATACGACTATGTCTTTTACAGCCTTATCTTTCTGGTATTTGATGTTAAAATATGCATATGTGGAAAAACTGACAAACAGTGTCAGACCCATCATGAAAATCAACCGATAAGAAAGGCTTTGGCGAAAATCTTTGAAATGCTCCAGCATGGTTTTTCCACCTATCATACGAGTTAAAGGATATTGTTATGTGATAATCATATCTTGATGATTCTGTAAATGCTTTTTTCAATACTACGCAATCAAAACCGTTCATCGTTGACGGTTGACGGTTGACGGCGAACGGTCAACGGTCAACGTTTCTCTCCTGGCTCCGGAAGGAACAACCGCCTTGACATTCTTAAAAATGGGGCATAAATTGTCAACGAATTATGTTTTGTCTGTTGTTGATAAGGGACGGTCTTTTTTCGATTTATTGGAGAGTTAATTTATGAAATTAAATGCTTATGTTAAGTGGTTTTTGGTGTTGTGTCTTTTGGTGCTTCCCATTGTATCCGGCGCCGAGGACAAGGTAGATGAGAATCCTTTGTATGTCGTGCCGGAAACGCAGTTTACCTTTCAACCTGTTGTAGAAGGTACTGAAATTGTTCATGATTTTGTCATTCTGAATAAAGGAACCGAAGAGTTATCCGTTCTTAACGTCAAAACTGGCTGAGGATGCACTGCAGTCTCTTATACGAGACAGATCCCTGCCGGCGGCGAGGGAAAGATTAC
>Ga0194044_10001180_pt1 | contig 13310 bp, 14 predicted proteins | sample JunL4417m_MetaG_FD_155460 | JGI IMG/M metagenome (GOLD analysis project Ga0194044, IMG submission 155460) | Anoxic zone freshwater microbial communities from boreal shield lake in IISD Experimental Lakes Area, Ontario, Canada - Jun2016-L442-17m | ecosystem: Environmental > Aquatic > Freshwater...
GGAGATTGATGCCACCAGCGAATTCAAGGCCCTCAGAAAGCTCTATGCCGAGGAGCTCGAAGGGTTTCTTGAATCCCTCTTGACGGGTGTGGATCTGGCCTTTGACCGGGAGGCCATGGAGAGAATTCTCGACCTTGCTCCTCCCGGCCTGGACGAAGTCATCGCCCTCACCCGAGCGATGGAGTTGCTCGAAGAGGGCGCTTACCAAACCCTGGTCCTGGACTGCGCGCCGACCGGACATCTCATCCGTTTTCTGGAAATGCCCGATCTGATAGATCGCTGGCTAAAAGTGTTCTTCGGTCTGTTCCTTAAATATCGCCAGATTTTCCGCCTGCCCCGGGTGGCGCAACGATTGGTCCAAGTGTCCAAGCATCTGAAACACTGGCGAAACCTGCTGGCCGATTCCAACCGGTGCGCCCTCAACGCCGTGACCATCCCGACTGACATGGCGTTTGAAGAAACTAAGGACTTGCTGGCTGCTTGCGGAAAGGCGAAGATACCGGTGCCGATGCTTTTTCTCAACTTGGTCACCCCTGCAAGCCCTTGCCCGCTCTGCGTGGCGCTGCGCGAGCGGGAATCGGTTGTGTTGGGCCAATTTCGAGAGACCTTCCCGCTCCTGCCCCAAGTGCTGGTTTACCGATGCGGCGAGCCGCGCGGTCTCGAGAGCCTGCGCGCTCTCGGTCGTGAGCTCTATAAACCATCGGCCGCTGCGGGCTTGATGATGCGACAGGCGCAGGAGATCGAGCGCATGGCCAATGAACTCGGGTTAAAACAAGATGACTTGAACCTCGACCTCGGCCCTCTCGGCAAACTCCTTTGACTCTATGACTAAGCGGCATATCGAACATTCGACCAGTGGCGCCACGTTGGCGGACCTCCTCGAACGCATCCTTGACAAAGGCATTGTCATCGCCGGCGACATCAAGGTGAAGATCGTCGATATCGAGTTGCTCACCATACAGATTCGTTTGTTGATCTGCTCGGTGGATAAAGCCAAGGAGATCGGGGTGGACTGGTGGGTCAATCACCCGGCCTTTTCTCGCCACCAGCAAGAGCAACTCTCGGACTCCCTGCTCAAAATCGAAGAGCGATTGGCCAAGGTCGAAACCCCGGTGCCCACCCCGGTGCCTACCGCAGCGAAGACCTCCCAGCCTTAGCCGTCGACGCGAACGGCAGTTCGCGCTAAGCGATCACAGGACGGTTATGGAACGGCCGGAGGGCTGGCTTTACTCCGCTCCACTAGAGCAACTATTCCCTGTATAGGGAATTGATTCCCTGGCATCAGCTCCCGCTTTTCAGTGGCGCAAGATGTAGAACTGCGAATAAACAACGGAAAAGCGGGCACTCTGGCGGGTGGAGAGTTTGGCACAGAAGCAGCTTGCAGTGCTTATGTTGATAAATAAGATAGACTCGACAGGCGGCTCTGGAGCAAGGCTGTCAGAAACACACAACAGAGACGATACTTTCGTTATGAACTCGACTAATAAGTTGGAGATGCAATACAACAAGCTATGAAGATTAACTGTCTTTCCTGCGGACACAAAGTGGAGTTGGACGACGCGTATGATGACTACTCGGGCCAGATCAAGTGCTACGCTTGCCACGCCATCATGGAAATCAAGAGTGAGGATGGCAAACTCAAATCGGTCAAGCTGGCGAGGGGCGTCGCCCACCCGGCCGTCGAGGAGAAATGAGCTATGCCTAAGACAATGCTCACCTTGAAGTCTGCCGCCCACATCCGAACCGTGCGGCAAATCAAAAGCTTTCGCTCCGGGCGAACCTCAACCGGCGTCCCAATGGAGGCTTTGGATGGGGGCCGAATTCGATTCGAGTATGAGCGGTTGGCCTGCCGGGAGCGACACCGCCGCCAAATTCGACACTGTTAGAAACACACGACAAAAAGTAAACTAGTATGGCTAAAAATAAATCCAAATTCGACAAGCCCACTGCTATGCCAAGCGATAGTTCACCAATTAAGCCTGTGGCCCAAGGGCGGCGAATACCCCGCTTTGTGAGTGTGGTTGCCTGCGGTTTTTGCCAGGGCGGTGGCGTGGACCCCAAGTTAGGCGGCCGCTGTCCGGTCTGCGGCGCCAGCGGCAGGATTTCCGTCATCTCGCCCGTGGTCACCTGCCTGCGCTGCGGCGGCACCGGCCGGGAAAATGGCGATCTGACCTGCCTGGCCTGCGAAGGGATCGGGGCGGGACAGGTTCGCGAGCAGGCCGTCCCCTGCGCGGCGTGCATGCAGACGGGCGCAGCCGGAATTTTCTACTGCCTGCCGTGCAAGGGCCAGGGCCTGGCGTAAGTTCCAGCCCAAGACCATGCAAGCAAGCTGTCCCGAAAACCCGCGCAGCGTCAAATACCAAGCGGGCGCGCCAAGGTATGCGTGCATGAGATTCATCGCATTCCTAATTGAGGCATTCCTGAGCGTCAGTTGTACCGCCCTCCGTCACAATGCAGCCGATGGTTTACCAATGCGGTGAGCCGCGCGGTCTCGAGAGCCTGCGCGCTCTCGGTCGTGAGCTCTATAAACCATCGGCCGCTGCGGGCTAGACCTATGCGTGACCTCGGCCTACATCACCAGCAGTCGGTTTCCTTGTGTGACGCCTTGGATCGCGTGCTCCACACCGGCGTGGTGGCTCTGGGCGAAGTCACGATCTCGGTGGCGGACGTGGACCTGCTTTACCTGGGCCTGCAACTGGTCATCACTTCCATCGAAGCCGGTCGCGAACCCGGTGCGGCAGGCAACGACTGGCCGTCGGCCGGTCGCATGGTGCGCGGTGGACCCCAGGCCGAATGGGGGCCAAACGCCGCTCCCGCCCTTGCCGCCTCGGCCCCGGCCAGCCCTTCCGTGCCCGTCCCGGAGGCGCGCGAGCTGAGCGCGGCTCTGCTGGCTCCTCCCGGCCTCGAGCATCCGTTGCCCACCCTCAATTCCGCAGGCCAACCCTCCAAGAAGAACGGTCTCGGCCAACTGGTGCTCACCCTGGTCAAAGTGCTGCACGAATTGCTCAAACGCCAGGCTGTCCGCCGAATGGAAGCCGGTTCGTTGAGTGCCGCCGAAGTGGAACGGCTGGGAGTCACCTTGATGCGACAGGCGCAGGAGATCGAGCGCATGGCCAATGAACTCGGGTTAAAACAAGATGACTTGAACCTCGACCTTGGCCCTCTCGGCAAACTCCTTTGACTCTATGACTAAGCGGCATATCGAACATTCGACTAGTGGCGCCACGTTGGCGGACCTCCTCGAACGCATCCTTGACAAAGGCATTGTCATCGCCGGGGACATCAAGGTGAAGATCGTCGATATCGAGTTGCTCACCATACAGATTCGTTTGTTGATCTGTTCGGTGGATAAAGCCAAAGAGATCGGGGTGGACTGGTGGGTCAATCACCCGGCCTTTTCTCGGCACCAGCAAGAGCAACTCTCGGACTCCCTGCTCAAAATCGAAGAGCGATTGGCCAGGATCGAAACCCCGGTGCCTACCCCGGTGCCTACCGCAGCGAAGACCTCCCAGCCTTAGCCGTCAACGCGAACGGAAGTTCGCGCTAAGCGATCACAGGGCGGTTATGGAACAGCCGGAGCGCTGGCTTTAGCCAGCTTTATACCGCGCTCTGAAAAGATGTGCGTTACCACCTTAAGTCACCCAACACCGGGCCGGGAAATGCTTGCCTTCAGGCCGAAACTTATCTATTCACATCTCCGGAACAATGAATGAGTTTCCTTTGACTGATAACTTTGGCTTCGGCCGACCTAAATGATGAAACAATGGATTTGTAATTATATTGGCGCCCAAAAAACGGCCCTCGATTCCATCCCCGTGGACGCGGTCGCAACGCTCATCGAGAAAGTGCGCACCGTGCTCAAGGAGGACCGGCAGATTTTCGTGTTCGGCAACGGAGGCAGCGCGGCCAACTCCTCCCACTTCGCCACCGACCTCGGCAAAGGCGCGTCGGACAAGCTCGACAAACGGTTTCGCGTTCTCTCGCTCACCGACAACGTGAGTTGGATAACAGCCCTGGGCAACGATTACTCGTATGAAGACGTGTTCGTCGGGCAATTGAAGAACTACGGCAGGGCCGGCGATCTCGCGCTCAGTATGAGCGTGAGCGGCAACTCGCCCAATTGCGTGAAGGCCCTGGAATGGGCGGCCAAGAACGGGCTGCACACCGTCGCACTCGTCGGCGCCAAACGCGGACGCATGGCCGAGATCGCCGAACAGGTCATCGTCATCAACGATACTCACTATGGCCGGGTCGAAGATGCGCACATGGGCATCTGCCATGTTCTCTGTTATGCCTTCATGGAGAACCCTCGATGAAGCCGCCGGTGGAAGGACCAGTGTCAGAAGTCCATAAGGGCTCGCCGAAACCTGCTTCGGCGGGTTTCAAGGGACTGGTGGAATTCAGCCCGCAGTTTGCCCCTCGCCCCGACATCAGCCACGTGCTGTTTGATTTTGATGGCACGATCTCACTGATCCGCCAGGGTTGGCCCGAGGTGATGGTTCCCATGTTCGTCGAAGTGCTGCCGCGGCTGGCGGGCGAAAGTGAGGAAATGCACCGGCAGCTTTGCCACGACGATATCATGCGGCTCAACGGCAAGCAGACCATCTACCAGATGATCCAGTTGGCCGAGCGGATCAAGGAGCGCGGCGGCACACCCCGCGAGCCGCTTTGGTACAAACACGAATACCTGCGGCGGCTCAATGAGAAGATTCACAACCGTCTGGATGGCCTCCGGAAGGGCAAGCTTCGCCCGGACGATCTCCTGGTTTATGGCACACGGCAACTTCTTGATCTCTTGAAGGCGCGGGGCCTGCCCCTCTACCTGGCCAGCGGCACGGACGAACCCTTTGTCAAAGAGGAAGCCGAATTGCTCCAGGTCACCCAGTATTTTGGCCGTCACGTTTACGGGGCAATCGATGATTACAAACAGTTCTCCAAGAAAATGGTGATCGAGCGTCTCCTGCGCGAAAACCAGATTCCTGGTGAACGGCTGCTTTCCTTTGGCGATGGCTATGTCGAAATCCAAAACACCAAGGAAGTGGGCGGTTTGGCGGTGGGCGTGGCCAGCGACGAAGCCAACAATGGCTGCGGGCGGTTCGATGAATGGAAACACCGCCGCCTGTTTGGGGTCGGGGCCGACATGATGATCCCGGATTTCCGTGACGCGGAAGCGCTGCTAAACTGCATTCTTGCCAAATGATATCGAGTCGATTTCGCGCGATCACGAAGAAGTATCGCGGCTTGCGAATCGCTGTGGTCGGCGATTTTTGCCTGGATCGGTATCTGGAAATCGACCCGGCCCGGCAGGAGCTTTCGATTGAAACCGGTCTTCCGGTTCATAATGTTGTCAACATCCGCGGCCAGCCGGGAGCCGCCGGGACAGTCCTGAACAATCTCGTGGCGCTGGGCATCGGCACGGTGTTTCCGGTTGGTTTTAGGGGCTGTGACGGCGAAGGTTCCGAGCTTGAGCGCGCGTTGCAGCGGCTGCCGGGGGTGTCTCTGCAGCACTTTTTCGCGACTCAGGACCGGCGGACCTTCACCTATACCAAGCCGCTGCTGATGCACCGTGGCAAACCGCCCGAGGAACTCAACCGGTTGGATATCAAGAATTGGACTCCAACGCCGACAGCCGTTCGGAAACGTATCGTGAGCGCCATTCGCGCGCTGGCATCCGGCGTCGATGCCATGATCGTCCTGGACCAGGTGGATTTGGCGGAAACGGGAGTAGTCACCCGTGAGGTTTTGGCCGCGTTGAATTCGGTGAGCGCCGCGCGCCCGGGTTTGCCCATTCTGGCGGACAGCCGGCAACGGTTGCGCAGCTTCCCACCATTGACCCTCAAGATGAACGCTGTGGAACTGGCGCGGTTCATCAAAGTCAGTCAGGTGCAAGACCTGACCCATATTCAAGAACTTGCGCTCACTTTGGCGCAGCGCAACCGGCGCGCGGTCTTCGTGACACTGGCCGAGCGTGGCATCGTCGGTGCTTTGCCTGCAGGCGAGGTTGCCCACATGCCGGCGCTGCCGCTGCGCGGCCCAATCGACATCGTTGGGGCAGGGGATTCGGTTACGGCCAATCTCACGGCGGCTGTGGCCGCCGGCGCGACCTTGCGCGAGTCGCTGGAGATCGCCAGTGTCGGCGCATCGGTCGTCATCCATCAACTCGGCACCACGGGAACAGCCTCGGTCCGCCAGATCGGTCAACTCATTGGCGCGGCACGGTAGTTGCCTATTTTAACCCGGCGCGGCCAACCGGTAGAAGAGCGCGTTTTCGGTCAGCGGGGCGACGACTTGGTTGATGGCGCCGACCCCTTTGATAGGCTTGGCCGATTTGCGCCAGCCGCCTGTGATGGCTATGTCGCTATTCTCCTGCAGTTCATGGTGGATGTCGCGGGTCCAGGAGATTACGACGTTCGGACCTTCTTTCTTCATGAACAGGGAGACTTGCGCGGGCTCGGTCATGATCACAAAGTCGTCCACCAAGAGCGGGGCATAATCGTTTGGCGGCCTGGTTACGCGCGCACCTGCGTACTGTGCGCCTTGGGGCGCCACGGCGGTGATGTGAAAGGTGCGCATCGAATCGTCCGTCGAGAGCCGCACCGGCAAAGTCATGTCCAGGGTGGCGGCCTCCCCCACGGTGGGGCCATTGGTTTGGTTCGAGTGCCAGATCAGGCTGACGGTGGCGAGGGTTTCGCCCCACGAAGCGTCGCCGCGCGCAAGAAACCAAAGCGTGTAGGTCAAGCCGGCCTGGACTGGCGCGCGCGAGCCGGGGGCGGTTTCAAGAAGGCCAGACGAACCGGTGCCGCTGTAGATGTAACCGAAGTTGGCACCCTCGATGTCTAGCGGTGATTGGTTGTTGGCGGCCCCGGCGTAGCCGTCGCCAGCGGGGTCCAGCGTCATCACCCAACCGGGCAGGGCAACCGGCGAGCCTTGAGGCCAGCCCCAGCCGGGAGTGTAGTAGGCGGAGTTGGCTTCAAAACCGGCGTTATTGGTCAGGAGATTCTGGGCGGCGGCGGACGAGACAAGCGCCAGCACAGCCAGGCCCAGGGAACCTGGGAGCGTGAGGATAGGGCGGTTCACGGGGAGGATGATCGGGAAGCTTGACGGGTTTGAGTGATGAAAAGAACTGCGGCGTGTGAGCGACGCGAGAGGTTGAGTTTTTCCATGGCGTTGCTGAGGTAGTTCTTAACCGTCTTGTCGCTGAGGCCCATTTCGTGGCCGATTTCTTTGTTGGTTTTGCCTTCTGCAACCAGGGCAACGACCCGCCGCTCCTGTGTGGAGAGGAGATCGAGTTTGTTCTGCGCTGCCGGTGAAGGGGGGTTGCGCACTCGGCTCATGACACGCCGGGTGACGGCAGGATCCAGGATGGACTTGCCCGCCGCCACGTCTTGGATGGCTTGGATCAAGTTGTCTCCGTGAATCTCCTTGAGCAGGTAGCCATCGGCACCGGCCGCGATGGCGTCGAAGAGCAGCTCATCGTCGGCAAATGACGTGAGCACAAGCACCTTCGTATCGAGGTCCATGCGCTGAAGACGGCGGCAGACTTCGATGCCGCTGCCGTCGTGGAGACGGACATCCAAGAGGAGGAGATCGGGTTTGAGCCGGGCGACCGCCTCCATTGTCTCGGCGATGGAGCCGGCTTCGCCGACGATCTCGAACTGCGGGCAGGCCCCGAGCAGCGTGCGCAGACCGAGCCGGGTGACCTGGTGGTCATCCACAATCAATAAACGAACGGGCTTGGTCTCAGTGATGTTCATTCGGGTTCCCGTGAGGAACGATAACACCAATACAGCAACCCTCGCCCAGTGCCGAGATTATTTGCAGATCGGCTTCAATTTGCCGCGCGCGGGCGGTCATGTTCCGCAGGCCGTGTCCTGTGCCATCGGCAGCAGCGAGATTGAAGCCGCCGCCATCGTCGTGAATCTCCAGACGGATGCCGGCACCGACTGGGTGAAGAGAAACGGTGACATCGGAGGCATGAGCGTGGCGCAGACAGTTGCTCATCGCCTCCTTGGCGATATGGAGAAGTTGGGTGGCTTGGGTGGAGGTCAGGCGGTTGGCCGCGACTGGATCCACCTCAATTTGAAACTGCGTCGGGCTGTCGCCGCTGGTCAACGCCAGTGACTTGAGGGCGGTCTTGAATTCCCGCCCGTTGAGGACTTTGGGTTCGAGTCCGGCAATGAAGTTCCGCACGCTGCGGATGGTGTTGTTAAGGGTGTGAATGGCGGCCGCAAGGCGCGTGTCTGCCTGGTCAGGGGACTGACGGACGACCCGCCGGCAGTCCTCCAGACTCAGGCCAACCGCGTAGATAGATTGTATGATGTCGTCGTGCAAGTCGCGGCCGATGCGCTCGCGCTCCTCTATGGAGCGCCGAAGTTGCTGTTCGCCCTGTCGCATTTCCGACTGGAGTGTGCTCTGAAGTTGAAGCACATGTTCGGTTTGGCGACGCTGTTTCTGAATGAACAACAACGACATGGCCAAGCCAACGCTGGTCAGGAGGGCTGCCGCTGCAAGCGCCTGAAGTCCGAACGTTCGCGCCGACGCGGGAGATTTGATGACTTTGATGTCCATCGGTGAGCGCAGGAACAAGGAGACGGCAGAACCGGCGTCGGAACCCGCCTCGGAGCGCCACACGCCAGTCAGCCGCACCCGGCAGCCGGGTTCCAGCGCCGGCAATGGTCCTTGCAGGTTGGGAGCGGCCAGCAGGGCGGTCAGGAAACGGTTGTCGGCTTCCAGCGCAAGGGTGAGACAATTGGAAGGTGAGTCTGTTTGCCCGAGAAAATTGGCATCAATCTCGACCAGTTGGTGGTCGTGAGTGCCGTGCAGAAGATTCTCGGACAGCAAACGCAATGGCTTCGGCGGTGCATTTCTTGTTCCAAGCTTCCGAATCAGCGCATCTTCGATCAGTGGCGCCCCCAGGACCGATCCGGGAAACCCGGCCACATCCACTGCAGTCCCTGGCACCAAGCCGTCCAGAGGCGTCTGGGTGCGCACCTCAAGACCACCGGTGGCGTCCTGGATAAACAAGGCTCGGCCCGGCCAGCAAAGCGTCACGACACCTTGAACCCGGACGTTGCCCAGCGCCCCGCTCCGTGAATATTGGGCGTTGATGTCTCTGATAACACGGGACGGCGTCGCGAACGGATCGGCGCCGGAGGGACGGAGGACGGTGACGTCCGAGAGAGTGTTGGCAAAAATCTGGAACCGTTCCAGTTGTTGCCGGTTGTTCATGCTGGCACCCACCACGCCCCGGAGGCGCACCAGGCTGCCGAGAAGAGGCAGTTGCTCGTAGCCTTGGCAGTCGGACATCAACACGTTGATGCGGTGCGGCGGATCGGCAAGTTCCAGCTTGAGCCGGCCGGCGAAGGCTTTCAGCGTCCGTATGACGCCCGTCAGTTCCACCCATTGCGCGTCAAAACCGCCATGGTAAATCTGGGCCAAAGAAACTGGCTGGGGCCTGATAACCGGCCCAGTCTCCCAAGGCTGAATGCTGGGAAAACCAATGATTGGGGTATAAAGACCCGGGTTGGCCACACCGGTGACCTGAACCCATTGCCCAGGCCGCAGAGGAAGGCGGGCACCCGTGTAATACACGAACACGCCGGCCGTTTCGTCCTGCACGAACAACACCATGCCCGGGTCGTAACAAGTCACGATCCCCCGAATCCGCAAGGGTAGATTGGCCTTGGCGGTCTCCGGCGACAACTCGATTATTTGAGCGGCGTTGGTGAGAATGATGGCGTTGGTTGCAGCTTCGGGTGGGGACGCAGGCCGGGGAGGCTCCTGCACCGCAGCAAACACGACTCCCGCTGTGCATAGACCGTAAACGCTGGGCAGGGCCTTTCGGCCCCACACACGGAACGCCGCTGTGACCATGCGCCCGGCTGGCCAACCAAGTCTTAGTTGCGGGTTCCGCTTCACATCAGATTCGAGACTAGAAAAAGAAACTCCATTTACAAACCCATTTTCGGCCCACTTCCGGCATCACACAAGAAGATAGCGCATTCGCAGGTCCCTGGCAAGGTGGGTAGCAGGGACGCCTCGGCATCTCAGGGCGGATTCAAGAAATCGTAGCCGCCGACGGCAGTCGGCGCTAATCTCAGTAATTGAGGAAAAGTGCGCCGACTGCCGTCGGCGGCTACGATTTTGCAGGTTAGGTTCTTGAATCCTTCTAAAATCAACCAAAGTCTCCCACCCGCAGCCCGAATTACATCCAGAGCACCTCCGTTGCACCTCCGTCACACCTCCGTAAGCGATACGGAGGTGCAACGGAGGTTGTCAGGGGCGGTTCGAACCAGCCAGCTAGGACTGGGCGAAATCGACCCAGCCAAAATGAGTTTCCTGTTTCGTTTGGAGCGCGGACATGGAGCGGCGGAGAAAGTCACCTCCCCGGTTTCCAAGTTCATCGAGAATTACGCAGCCGAGGCGCTCCGCGCAGGGGGAAAGCGCCGTCGCCGCTGCGCTCTGCCGGCGCACTCCATAAGATCGGGGTGATGGTCAATGCCGCAGGAGTTTTGCCCACGCTCCGCACGCCATCCTTTACAGAGCTTGCGCGCTGAAGCGACCTCGGCGAATATTCCGTTATGGCAACGCTGACGATTGACCTCGAAGATGACATCGCCCGGCACGTAGAGGATTCGGCGCGCCGGGAGCACAAGTCGGTCTCGGAATGGGTAAAAGACCGTGTTAAGCCCGAGGTTGACCGCGCCGCCGCGCTCGCCGCAATCGAGGCTCGCGCGGTGGCTAATGGCTACCCGCCGGGCTGGCTCACGTTGTTCGGGTCGCTGGCGGATGACAATACGTTCGCCGCTCCGCCGCGCGGGGCGACTCGCCCGGTTGGGAGTTTCAAGGGCGATTAAGGGCGACGCGTGATTTACTTCCTGGACACCAAAATCGTGGTGTTCTGTCTGCGTGGCCGGTCCCCGCTGGCGATGCGGCGGCTCCTCTGGAGGCGCAAGGGACGGCCATCAGTGAAGCGGACTTGTGGATTGCCGCCACCCTACGGGCTGCCAGCGGCACCGTGGTAACAAACAATGTGCGGGAGTTCTCCCGCGTGCCAGGGCTGCTGGTCATGGACTGGACGACCGTAGCGTGAAACGGGAACGCGCCACCGACTGCGCGTTTGCTGCCTAGAAACCCCGGTTTACCGGAGAGGGGTCGATTCGTGAGAATGTCATGTTTCCACGGGGTGCTGTTTCCCCTGGCGGGTGCGCTGGCTGCTTCTGGTAGATTCGAGAGTAGCGGGCAGATCGGCGCGCCAGGGGGCTTACATTCGGCAGTTGAGTTAACCGCAGAGAACGCAAAGAGCGCAGAGAAAGGAACCTCCCCGCGCAGGGGGGAAAGCGCCGGCCGGCAGCAACGCCAGCCAACCTAGAATCGTCCGCCGGACCTTGGTCTTCGTTTATCCGCGGTCAGGAGGGTGCTGCAATTGTCGTCGGCGGTGATGCGGAAAATCTCGTTGGGCTGGACAAAAACACCGGATTGACCGGCGGGCATGGGTCGGCTGCCGTCGGTTCCCAAGGATGGCACGGCGCTCAAGATCCGCTGGAGCTTGCGAACAGGTTCCAACTCTGGCGCACGAAATCGACCGCTGCGGCCAACGGTCAGAATCAGGAGCTGACCGGCAGGCGTGGTTTGGTAGATGGCGACCATGTCCCGAATGTGTAGCGGGCGGTCCAGTTCGTTGTAAACTACCGTGCGCTGCCACTGGCGGTCGGGCAGCAAGTCGCTGCGGAGGTAAACCGCCGATTGTCCCCGGGGAAAGAACTTCTGGACGAACGGATGTTGGTTATGGTTGCGCAGCATCGTCTGCACCAAGACATGCGCCGGTCCCAGCCAGCCTTCCCCCGGATGGAACAAGTCGGTGGCGCGCGTTTTTAAATCACACGTGATGGCCGAATAATAATCGCCGGCGACCAACTCTTTGACCGCATCAAGGGCCGTCTCGCCCACTTGGCACGCATTGGGGGCGGTCATAATCCGCGCCAGTGTATCGAGTTTGACAGAGCTTCTGATTACTGTTTTCATGTTGGCCATATTTTATTTATTGATAACACTGTTCGATGCGCCATTATAGCTCCACAATCGGGGCGGGAGCAACTTTCGTGATTCTGATTTTGCGGGTAGGAAATGGGGCCTGAGGCGTGGGGCCTGAGGCGTGAGGCGTGGGGCCTGAGGCGTGATGCGTGATTCCAGTGGATGCCATTTGCGCCTTCATTCGGTGTTCGAGATTCGGATTTCCATCTTCGGCGTTCGATGGTGTGATGGGTGATTCCAGCATCCATCAGCCCAGCGGGGACAAACGATGCAACCCATTCAGGGTTGAGGGCAAATCCATCGCCCACCCGGGGTAGCTCTCCGCGAGCAACTCCGGGCTGAGGGATATAATCCTTTCAGGATTGGGATTGGGCAACGGACCTTCCGGTCAATTGGATGGGATGATTGGATGTTGGATGGATGGTACCAGATCGAGGTAGGGGTGGCATGGTTATAGCAACGGGGCCGTCGGGACAACAAGGCACGACAGACCTCCTTCCGGAACGCCCGGCGGATACAACTCGTGCACGGCGTCGAGCAACGGAGCGCGGACATTTTTGTCCGCAAGTTGGTGCTAGAGGGGGTGGTGGACAAAAATGTCCAATACCGCTAGGATTCGAGCCAGCCTTGGTGACATTTCAGATGAATCCCAAAGGGATTCCGCCGCAAAGTCCAGGGTTGCGAGCCGCGAGCTACCTTGGGAAAAGCGGGTGGTGTCGGCCAACCCCAACGGGGTTGAAAATTGCACGGACGCCAACCCAGGGTAGCCTCGAGGACTCGGTTGCTGGGCTGGAGGACACAATCCTTTTGGGATTGCAGAACCGCCGGTCTTTCCGTGGTTCCGTAGGGCAATGGCCTCGCACAAAATATCCGAAAGGCAGTGGATCAAATCCTAACGGCATTGGACCGGAGGTCTGCCCCACACCTGAACAGGTACCGGGAAACAATGACAAACCATATGACCTTCCCATCGTAACCCAAGTCCACTTTCAAAATCTGGCCGGGTTTAGGGCTGGTCGAGACTCTCGATCACCTTTTGCTGGTAGCTTCGGGGAACCGACTTGTCTTGGTTCTGATCGGGCCAGGGCCGCCGTAATATCCACTCGCGCAATTCCAACTGCGCCTCTGCCGGCAAGTGCTCGATGGGGTATTCGATTTCGACAACCGTGCTGATGCTGATAACTCAGGAAAGGCAGATCAACTTCGGGCGATCTCGTTGAGGACACGGCCGTCCGGTGCGATGAGCTGGATGTGCAACGGCATTTGGCCGATGGCGT
>Ga0194044_10001182_pt1 | contig 13308 bp, 14 predicted proteins | sample JunL4417m_MetaG_FD_155460 | JGI IMG/M metagenome (GOLD analysis project Ga0194044, IMG submission 155460) | Anoxic zone freshwater microbial communities from boreal shield lake in IISD Experimental Lakes Area, Ontario, Canada - Jun2016-L442-17m | ecosystem: Environmental > Aquatic > Freshwater...
CCACAGGACGAGCATCAAAAGCCCCTGATACTCAGGATAGCTGCCGAACGCGGAGTGAAGCCGGTCGACAGCTGTGACCATGCTGAGGAGCGCAACGCCGAGGTACGCCGCCAGCCCCCACGCGAGGCGGGAACGGAGCATCTGCCGACCCATGGCGGCAAACATGCCCGGCTCAAGCGCTAGACTCATCCCAATGAGGGTTGCGGAGAAAGAGACCGAAAACAGCTTCGCGGGCCCGAACTGGTTCATCCCAAACGGCCAAACCGCCAGCGGGACGAGGAGTATTGCAGCCGAGACGCCCGCGATCAGCAGTCCTTCGGCGACTCTCTTGGATCTTCCTGGCAAGTTGCGAGAACGAGCCACCGAGGAATACCCTGCCGAGGTCGGCCGTTTGCTCGGACGTCTACTTGACATCGCGAAGACTCAGGACCAGCACGTCGCTCTGCGGGATCAGGACAACCGTGCCTTCGTAGGTGCCTCCGAATCCGATCGCCTTCTCCGTCGGGATCCCTGTGATGTCGAAGACCACATTCTGGTCCTTGAACTCAAACACCTTCTTTGGCTTGCCCAGCGCCGTCGACTGCGTGATGCGGGCGACGAGCGAGCGGCCCGCGCCGCTAGGCCCAAACCCATAAGGCGCGAAGGTGACCGCATAAGCGGAGTTCGGATCGGCGGCGTTTGTATCAAGAAGAGCGACTGTTCTGGTCGGCGGCACGCTGACGGTCGCAAGCGGCGTCTTCGTGGTGACCGGTACAGAAGGCGGCTCACCAGTAGAAGACCGGGCGACGGATTGCCCGTTCGCATCGGAAAGACCCGGCTGTGGTGCAACGCCAAGCGAACTCCCGGTTGCACCCGACGACTCACCAGTTGCCTTGTCAGAAGGCACGGCAACTGGCGCACCAGCCTTCAGCGAAGGTGCCTTGCTGCTTGTATTGACCGCCGCGACCACGAGAATCAGAGCGGCTACCGCAACGCCCGCAACAACAGCCAACGTCGTGCGATACCTCAACCTCATGCCCCCTTGGCGGCCAAAAAGGCACAATCCACGAAACTGCGCCAACTAAGACAATCATGCTATCAGACCCAACCGCACTCATCGAGCCGACGGGAAGGTCACCCTTGGCCTCTGCGAAAAGTTCGATCTCCGGCCGAGGCGAGGGCGTTCTCTGCTGGGCTCTGGCCTGCGCTACGGTGCCAGGTAGAACGCTGGCCCTTCCAGCTCCCAGGTACCTTGGAGCGTGGCGGCGATGTTGTCCTTCTCTGCGGGGTCAGCTGAGAGCAGGTAGGTGCCGTCTAGTTTGTTGCGAAAGCGCCACACGGGAAAGCCGCTCGGATCCGTCGAGACACTGTAGGCGAACCCCTCGTAGGCCCATGTCCGAGAGAGCGTGGCAATGATGGTGCTCTTCTCGCTGGCGTCAGCCGAGAAGAGGTAGAAGCCACCGAGGACGCTGCGGAAGCGCCACAACGGCGAGGAGTTCAACGGATTGGCGGTGTTGATCCGATAGGCCACGCCCTCGTAATTCCAGGTGCTGGACAGCGTGTTAATGATGGCTGTCTTCTCGTTCTCGTCGGCGGTCCATAAGTAGTAACCGTTCTTGAGGTTACGGAAGCGGTAGACGTTCCCCACTTGCGAGGAAGCCACGGTGATGCTGGCGATCACATCGGGCGACCAGATTCCGCTGGAGCACTGCACGCGGAAGTGGATGGTGTGGACGCCGGCGGTAAGCGAGGTTGTCGAGAACGAGGCTGCGGTGGATATCGGCGTTGCGCCGTCAAGCCACTGGTAGCCGATAGCACTGTGTCCGAGCGAGTCGGTCGCGTGACCGGAGAACGAGACTGGCTGACCGACCGCCGGATGGTTCGGCGTGGCGCTGTCGATGAATCCTGCCACCGTGTGCGACTCCGTGCCGCCGCCGCCCGCAGTAGCGCCGCGGTGCATCGCCTGACCGCTGAAGGCCGTCTCTGAGTCGCTGCCCTTGTGACAGATTTGGCAGTTGTAGATCCAGTAGTTGTCACCCTGATAGGTTTGGGTGATGACCGCGTCCGCAGGGTTGTTCGTTGCGTACTCGGCATGAGTACCATTGTGGCAGGCCTCACAGTAGATCTTGCCGTTCATGTCACCAGCCACGGAGTTCTTGAGCACGGAATTGCGGTACAGCGTTCCCGCGTTCTCGCCATGGGCCGCGTCGTGGCACTGGCTGCACTTGGGCTCGTCGAGCCACGGCTTGCGACCGGCATCCACCGAGGTCCACAGGGTAGTGGTGGTGCCATGGCAGTCGACACAGCCCTTGCCCGCACGAGCCATGATGCCGCGCATGCACTCGGTCTTCGGTCCGGGATGGCACGTGTAGCACCCATCGGTGTCAGAACTGACTTTGCCGTCATGACGCTTGTGCATCGCGTACGACAGGCTTTCGACGCCCGCCTTGCCGGGGGCCGCCAGCGCGTTGTCGGAGTGGCACTCCGAGCACGAGTGCGGGTGGCCGGCATTCGCGTCGGCAAGAAGGGACGTGCCGTTGGAGGCGTCGTGCTTGGTCAAAATATCGACGGCGGGGTTCGCGGTCCCATGGCAGTTTGAGCACGACATCTCAGTTGAGACCGGAACCACGACGTTCGTCGTGGCGACTACGGTCCCAGCCACATCCTTGACTACGAGCGTTGCCTGACCGTACGGATCCCAGGTGCCATCGTCGTCATACGGTGTCACCGGGATGCCGCTCGCAGTGAACAGGCCCGTCTGCGCATTCTCGAGTTTCATCTGGCCGGACAGGCCATTCCCAGTCAGCCCGACGTTCTTTGGGAGGTTGTACCCGAAGCTCGACGCATACGTCCAGAAGTCCGTGTGCAGTGTGGAGTCCTGCTTCTTGGCGAATGAGTAGCTGATCGTGTACTTCGCCGCGTCTTCGCCCCCGAACACCTGCGCGTGAAGGGTGTTGAACGGTGGAAGCACCATGAAGTACTTGTAGCTGTCTTGGTCACAGTGCATGCCCAGGTCGTTCCAGGCCAGCACTGTGATCTTCTTTGCCGGCACCGGTTTGGCCGGATAGGCGGTGGTCAGGAACCAGTCGACCCGTGCCGAGGAGCCCGCCGACACCGTGCAGATCTGGTACGTGGTGAGGTAGCCAGCCTTAGCCGCGCTCAGGGTGTAGTCGCCCGGGGCGGCGGCGAGGGTGTAGGCGCCGCTCGCGTCGGTAACCGCAGAGGCGCCGCCATCGATGACTGCGGCTCCCGGTATCGGCGCGCCCGTGTTGATGTCCTTGACGGTACCGGTGATCCCGACGGCCAACGCGGACTGCGCGAACGCAAGGCACAGGACTGTGGCGAACAGCGCGGTCAGTAGCGCTCTCTTCATGAGATCACTCCTTCTTTGCGTGTGCGTCCCCTGGTTGGGTCCGCCTACCAAACCTTGATCTTCCAGCTGCCTGACTCGCGAACCAGGTTCTCTCGGACCTTCGTGACCGTGGGAGGCGAGCCGGCCGCCCCGGCAATCGGAGCGAAGGTGAGGCTGACCAGCGCCGCGGCCGAGTCACCGTTCACGGACACACTCTCGACGTGGTAGCCCTTCAGCGCTCCAGCCCGCTTCCTGTGACTGGCGAAATCACCCTCGGGAACCGCAGCCTGATACTGCCGGCTGTAGCAGCTCCACGTTGCTGAGTAGTCCGCCTTCTGCGACGACATGAAGTAGGTTTTGAGAGTTGCGGCCGGCGACCCGAAACCGGGGTAGGTGCGAGTGCACGCAGACAGTGCAAGCACCGCGACCAGCAGAACCACCAGCATGATCGGCTTGCGCACTTGCCACACCTTCTCTCGAGGCAGCGCCGGCACGGCGTGTGTGACCTGCTCTGGCGTGTTGCTTAGAAACTCGCGCGGTCTCGGGCATACCCCAGCGGGTATGACTGTGGGCGCGGTTGATTAGAGCCCGATTGGGCGGAGATGAGAATAGTCACAGACCAGTGCGACCGATATGCTCGCGTGCGTGTCTCCGGCCCTGCACACCCGCTGCACACCGAGACTGAAATCGCCCCGAAACACGCAACAGGCCAGCCCCAGAAACCCTGGCTGACCTGCTTGAATTCGATGGCGGGAGTGACGGGGCTCGAACCCGCGACCTCTGGCTTGACAGGCCAGCGCTCTAACCAGCTGAGCTACACCCCCAAAATGGGTATCCGCCGAAGCGGACAGCGAACGGGATTCTACCGTCCGCACCGTTGGTTGTCTAGCCAAGTGTCGCGGCGGATCTCGGACGAAGCTCGGACCGTGCGCGGACTCGCACTAGGACTGCCCCCGTCTGCGCCTTCACACACGCACGCAACCTGCGCTGATACAGCCGCATGGCCGGCCGCATCGGGTACCATGCAGTGCAGAGGGAAGGAGACTTATGCCCACCACTCAAGACGGCCAGATCGCCGCCAACCTGCTCGATGAACTCCAGGCGCTCGTGGACGCACGCGACCGTTCAGGCGCTGTTGCCCTCACACTCGATGCGGTCGCCTCCGGGCGGATCACCGTCCCCGACCTCTACGTTCGCGTCCTCGGCCCGTACCTCGCCCAGATCGGCGCCCAGTGGTCGCACGGCGCAGAGAGCGTGTGGGAGGAGCACTTGGCCTCGCACGTCGTGCTCACCATCGTCGAGGCGCTCTATCCAGCTGTGCAGCGCGAGGCGGCCCAAGTGACCGCCACCGGCCGCACCGTTCTGCTCGCCTGCCCTCCGCGGGAGCGACACGAAATCGGCCTCCGGATGCTCTCGGACCGCTTTGAGCTCGCCGGCTGGAGCGTCACCAATCTCGGCGCCGACACCCCCCTCGCCGACATCATCGCCGCGGCTCTCGCTACCCGCGCCGAGCTCGTCGCCCTCTCGGTGTCCACACTCTACGAGCGCGTTGAGCTTCGCTGCTTCATCGACTCGCTGCGCTCGGCGCTTCCCGGTGTCCGCATCGTTGTCGGCGGCCCGGCGTTCGCCAAAGACCGCAGCTGGCCCGCCGAGGACCTCCTGGATCCTGCCGAGCTCGGCCTCCCTGGCACGCCGACGGACGGGTGACGCGCGTGCTCTCACTGCGCATCGCTTGGCGCTTCCTGCGGTCGAGCCCGGGACAGTCGGCACTCATCGCATGCGGCATCGCGGTGGGCATCGCCACGCAGATATTCGTCGGCTCAATCATCATCAGCCTGCAGGCGAACCTGCTCAATACCACCATCGGGTCCTCGCCCCAGGTCACCATCCAGGCGATCAAAGAGAGCGATCCCGTCCGTTTCACGCCCAAAATGAAGGATCTCGTCTACAACGACCCTCGGGTCAAGCCTGGCAGCGTCGCGCCCGTCCGCAGCGTGCCCGCATTGTTTAGCAATGGCACCGACAGCTCCACGCTCGGGCTTATCGGCGGCGAACTCAAGGACCTCGACGGCATCTACAAGATCAGCGACAAGACCATCGAGGGCAAGGCTTCGCTCGGCAACGGCGAGATCATGGTCGGCAAGGAGTTCTCCCAGAAGTTCAACATCCATGCGGGTGACTCGGTCGCGCTTGCGTTGCAGGGCGGACAGAGCGGCACGTTCACCGTGACCGGCGTCTTCGACCTGGGTTCTAGCCAGTTCAACGCCCGCCAGGCGTTCGTCTCGGGCAAGGTGCCCCAGAGCGTGCTGGGTTGGGCCAACGACCAGTACCAGGCCATCGACGTGCAGCTCATCAAGCCCTACGACTCCAAAGCGGTTGCCGCTTCGTGGAGTTCGCAGCTGCCAGGCGTCTCGGTAGTGGAGTGGCAGAGTCAGAACGCGAGTCTCCTCGCCGGTCTCACCGCGCAGTCGGCTTCCTCCTACATGATCCAGGGCTTCGTGTTAGTGGCCGTGGCGCTCGGCATCGCTTCGACGCTGGCGATCGCGGCGGTCCAGAAGACGCGGCAGATCGGCATCCTCAAGGCAATGGGCCTGGCCGACCGGCCGTCCGGCCGCATCTTCCTGTACCAGGCAGCGATCCTGGGAGTCGCCGGATCCACCCTCGGCGTGATCTTCTCGTTCGCGATCCTCGCGCTATTCAGCCTGTCGCCGGCGCCGTTCAGCATCTCGATGGATCCCAAGTTCGTGGCCGTCTCGGCGTGCATCGGAGTCGTCGTGGCCATGCTGTCGTCGATCGTCCCCATCCGCAGGACCTCGAAGCTCGACCCGATCGAGGTGATCCAGAATGGCTGACGCCTCCAATTGCGACTTCGGCACGCTGCTTGTGGCCGACCGCCTCGACAAGGTCTATGGCGAGGGCGATGCGGCGACCCATGCTCTCAAGGAGATGTCGTTCACGTTCTGCGAGGGCGAGTTCGCCGCCATCATAGGCCAGTCGGGCAGCGGCAAGTCCACGTTGCTGAACCTGCTCGGCCTGCTGGATACGCCCACCGGCGGCTCGGCGATCTACCACGGCACCGACACCACCAAGATCTCCAAGCTCGAGCGCGCCACGCTGCGCGCCCAGCTCATCGGCTTCGTCTTCCAGTTCCACTACCTGCTCCCCGAGTTCAGCGTCTTCGAGAACGTGGCGATGCCGGCAATGATCGCCGGAACCATGCCCGCCGACGAGATTCAGGCGCGGGCCACGGAAACGCTTTCCATGCTCGGCATCGAGGGCATGGGCAAGAAGAATGCGAACTCGCTGTCCGGTGGCCAAAAGCAGCGGGTCGCCATTGCGCGGGCGCTCATGAACAAGCCATCGATCGTGCTTGCCGATGAGCCAACCGGCAACCTCGACACCGTCAACACCAACCTGGTCTACGACCTCTTCCGCGAGATCAACAAGGAGACGCACACCGCATTCCTCATCGTCACCCACGACCGCTCCATCGCCGAGCGGACCGACCGCATACTGGAGATCACCGACGGGGTGCTGGTGCAGGACGTAGCGACGCGCGACATGGTGGGTTAGGACAAGAGCGCGCGGGGGGCCAGCGGCGAGCGGGCGGCATCATGTCAGACCCGAGTGCTACCGTTGGCTTCCCCTCAGGAACTACCCGCTCCTCCGTCTCGAACGGAAGGAGTGGCATGAACGACATCGGTAGCAAGGATCTAGCCTCACAGGAGGATGCGCTGTTCGGCGACCTGTCGTCGCTGATCGAGCGGGCGCGTACGCGCGTCGCGACCACGGTCAACTCAGAGCTCGTGATGTTGTACTGGGGCATCGGCAAGCGGATCCGCGAAGAGGTGCTCGGCGGCGAGCGGGCGGCGTATGGCCGCGATATCGTGAAGCGCGTGGCCGCCCGATTGCGCGAGCGGTATGGGCGTGGGTTCAGTTGGCAAAATGTCTTCAGGATGATGAAGTTCTCGGAGCTGTATCCAGATCCTGAGATATTCTCGCCACTGGCGACAAAATTGACCTGGACCAACATCGCCGAGCTTCTCACCATCGATGAGCAGCCGAAACGCGACTTCTACCTGGCCATGTGCGCCCACGAGCGCTGGTCCAAACGAACGCTGCGCGCTCAGGTCGACGGCAAGTTGTTTGAGCGCACTGTACACGCGGCAGGCTCCCTCGGCGCGGTGCAGCAGCAACTCGCAACACTCCGAATCGACGGGGTTACCACACCCGAACTCGCATTCCACGACCCCTACGTCCTGGACTTCCTCGGCCTGCCATCTAAGCACTCGGAGGCCGAACTGGAACGCGCGATTCTCGACGAGATGCAGCGCTTCTTGCTCGAACTCGGTGCCGACTTCTGTTTCGTCGCTCGGCAGAAGCGCGTAATCGTCGACGGCGTGGACTACTACCTCGACCTACTATTCTACCATCGCGGGCTACGCTGCCTGGTGGCGATTGATCTCAAGACGCGCCATCTCAAGCCGGGTGACAAGGGACAGATGGAGCTCTACCTACGTTGGCTCGACGTCAACGAGCGCCGCGCTGGAGAGGAACCGCCTGTCGGCCTGATTCTCTGCGCAAAGAAGGGACCGCAGCAGACTGCACTTCTGGGCCTCGACCGTGGCGAGATTCGAGCTGCGCAATACCTCACCGAGCCCATCCGCGAGGAGCTGCAGCGCCGACTCGCTGCTATCGCCGACGAGCCAGAGGAGGAACGCGAGTGAGCGCGCAGTGCCCTCGGCGTCGACTCTCCTCCAGCTCAGGAGCCGAGTCCCGTCGAATCCCCCCGCGCCGCCTCAACGCCCGGATCCACCGCGAGCGCCTCCGCGAACAGCCGCTCGCGGTTGGCAGCTGGCGCGTGCGTCGCCCGCCGCACCTTGTGCGCGACGGCCGCCCACGGCGAGCGCACCAGGTCGGCTCCCAGCGCCACCGCACCCACGACGGCAGCCGTCCCCGCGACCACCGCGCCCAGCAGGTATGGACGGTCGAAGTAGTTGATCGGGTAGTCGAAGAACGGCAGCTTGCTGGGCCATGCGGCCAAAGCAGCGATTCCCAGCGCCGTCATCGCCGCGAGCAGGCCAGCCGCGGTCAACACCAACCACGCTTGCACACCGATCAGAGTGCGCATGCCCGCCGGCGGCCACGGGTCGACCGCTCCCGCAGCGGCGCGCAAGACGCCGTATTCGGCGAGCGTTCGCCTCCAAGCCCGGTCATGCCAGACGCTCACTGGGATGAAGAACAAGAAGAACACGCCGACGCACGGCCAGAGCTGGGGATAGTCGACGGTGGGCAGGTACCAGAAATGCATCCGTACTCCTCGGCGGCGGGTGGACGGCACCGCGCGCCCCCCAGAGTACTACTTGAGTCCCGACCCGATGCTGTCGAAGTCGCTGTCGCTGGGGAGACTCATCTTGTCGAGTTCTGACTGGATCGCAGAAAGCTCAGCGTCAAGCGAGCTGGCGGCTTTCGAGTCGATCTTCGACGAGCCAGATGAGCCGCCGGTGCCCGAAGCGCCAGCCCCCGATGAGCCCGAGTCGCCGTTGGTCGAAGAGCCTCCCGCCCCCACAGTCGCGGTGACCGAGGCGGTCGGCTCAACCGAAGACGTCGCTTCAGTGATCTGCGCCATTGGCTGTCGCGCGCATCCGGAAACAGCCACAAGCGCCCCTGCGAAAAGCAGGAGCGCCGTGATCGCGCACATGGTGCCGCGTGTTATGTGCATTCGCCGTCCTTGTGGTTACTGGGTCTTCAGCTGATCGACGATCGTCCTCAGTCCCTGAGCAGCCGTGCGGATATCGGTCCGTGCGGCCTTGATCTCGGCATTGGTGAGACGGCCCTTCTCGCGAGCGGCCTTGAATGCAACCCCTCGGTTGCTCGATGTGGTGGGGATAGCCTCAAACGCCGCGATGGCTTCGGCCTCAAGAGTCGCTGCCTTGTCGAGGTGCGCCTGGGCTGCCTCGAGGCTCGCGCGCGCCGAGCTCACGTCGCCGCCAGCAGCCTCGACCTTGTCGGCGATCGCAGAGACACGCGTGATCCGCGCGTGGAGATTGCTCATGGCTGCGTCAAACCTGGCCTTGCGTGCCGCCAAGACGTTGACGATGCGATTCTTCAGGTTCGCGAGAGGCTGCCCCTTGACCTCGCTCGTGGCAGACGCGCCCTGCGACTTGACCGACGACTTCAGCCCACCCTGACCGGGCGCCGGCGCGACCTGTGACTTGATCGACCGCTTCAGCCCACCCTGACCGGGAACCGCCACTGCCGCAATCGGCACAACCAAGATGGCGACCAGCGCCCCGGCTGTCACCGCCGCTGCAATTCGTTTTGTGCTCTCGATCATCTCTGCACCTTCAATCTGTTCGCATCCGTCCGGTAGGCAGCACGACCCCTGCCAACCTGTCCTACGACTTGAGTATCGTCGTCGCAGGTTGCGAGCATATTGGCCTCATGTTGAGTTTGTGTTGAGTTGCCCAGACGCCACGGGCAGATCAATCTCGAAGCACGCGCCACCCAAGTCGCTCGTCGTGACGCTCACATCGCCCTCCATGAGCTCGACCAATCTCTTGCAGATAGACAACCCCAAACCAGAGCCGCCACTTCCCGACTCGTCAAGCCGAGAGAACCGGCCAAACACCTCGGAGCGCTTCTCGGCAGGTATTCCGGGGCCCGAGTCATCGACGCGTAGCCGCCACCGCCCGGTCGAGACCACCGTGCACACGCGCACGTAACCACCGACCGGGGTGTAGGCAATCGCGTTTGCGACCAGCGTCGACACCGCTTGGAGCAGCCTCTCCGGGTCCCCAAGCGGGCGCGCCGGCTCTGACAGAGCGATCTCGAGCCGGATTCCCGCCTCGTGCGCCGCAGCCTCGAAGCGCCCGCGCAGCGCGTCGCCCAGAAGCGCCGCGTCCACCGGGACCCGAGCAATCCGCACGGCGCCTGCCTCAAGCTCGGAGAGCGCGAGCAGCGTCTGTGAGACCTCTCCGATTCGCACCGCCTCGTCGCGAATGACGCCGAGCGCGTGGCGCTGCTGCTCGGGATTGGTCACCGTGCCATCGAGCATCGCCTCGGCGAAGCCTCGGATCGAGGTCAGCGGCGTGCGGATCTCGTGAGACACGTCGCCAACGAATGCCTTCTGCGCCGAGTAGGCATCGGCGACGCGAGCGGACATACGGTTGAAGGAGCGCGCGAGCGACGCGGTTTCAGCATCGCCCTCCTCGGCCACTTGGGTCCCGAAGGCGCCCTCGGCCACCGACTCAGCAGCTGCTTCGAGGCGCACGAGCGGAGCCGTCAGCCGTCGCGCCAGCAAGCCGCCGGCGAGGTACGCGACAAGAGCAGCGACCAGTAGGGCGATGGCGCCAATCGCGAGAATGCCAGCTTGCGTCTGCCGGATCTCTCGTAGCCCCTGGACCGCGACCAGCCGGTGCCCCTCATCGATCGCCCCCGATACAACTAGTAGTTGAGGGCCGCCCGCCGAGCGCAGCACCCCGCTCGATGCGCCACTGGAGGTACCGCGCCTGAGGCGATTGAGGGGAATGGAGGCTGGCGGCTCGTCGGTGGTGGCACGCTGAACCGATCCGCTCGAGTCGGTGACGAACAATCCCGCGCCCATGAGCCCTGCCTGGACGCGCAGCAGACGGTCCCGTGACACCGACGTCGCAGTCTGCTCGGCACTCGCGCCGAGCTGGTCGGCAACCGCTTGGCCCTTGGCCAGCGCGCTCACTTGGCGCGCAAGCTCGTCGGTGCGCTGGCTGATCGAGTACTGCCCCCACGCGAGCACAAAGACCCCGAACGCAACAATCAGCGCCAGCATCGCCGCGCCCATCAGGTACAGGCGGGCCCGCGTCGCCACGCTCCGACGCGGTTTCATCGATTCCGCCGCGTCCTTGGGACCCACACTCACGTTGCGTCTCGCTTCACACGGTAGCCAACCCCGCGCACCGTCTCGATGAACCGCGGCGAGCCGGCGTCATCGCCGAGCTTCTCCCGCAGATGCCGCACATGCACGTCAACACCCCGCGCCTCCGAATAGTCCGCGAAGCCGAGCGCGGCATCTAGCAGCTGCTCTCGGCTGAACACGACGCCGGGGCGGCGAGCCATCGCCATGAGCAGGTCAAACTCGCGCGCAGTCAGCGCGATTGGAGCGCCATCCACGGTGACCTCGCGCGCCTCGGCGTCCAGCGACAGCGCGCCGATCGACACCCTAGAGCTCGCCGCACTCGCGCCCTCTTCGGCACCACTCGTCGAATCCGCCGCCGCGCGCACCTCGGTTCTGCGCAACACCGCTCGGACGCGGGCGACCAGCTCGGGTGGCGAGAATGGTTTGACCACGTAGTCGTCAGCGCCGGCCTCCAGAAGAGCAACCTTGTCGAGGTCGGTGTCACGAGCCGTCAGCATCACGATCGGCACCGATGAGAACACCCTGATTGCCGAGCACACCTCGGCCCCGCTCATCTTGGGCAGCCCGATGTCCAGCACGACCAGATCGGGCGCACCGGTGCGGACAAGCTCCACTGCCGCCTCGCCATCGGATGCGCACGTGACCGAGCATCCCGCCGCCGTCAGGTACAGGCTCACCAGCTCGCGAATGTTGGCTTCGTCGTCCACTACGAGCACATCAGGCATCGAAACCTCCTCTCACTCGACGCCGGCCTCACAAGGATAGCGCGCCCACTCCGGTCAATACACCGCAGCCCGCTCCTGCCTTCGGTTCACAGCCCGCTGACGGCGAATGCGAGGCGCACGTTCCTGCGCTACGCTCTCATCACACTCACATCGCCGCCCACAGAGGAGACCGCCCTGTCCAACAAGCCCCAGAAGCCCCACGCCAGCCGCTGGGTCTTGCCGACTGCGATCGTGCTTGTCGTGGCGATAGCCGCCGCGGTGGCTTGGTCCTTGGTGGAGCCGTACACCCTGCAGGTTGTGCAGAGCGAATTCACCAGCCCGCAGGTACCACCCGCCTTCGACGGAGCGCGCATCGTCTACCTCACCGACGTCCATGCGGGACCCTATCTCTCAAGGGCGCGCGTGATTGCAGCGCTCGACCGCGTCGCGACACTCGATCCCGACGCAATCCTCATGGGCGGAGACTTCGTCGGTGGCTGGAGTCATGCCGCCCGGTGGTTCTACCCCGAGGCCGCGCGGCTCTCGGCACCGCTGGGCATCTACGCCATCTTGGGCAATCACGACATCTGGGAGGGACGCGCCGAGGCCACCGCGGGGCTCTCGGCGAGCAAGATTACTCTGCTCAACAACTCTTCCGTGCGGCTGACGCGCGATGGCCAGACAATCGTCGTGGCCGGCGTCGAAGACGTTGCAGGGGCTCCCAACTTCTCAGCAACGACTGCGGGCATTCGTGACGATGAATTCGCGATCCTGCTGTCACACAGCCCAGATCCGTTGGTGGACATGCTGCCCACCGCACCTCACACGTTCGACCTCGCCCTCTCGGGGCACATCCACGGTGGGCAGCTCACCGTATTCGGCCTCTGGGCGCCATTCACCAATTCCCGCTATGGCAACCGCTACCGCACTGGCTGGCACACGATTGGCGACACGACGATGCTCGTCTCCAACGGCATCGGAACGGTCGTTGCGCCCATAAGGCTCGGGGCGCCGCCGCAGATCCACGTCATCACGCTTCGCCGAGGCGCGGCGACCGGCGTGCGCTAGAACAGCCTGCCCGAGAAGCCGTCTCCCGGTGCATCCTCGCCTTCGAGCAAATCGCCGCCCGACTCCTCCTCCATTGCAAGCTCGCCTCCCAAGCGCGGCGCGACCGCGTCGCCCAGGATCTCAGCCATCTCGCGAGCATTTCTGGGCGCGTAGTCGTATTTGCAGTTGTTGAACATCACCCAGGTCCGCTCGGTCTCCTCGGCAAGGTGGCGGATTGGCTCGCGCCACTCCTCGAGTTCGTCGCGCGCGTAGAGGTAGTCGAAACGGTCAGCGGCGCTCACGGTGCGCGCGTTCCACGTACCCGAGTTGCG
>Ga0194044_10001183_pt1 | contig 13299 bp, 13 predicted proteins | sample JunL4417m_MetaG_FD_155460 | JGI IMG/M metagenome (GOLD analysis project Ga0194044, IMG submission 155460) | Anoxic zone freshwater microbial communities from boreal shield lake in IISD Experimental Lakes Area, Ontario, Canada - Jun2016-L442-17m | ecosystem: Environmental > Aquatic > Freshwater...
CATGGACACGGCGCTTCTCGAGGAAAAACAGCATAATCCTGATCATGCCAGGCAGTTGTATCAGGAAATCATTCAAAAATATCCAGACAGCGCTTTTGCCAAAGATGCACAAAAAAAGCTTTCAGAATTTAAGAAATAATGCAGGGCGAAGGCTGAAGTTGAACGGTATTATAACATCATTTGGTGCTTTCTGCGTATTTGTTCCGAAAAGCTTTTCACTCTCAATTTAAACATACAACACCGGATGAATAAATTGCAAGATTCATTATAATCCGAGATAACAGAAAAATGTCCGACTTAAAAAGCGCGGTAAGCGCCCCTGTACCCACTTCAGCGCAGATATTGGACTTTTTACGCCAAAAGATATTTTGCTATTCATGTTGACTCAGCAAAGGAATCGTGATAAGCGCACTCAATTGGAGAAGTTGATACTTTCAGGTTATCGCTCAATGTGTTTAATCATTTTGATAGATGAAGGAGAACATTAATATGGCCTTCCAGGATTTTTCCCACCAGTTCATTCACGGGCTTTCAGAGATTCACAGGTCCCTTGATTTGCAAGAGACAAAGGAAGCTGTTGTACGGGTTGCATCACAGGTTTTTGGCTCAAAAGGCTCATCTCTACTGCTTTTTGATCACACGCATGACACCATGAAACTTTCCCAGTCATTCGGTCTTAGCGAAGCTTACAAGATCAAGGGGGATGTCAATCCGAAAAAAAGCATAGGCGAGACGCTCCTCGGGAATGTGGTTGTGATTCGGGACGCTATCACGGATCCCAATTTGCAGTATCCTCAAGAGGCATTGAAAGAGGGGATAAAAAGTATCGTCGGGATTCCGGTCGCTGTCGGAAATATTATGGTCGGTACGCTTCGGCTGTATTTTGACAGCACCAGGGATATTTCGTTGGAGGAAATGGAATATCTCAAGATGATGGCCCTTCATGTTGGGCTGGCATTAAGAAAGTCGTTTTATTTTGAATCAATCAAAAATTCGACCACCAATATTCATTTAATGCCTGCGTTCAAGATCAGCGAGTCAATGTTGAATCTGGTAAAGACAGCAACCCTTTCCGGCAATTCAAGGGGCTGTTCACTTTTTCTGATCAAGCAGTCGGATGGAATGTTGGAGCGGGTAGCTTCTTTCGGGTTGAGCGAGAGCTATATGGCCAAAGGGACGGTGTATGCTGCGCAGAGCGTTGGAGAGGTATCCACCGGAAAGCCGGTTGTTATATCAAAAATTGCGACAGATCCCCGTGTTCAATACCGCGAGCAGGCTCTTCAGGAGAACATCAAGGCCATCATCGGTTTTCCCGTGATGGTGGGTTCAAAAATTGTCGGTGTGCTTCGGTGGTATTACGACTTTGAATTTGAACCGGACACTGACCACATGACGTGGAAAGAGTATCTGGCGATCAACGTAGGCTTGGCCATTGAGAAAAATCAGCTTCTGATCCAGCTCAAAACCAGGCAGGACTGGTATGCCGATATTTTGTTCGAGATGGATGCCAAACCCTACAATATTTCCTGAAGCGTAGAGGCGGCCAAAAGATATCTTGGTCAGAATATCTTTTGGCCCGTCCCTATATGGCGCCATCTGGAATCATAACCACCGCTTTTTTTCCAGCAAGGACTTTGCATAGTCCTGGCGGGTTTTTCGTGTTCCCATATTTGGGCGACCAAAGCTCAGCGCGTGCGCCGTGCATGCCGTTACGCACGCTGGCTCCTCATCCGCGTCAAGCCGGTCTCTGCAGTAATCGCATTTCAGTACCTTTCCGCTCCCTTCATCCCACTGCGGAACTCGCCAAGGGCAGGCATCGATACAGGCTTTGCAGCCGACACACAGCTTTGGGTCCACAAAAACAATTCCATCCTCTTTTCGCTTTTTAATGGCATCTGTCGGGCAAGCTGCCATACACCATGGCTCTTCGCAATGAAAGCATGCCCTGAAGGCTGAAAGTACCTGGCCAAAATATCTCTTGGTCCCTTCCTCGCAAATCGGCTCTGTAGTAATTAATAATCCCATCTTGACATCGGAAGCAGTCTGATGGGCCATCTGGCAGTGTACTTCACATGCCTTGCAGGCAATGCACCGTCTTGGGTCAAATTGAATATGGCAGTGGTTCATCTCGATCCCGTTTTATCATTTTTACAGGGTTTACATACTGAAATTCTGTATGACAGTACTTATAAAACTGGCGACGTTGTGTCAAGGGTTCTTTTATATGAAGGAAAAAATTCAGTCTGACAGTTTAGTTCAAGGTTCTAACTGGTTTATTGTTTTTGAAAGTAATCAGATATTTTGTTATTGACAAAAATAAAGTGAATCTGTTAGTTACTCCCAACAGCTTGGCTTGTATGAGCCGAGAATGCTTCCGTACCGAAAGGGACTTTGCAATGCCAGAAAAAACCATCTTCAGTATCTGCGGAATGTGTTCTGTTCACTGTCCTGTTCAGGTGAATGTTCAAAATGGTGAATGCAGATTTATCCAGGGAAATCAAAATACTCCAGGTATCAATGGTGCCTTGTGCGCGCGCGGTGCAGCCGGGCTTGAGCTGATCAAGGATGATGAAAGGCCGCAGTTCCCGATGATTCGAAAGGCAGGGCGCGGAGAAGGTCGCTGGCTTAGGGTTTCCTGGGATGAGGCGCTGGATCGGGTGGCCGAGAAAATCTCTGCAATCCAGGCTCAACATGGAAAACAAAGCCTGATGTGGTCAGACAGCGGTGGCTGTTTTTCAGACCTCACCGCAGCGTTTGTCCGCGGGCTGGGTTCTCCCAATTATCATAGCAGCAGTTCCATTTGCGATATCAACATGCATCACGCCGCCCTGTCGCTTTTCGGATTCGACGGGGATGAGCTGGTTTTCGATTACAAAAAGGCGAAATATGTCATTCTCCAGACCCGTAATATCTTTGAATCCATAGATGTTAAAGAGGTAAATGATCTGCTCAGCGGCATGGAGGCAGGGTGCAAGCTTGCGGTAATAGACATCAGAGCAACGATTTCAATGGCCAAGGCCGACCGTTTTCTGCTAATTCGTCCCGGCACTGACTATGCGCTGAATCTTTCCGTGATCCATGTTCTGCTGAATCAGCAGCTCTACGATACAGGCTTTGCTCAAGACTGGATCAACGATATTGATGCACTGCGATCATTTGTCGCACCATATACGCCGGAGTGGGCCGAAGCAGAGACCGGAATACAGGCGGACGCCATTGTTTCTCTGGTTCAGGAGATCGCTAAGGCTGCTCCATCTGTCATCTGGCATCCGGGTAGAATGACAGCTCGCTACAAGGATTCGTTTTATGTATGCCGCACTGCATTTATCATCAACGCTCTGCTGGGTGCCATCGGCGCCAGGGGAGGGCTGGCCCTTGCCGCAAAGCCGGAAAGTGTTGGGCGCAAAGGTCTGAAGAAACTGGTTGACCTGCTGCCCGAGGTTGGCGGAGTACGCGCCGATGGCGTGGGTTCCAAATACCCTGTGTTTGATGCAAATAGAGGGTTGCTGCACCAGGCTTTTCAGGCAATTGAGACCCAAACGCCTTATCCGGTCAAAGCATACATGAGCTTTGGCCATGATCCGCTGGCGGAACATGCTGATCCGGCCTCATTAACACGGATTCTGGATAAGCTGGAGCTTCTGGTCTGTGCAACGCCTTTCTGGTCTCAGAGCGCCTGGCATGCTGACATTGTGCTTCCCATATCCTCGTATCTGGAACAGGAGAGCATTCTTTTTCAGCAGAACGGTCTCAAACCTGGCTTCGGAGTACGTTTTTGCTGCGTTAACCCTAGGCTGGACACGCTGTCGGACTGGAGAATTATTGCGGAACTTTCAAAGCGTTTGGGGATTGCCGCGTTATCTTTTAACAGCATTCAGGATATCTGGAGCTACCAGCTTCAGGAAACCGGCATTTCAATGGAGGATTTTGAAGAACACGGACTGGTTGAATTAACGCAGAAGCCGGTTTACGAAAAACTCAGTACATTTGATACGGCCAGCCAAAAGATTGAAATCATCAACTCCCAGTGGGAGAAGGCTGGCATTGCTTCTCTGCAGCCCTATACCGCCAGACCCGTTCCAAAGCCTGGTCTTTACCGGTTAACCATTGGCGGCTGCGCGATTCATGCACAGGGCCATACGATCAACAACAGCAGGCTTTTTTCTCATATGCCGGAAAACGAGTTGTGGATGCATGATTCGGCCGCCCATAACATAGGCGTAACTGACGGAGAGAACGTGGTGGTCTCAAACAATGAACATTGCGCCACAATAAGAGCCAGGGTCAGCCAGTACATGCACCCTGAAGCCGTGTTTATGGTGCATGGGTTTGGTCGAAGCATTCCTGCGGAATCCAGAGCCTGCGGCAAGGGGGTTTCGGACATTTCGCTGATGAGCGGTGGATTGGACCAGTGGGACACATCAGGTGGTGGACTGGCTTTTCAGGAGCATTTCGTGTCGATTAAAAAGAAGGATCCCGTCCTATGATCGTTTGCAGACAAGCAGATGGGATTCCAATGAACATGAACCAGCATCCTTTTGTTTATATCGTAGCGGCCATAAGTTTATAATGCCTTGTAACTGTTGATTTTAAGTCATTAATTCATATAAAATGACATAAAAATGAAAATATTATTCATTAGTTCTTGACAGAACAAACCTCATCAGTGTAAACGGACACAGTTTGTTATTCAGAAACTTTCTACCAATCCAAACAAGGGTGGAAATATCATGCAGTTTGACTGGTTGAACTTTGCGATTCTTTTGTTTTTATTTGCCGGGCTTGCATTCGGTTGCCTTCCGGTTGTACTATCGTTGTTTTTGTCACCAAAAAGCAAAGCTAAAGACTTATCCCTTCCTTATGAATGCGGGATAAATCCTCTTGGTTCAGCACGCGTGAATTTTGGAATCAATTACTATTTTTATGCGCTGCTGTTTCTTGCATTTGATGTGGATGTACTGTATCTTTTTCCGGTATCAGTAGTTTATGCAAACAGCCCTGGCTGGACCCTGTTTTGGGAACTGGCCGTGTTTTTGGGTATTCTTGGGCTTGCGGTGGTGTATTTCTGGCGCAAAGGAGTGTTTACATGGCCAAGAAGGATTTCCTTCTAAAGCAGGCGGGGACGGATACTGGTACGGATCCGCCGCTGATTCAGATTCAACCCGTTCAGCAGATCATGGATCTGTGCAGGGCTATGTCCTTGTGGCCCATGACGTTCGGGTTGGCGTGTTGCGCTATTGAAATGATGGCTGCCGGCATGGCGAGATTTGATATTTCCAGATTTGGCGCAGAGGTGTTCCGCCCGTCCCCAAGGCAGGCAGATCTGATGATAGTTGCAGGAACAGTTTCTAAGAAGATGGCGCCCGCCGTAGTCCGGCTGTATGAGCAGATGCCGGCGCCCAAATGGGTCATGGCGCTTGGCAATTGCGCCATATCCGGTGGTCCGTTCAGCTTCGAGGGACAGTATGGCATCATTGAAGGAGTGGATCGTCTGATTCCAGTAGATGTCTATGTACCGGGGTGTCCACCCAGACCTGAGGGATTGCTGGAAGGATTGTTCGAGCTTCAAAAGAAACTGACTGGCCGGCGCTGGTGGCCAGAACCAAAAGAACATTACCGTATATGAAAACTCAACTTACGAATCGCGCACTTCCTGAAGTTTTGTCAGGCTTCGAAGTCCTGGGAAAAGCAGCTTCCGATTATACGAAGACCGGGTTTTATGCAGGGATGTTTATTGAAAAATCAAACCTGCTTAATGCTGCCGCCGTGCTTTTTGAAAATGGCTATTTTCTTGAGGATGTTTCAGGCCTTGATGTCCATGAGGGAATCCTTGTTGTGTATCATTTCGACCGGTACGACAGATCTGAACGGCTGACCGTTCGGGTGCTGGCATCCCATGATGCTCCGTCGGTTCCGTCTATTGTTTCCATTTTCAGCGGTGCAGACTGGCACGAGCGGGAATGCTTTGATTTTTTTGGTGTCATTTTCGAAAACCATCCCAATCTGAAACCGCTTCTTCTTCCAGATGATCTCGGTGTGCATCCACTGTTAAAAGAAAACAACCGTCAGTCGCTTTATGCAGTGTTGCCCTTTGATCAACTGGTTGATGGCAATTCAACATAACACAGGTTTATTCATTATCACGATTTCGGACTGCTAACATTAAGCAGAAGGCATACCCGGAAGGATCCCATGAAGAGTCATTACTCCATTATCCAAGACAAAGAACGATGTATCGGTTGTCTGAGCTGTGAGGTCTATTGCCTGCAGAACAAGCAACTCTCGGAAGGCCCCAGGCTGTGCGAAATTGTCGTGCTGGGGAAACGAAAACTGAGTGGCATTCCCCGTGAAGCCTACGTTTACATGTCCTGTTTTCACTGCGAAAATCCGGCGTGTGTCGCCGCCTGCCCGACCGGGGCCATGAAAAAGCGCGAATCTGACGGTATTGTTTATGTGGATTTTGATCGCTGCATCGGGTGTAAGGCCTGTATGGTGGCATGTCCCTGGGGAGCGGTGCAGTGGAATCCCAAATCTCAGAAAGTTGTCAAGTGTGATTATTGTAAGGACCGTGTGGATCAGGGCCTTAAACCGGCATGTGTAACGGTTTGCACTACCGGGTGTCTGTGCTTTAAAGAGCTTAGCGGCAGTGACTCAGTCTCTGATTAATTGCTTTGAGACCAACCTGCGCCCTTCTGCATCGAATGAAGGGTGATTAACATCTTTTTGATTACCATCCAGCCTAAGGAGGCATGAATGTCGGGGACAGCGTGTGCGTGCCAGGAGATTGAATGTGTTGAAATCGAAATTGATTACAGCCTTCTGGATAAAATCATTCGTGATGATTACGGCGGAAACAGGGAAGCGATGATCATGATGATGCAGGCAATTCAACGGGTGTACCGTTTTTTACCGGAAGACGCCGTGAAGTACTTGTCCCAAGTCATTGAGGTTCCGCTTACCAAGATTTATGAAGTGGCTACGTTTTACGCCTCGTTCAGTCTTGAGCCCAAGGGAAAGTATATTCTTAGCGTGTGTACGGGCACTGCATGCCATTTAAGAGGAAGCGGCGGCATGGTTGAACACATTTCCAAACGGATGGGAATTGCTCCTGGCAAAACAACTTCGGATTTGAAACTGACTCTGGAAACAGTCAATTGCGTCGGTGCCTGCGCTGTGGCTCCGGTTGTGGTTATTGATGAGAAGTATTACCCCAAGGCAAATATCGCCACGCTGAATGATTTTATGGATCGTCTGAATGCGGAATAAGGGAATGATGATATGATCGAAGCAACTCAAACCGCAATTTCACACCCTGAGGTTGCAAAAATCACGAGCCCTTCCGGTGTGGAACTTTTCCGGAAAGAGCTTCAGTCCAGACTTGACCCGAATGCACCGCTGATTATTGTCTGCTGTGGCACCGGGTGCCAGGCAGCCGGCAGCGCAGAGGTTGTGGATAAATTCAAGCAACTGCTCTCCGGAACCGACTGGAACGGAAAGGTTATTCCGCTGGTCAAACCCACCGGATGTCACGGGTTCTGTTCCCGTGGTCCTTTGGTGATCATTGAGCCGCAGGACCTGTTTTATCAGCAGGTCACGGTAGATGATGTCGAGGAGATCGTCAATAAAACGATTTTGAACAATGAAGTCATTAAAAAACTTCAATACAAGCCGGCAAACTCCAAAGAAGTCATTCCCAAGGCCAGCGACATTCCCTACTACGCCAAGCAGACCCGCCTGGTTTTGAAGAATATCGGGAAAGTTGATCCAACAGAAATCAATGACTCCATCGTTCGTGGAAGTTATTCGGCGCTGGCCAGTGTTCTGACCCGAATGTCCCCGCAGCAGGTGATTGACGAGGTCGCCAACTCCAAACTACGCGGTCGCGGTGGTGCTGGTTTTCCTACTGGACTCAAGTGGGAGTCCTGCGCCAGACAGGAAGGTACCCGTTACGTTATATGTAACGCGGACGAGGGAGATCCCGGAGCCTTCATGGACCGATCGCTTCTTGAGGGAGATCCTCACAGCGTTCTTGAGGGAATGGCGATTTGCGCGTATGCTGTCGGGTCCAACCGTGGTTATATGTATGTGCGGGCGGAATATCCGCTGGCTGTGAAAACCCTGAACATCGCCATTCAACAGGCAGAGGCGCTCGGTCTTCTGGGTGAAAACATTATGGGAACCGGTTTTGATTTCAAGGTGACCATATCAACGGGTGCTGGAGCATTTATTTGCGGTGAGTCATCCGCCTTGATGGCGTCACTGGAAGGAAAAGTCGGCAGACCCCGGCCCAAATATATTCGATCCGTTGAAAAAGGATTCCGGGACAGCCCGTCAAATCTCAATAATGTGGAAACCTACGCCAATATTCCGGACATCATCACCAATGGTGGCGAATGGTATAGGTCATTTGGTACGGAACGATCCTCCGGAACCAAAGTGTTCGCCCTGACCGGCAATGTTTACAACATCGGCTTGGTTGAAGTTCCCATGGGAATATCGCTGATGGAAATCGTTTTCGGCATCGGCGGCGGAATTCCAAATAAACGGGCGCTCAAAGGTGTTCAGACCGGCGGGCCTTCAGGTGGCTGCATTCCGATTCCACACAAGATTCCAGACATCAATGTTGGGTATGGAAAACTGGCGGAAGCTGGATCCATCATGGGCTCAGGTGGAATGATCGTTATGGATGAGGATACTTGCATGATTGAGGTATCCCGATATTTCGTCAATTTTCTGGTCGAGGAATCCTGTGGTCAGTGTACGCCATGCCGGGAGGGACTGATCCGGATGCGGGAAATACTGAACCGGATTACCCAAGGTGAGGGAAGGGAAGGCGATGTTGAGCTGCTGACTGAAATCGGCAATTTCACCAACAATTTCTCTCTTTGTGGGCTCGGAACTTCGGCGGCGAACCCAGTACTATCTACTATCCGGTATTTTCGTGAAGAGTACGATGCTCATATACGGGACAAGAAATGTCCGTCCGGTGTTTGTAAACCCCTGTTCCATTACGATATTGATGCAGAAACCTGTACTGGTTGCGGGCTCTGCAAGATAAAATGCCCGGTTAAAGCCATTACCGGGGAGAAGAAAAAGACACATGTCATTGAGCAGGCTCTGTGTATCAAATGTATGGAATGCTACAAGAACTGCAAATTCAGAAGCGTCAAAATCATGTGATAAAGTTTTAATCTGTCATCATCAATAAATGTGTAGGGGCGGCGCTCTCTGTGCTGCCCACAGCAATACGTTAAAGGACAACTCCGATGAAAGTCCTCAACATTATATTAAACGGTAAAGCAGTTACCGCAAAGATGGGCCAGACCATTCTGGAACTGGCAAGGGAGCATGATGTCTTTATCCCGACTCTTTGCGATAGCCCTGCTCTTGAGGCTGCAGCAATGTGCCGACTGTGTACGGTGCAGGTTATTGAAGGCAAATGGCCGAAATATGTGACTGCCTGCAATTTCCCACTGAGAAGGGATGCGGAGGTCGTGACAGACTCCCCTGAAGTTCGTCATGGCCGAAAACTGATTATCGAACTGCTGATGGCCAGATGTCCGACATCTCCGGAACTGCAGCGACTGGCGGTTGACTATGGCTGTGATCTGGAGCGGTTCACGCCCCTGAATGATGATTGCGTGATTTGCGGCCTTTGCACCAGAGCCTGCGAAGCGGTTACAGGCAGAACATTGTCATTGGCGGGAAGGGGCGTGGCTATTCATGTGGATACAGCGTTTCAGAAAGCATCGACATTTTGCATCGGCTGCGGTGCCTGCGTTCAGATATGCCCGGTTCAAAAAATCAAGATGGAAGATGTGGACGGAGAACGCAGAATTATCCTTCATGGAAAAATCGCATCTCGCGTCAAATTGCCACAGTGTACATCCTGCGGAAAGTATTTCGGCCCGGTGATTGATCTGAAACAGGTCATGGAGCGCATGGGAGAGCATTTGATTCCGCCGCCGAATGCAACGGTGTGTCCGGAGTGTTCCAGACGGAATCTGGCGATTAAACTAGGAAAGCGTTATTTTGAACAATACGGCGTTTTCGAAGAAGAAGGTCAGGCGAATGCTGGATAAACCCTCTTGTAGTCTTGATGGCGATTACTACTCATCCCGTTTTTCAGAACTTGGCAAGGGAGAAGGCGATACCCTGATTCTGAATTTGGGGCCTCAGCATCCTTCTACTCACGGCGTGCTTCGGGTAATTGTGGAACTGGACGGTGAATATGTTCGCAGGGCTGAACCTGTCTTGGGATACATTCACCGGATGCATGAGAAAATGGGCGAGGTAAAGACGTATGTTCAGTACCTGCCTAATATGGGCCGAGTTGATTACCTTCATGCGTTAGCCTGGAACTGGGCTTATGTGGGTGCGGTTGAAAAGCTTATGGGACTTGCGGTTCCGAGTCGCGCTGAATACATTAGGGTGATTACTTGCGAGCTGAACCGGATATGTTCTCATTTGCTGTGGTGGGGCGCTTATGTTCTTGATCTCGGCGGGTTTACTCCAATTCTGTACGCCTTCGACGATCGTGAAATCCTCATGGATATCCTTCAGATTCCGACTGGATCCCGGCTGACCTATTGCTATTACAGATTCGGTGGGGTCTCGGCGGATCTGACCGAGACGTTCCTTACTCAAACCCGAAACTTCATTGAGCGATTCAAAACCCGGATTCCCATGTACCACGACCTGGTCACCGGAAATATGATATTGCGGGGAAGATGCGAGGATATTGGTGCGCTGCCGGTTGAAATGGCCAGGCGTTACGGTGCGACTGGGCCGGTACTTCGCGGATCAGGAGTTGCTTATGATGTCCGTCGCGTAGAGCCTTATTCGGTTTATGACCAGTTCGATTTTGACATTCCGGTTGGGAAAAACGGGGATGCCATGGACAGGTACGACGTTCGAATGGCGGAGATGGAACAGAGTGTACGCATCATCGAACAGGCTCTGAATCAAATTCCTGATGGTCCGTTTATCAATCCCGATGTTCCGGATCGCATTTTGCCGCCTAAGGGTGAAGTGTATTTTGCGGTTGAAGGAGCGCGCGGAAAAATTGGTGTCTATCTGGTTAGTGATGGAACTGCGCGGCCATACCGACTGAAACTGCGGGCGCCTGGCTTTTCGAATCTTCATGTTTTTGCGGAACTCGCTCAGGGAACGATTCTGGCTGACGCGGTTTCCATATTGGGAAGTCTTGACCTTGTGATACCGGAGATTGACAGATGACGCAAATTCTCCAATTCCTGATGCTTCCGTTGGTGCATTTGATTGTTGCACTGATCGCCATTCTCACATTTATAGCGCTGAATGGTCTAATACTGGTATATGTGGAACGAAAAGTGGCAGGTTTCATTCAAAGAAGACCAGGCCCTTTCGAGGTTGGACCCCATGGGCTGCTACAGCCGCTTGCAGATGCACTGAAACTGGTGGGCAAACAGCTTGTGATGCCAAGGGGTGCAGACCGCATCCTCTTCTGGGTAGCACCGCTGCTATCTTTTGCTCCGGTCGCCATTTGCCTGCTCCCTATTCCGTTTGGTCCACATCTGCTGGGGCTGGATGTCAATCTGGGGCTTCTGCTGGTACTCGCGTTTTCCGGATTGAATGTTCTGGCTCTTTGTTTGGCTGGCTGGGGCTCTAACAACAAATATGCGCTTTTGGGTGCGGCCCGCGCCGTTGCCCAGTCTGTGGCCTACGAGATCCCGTTGCTGCTTTCTGTCCTCTGTGTGGCGTTTACTTGCGGATCACTGAGTTTTGTTGACATCACGGCATCGCAGACCCGTGGATTATTGTCGTGGAACGTGTTTTCCCAACCGCTGGCATTTCTCATATTTTTTGTTTCTGCACTTGCGGAAACCAACCGGGCTCCCTTTGACCTGCCCGAGGCGGAAAGTGAGCTGACCGCAGGATTTCATACGGAATATTCCGGGATGGGGTTTGGGCTGTTTTTTCTTGCAGAATATTCTTATATGATAGTGGTTAGTGCTGTGGCTTCCGTATTGTTTCTTGGCGGATGGAGCGGGCCGTTTTTCTCAGGACATTGGTGGATGCTCGGCAAGATATACACCCTGATCCTCATCATGATGTGGTTTCGCTGGACGTATCCGAGAGTACGATTCGATCAGCTTCTTAATATCTGCTGGAAGTGGCTGATTCCTCTTTCCCTGATCAACCTGCTTGGAACTGCTTTGATCATTAACCTTGTGAGGTAGGATGACAACAACAATTCAAAAAACCATGAAGGGACTGTGGAGCCTTATTGTCGGCTTGAAGGTCACGGGAAAAGAGTTTTGCAGACCCTGGATTACCGTGCATTATCCGAGGCAGGAAGTCACTAATCTGGATACTTTCCGGGGGCATATTGATCTGGTTCCGGTTTTGGATGATCCCGAAAAGCCTTTGTGTATAGTTTGCAGGCGCTGCGAGGAAGTCTGCCCTTCCAGTTGTATCCGTATTGAGGGGCATGTGCCAGGAGAGGAAAAAGAGGCTCCGGTCCGTCAACTGCTGCTGGTTTCCAATATTATGTTGCCTCATTCTGCGGCCAGGGAACCGATATGTGCGACAGATAAGACACTTAGGGTGCTGGATGGGTTCAGCCTGAATTACAACCTGTGCAGCCTGTGTGGTCTGTGTGTCCAGAGCTGCCCGGTATCTTCCCTGACATTTTCAAGTGATGTGTATTTGGCTGGCGCCTCTCGAAAGGATTTTGAGTTTGATTTGCTGCAGCGGCTCAGAGACCGCGCGGGTTCTACAAAGCTAAAGAAGGCTGCATGACGATAATTATGAATTAGGAATGATGAATTAGGAATGAAAAAAGGACTATTCGGCATTCATTATTTTCTTAAAATATGTGTTCAAATTCACTAAATCAGATAAGTTTTTAAGATTTTCATTATAAATAAGGACAGGAGAAACATGGATCAGCTTTCAGGGATTCATCCGGCTTACGGACTGTATTTAGTCCTCATCATCAGCGGAGGCGCAGTGGCGGTGCTCGCCAGGAGTTTGGTCCGGGCGCTGTCCGGACTGATCATTACGCTCTTCGGTGTTGCGGGAATGTACCTGCTAATGGCAGCTCCGTTTATTGCTTTCATGCAGATACTGATCTATGTTGGCGCGGTAACGGTCCTGATTTTTTTCGCCATCATGCTGACCCGGACATCCGAAGGGGAATCCGGTTCTGAAAGCGGACATGTCGGACGCAGTTTTCTTGGGATATGGGCGGCAGCGTTTTCAACTTTGGTCTTGGCGGCAGTTGTGATTCGCCATATGCCCAAAGCCATTCCACTG
>Ga0194044_10001185_pt1 | contig 13283 bp, 4 predicted proteins | sample JunL4417m_MetaG_FD_155460 | JGI IMG/M metagenome (GOLD analysis project Ga0194044, IMG submission 155460) | Anoxic zone freshwater microbial communities from boreal shield lake in IISD Experimental Lakes Area, Ontario, Canada - Jun2016-L442-17m | ecosystem: Environmental > Aquatic > Freshwater >...
TTCTGCAAACTCCCATAAATCAGGACAATGATGAAGAAGCTCTCCGAAAATGCCCGCTTGCTATATGGTTGGAAAACACCATTGCCCTATTAGCTTCAGAGAAAATGCTTTTTAGAAACAAGCCCATGCAGTTTCCCGCAATAATAGCCCAGCTCAGTAATGACTCCGGGCTTGATGAAGCTCTTTGTGCAAAAGGGTTGCGAGACCTTCTGCTCTGGATAACCAATATTAATAAAAAGCGGGCTGAAGAACAAAAAAGCACTTATCTGCCGTATAAAATACATAATTTTATTTCCCAGACTGGCACGGTCTATGTGTCTTTAGATGCTGCTGAAAAGAAAATAATAACTCTTGACCCTGCAAATCACCGTGGGCATGGCGATGAAAAGATTCCCTTGTATGCTGTTGTCTTCAGCAGAATCTCTGGCCATGAATTTCTCTGTGTTAATAAGAATTATGACAAAGAGATTTTAACGCCACGGGAGTTCCGTGAAATAGCGGATGAGGATGAAGAAAGCATAACATCAGGCTATCTTATTCCCGGTTCTGATGTATGGGATATTGAGACCGATCCTGAGCTGTTGCCGGAAGCATGGGGCAAGTTTGATGCGACAGGCACATACAAACCAAGCAAGGAATACCGACACAGACTCCCCCAAAAGATTTACTATAACAATAAGGGGAAGTTTTCAGACACGCACGCGCTTGAGCACGAAGGCTGGTTTATGCCCGCAAGGCTTCTTTTTGACCCTACCAGCGGCACAATCTATGACACAAAAACAAGCGAAGGAACAAAGCTCACCCGTCTTGGCAGTGAGGGGCGAAGCACATCAACAACAATACTATCTTTCTCTGTGTTAAAGCATCTTGCGAAATATGGGTTCGGGTTTGCCGACCAGAAACTTTTAAGTTTTACCGATAATCGTCAGGACGCTGCGCTTCAGTCCGGTCATTTTAATGACCTCATAAAGGTTGTTCAGCTCAGGTCAGCCATCTATTATGCGCTGCTTGCTAATAAAGAGCTTACCCATGCCAACCTTGACCAGGCAATCTTTGAGGCTTTAAGCCTTTTACAGGAAGAATATGCTCAGCATCCCTCAACCTTTCCCTCGGGGATTCGTGATAATGAGAAAGCTCTCAAGGATTTTGTCATGTTTAGAGCTTTATATGACCTTCGGCGGGGCTGGAAAGTGGTACTGCCTAACCTTGAACAATGCGCCCTTCTTGAGATTGACTATAAAAACCTGAAAGAAAATTGTGAATCCGATGAAAGCTGGCAACCTGTTTCTTTTATAAACAGCATACCACCGCGTGAGCGCACTGAAATCATCTATCACATCCTTGATTTTTTCCGAAAGTCTTATGCCCTTTACAGCGAAGAATACTTAACCCCTAAAGCCATTGATGAAAAGAACAAGGAAATAACTGAAAAACTGAAAGTTCCGTGGAAACTTGGTGACAATGAACGGATAAACTACCCGTACCACTTGCGCTATGAAGCACTAAAGCCAGGCCGCAGAACAATCTACACCGCAAGCGTTGGTTCCAACAGCGCCCTCGGCAAGTATCTCCGAAATGAAGCAAAAAAAAGAAATGTGCTGCTTAAGGGCAAGACCTATGAAGAGTTTATCAAAGGACTTCTTGATTTGCTTGTAGCGGCCGGCTGGCTTCATGCAGGTACGGCCAAAAACAAAGAAGATCAGGAAACTACAATTTATCAGCTGCGGATTGATGCTGTTATCTGGCGGCTTGGCGATGAAAAGAACATACAGCAGGATGCTGTCAAAAACAGATCATATAAGCTCATTAAGCAAAAGCCTAATCTTTTTTTCCAGAATATGTACAAGACAAACTTCCGTACTCTGAAACCCATTTGCGGTAGAGAGCATACGGGGCAGCTTTCAAGTGATGACCGTATTGAACGGGAAGGTAAATTCCGATCCGGTGAATACAGCGTGCTTTTCTGCTCACCCACCATGGAGCTTGGCATTGACATAGCAACCCTTAATGTTGTTCACATGCGCAATGTGCCACCTAATCCAGCAAACTACGCCCAGCGCAGCGGTCGTGCCGGTAGAAGTGGTCAGGCAGCTCTTGTGTTTACAAACTGCTCGGTTTATTCACCCCATGACACCCATTATTTTAACAACGCAACTGAGATGGTCTCCGGTGTTGTCGCCCCACCCAAGATTGACCTTGCAAACAAAGAGCTTATCGACTCACATTTAAACGCCATCTATCTTGCAAAGGTCGGGATTGAGGAGCTCAATGAATCCCTTCTGGATACCATAGATGATAATCCCTCAAAAGAACTACCGCTAAAGGATGGCATTAAAGAAAAACTTAATATTAATAATTCTGAAAAAGCAGAGATAAAAAGAGTTTTTAAAAAAGTTATTGCCGATATTCCCGGCAAGACCGGCTCGCTTTTGTGGCTCAATGACGAATGGATTGACGCAAGCATCAATACAGCCCCGACCAAGTTTGACAGGGCAATGGACAGGTGGCGCAAGCTATACAATGCAGCCCGGCGACAGCTTAGCGATTCATCACAAATAATTGAAAGCAATCTATATGCTCGCAATTCCGATCAGATGCGTGAAGCCCTGCGCAATCAGGCCCAGGCAATTAGGCAGCGGGAACTTCTGTGCAACCGCACATCATCGACGAGCAACAGCCTTTCAGAATTTTATCCCTTCCGTTACCTTGCGGCAGAAGGATTCCTACCCGGATATAATTTTACCCGTTTGCCCATTAGAACATTTATCCCTATTGGTGATGGAGGCGAATATATTTCCCGCCCCCGATTTATTGCGCTGCGGGAGTTCGGCCCCGGCAACATCATTTACCACAATGGCGGCAAATACAAGATTGAGCAGATGGTTGCATCAGAACTTGATCAAGGTTTGCAAAAAGCCAAAATTTGTAAGAACTGCGGGTTTCTTTACACGGGCGTGGAATATGAAATGAATCCTTGCACATTCTGCGGAGCATCATTAACTGACGGCAATGCAAAGGAAATATTTGTCCATCTGCTTGAACTCTCAGAAACACGCACAAAAGAGATGGAACGCATTACCTGTGAAGAAGAAGAGCGGTTGTCACGCGGCTATGAGATAAAGACTTTTTTCAATATTACCGGAGGCAAGCAGTCTGTTGTCACCGCAAGAATCAAAAACGATAATGAGCACTTCCTGAACATTCAATTCATTCCTGCTGCAAGCCTTGTCCAGATCAATAAGAAATGGCGGGCAACAAAAGAGGAAGGTTTTCTTATCGGCATGAAATCAGGCATATGGAAGCGGGCTCCCAAAAAGGGCGATCCGGAATCAAAAGAACCAAACAAATCCGTCATGCTCATTACCCATGATACGGCAGACGGACTCTATATTGAGCCGATTACGGCGCTGGGGCTGACCAAAGAAGGCGTGATAACCCTGCAATACGCCTTGAAGCGGGCCATAGAAAATGTCTTTCAGGTTGAGTCCAATGAAATAGGCGCTGAAATGATGGGCAGTGAAAGCAATCCAAACATTTTTCTATATGAGGCGGCAGAAGGAAGCTTGGGGATACTCTCGCAGTTCATTGAAGATAAATCGATTTTTAAAACTGTAATTCAGGAAGCCATAAAAATTTGCAACTATGACGACCCGGAATATACAGATGAGGCATCCTACAAGGATTTGCTTAATTACTACAACCAGCGTTATCACGATGTCATCAACCGCTTTGAAATACGGGACGCGCTGGAAAAGCTCAGCGTCTGCGAGATTGAGATTATTACCAGCAGTTCAGGCAGAAGCTATGATGAGCAATACCAGCGACTCCTCATCGAAATAGACCCCAATTCTTCCACAGAGAAAAAGTTTCTCGATTATCTTTACAAAAAAGGACTGCGGTTGCCCGATGCAGCTCAAAAAATGACAAAGGACATTTACTCTCAGCCGGATTTTTTCTATGAGCCGGACATTCATGTATTCTGCGATGGCACACCCCACGATAAGCCTGAAACGAAAAAACATGATACTGAAATCAGGCAGGCTATACGCAATAAGGGCGAGCAGGTCTTTGTCTATTATTATCAGGACAATCTTGAGGAAATTATCACCAAACGAAGCGATATCTTTATTAAGGTAAAATAACGTCTATGGAATTTAAAGCCGGTTCACTTGTCAAGGTACGGGATCGAGATTGGGTAGTGATGCCATCCAATGATGACAACCTTGTGCTTTTAAAGCCTCTTGGCGGGTCAGAGGATGAAATCACCGGTATTTATCTGCCCCTTGCCTTTGAGGATGACACACTTTATTCCACTACCTTTGCGCTGCCCTCAGCAGCCGACCTTGGAGATATATCCTCAGCCCGGCTTTTATATAATGCCGTCCGGCTTTCTTTTAGAAACGGTGCCGGCCCCTTCCGCAGCCTGGCAAAGCTTTCATTTCGTCCACGTTCATACCAGATAGTGCCCCTTATCATGGCGCTCAGGCAGCAGAGTCCCATCCGTCTTTTTATCGCCGATGATGTCGGTGTGGGCAAAACCATTGAAGCGTTACTTATTTTAAAAGAGCTTCTGGAGCGCAGGGAAATAACCCGCTTTGCCATTATCGCACTTCCTCATCTGTGCGAGCAGTGGCAGGATGAGCTAAAAGATAAATTCGGTATTGATGCGGTAATTATCCGTTCCAACACACAGGCTCGGCTTGACCGTGAAATTCAAGGCGACCGCAGTGTCTATGATTATTATCCCTATCAGATAATTTCCATAGACTACATAAAATCCGAACAGCGGCGACAGGTATTTATTCAGGAAAGCCCTGAACTTGTCATTGTTGATGAGGCACATACCTGCGCCAAGCCTGCCGGTGTCCATATCGCTCAGCAACAGCGGCATCACCTTATCCATGATTTAGCCCAAAAGCAGAATCAACATTTAATACTTCTTACCGCAACACCCCACAGCGGCAAAGCAGAACAGTTCAGTTCCCTTCTAGGCCTGCTGAAAAAAGAATACAGCCTTCTTGACCTGCCCACGGCTACACAGACAGAACGTAAGGAGCTTGCAGACCATTATGTGCAGCGGCGGCGTGCTGATGTATTAAAGTGGATGGGCGAAGATACACCATTTCCAAAAAGAGACGCAGGCGAATATCAATATGACCTTTCAGCAAAGTATGCGAAGTTTTATGACAGCGTGCTTGATTTTACCCTTGGCCTGATTAAAGGTTCTGACCAGAAGACCGGCAAAGCACGATACCGCTACTGGGCGGCCCTTGCCCTGCTCCGTGGTGTCATGTCCAGCCCGGCAACCGGCTTTGCCATGATCAGCAAGAAACTATCCGGCAAAGAAGAAATTATCGCCGATGATACAGATGGAATATCAGATTTGGAGACAAATCCGATTATGGATGAGGACTATGGAACTGAGAAGGACTTTGCCCCTACCGCCGTCATTGCTAAAACCCAGTGGTCAACGAATGAAAACAAACAACTGGCAATCCTTGCCGAGCAAATTAAAGAGCTGCAAGGCATAGACTATGACAATAAAGTCGTCCGCACACTTGAAATTATTAAGCAGTGGCTCAAAGAGGACTTGAATCCAATTATCTTTTGCAGATTTATTAGCACGGCAAATTATCTCGGTGATGTACTCAAGCCGGTGCTTTTAAAAACCAACTCTGACATTAACGTACAGGTGGTGACAAGCGAAGACCCTGATGAGGTCAGAAAAGCACGTATTGATGAGATGGAAGCATCAAAACGCCGGGTGCTTATTGCTACCGATTGCCTGAGCGAAGGCATCAACCTTCAGGATAAGTTCACCGCCGTACTGCATTATGATCTACCCTGGAATCCAAACAGGCTTGAACAGCGGGAAGGCCGCATTGATCGCTACGGACAGACAGCCCCTGTTGTGAAGGCATATCTTCTCTATGGCAACAACAACCCCATAGACGGCGTTGTGTTAAAAGTGTTGCTGCGGAAAGTTAGGGAAATCCGCAAGGCCACCGGCATATCCATTCCCTTTCCGGAAGATAGTCAGTCGCTGATGGATTCCGTCCTTCAGGCTGTCCTTTCCAGTGCGCCCCCCAAGCCCCAGAGCAACCAGCTTGCATTGCAGTTTAGCAATGCCGATGAAGTGCAGGAAAAAGAGCTTATTGCCACACGGGCGATTCAAGCGGCGGCAGACCGTGAAACAGCATCACGCAATATTTTTGCCCAACATGCCATCAAGGCTCAGGAAATAGAGCAAGACCTACGACAGTCTGATGAGGCTATAGGCAACCCCAAAGCAGTCGAGTCATTCATTATTGATGCGCTTACACATCTTATTGGAGCGCAAATAACTCCGGATAAAAAGGGCTATATTCTCTATACCGCAAATTTACCCTCAGTTTTAAAAAGCGTTCTCCCACAGGCAGCCCAGCTTAAGGTCAGCTTTTACTCCCCGACACCGGAAGGGTACATTTACATTGGCCGCAATCATATTTTTGTTGAGCAGTTATGCCAGTATCTCATGGCTCATTCCTTTAAGCAGGATAAACGCTATGGCCCGGCTCGTGCCTCGGTCATTCACTGTCGTGATGTGGACATTAAGACAACCCTTCTTCTTTTCCGGGTTCGTAATGTGATTGAGGAAAAGCAGATCGCCAAGCAACTTGTGGCAGAGGAAATGCTTGTCTGGGGCTATAAGGGGACTGCCGGAGATAATAATGTTTTATCTGCTGATGAAATTAAAAAGCTCATGGAATATGCCGTGCCCACTTCTAACCTCTCTGAGCAGGCAAAAGCTGATTTTCTAGAAAATGAGCTTTCAACCATCACAACACTGGGCGCAGAGTTTGACCGCATAGCCATCAAGCGGGCGGAAATTCTCATACAAGCCCATGAACGGTTCAGAAAAGTTATTGGAGGCAAACGATATAAAGTTGTCGAGCCGGTGCTGCCGATGGACCTAATGGGCATATATATTTTACTGCCGGACACTCAAAGGCAATAGCTTATGAAATTTAACACCATACGCATCGAAGGCTCAATTCTCTCCGCCGACATCCTCGACAAGATCGAGCAGGGTGAGCTGGGCGGTCAGTTGGCGAAAGATTTCGGCTTTGACCTATCCGTAAAAGTTAAAGATGAGATCGTCAAGGCATGGGCTGATGCTCAGGATTTATGGCGGATATTTAAGCGACGCCGTGCCGATGTGCCCGCCAATGCCACCGGCACCAGCGAAACAAGACGATACTGGATGCTTCCCCTCTTCAGTCTTTTTGGTTATGAGCTGGAGCTGAGCAAATCAGAAAATGTTTGCGGAAAAACCTATGCCATAAGCCACCGTGCGCTAAACCGTGACGCCTTCCCTGTGCATATCATGGGCTGTAACGATAGTCTTGACAAAAAGCGTGAAGACTCCGGTCCCCGCATGTCGCCCCATGCCCTTGTGCAGGAATATCTCAACCTTACCGAACACCTATTCGCCATTGTAACCAATGGCCTACAGCTTCGCCTTCTACGGGACAGCAGCCGCCTTGTAAAGCTCTCTTTTATCGAGTTTGATATTGAAGCCATGATGGAAGAAGAGCAGTATGCCGATTTTGCCATCATGTATCGCATCGTGCATGCCACCCGTATGCCGGTTAGGATGGATGCCGGGGCGGAAAGCATTATTGAAAAATACCATCAGGATGCTCTTGACTCCGGCTCTCGTATTAGGGATGGTTTGCGAGAAGCGGTAAAAGGCACTATTGAATCCCTTGCCAACGGTTTTTTAAGACATCCTGGCAACACTACTCTGCGGCAGGAGTGTGAAAACAAAAGCATTACCGGAGATATTTATTATAAGAATCTGCTCCGGCTTATCTACCGTCTGCTGTTTCTCATGGTTATTGAAGAGCGTGATTTAATCTATCCCAAAAATGTTGACCGGAAAAAACGTGAAATTTATTATAACTTTTACAGCATTGCCCGCCTGCGAAAGCTCTGTGAACGCACTTTTTTTGAGGAAGACCATTTCGACGATCTCTGGACAGGACTAAAAAACACCTTCCGCCTGTTTGAAACTGAAAGCAAAGGCCGCCATCTGGACATAAAGCCCCTTGCCGGTGATCTGTTTGGCTATGATTCTATCGGCATTCTCTCCGGTTGCCGTCTGGACAATAAGACTTTGCTGGAATGTCTGAAAAACCTGAGCGTCTTTAACCATCCCAAGACTGGCCAGAAAATGCGGGTCAATTATGCCTCGCTCAACACGGAAGAGTTCGGCTCTGTGTATGAAGGGCTTCTGGAATACTCCCCGGAAATTATCAATGAGGATAGCGGCTATAAATTTGTCTTTGTGCATGGTTCCGAGCGTTCCGCCACCGGCTCGCACTACACGCCCGACGAGCTGGTACTGCCTCTCATCAAACATTCTCTGGATTACATTATTGAAGATAAATTGAAAGCGCAAGACCAGGAAAAAGCGTTGCTTTCTATCCGGGTGTGCGATGTTGCGGGAGGAAGCGGACATATCCTGCTCAATGCCGCCCGCCGCATTGGGGCTGAACTTGCCAGGGTGCGAACCGGAGAAGATCAGCCCTCACCCACTGCCTACCGGACAGGTGTGCGGGATGCCATCAGAAGCTGTATTTATGGGGTAGATAAAAATCCGCTGGCTGTGGAGCTATGCAAGGTATCGCTCTGGCTGGAGGCGCATATCCCCGGCGAACCGCTGAATTTCCTTGACCACCACATCAAGTGCGGCGATTCTATTGTCGGCCTTGCCCACAAAGAAGAATTGCTGAAAGGCATTGCCACCGAGGCATTCAAAAAACTTTCCGGCGATGATCCTGATGTGGCAAAACGGTTGGCAAAAAGGAACAAGGAAGAGTTAAATCAGAAGACTCAGCTTACCCTTGACTATGAGCAGACAGTTATCGCCGATGTAAATAACATTGCCGCCCTGCTTCATAAGCTGGAAATCATGCCTGAGCATACTCCCACAGAGATTGAAGCAAAGCAGAAAGAATATCAGAAACTCACCAGCGGGTCTGTCTGGTGGCGGCTGAAAAACCTTGCCGATATTGCGACCGCACAGTTCTTCATCCCAAAAACAAAGGAAAATGAAAATAAGTTCATTGCTGATGCCGAATACGGTGAGTATCTTGCGGGCAGGCAGATGATCGGCATGGGCGTCGCCAAGGCGACTGCGACGGCGCTTGATAAACGCTTCTTTCACTGGTTTCTGGAATTTCCGGAAGTCTTTATGGACGGGGGTTTTGACTGTATTTTAGGCAATCCACCGTTTCTTGGTGGGAAAAAAATAAGTTCAAATTTTGGTGATAGCATAATTAGCTGGATAAAATTTAAATATCCCGAAAAAGGAAGCTCTGATCTTGTCGGTTACTTTTTTAGGAGAATTTTTGAACTAATAAAAAAAGAGGGGTTTCAAGCTTTGATTGCTACAAATACAATTGCGCAAGGCGATACCCGTAAAGTAGGGCTTGAAATATTATTATCACAAGGTGGTAGTATAAACTTTGCTATTCGTTCTATGAAATGGCCGGGGCTGGCAGCGGTAGAAGTGGCGCTGGTGAATGTTTTCAAGGGCAAATGGAAACATCAGTTTTTCTTAGACAACAAGGCAGTCAATCAAATTACCCCTTATCTTGATGACACGGAATCAATCGGGAATCCATATACATTGCTACAGAATGCCGACAAAAGTTTTCAAGGCTCCATTGTGCTAGGCAAAGGCTTCATCCTTGAGCCCCACGAGGCTATGCGCCTGATTGAGAAAAACCCTAAAAACAAGGATGTGCTTTTCCCGTATCTCAATGGCGAGGATTTGAACACCAACCCCGACCAGTCGCCAAGCCGTTCGGTGATTAACTTTTTTGACTGGCCAGAGGAAAAGTGTAAAAAAGAATATTTAGACTGTTTTGAAATATTAGAAAAAGAGGTTAAACCACAAAGAGCTGAAATAGTTGCCAGAGGGAAGCAAATACATGAGTATGATTTTTGGAAATTTTGGGATAGACGCCCAAAACTTTACAGAACAATTGGAATATTGGAGCGGGTGCTGGTAGTGGCACAAACAACTAAAGAGATGTCTTTCTGCTTTCAACCAAATGGCTATGTATATTCAATGATGACCATTGTTTTTAGCTTTAATAAATTTGATGCTTTTGGAAAGCTTCAATCGTCTTTACATGAAAGCTGGGCACGAAAATATGCTTCAACTTTAGAAACAAGACTGCGTTATACACCAACAGATTGCTTCGAGACTTTTCCTTTTCCCCAAAATAATAATTTTGATATAGCGATTGATAAGATAGGGCATCAATATTATGAGTACCGCCGTCAGCTTATGCTCAAAATGCAGCTTGGACTGACCAAAACATACAACCAGTTCCACAATAAACAGTTGGCGTTCATCAATGGCCAGTTGCCGGACAAGGAGCCAAACAAGGAAATTGAAAAGCAGTACGGCAAGGAAACGCTGCCTCTCTGGAATCATCTCCGAAAAACACAAAGCGCCTGCTCATTTGCCGATGCCGTGTCAGGGATTCTTGAACTCCGCCGCCTGCATAAAGAGATGGATGAAACAGTCCTCAAAGCTTACGGCTGGCAAGACATCACCCTTGCCCATGATTTCTACGAAGTCGAGTATCTGCCGGAAAACGACCGCATCCGCTACACCATCTCGCCTGCCGCACGCCGTGAAATCCTGAAACGCCTCTTGCAACTGAACCACGAAATCCATGCAAAAGAAATGGCTGAAGCCCAACAATCCCCAACCAAAAAGAGACCCGGTAAGGGTAAGAAGAATATTTCTAATGACAATCAACCGACGCTGGTGTTTTAAATATTTGCGCATTATGGAATGAAAGCTGCTACAAAGCCGCATTTCCCCAAAATCACGCTTTCAATAAAGTGTAAACGACATCCATTCATGACTTAGATTCAGGCCAAAGATTAAAAAGTAAAAAATCTTTGAATAAGTGAAAGCTGCTATTCCGACTCTTACTATATCGACAGTTTGGACCTGGCAGTGCGTATCTTGGGGTTAATCATGCTTGACAATATGTAATCGAACGATTACACTTCTGCCATGTTCTCGATTAAGCCTTTGCCCGAATTCACCGAATGGTTGGACGGCCTGTCCGATGTGGCAGTGCGCGGGGTGGTGGTTGCGCGCATTAAGCGTCTGGAGCGCGGCTTGATGGGGACGTGGAACCGGTCGGAGTGGGCGTGTTGGAGCTTCGTATTCATGTTGGCGCTGGCTGGCGCGTGTACTTCGTGCATCACGGCGCGCAGGTGATCGTGTTGCTCGCAGGCGGCTCCAAGCGTACCCAGAAAACCGACATCAAGCGAGCCAAAGCACTGGCTGCGCAGTTGGATTGAAGGAGACGGCCATGACCCAACGCATCAAGGTGGCAGACTTGCCCGAGTTCGACGCAGCTCCGTATCTCGACAACACGGCGGCGATTGCTGCCTATCTGACGGACATTCTGGATGCGAATGATCCTGCCTTGCTGGCGGCCGCATTGGGCGATATCGCCCGGGCGCGCGGCATGAACGAAATCGCCAAGGCATCTGGTATCACCCGCGAAGCCTTATACAAAGCGCTCAGGCCAAATGCGAAACCGCGCTACGACACAATTGCAAAGGTTTGCGGAGCGCTGGGGGTGCGGCTGGTGGCGCAGGAGATTCATGTTTGAGTCTTCGCTTAACACGGCGCTCAAGCGGATGGCGGGAAAGCACCGCCGCCGCTGATTTCATCCGCAGGCGTTATGCACACACGTTGGAGAACAGGGGAAGCTATGTCAGGAGCATGGATGAATTGTGCGCTCGTTTCGATGGCCTCTACCGCTATGCAAAAATTTTGGAGAACATTGCCAGGGGCATTCAGTCTGGCGAGATTAATGTCCCGAGGACGGCATGAGTCACCGCCTCAGGCTAATGTTACCTTTTCGGGGGGTTGGGCAGAAATAGCCATTACGTGAAAACGCAGCTATGCTACAGTTGGCCCGAATAGTCATTTCACCTTTATATCCAGCAAGGTAAATTATTGGAATCGCCCCAAGCAGGTAAATTTTCGGACTATGGCTTAAGTAGCTATGCCACTATCCCCTGGTTTTAGCCCTCTTTTTTAAGTATTCTGTAAGCCATTGTTTTTCAGCAACTATTTCATTGCTCAGGAAAAAAGGGTAAAAAACAATAAAAAGTCGATTGATAAATTAAAACAATTAGTTTATACTGCTGCCTAAATGTTCACTGCCGCACAGGCAGCTTAGAAATGCCCGAAGTGCGGGTTCCGCCACGATGTGGAGTTCACTGCCGCACAGGCAGCTTAGAAAGTTATGGAGACATATTCAGCCGTCACTTTGCAGTTCACTGCCGCACAGGCAGCTTAGAAATTTTGCGGCTGGATATGTCCTGAGATCAAAATGTTCACTGCCGCACAGGCAGCTTAGAAAGTTATGGAGACATATTCAGCCGTCACTTTGCAGTTCACTGCCGCACAGGCAGCTTAGAAAGTCGGAATGCCCGGAGAGCGTTGCGCCCAGTGGGTTCACTGCCGCACAGGCAGCTTAGAAATTTTGCGGCTGGATATGTCCTGAGATCAAAATGTTCACTGCCGCACAGGCAGCTTAGAAATCGAAGTTAAAAAGCGCTCCGGGGATCGTGTAGGTTGGACCAGCGGGAGCGAACGTACAGAAACATACTGTTCTGATTTATCCTCCCGTTCAACCGTAGCGTACTTTCATGATATATAGCTGTAAACACTCACCAATTTTCAAAACAGTTTGACATCTATTTCTTCCCATTTTACAAACCAACCGGCGATAATATCAGAGCTTGACAAACCCTTCTTGAAAAGTGAATTAAATAAATACTTATGGTTATGGTTATGATGCATGGGCTGCGAAACCGTAATTCTCTGTTAAAATGCTCCCGATGGGATAAACTGGAGAACCTATCGGAAATATTCAACGGCAAAGGACGATGGCGACGAGAACCCTCTGATGAGCGAATCCTGGCTGACCTATCTTCTTCTTTGTGCTGACGGAAAATTCTACTGCGGCGTCACAAACGATATCGAAAAGAGGCTGGATGCCCACAACCGGGGTATTGCCTCCAGATTCACCAGGACGCGGCTTCCCGTGACGCTTTTGGCAACCGGCAGGGGCATGGGAAAGGCACAGGCCTTCCGCCTGGAATATCGGATCAAGCGGCTCCCGAGAGATAAGAAACTGGCGGCAATAAAGTCAGAACCATTCATCCCCACTGAAACGGATCCTCCC
>Ga0194044_10001186_pt1 | contig 13283 bp, 15 predicted proteins | sample JunL4417m_MetaG_FD_155460 | JGI IMG/M metagenome (GOLD analysis project Ga0194044, IMG submission 155460) | Anoxic zone freshwater microbial communities from boreal shield lake in IISD Experimental Lakes Area, Ontario, Canada - Jun2016-L442-17m | ecosystem: Environmental > Aquatic > Freshwater...
GGTTAGAAAAATACTTTATAAACTTTATGAACTTTCAACTTTTTACTTCGTTAGTTGTACGGTAAAAAGCGTCTGATGTTTTTGGCGTCCACTTCAGCAATAGTGCCATCACGGCGTTTGTTCCGTTTGGTGTTGCCTGTCTCGCGGGCATTGAAGTGATCTTGACCGGCGGTGCGTTTGATAACCTTTTTATTTTTAGTAATGGTAAATCTTTTGGCAACGGCTTTTCTAGTTTTGATTTTCGGCATATTTTTTATTTATTTAATTTGATATTTTAGATGGCAATGGCCATTGATAAACGGCCTCCCATTTTTTTGACTGGCTGTTCTATTCGTACTTCTTTTTTATTTTCTTTTAATTTTTCAGTGATCATTTCCAACATGGCTTTGATATTGTCTCTGGCCAGATCTTCATGTTGATTTTCTCTGCCTCGCAGTTGCAGTTCTATGCGCACCTTATCGCCGTCAACAAGAAAGCCGGCCGCTTGATTGGCGCGGAATTCCAAATCATGTTGGCTGATGCGGAAAGAAATTTTGACCGTTTTTGTTTCAATGGTTTTGGTTTTGCTTTTTTGTTTGCGTTCAGCTTTTTCTTTTTGATATTTATAACTGCCATAATCCATGAATTTGCAAATCGGCGGTACGGCTTTGGGTGAAACTTCAATGAGATCAAAACCACGCTCTCTGGCCTCAGCGAGCGCTTGTTCTTTTTTCATGACTCCCAAGTTTTCTCCGTTCTCATCAATAATCATAACTTCCGGAGCGAATATTTTTTCATTAACTCGGAATTCTTTGATGCCGGTTGGTTGTTGGTAGCCTCTGAATGATTTTCTCATTAAAGTTTTTTGGTTATTTGTTTTTTTGTGGAGATGAGGAGTAATGAACTCCTGTCTAGAAATAATGACTGGCAATTAGTTTACAAGCTTTGGCTTTTTTATTTTGTTTGTCGGCAATGATCTATAAAAAAAGCAAAAAAATCATCGCTCTGCCCAAAAGGTTTAGGGCTGATCATTTGAGCGCTAATCAGTCCGAGCCAGATGGTTATAACACCGCTGACTGCCTATCTGACGTTAGCAGGACGATGGTTGTCGTTTTTAGGCGGCAACTGGAGCAAAAGCTAAGCCGCTAAAAGCGGTTTTCACTTTGGCCAATAAGTTGTTTACACTTATTATTTGGTAATTTTTTTACGAGTAATCACCAAGCTCGGCTTGCCAAAAGCCGACTTATTCCTGTCGAAGCAAAACATCCCCATAATTAATTTTTCAAAGTCCGCTGGATTTCTCTATTCGCCTCTCGTTTTTTAATGGTTTCTCGCTTGTCTATCTTGCTTTTGCCTTGTCCGAGAGCGATAGTGACTTTTACTAGTCTCTTATTAGTATATACATTTATGGGTATAATTGTCAAGCCTTTTTGCTTGCCTTTGCCTAGCAGGGAATCAATTTCTTTTTTGTGCAATAGCAGTTTTCGGCGGTGATCTGGCAAATAGTCTACTTGGGCGTTTTTGGCCGGTAGATATGGTGATATATGCGCCCCCACTAGCCAAGCCTCGCCATTATGGTCAATAGAGACATAACTGCCCTTCAGACTTATCTGCCCTTTTTTGACTGACTTTACTTCCGGACCTGACAAAACCAGCCCGGCTTCAAATTGATCCAGAATTTTATAATTGAAGGTTGCGTCCTTATTGTTGATAATTAGCTTCATAATTTTATTGACACCAGTTCTCTCAAATAGTATAATTTAGTTGAATAAATTATAAACAAAATAATCATTTATGGCCAGCACTGACAACAAAAGAGTATTAATAGATATTTCTACTCTCACCTTAATAAAAGTTTTATTAATCATCGTGGCGGCGTTTTTTCTGTTTTATATCCGCGATATTGTGTTGATTGTTTTTGTGGCGCTTATTTTATCTTCGGCTTTTGATCCTATAGTTAATTGGTTGCAAAAAAAAGGTGTGCCCAGATCACTAGGTATCGGCCTTATTTATTTATCAATGATTGTTATCGTCGGATCTTCCACCTATTTAATCATTCCACCGCTTATCATTGAAATCAATCAGCTCTCCAAAGATTTTCCAATGTATTGGGAAAAATTAAATGGCGGTTGGCAATTTGTCCAAGCCTATTCCAATGGCGCTAATATTCAAGATTACATTTCAACCATTGAAAGTAATTTGAGCGGAGCCTTAAGTGGCGTATTTAGTACGGTCTCTTCGTTTTTTGGCGGTGTTATTTCTTTTATCGTTATTATGATGATTACTTTTTATATGACCATTGAAGAACAGTCATTAAAAAGGGTCATCCGTTCTATGGTGCCGGACAAATATCAGCCTTACACCATGCAACTCATAAATCGCATGCAGGAAAAAATCGGTTTGTGGCTCAGGGGCCAAATTATTTTGTCAGTGATTATCTTTTTATTGGCTTGGCTTGGTCTTAGTGTTTTAGGAGTAAAATACGCCTTGGTGCTGGCTTTGTTTGTCGGTGTCACCGAAATCATCCCTTATTTGGGAGCTATTGCCGGCGCAGTACCGGCTGTGCTTATTGCTTTTACGCAATCAACGACTTTGGGACTCTGGACAATTTTCTTGTATCTGCTTATTCATCAATCGGAAAACCATATTCTAGTGCCACAAGTAATGAAAAAAACTGTTGGTCTCAATCCGATAGTGGTTATTGTGGTTATTCTTATCGGTGCGCAAGTAGCTGGGCTTTGGGGTGTGCTCTTGTCTGTGCCTGTGACGACAGCACTAAGTGTTTTAATAGAAGATCTGTGGGAAATCAAAAAAGAAGAAGCATAAATTTGTTTGTTGAATAATTTTAATTTTGTTATAATCATCAATACATATTTTAATAAATAATGAGGCGAAAAAAAATCGCACTCAATAGGGAGATAAAAAAATGGCGTACAAGAGAACAACTAGATTCCAATCGGACGATCCGATGATGGAAAATGAAGATCAACCATATCGCCAAAGTCGAGGCGGTCAAGGCACAATGATAATTGTTGCTATTTTGGTGGTGATTGTGGTTTTGGCAGGTGGCTGGTTTTTAATGAGCAAATTCACTTCAGTCAATTTGCCAGGCTCATCTTTGGTTTCTGGAGGTAGTGATTGGCAGGCAATTTTTTTGACCAATGGCCAGGTGTATTTTGGCAAAGTCAAAGGCATGAATGACAAGACTGTGATTTTGGCAGATATTTATTATTTGCAAGTTGTGAATAAGCCGTTGCAAAGCACTCAAGAAGGCACGGCAGCTACCAATCAACAGCAAGAATTGACATTAATAAAATTAGGCAATGAGCTTCATGGTCCGGTTGATGAAATGAATATCAATCGTGATCAGGTTTTATTAACTGAAAAATTGAAAAAAGATTCGCGCGTGGTTCAAGCTATTAATAACTATGTCACCCAGCAGAAAAATGGGACAACTGAGGGTCAGCCAGGAACTGTTCCGGCCGGCACTGTGCAACAATAAGATTAAGAAAATTTTTAACCCCGCCCCTTGCTAGGAGCGGGGTTTTTGTTTGCTCAAAAAAGTGTGGTGAAAAAATTTGATTTTTGCTATAATTAAAGCAACAAAATTTATGCGTAAAAAAGCTAAACAAGAATTTTTTTTAGATAGTGATGGCAATAAATATTTTTTATTGTCAGAAATTGCTATGCTTGGTAAATACAGTTTGGATTATCTGCATTCAGTCGCCAAAAAAGGCCATTTGAAATCTTTTAAAATTGGTGAAGACTGGTTTACGAAGCATTCGTGGCTGGAAGAATTTGAAGATGGTGTTCGCAATGCTATTGATGGAGAAATTGAAAAACAAAAGCATAATTTTAAGCATTTTCAAAAATGGGTAAAACATTTATAGTCTATATTTTTAATGCTTGCCAAGATGATGTTTTTGGGGGTAAGATAGGAAGGTAAAAATAATCTTTAATTTATGTCAAAACAATCAGAAAAAAATGAAGCCATGGAGAAAATAGTATCCTTGTGCAAACGTCGTGGTTTTGTGTTTCCAGCTTGTGAAATTTATGGCGGTTTTGCCAACGCTTATTCCTATGGGCCATATGGCGCGGAACTAAAAAATAATATCAAACGATTGTGGTGGAAAAAATTTATTGATGACCGACAAGATATGGTAGGACTGGACGGGCCTATTTTGCTCCATCCCAAGCTTTGGGAGGCAAGTGGTCATTTGACTGGTTTTAATGACGCTATGGTGGATTGTAGGGCTTGTAAAAGGCGCTACAGAGCTGATCATTTGGTGAGTGAGGCGACTGGGCAGGATTTGGAGGGTGATTTGTCGGCCATGACCAAGATTATTCAAGAAACAATAAAATGTCCGAATTGTGGCAAACAAGATTGGACAGAAGCTAGACTGCTCAATATGATGTTCAAGACAGAGATGAATGGTATTGATGAACCAATATATCTAAGGCCGGAAACTGCTGGTGCGATTTTTGCTGATTTTAAAAATGTAGTGGATTCTTGCCGTGTCAAAGTGCCTTTTGGTATTGGTCAAATCGGTAAAGCTTTTAGAAATGAAATCGTGGCCAGAAATTTTATTTTTCGCGTGCGTGAATTTGAACAAATGGAAATTGAATATTTTATTTCACCAGATACTGAGTGGGAGCCAATGTTTGATAATTGGTTGGAAGCTCAGGAAGAATTTGCTCGTGAGCTTGGCGCCAAACCAGAAGATTTAAAACGTTATGAGCACCCAAAGGAAAAGTTATCGCATTATTCTCGTAAGACCGTAGATATTGAATATAATTTTCCTTTTGGTTTTTCTGAATTATTCGGCTTGGCTCATCGTGGAGATTTTGATTTGTCTCAACATCAAAAATTTTCTGGAACCAATTTGGAATACACGGACTCTCAGACTAGTAAAAAATATTTGCCACATGTGTTGGAGCCCACTTTTGGTGTTGATCGGGCAATTCTTGTGGCTTTGTCATCTGCCTATACCGAAGAAGATTTGGGTGAAGGTGATTCTCGTGTGGTTTTGAAATTTCCGCCACGTATTGCGCCAGTCAAGGTAGCTGTTTTTCCACTGCTTAAAAATAAACCTGAACTCGTGGCCAAGGCCAAAGAAATTTTTGACACTTTGCGATCAGAATTTAAATGCGAATTTGATGACAATGGCAATGTGGGCAAACGCTATCGTCGCCAAGACGAAATCGGCACGCCATTTTGTGTGACGGTTGATTTTGATTCTCTTGAAGACGGAGCTGTCACGGTGCGTGACAGAGACACTATGAAGCAGGAGAGAATTCAAATCGCAGAATTGGTAAATTATTTTAAAGAGAAATTAAATTAAATATTTTCCATGTATCAAAAAACCAAATTAAAAAATGGCATCAGATTAATTTCTGCTCCCATTAAAGAAACCAAGACAGCTGATTTGCTGGTGTTGGTTAAAGTTGGCTCGCGTCAAGAAACAAAAAGTATTAGTGGCATTTCACATTTTATTGAACATCTAATGTTTAAAGGTACGACCAGGCGACCAAACACTCTTTCACTTTCCAAAGAGCTTGACGGCATTGGCGCCGAATATAACGCTTTTACAGGCAAGGATTTTACAGGTTATTATATTAAGGCGGATACGCGTCATTTATCGTTGGCTATTGATGTGCTTTCTGATATGTTGCTTCATTCCAAATTTGATAATGAAGAATTGGAGCGTGAAAAAGGCGTGATTGTAGAAGAAATAAATATGTATGAGGATAATCCACTTATGTATGTTGACAGTCTGTTAGAACAATTGATTTATGGTAGTAATGATCCGCTTGGTCGCATGATTGCCGGCAGTCGCGAATCAGTCAAAGGCATTAAACAAAAAAATATTCTTGATTATAAAAATAATTTTTATAACGGCAAAAATACTGTGATTGCGCTTTCCGGCGCATATCAGAAAAGCCACTTAAAAGAAATTGAAAAGAAATTTAATTTTGTCGCTGGTCAGGGAGAGAGTAAAATTCAAAAATTAACCATTAATCAAAAACAACCACAGTTCAAAGTGCATTTCAAAGAGACCGAACAGGTGCAAGTGGCTTTGGGTTTTCCTTCATACGCCTATACCAATCCTAAAATTTTTGCTCTGCAACTCATGTCCATTATTTTGGGTGGTAATATGAGCTCGCGTTTGTTTGTGGAAGTGAGAGAACGCAATGGTTTGGCTTATTTCGTGCGAAGCAGTGTTAATACTTATCAGGATACTGGCAATTTAACCATTCAAGCCGGATTGGATAAATCACGCATTGAACAGGCTGTGAAATTGATTTTATCAGAACTTAAAAAAATAAAAGAAGGTGGGGTCAACACTGAAGAACTGCAACGATCAAAAGATTATTTGGCAGGACGCCTAGCCATTGACTGGGAAGACAGCTCATATGTGTCGCAATTTTATGCCAGCCAGGAATTATTTTTGAAAAAAATTCTGACACCGGAAGAAAGGCTGAAAAAAATAATGAGTGTCACTCAAAAACAAATTAAAGAAGTGGCCGGTGAAATTTTTGATTTTAATCGTTTGAATTTGGCGGTCATTGGTCCATTTAAAGATGATAAAATTTTTAGAAAAATAATTCAATAAAATTATTCTATGCGTATTGGTATTGATTGTCGGACAATTTTAAACACTCAAGGCGGAGAAGTGGCCGGAGTCGGCCATTACACTTATTTTTTGTTGAAAAATATATTGGAAATAGATAAAAATAATAAGTATATTTTATTTTTTGATGATCGCTATAAAGACACTGATTGGTTGAAAAAATATCAAAATGTGGAAATTAATTTTTTTCCTTTTTATCAATATAAAAAGTATTTACCTTTCGCTTATTCGCAAATGCTCATCAGTGGACTTTTAAATCAAAAAAAATTGGATGTTTTTCATGCCGTGGCCAATACTATTCCGCTTTTTTATACTAAGCCGTCAATTGTGACTATTCATGATTTGGCTATTTATAAATATCCTGAATTTTTTCCTACAACTCTGCTCAATCGCCAGACCTTTGCCACCAAAACTTTGGTGCCCAAGTCTATCGCCAAGGCATCAAAAATTATTGCTGTTTCCAAAAATACCAAGTCAGACATTATTGAAGAATTTGGTATTCCCGCCAACAAAATAGAAGTGGTGTATGAGGGTTTTGAAGGATTTAATAAAAGCTGTTCTGATCCGATTTATTTTGAAAGAATAAAAAATAAATATGGTGTTAGTGACAAGTATATTTTGTTCTTGGGCACGGTTGAGCCTAGAAAAAATATTCCTGCTTTGGTTCGCGCTTTTAGAAATTTAAAGCTTCTTCATGATTCACCCATAGCTGATTATCAATTAATAATCGCTGGCGGGCGTGGTTGGAAAGATGAAGGTATTTATACGGCTATTGCCGATGCCAATGCCAGTTTAATTGGCGTTAACAAACAACGAAGCGGTCATGAGCGCCGTGGTGGTTTGGACAAGAGAAGCGAAAAAGAAAAAGCTCAGTTGGGTGAACGTCGCCAAGGGCAAGAAAGAAGACAAAATCAGCCAGTCAAATATATCGGTTATGTGGAGAGCGAAGAAAAAATTTGTTTGCTTCGCCAAGCCAGTTGTTTTGTGTTTCCTAGTTTGTATGAGGGTTTTGGTTTGCCGGTTTTAGAGGCTATGGCCAGTGGCACGCCAGTCATTGTGAGTAATGCCGGTTCTTTACCGGAATTAGTCGGAGAAAATGCCGGCTTGATCGTGTCGCCAAATAAAGAAAACGAAATTGCCGATGCTATTACTCAAATCGTCACGGATAGTGGCCTAAGGGAATCACTGGTGCAAAATGCTCTAAAACGAGCTCATGATTTTTCTTGGCGGGAATGCGCGCTGAGGACGATCGCTGTTTATGAAGGGGTGAAAAAATAAGATAACTTTTTTGTAATTAAAAAAACGGCTTAGTCGCCGTTTTTTTTGTTTTTGTTTTTTATAACATTCCTAGCATCCAAACTATTAATATCATAAGAAAAAATTGAAGTATCATGCCGGTTTTTAGGCTGACATCAACTTTATATTCGCCCATTAAGTAATGATGTATGTCCATGTGCTTGTTAGCAAACCAGTTTAGGAATTTATTATTAGTAAGTTTGGACAAGGCTACTAAGATGTCTGGCAGGATGCCTCCGATAATCGCCCAAATCACACTATCGTCTCTGGCGAATTGAAAGTTTTTAAATAAGAATAAAAGAAACATGGCCATAAAAAAAGTATCCACACTGCCATACATAGCCATGAATTTGAAATCTTCATGTTCGCGAATTTTAAAACCCAAAAAAGTACGGCCGAGTTTTTCATCGCCGTGCGGAATCATGTCAAAAATAAAGTGAAAGAAAAAAGCGACAATAAAAGCCAGGAACACATTTGGAACTTTTTTGCCGATATAGGCCGAGGCGGCCGCATGAACAGTTAGAAACATAAATTTATGGTTATTTAAGGCTGATTTTATTATACCACTGGCAAAAATATTTGACAATTGACTCCATTTATCTTAAGATAAATAGGAAATTAATCAAGCCGAAGTGGCGGAATTGGTAGACGCGCACGACTCAAAATCGTGTATAGAAATATGTGAGGGTTCGATTCCCTCCTTCGGCATAACACAAAATAAATATGGAAAACTCAGACCAACTTCAGCCCAACGACGGCAAAAATTTAGCCATAGAATTTGATGGCCAAAAGTGGCTCAGGTTGCCACTCAAAACTCATGTCATTACCAAAGATGACAATATAGTTGAAGTTGTCAAAAAATATGCGCAAGAATTTTTAACAGGTAATGATTTTCTTTTTATCAGCGAACGCATCGTGGCCATTTCTCAGGGCCGGGCTTTTCCCATCAAAGATATAAAACCATCGCCACTAGCAAAGCTTTTGGTAAAATTTGTCCACAAATCTCCTTATGGCATCGGACTGGGCAGTCCTTGGACCATGGAACTTGCAGTACGTGAAGCCGGTCCACTGAGAATGATTGTGGCAGCTTTGGCTTCGGCTGTCACCAAACCGTTTGGCATGAAAGGTGTTTTTTATAAAGTTGTCGGCAATAATATTAATGCGATTGATGGTCCGTGTGATTATACTTTGCCACCATATAACGAATATGCCAAGCTTGGGCCAGCCAATCCCAACAAAGTGGCCAAGGAATTAAAACAAGCCATTAATCATGAAGTGGTGATAATTGACGCTAATGATTTGGGAGTGGCAATTCTTGGCAAATCCAGCGACAGTATTAGTGATGATTTTTGCAAAAAAGTTTTTAAAGATAATCCTTTGGGGCAGACCAAAGAGCAAACGCCACTTTGTATTGTCAGGCGTGCGACCGAATGATTTTTATAAAATATTTTTTAAGTTAACGGGGTTTAGCCCCGTTTTAACTTGCCAAAAATAAAAAAGCGTGCTATCATAAGGTATACAATTTATCGCGGGGTAGAGCAGTTGGCAGCTCGGCGGGCCCATAACCCGCAGGTCGTCGGTTCGAGTCCGACCCCCGCAACATTTTTTGGCAGGGTAGCTCAGTGGTAGAGCAGAGGACTCATAAGCCTTTGGTCGCCGGTTCAACTCCGGCTCCTGCTACTACAAATCTACTAAAACAAAAATCTCCCTCTATTCTTTATCCGCAAATATCACCAGCCGTTTGGGATAACTTTGAGTTTTACTATTCCACGCCCCTTCGCAGGTAATCAAATTAAGATGCGCTTTGCCGTCATCAGAAATGAAGACATTTGTCGCATCGGCTTTCAGATTATAGCTTCGGCTTTGACGTACTACAAAAGTAATAATTTGCTGTTTTTCATCCTCGATATATAATTTATCGCCAACTTTTAATTTGGATAAATTATTAAATACGGTCACTGGGTCGTTTTTCCATTTTTTTTGATTTATGCTATAATATAACCATGGGACAGATAATTTCCGTAGTAAATCAAAAAGGCGGTGTGGGCAAAACCACGACCGCTGTTAATCTCTCGGCTTATTTGAGCACGTTGGGAAAATCTGTCTTGCTTGTGGATTTAGATCCACAAAGTAATGCCACTTCTGGCTTGGGAATTATTCGCGACGAATTAGAAAAAGGCGTATATGAAGTGCTCACTGGTCCGCATTCTTTTAATGACGTAATGCTGGACACTCAGCATGATTTTTACAAACTGGCTCCCTCCACTATGTCGTTAGCTGGCGCCAATGTTGAATTGGTCGGCCTGGACAGGCGTGAATTTCGGCTGTATGACAATTTGTTAGAAGTAAAAAACGATTTTGATTATATTATTATTGATTGCCCGCCATCTCTTGGACTGCTCACTATCAATGGCCTGGTTGCTTCTAGCCAGGTGCTTATTCCAGTACAAGCAGAATATTATGCGCTTGAAGGTTTGGGTCAGTTGATGTCTACTATCGGACTTATCAAAGAAAATATCAAACCGGATTTGGATATTTTGGGCGCAGTGCTCACTATGTATGACAGCCGTTTTCGTTTGGCCAATGATGTTTTGATGGAGCTGTATCGCCATTTTCCCAATAAAATTTTTCGCTCGGTTATTCCCCGAAGTGTTCGCTTATCAGAAGCGCCCAGTCATGGCAAAACCATTCTGAGTTATGATCCAAAATCAAAAGGCGCCAAAGCTTATGAACGTTTGGCCAGAGAGTTTATTGATCAAACCAAAATTTATTAATTTTTTATTATAATATTATGCAAAAAACAACTGGCGGTTTGGGCCGAGGACTTGGCTCGCTTATTCCTAGCAAAAGAATAAATCTGGATTTGGATGATGGAGTTGCTTCTCCTATTAGCGCTATTTTGACCGGCAACGAGCAGGTGATAGAAATTAGCGTGGACAGAATAACGCCCAATCCTCATCAGCCACGCAGTCATTGGGATGAAAATGATCTAAACGAACTGGCCGCGAGCATCAAAGAGCATGGAGTTATTCAACCTATTATTGTCACCAAGTTTGAAGATGGCTATCAACTGATTGCTGGTGAAAGACGTTGGCGCGCTTCAAAATTAGTTGGGCTCAGAACCATTCCGTCTATTGTGCGTGATTTTTCCGAGCAGAAAAAAATGGAAATCGCGCTCATTGAAAATCTTCAGCGCAAAGATTTAAATGCCATGGAAACCGCTTTGGCCTATCGCAAATTATTGGACGAATTCAATATCACTCAAGAAGAATTGTCCAAGAGACTGGGCAAAAGCCGGCCGGCCATTACCAATACTATTCGTATTTTAAATACCACTCAAGAGGTGCAACAGGCGATTTGGGATGAAAAAATTTCCGAAGGCCATGCGCGCATGTTGGCTGCCCTGCCATTTGAGGATCAGGATATTCTGCTCAAAAAGATTTTAAGTAATAATATGAATGTTCGTGAGACCGAACGTGCCACCAAAGAAGTGGTGATCAAAAAAAATATCCGCAAAGTCAATTATGATCCTGAGACCAGAGCTAAAGAAGATATTTTGCAACAAACTTTAAATACCAAAGTGGAAATCAAAAAATTCGGCGGTCAAGGGCAGATTATTATCAGATTTTTTTCTGAGGAGGAATTGGATAATATTTTGAGCCGAATTGGATAAATTTATTTTTTAAAGAGACGCGATTAAACTCGCGTCTCTTTTATTTTAATAATTTTTTATTTCCTCAGTTTATTCAAAGAATTTTTGATTTTACTTTTGGCCATGGAAGTGTGCGCCATTTCCAGCCAATCAGTGCTTGGGCCTTTGCGGTTTTTGTCTATAATAATTTCCACAATGTCTCCGCTTTTAAGTTCCGAGTCCAGACGCATGAGCTGTTCATTGACACGCGCGCCAACACATTTGTCTCCTATGTTGCTGTGCAAGTGATAGGCAAAATCAATGGGCGTGGCGCCTTCTGGCAGATCAATAACATCACCTTTAGGCGTGAACACGAAAATACGATTTTGAAAAATATCAAATTTTACGGTTTGCAAAAATTGGTCATTATCTTGGATTTGTTTTTGCCATTCTACTAGTTCACTCAGCCATTTGATATTATTTTTTTGTAAATTACTATTGTCTTCTTTGTAATTCCAATGAGCGGCAATGCCATACTCGGCTTCTTCGTGCATGCGGGGAGTGCGGATTTGGAATTCCACGATTTCACCGTCGTCGGTAAAGATAGTGGTATGAAGCGATTTGTAGCCATTGGGTTTTGGCTGGGCGATATAGTCTTTGATGCGATTGGGCATAGGGCGATACATGCTGTGCAAAATGCCCAATGCGCTATAACAATCAGCCACTGTGGGCACAATTAATCTCAGAGCAATAAGGTCATAAATTTTGGATAAATCACGATTAATGTGTGGTCTGATTAATTTTTTATACAAACTGTACAAATGCTTGGTGCGACCTTGAATTAATATACCCCCTGTGGGTATATTATTTTTTTCCAACTCCACTTCCACTTTTTGTCGCACTTTTTCTAAGGATTTTTCTTTGGCTTCATACTCTTGAGGCAAAATTGTCATCATCCAGGCATATTCTTGCGGGTACACATATTTGAATGATAAGTCTTCCAGTTCGCCTTTGATATGACCAATACCCAGCCTGTCAGCAATGGGCGCATAAATTTCTAGAGACTCACGCGCAATACGCAATTGTTTTTCCGGCTTTAAGGCGTCTAAAGTTTTGAGATTGTGAATGCGATCTGCAAATTTTATCAGGATTACACGGATGTCATCGCTCATGGCTACAAACATTTTACGCAGATTTTCTGCATAGCGTTCCATGCCACGATATTTTAGTTTGCCAAGCTTGGTTATTCCTTCCACCAAGCCAGCCACTTCTTTGCCAAAGTTTTTTTCTACTTCTTTTAGCGAGACAGCTGTATCTTCAGGCACATCATGAAGCAGGCCGGCAATAATTGTTGGTAAATCAAGTTGCATCTCGGCCAGTTTTTGGGCTGTGGCCAAGGGGTGGAGAATATAGGGATCACCCGAGGCGCGTGTTTGGCCTTCGTGCGCTTCAGAGGCAAAATCATAGGCCAATTTTACCAATTCCAAATCAGATGCGGAATAGTTTTTTTCTATGGTAGATAAAAAAATGGCTAATTGATTTTGCGGGTTTAATGGCATAGGATTTATTCATTCCCGCATTCTTTGTTGCCACACTTGGTGCCACTGGCCGTGCCGATCATGGGCCAGCCACAGTCAGGGCATTTTTCTTCCAGCGGTTTGCTGTTAAAAGCGGTTTTACATTTGGGATACTGATCGCACGCATAGAAGACTCCGCGTCGGCTGTGCTTGGCAACGATATTGCCT